>PVBE012028067.1_pt1 | contig 156298 bp, 134 predicted proteins | sample 1631181 | NCBI WGS metagenome assembly PVBE01 (sample SAMN08397723, study PRJNA350692) | Marine metagenome, whole genome shotgun sequencing project. | isolation source: water | place: Pacific Ocean | collected 2012-04 | reverse complement strand
GCGCGGCACCAAGGCGATGGCGCTGCACGGTACCCAGATCGATATCGATGTCAGCGAATTGAGCTACAGCAAGTACAACCTAGTCGGTGCAGGCGCACTCGCTGGGACGACCGATTCGGTGCCGCTCGCTCTGATGCCCGGCGGCCATGGGCTCACAATGGTAACCAACCGTAACCCGGAACCAGGCTTTGACTTCACTGTGCAGGCTGACGGGACGCTCCAGTTCGATCCGTCAATTGACCCGTTAGTAGGTGGACGGGGTACGAAGGCGCTGGTGCTCAACGGGCTCACCGGGATCAGTATCGATGTCAGCGAGTTGAGCTACACCGAGTTCAACCTGGCAGGGGAAGGCCCTTTTATTGGGCCATCCGATCCGATGCCATTCGTTCTAATGCCCGGCGGCCATGGGCTCACAATGGTTACCCGCCGCACCCCAGAACCGAGACTTGACTTCACTGTGCAGGTTGACGGAACGCTCCAGTTTGACCCCTCACTTGACCCGCTGGTAGACGGACGAGGCACGACGGTTATAGTGCTACGCGGTACTCGGATTGACATCGACGCACGCGGCTCCGCAGACTCGCTCGTCGACGGGTTCGCGACCTTCCCCGTCGACCGAATCCTCGGCGCCAACCTGATGCCCGGAGCACACGGATTCCGCAGTCCGGAAATGGATTTTGTTTTCTACGTCAGACCGGACCTGACCGTCGACTACGACGTGGCGCTGGACGGTGACATCTTCGGCCGGGGCACCAGCACGCTCGTCGTAGGTGACGCCGAGAGCTAACCCGGACGAGACTCTGTTGGAGTTCACCGGCTACATTGAGCTGGGACGAAATGCGGCGCACGCACCCTATTACCACCGACGCACGGGACATGCGTCGAACGGCACGTCGGGACTGTTGTTGCGCGCGATGATGCTGCGCGTGGTGTCGCGCATGTAGAGCGTGGCGACGCGCGCGGCGGGCGCCTCGAGGGGTTCGATCCACAGGCGCTCGAAGCGGTTCGGCGGGGTGTGCGGTACCCCGCGCCCGCGGGGGCCCGTCGCCCAGGCGACGCCATCGGAGTGTGTTCGCGCCATACTTGATCTCCAGAGTGCGATAGCATACGAGACAAATGTCTGTATTGATGACCAAGATCCCTGTCGCCGGATGACCAGCGCATCGCGCTCCAAATCCAGGGAGATGATGGGAACTGGGATATCTGGATCTACGAGATCGAACGAGGGGCCAGCCGGGTGCTGCTGACCACGGAGGGCAACAACCAAGGGCCCGTTTGGTCGCCCGATGGAGGGTGGGTCTTCTTTCAGTCGGATCGGGGTGGCAACTACGACATCTTCAAGCGCCGGGCTGACCGGAGTCTCGACGCCGAGCTGGTGTTGGATACAGAGGCTGACGTGTACCCGGCATCGATCTCGGACGACGGCGAGATGCTGCTGTTTATGAGCGGGATCCTATCGAATCTCGACGTGGGGAGACTGGCTCTCGATACAGGTGAAACGGAAATGCTCGTCGATACCGTCGCCCGTGAGGCTTGGCCCAGCTTCTCGCCGGACGGTCGCTTCTTCGCCTTTCATTCGGACGAGACCGGGTCATTTGAGGTGTACGTGAGGGAGGTATCGGGCGGCCGGAGATTTCCGGTCTCTACGAGTACCCGTGGTGGTTGGTGGCCTCGCTGGTCGCGGGATGGAAGGGAGATTTACTACACCTCCCCCGTAAGCTCAGGCATCCTCGTTGCACAAGTGGACTTGGAGTCGTTTTCCGCCTCGGACCCTGTTGAAGTCTCGGACATCGTCATACGTACCCTCAGCAACTTCGATGTCACCGCCGATGGCCAGAGATTTCTGGTGTTAGTACCCGCTGGTACTGATGAAACTGGCGGCACGGCACCCAGCACACGACTCAACGTGGTCCTCAACTGGTTCGAGGAACTGAACCGGCTCGTGCCGACGGGGATCCGTAGGGCTACCTCTCCCGGTGCTCCACCCCGGCCCCTCAGCGGCCTCCAGCAGTAACGCTAGCTGCTGCTCGGGGATCGCCGTCGGTGTCATTGCCAGGTTGACCAGCGACAGGTCGGCCAGCGTGCGGATGTTGCAGTCTCGCAGGGCTGAGGATGTCTCGATCCAGATGCCGTCTACGTGGGCGATCTGGGTGCTGGGGGTGAGCTTCATGCGCTGGAGCTTACTCCCCCTTCGAGCACGCGACACCGAGCGCCTTCACGCCATCCCCATGAAAACGCTGATACCGTTTTGATACCGATTTAGCCCCTACAGGGGGTGTTTTGGTGGGTCCAGGCCCCCGAAAACAGGCCGGTTTCGTTGAATCCGGTCTACTCGCAGATTACGGGGTCCCCGTGCTACGGCGACCTGGTATCTCTAATGGCCGAAAGGTCCCCGGCCAGCGGTCCCTCACGGCCCGTCATGGTGGCCCGATTCAGAGGACCGCAGGCGATCTCTACAGCGCTCTGCGAAGACACTTCGATCGGCTCTCGAGAATCAGGATCGCTTGCAGATCCTCTACGATCCGCTACGGCGCCCATGCGGGGCGCCTTGCTTGCAGGGGTGCCGAGCGACACAATCCGGCGGGTTTCGGGAATCGGCCCCTCCATTTCAACCCCAGGCTGCCATGATCCTGCCGCGCACATATAGAACCACCGTATTCCTGCTCCTCGCCGCCGTTGCACCAGGCTGCGCGGGAAGCGGCGATGCCGACATCCCGAGCTCGGTTCGGTTAATCGACGTGTTCGGTGAGGCCGCCGTCACCGCAACTCCACCGACCGCGCCTCTCGAACCAATCCTCTGGGATTTCGCCGCCGGCAGCAGCCCCGGGGAGGATGCGACCGCTACGCTGTTCGGCGCGCGCGCGATACAGGAAATCGAAGGCCTGGCGCTGCTCGACGGAGCTCTCGTCGGGAGAACGACAGGAGAGTCTCCCTTCCTCCACATTCCCGTGCCCGTGGCTGCCACGAGCTCCGATTCGTTCCACTCCGCCGAGATTCGCCTGCGGGTCTCAGCCGGCACGAGCACAGGCCTGAGCTTTGCGTTCTCGCCGGAGATCGACGATGAGCAAGTGCTCCACGACGCGACCCAGAACCGCACCCTTGCGGTCATGGCCGATGTCGCGCCGAGCGATGAGTTTCAGACCGTAACCCTCAACCGCGGCATGGCCAACTTCATGGGGACGATCTCTATGGGCTCGATCCGCCACCTGGCGATCCGCCCCAGCGATGTAGCCGACGCGGAGTTCGCCATCGAGTCGATCCGGCTTGTCTCGCGACTCGAGCACCTGAGCTCGATCCCGTCGGGGGTTGGCTGGCACGGGCTCGGGGAGATCTACCGCGAAACGATTGTCTCGCGGGCACCGGAGAGCATACGGCTTACCGTCGATGTTCCAACCAGGCCGTGGCTCGACCTCAACCTGGGAACTATAGAGCGCGGGCCTGTGACCTTCGTGGTCTCCGTCGCCGACCAGCCGCTCTTGCGCCGAACAATCAGCACCCCGGATCGCTGGGAAAGCGTAGTCGTAGACCTCTCGTCCTACGCTGGCCGGCGAATCGAGCTCTCTCTCAGCACCATCGCTGATGCGGACGGGGCGATTGCCTATTGGGGCACGCCGGCCGTACGCCAGCGTGGCGATAGCCCACGGGTGGCGCCGCCCAGCGCCGCACGCGCCGAGCTCGTGGCCGACACGCCGCCGCCGCGTGGCGTGATCCTGATCCTGGCTGACACGTTGCGACGTGACCGGCTTCCCTGGTACGGGGGCCAGCGCGACAACGCCCCCAACCTGGCAGCTCTTGCCGAGGCCGGTACGGTCTTCACCAGCACGGTCTCACAGGGCACCTGGACGAAGGTCTCGGTTCCCTCGATCCTGACGTCGCTGTATCCGAGCGCCCATGGAATCACCGACATTATCCATCGGCTACCGGCTTCAGTGACGACGCTCGAGGAGGTCTATCAGGCTGCTGGCTACGCCACGTTCCACACCTCTTCAATACCGTTTACCGGCCAGCTCACCAACCTGCATCAGGGTGCCGAGGTGCTCCACGAGGCGGCTTCGGTGGGAGATCTGGATCATTCGGAAGCCAAGACCGCCCGTACCTACACCGATCGGCTGCTCGACTGGATCGACCTGCATCACGAGTCGCCTTTCTTCGTATTTCTCCACGTATTCGACCCACACAGCCCGTTCGAGCCCTATGCGCCGTACGACACGCTCTATACGGACACCGAGGAGATCGCGGCCCACCGCGAACGAGTTGAAGCCGCTCGGGAACATATCGTCGACGACCACATGCGGGAGGACGGCCTCCCTACGACCGCAGAGCTCGACAGTGCCGGAATCGACCCACGAGTCTTCGTTGACACGGAGTTGGACTGGTACGACGCTTCGATCAAGGCCATGGACGTGGAGATCGGCCGGCTGCTTCAGCGCCTCGCTGGGTTGGGTATCGCCGACGACACCGTGATCGCATTCATGAGCGATCACGGAGAGGCTTTCCTCGAGCACGGCAAGCACTTCCATGGCTGGGACGCCTACGGCGAGATGCTCAACATCCCGCTCATGCTCTGGTGGCCAGGGCGGATTCCGGCGGCAAGAAGCGACACGGTCATTGAGTCGATCAACGTCTATCCGACGCTCCTCGATCTGAGCCGGCTCGAGGTACCGACACAGGCCCAGGGACAGAGCTTGCTACCCCTCATGGCCCGCCCCGAGGCGCCGGCCGGACTCGGCTGGGTACCGGGCCCGGCTTTTGCCGAGCGCGCCTCGATCGACAGCGACGAGCCGCTGGCCGATGAGGTAGAACAGCTTGTCATCGTGGCCGACGGGTGGAAGCTGGTACACAACACCACCCGTCCCGAAGGGAAGGCAGAGTTCGAGCTATTCGACTACGCCAACGATCCGCTGGACCAGATCGACGTGGGCCCCGACAATCCCGATGTCGTAGCGCAACTCTCCGAGGAGCTACGGGCCTGGCACGAGGGAGTTCTGCTCAACCGGGTCGAGCCGGATAGCGCGGAGGGTCTTACGGAAGCCGAGCGCGACCGACTGCGCGCGCTGGGCTACATCCAATAGCCCAAAGGATCGGCCGGCTGTCGCTCGTCGCCTACGGAGCGGGGGACACGGCCACTTGGCGCGCCGCGCCTCTGTGCGCTATTCGCCCTACGGCGTCAAGCAATCGCTGCACTTCCTCCGCCGTCGTGTAGCAAGCACAGCCGGCGCGCACCAGGCCGGTCTCTGCGAGCTCCAGGCGCTCGACCACCGTGAGCGCTAGGAAGTCACCGTGGCTGACGAATATGGCCTCCTCCGCCAGCTGCCGACTCACCGCCTCGGCCAGCGTCCCGTCGATGCTGAAGCTCACGGTTGGCGTGCGTGGCGCCTCCGGCGGCGGGCCGAAGACGCGGACCCCCTCGATAGCAGAGAGTCCATCCCATAGTTGCTTCACAAGCTGGCTTCCCGAGGCGTGCAGGGTGCCGAAGCAACTGGCGAGACGTTGGCGCCGATCGCCGTCGCCTCCGAGCGAGGCGAGGAAATCGACCGTGGCGCCGACGCCGGCTATTCCCTCGTGATTCCGGGTGCCGGTCTCAGCCCGGGCCGGGGGACTACTCGGAGCCCGATCCAGTCTCGGGAACTCGAGTGAGCTGAGTAGCTCATTGCGGACGAAGAGGATCCCCACGTGTGGGCCGTAGAACTTGTACGCGGAGCAAGCGAGGAAATCGCAGCCCATCGCCTGGACATCGATGAGCTCGTGGGCGGCGAAATGTACTGCGTCGACGAACAGCTGCGCTCCGACGCTTCGGGCCAGCTCCGCTGCTCTGGCGACGTCGTTGATGGTGCCGAGGGCGTTGGAGGCAGCGCCGATGGAGATCAGGCGAGTTTGTCGGTTGCATAGACTTTCGAAGTCCGGCCAGTCGATCTGACCGGTCGTCGGGTCCATCTTGGCAACGCGGATCTTGGCCCCCGTCTGTCGTCCGAGCTCGACCCAGGGGCCCACGTTGGCGTGATGCTCCAGCTCGTTGACTACGATCTCGGCATCCGGTCCGTAGATCGGCCCGAGGACCTGCGCCAACTTGAAGGTCAGGGTCGTCATGTTGTTGCCGAAGACCACCTCCGACGCGTCCGCGTTCAGAAAGCAGGCGACAGCCTGGCGCGCTGAGTCGATGAGGCCAGCGGTTTCCTGACTCGACGGATACGACCAGCCGGCATTGGCGTTGTGTCCATAGAGGTAGTTGACGATGGCGTCCACCACCGCGCGGGGTACCTGGGTGCCTCCCGGGCCGTCGAAGTAGGCGACAGCTTGCCCGTTGACCCGACGTTCGAGGGCGGGGAACTGCTGGCGGATTTGCTCGGTGTCCATCGCGTCGCCGCTCATGCGTTGATCCTTGATCTGAAGAAGCGTCCTACTCGAGAGCTGAGGTGCCCCTCCGCCAGCCACTCAAGGCGCTCGAGCTTATGCTCCCGATAAGCACGCACGCGCGTGCTCGCAGAATCAGATTCCACAGGGAAGGTTCGTCGATATCAGAGCCGGCGCGCGGATTCGAACCGCGGACCTGCTGATTACGAATCAGCTGCTCTGCCACTGAGCTACGCCGGCTTCCGAAGCGGAGTCTACCGACGGGAAAAAGAGGCCGCAAACCGACTTGGTGCTAGCCTTCTCGCACGCACGGGTTCGCACCACCCTCACGTAGGTGGCGCCGGCAGACCGTGCTACACTCGCCGCCGGTGGGGCGAAAGCGAAGCGAGGGGGTCTCGGCTTGCGCATCGTCTGGGGTGCCCGCTCTCGGGTGTAAAAGGGACTGGAGGTAGGTGCCCGTGTGGCGTCTATCGAAGCTCGATATTCGCGGCTTTAAGTCGTTTGCCGACGCGTCGGAGCTCGTCTTTCCGGAGGGCATCACCGCGGTGGTCGGCCCGAACGGGTGCGGCAAGAGCAACATCTCCGACGCCATCATGTGGGCCCTGGGCGAGCAGAGCACCAGCCTGCTGCGCGCCCAGCGCATGAAAGACGTGATCTTCCAGGGAAGCGCCGGGCGTAAACCCACCGGCACGGCCGAAGTAACGCTGCATCTGACGACCCGCCGCGAGGCAGAGGTGGACCTGTTCACCACCCCTGCACCCGGCATCGAGGGCAACGGTCACGGAGTCGAAACCAACGGCGGCAATGGTGCGTCCGAGTCGCGTATCGCGGATGCGGAAGATCCCGAGGCCGAGTTGGCGATCACCCGCCGATTGTTCCGCTCGGGCAATAGTGAGTATCTACTGAACGGCAAGAAGTGCCTTCTACGTGACGTTCGTGAGCGTCTGCTCGGAACCGGCCTGGGGGCGCGCGCCTGTTACACCATCGGCCAGGGTCGCATCGATCAGATCCTCTCGGCCAGCCCCATGGAACGCCGTGCCCCGATCGAAGAGGCCGCCGGAATCTCGCTGTACCGCCGCCGCAGGCACGGTACCAACCTCAAGCTCGAGGCCACGGCGCAGGATCTGGCGCGTGTCGATGACATCTGCCAGGAGGTCGCCCGTCAGATGCGGAGCCTCAAACGGCAGGCCGGCCGCGCACGACGATACCGCACGCTGCGCGACCGCTTGCGCGGACTGGAGCAGAGCTGGTTCCGGATGCGCTTGCAGGCGGCCGAGAAGGGGGCGCGAGTCGCCAATATGGCGACCGAAGCGGCAGGCCTCGGGGAACAGGTCGCTCGCGACGAGCTCGAAACGGCGACGCGAGCATGGGAGCGTGCCCGCCAGGCGGGGCGCGAACAGCGGCAGGAGCGTGAGCAATACCGGCAGAAGCTGTATCACGCTCAGGTGGAGCACGAGCGCGCCCGGTCGGAGGCATCGCGGCAACGCGACCGAGCCGCCTTCGTCGTCGAGCGCCAGAATGAGGTGCAGCGCAAGTTCGAAGCCGTGCAGACCGGTCGCGACGAGGCCCGCTCGATCGTAGAGGTGCGCCGCAGCGCATCGAGCGAAGGCGACCAGGCGGCACGGTCGGCCGAGCGGCTACTCCAAGAGGCTCGTCAGCGCCTCGACCCGATTGCACACCTCGACTCCGCCATGGCGTCGGACAACACGATGGAGCTCAGCACGCTCGCCTCCGGTATCGAGGCTGAGACCGAGCTCCGAGGCGCCGCTGCGTTGGCCTTGGGAGAGAGCCTGCGTCTGCCGATGCTCTCGGCGGACCAGATCGATCCCTGGTTGGAGGCCGCAGAGGCGCGCCGTGGAGTGTCGGCGGCTCTTCGGTGCCCTGGGATCGCCAAGTCTGTCAGCCCGCCACCTGAGGAGGCTCTGGAGCCTTTGGCGTCGCGCGTTCGCGGTCGGGACGTTGCAGCCCAGGCTGTTCTGGATGACCTCCTGGCCGATGTGTGGTTGGTAGAGAGTCCGGAGGAGGCACTGCGCCTCGCGGCCGAACACACCGAGCACGGCTTCGTAGATACCGGCGGTCAGGTGTGGGCGAGGGGTTCGGAGATCCGCTACCGCAATGAATCGGTCTGTCGCATCGACGAGGGAGCTCGGGCCGGTGTGCGCCTAGAGCTACCGGCCGCCACGTCGACGCCGGAGGCTGGGCCCTCGCCGGAGATCGACGCCCTGCGATTGCAGGTAGGTCGAGCAGAAGCATCCCTTGCGGCGTCGCGCGCCCAGGCAGCCGCTGCGGCCCGGGAGCTGCAGGTAGCAGAGGCCACCGTACAGCGACAGGAAACGGAACTGGGACACCTACGTACGGAGGCCAAGGCCTTGGTGGCCAGCGGGGCGGCAGCCGAGGCCTGCGCCGTGGCGGCCGACCAGCGGGCGGAAGAGGCCAGTGCGCTATGCATGGAGCTGGAGGCGCAGCTTCAGGAAGATGATGACGGCGACCTTGCAGAGGAGTTCGAGCTGGCGGCGCTGGAGGCGGCCGTTGCGGCCGGACGCAACGCGGTCGAGCGCGCCCAGGCACGCCGCTCAGCACACGAGGTGCATGTGGCCGAGGTCCGCATACAGCGCAAGCATCTGCATGAGCAGATTCGCGAACGCCTGGACATGGAACCGGCAACGTTGTTGGAGAGCGGTGCTTCCGCGACCGGCGACGAGGATCGTTCAGATGCAACCGGGGAGGCAGCGAGCGAGCGGACGTTGGATCAGGAGATCCGGCAGGTGCGCACCGCCATTGATAGACTCGGTCCGGTCAACCTGGTGGCGTACGAGGACTATGAGTCACAAGAGGGCCGCTTCGAGGAATTGAACGGCCAGCGGGACGATCTGCACGGAGCCACCGCTAACCTTCGGGAAGCCATAAAGAAGATCGATGCCGAATGCGTCGGTCGGTTCACCGAGGCATTCGCCGCCATAGACGGATACTTCAACCGCATCTTCCGGCAGCTGTTTGGTGGCGGCCGCGCCGGGATGCGGCTCGAGTGCCCGGAGGACCCGCTCAACAGCGGCATCGAGATCATGGCGCAGCCACCCGGAAAGACCCTGCAGAGTATCCGGCTGATGTCGGGAGGGGAGCGCTCGATGATCGCGCTGTCGCTGATGTTCGCGATCTTCGAATACCACCCGGCTCCCTTCTGCATCCTCGACGAGGCCGACGCGGCACTCGACGAGAGCAATGTGGGACGCTTCATCCGGGCGCTGCATCACTTCCAGGATCGGGCGCAGTTCATCATGATCACTCACAACAAGCTCAGCATGGAGGTTGCCGACCTCCTCTACGGAGTGACCATGGAGGACAGTGGGGTCTCCAAGCTGGTGTCGGTACGTTTGAACTGAGGGCTCGCCGCCCGATCGTCGTGTGTTCCCGCCCCGGCCGCGCTGAGCATGGCAGATGCAGCTAGCGGAGAGCGTCCAGGTAGTTGCCGGCGTCGGTCCGCGTCGGGCTGAGCAGCTTCGACGCGCCGGCGTCTTGACCGTGGGCGACCTGTTGGCCTTTCTTCCGCGGCGCTACGAAGATCGGTCGCGTTTCGTCCCGGTCTCTGAACTCGTTGTGGGTGAGGCAGCCTGTGTAGACGTGATCGTGCGCTCGTCTCGCCGTGTCGGCCGTCCGGGACGACGTTCCCGGACCGAGCTCCGCGCCGACGACTGCAGCGGCTCGATCGACGCTGTCTGGTTCAATCAGGGGTACGTTGCCGATGCCCTGCCGGTCGGTAGCCGCGTGTGCCTTTACGGACGGGCACAGCGACAGGAGCACGGTTTGCAGCTGGTGAACCCGGTCCACCAGCTGCTGGGCGAGGATTCCCCGGAGTCGCCCCATGTCGGGCGCCACGTTCCGGTCTACCCGCGGGCCGGAGGCCTTGCTTCGGGGCCCATGCGGAGGCTTCTCGCGTCGGCGCTCGACGGCCTGGGAGAGATCCCCGAGCCGTTGCCGCCTTCTTTGGTCGACAGGCGACAGTTGCTCGACCTGGATACCGCGTTGCGGCAGGTGCACTATCCGCCCGCCGACGTCGACCTCGACCTGTGGAATGCACGCCGCTCGCCGGCGCATCGACGCCTCATCATGCAGGAATTCATCGACTATCAGGCGGCGTTGATGTTGCAACAGCGACGGGTAGCGACCGAGCCGGGCATGGCTCGCCTGGTCGACGAGCACACTCAGCGACGTGTCGAAGCAAGCCTGCCGTTTCAAATGACGGCGGCGCAGCATCGCTGTACGAGCCAGATCATCGCGGATCTCTGTGCGGAGCGGTCGATGCACCGCCTACTGCAGGGCGACGTGGGCTGCGGCAAGACTGCAGTGGCTGCGTGCGCCATGTTCGCAGTCGCCCTGCACGGTGAGCAGGCGGTTCTCCTGGTGCCTAGTGCCCTCGTTGCAGAGCAGCATGCACGCACCCTGGGGGTGTGGGCTGCGGTCCTCGGCCTCGACGTCGTTGCGCTGACCGCGGCAACTAAGGGGGCCCGGCGGCGCGACGTTCTGGCGCGGCTCGAGAGCGGTGAGGGCGGGGTCGTCGTCGGCACCCAGGCGTTGCTGCAGCCGCAGGTGTGTTTCAAGCGGCTCGGTCTTGTGGTGGTCGACGAGCAACACCGCTTCGGTGTCGCCCAACGCGCCTTGCTCGGGTCCAAGGGGCGGCGCCAGCACGCCCAACCGGACTTGTTGGTAATGACCGCCACGCCTATACCTCGGAGCTTAGCCCTATCTCTGTACGGAGACCTCGACGTCAGCTGCATCGACGAGCTACCACCAGGTCGCGCCCCGGTGTCGACGCGGTGGCTACAGCATGGCGATCTCGGCGAGTTGGATGACGAACTGCGGCGTGTCGCCGTAGCCGGCGAACGCGCCTTCGTCGTGGCGCCACGCATCGATGACTCGGAGGCCGGCAGCACTTCGGCCGTCGAACTGGCTCGACAGCTTCAGCAGAGAATTCCTGAAGTCGGCGTGGGCCTGGTACACGGCGACCTCGACAGCGAAGCAAAGGCGCGCGCTATGCGACGGTTTGTCGATGGGACAACGCCCGTGCTGGTCTCGACGACGGTCATCGAGGTTGGGGTCGACGTGCCGGAGGCCACGCTGATGGTGGTCGACGGCGCCGAGCGGTTCGGTCTGGCACAACTGCATCAGTTACGGGGTCGCGTCGGTAGAGGGTCTCTGCCGGGCAGCTGCTGGTTGATCACCCGCGGCCATCTGACCGAGACGGCAACGCAGCGCTTGCACGCACTCTGCGATACTCATGACGGCTTCCGGATCGCCGAGCAGGATCTCCAGCTGCGCGGTCCTGGCGAGGTGCTCGGAACTCGGCAGGCCGGCCCAGTGGAGCTGAGGATCGGTGACCCCTACGCAGATTCGGAATGGTTCGAGGAGGCTCGGGACATCGCGCGGACCCTGGTGGAGAGCGACGATGCGGGAGCCACTCGTTATCGCGAAGGATTGCGCTGCGCCTGGCGCACCCGCATGCGGTTGGCGCGCGCCGGTTGATGCGGGTCATTGCCGGACGGGCCCGCGGGCGACGGCTACGAGTCCCCGATCAGTCCGGTGTGCGCCCGACGACCGATCGCGCCCGGGAGACGTTGTTCAGCGTCCTACTGCCATTTCTGCGCGACGCGCGCGTGCTCGACCTGTTCGCCGGCTCGGGTGCGCTAGGGCTGGAGGCGGTAAGCCGTGGCGCGCGTGGCGCCACCTTCGTGGAGTGCCACCGCAAGGTCGCCACCGTCCTGCGCGCCAACATCGCAGCTTGTGATCTCGAGAGCGAGTGCGAGGTCGTGTTGTCCGACTATCGGGCTGCTGTGCGTCGTCTCTCGACGACCCACCCACCTTTTGACCTCGTCTTCGTCGACCCGCCGTACGGATCGGGGCAGGGAATCGAGTGCCTCGCACAGCTGAGCGCTGGCCAACTCGTCGCCGAGGGTGGCCGTGTGATTCTGGAGCAGGGGCGTCACGAAAGCGCTGAGCTTCCCGCGCAGTGGGAGTTACTGCGAACCCTGCGGATCGGGAAGACGGTGTTTCTGATCTGTAGCCGCGTAGAGCCCGGCCCGGCGGCCTGCTAAAGTGCGTCGGTAGCCTCCGGATCGGGGTTGAAGGGTCGCAACGGGGTACCGACACCGTGAATGCCGCTGCCATTTACCCGGGGTCGTTCGACCCCGTCACAAACGGACACCTGGACATCATCCGGCGATCTCGGGAAGTGTTCCCGCGCCTGATCGTGGCCGTGCTGCGGAATTCACGCAAGGAAGCGTTGTTTCCAGTTAGCGCGCGCTCAGCCATGCTGGAGCAATTGCTTGCCGATGACGCGGGCATCGAGGTCATCAGCTTCGAAGGGCTCCTGGTGGAAGTGGCCAAGGAACATGACGCCAGCGTCATCATCCGGGGCCTCCGCGCGGTGACCGACTTCGAGTACGAGTTTCAGATGGCCATGATGAACCGGCACCTCGACGGGCGAATCAAGACCATGTTCATGGTGCCGCACGAGGACTATACGTACCTTTCATCGAGTTTGATCAAGGAAATCTACGAGCTTGGCGGCACCGCAACGAGCATGGTCCCTGCCGAGGTCGAGGAGCAGCTACGTGAGCATTTCACCCGCCGAAAAGAGTGACCTCTTGCGACTCAGCGCCACCGTGTCGCAGATTGGTGCGTCAGCGACACTTGCTGCAAGCGAGAAGGCTCGGCAGCTCCGGGCCCAAGGCATTGATGTGCTCGACCTCGGCCCGGGTCAGCCGGACTTCGACACGCCGGAGTCGATCCGCAACGCCGGAATCCAGGCAATCCGCGACGGACGGACGCGGTACACGCCGGCAGCGGGTATCCCCGAGCTGCGCGAGGCGGTCGCCAACCTCTATACCTCGCGCGAGGGAGTGTCCTACGAAACCGACGAGACGATGATCGCCGCCGGTGGTAAGCAGGCACTGCACAACTTCTTCATGAGCGTGCTGGATCCGGGCGACGAGGTGATCGTGCCGACGCCGTACTGGGTGAGCATTCCCGAGCAGGTGAAGCTGGCGGGTGGTCGGCCCGTAACCGTCGACACCGACGAGGCCGATGGCTTCGAGCTACGAGCAGAGACGATTGCCACGGCTTGCACCGGCCGGACCCGGGTCATCGTGCTGAACACGCCGAGCAACCCGAGCGGCGCGGTAATAGGCGGTGACGAGATGCGCAAACTGGCGGAGTTGGCGCTCGAGCGCGGCATCCTGTTGCTGGTGGATGAATGCTACGCGACATTGGTCTACGAGGGTGCCGAGCACGTTACGCCTTTGTGCGTCGGCGACCAGGCCAAGGACGTCACCGTCATGTGTGGCTCGTGCTCCAAGAGTTACGCGATGACCGGCTGGCGGATCGGCTACCTCGCGGGTCCCCGTGAGATCATCGGCGCCTGTGTGCGGCTCCAGGGGCATACGACTTCAAACCCGGCATCGGTCAGCCAGTATGCTGCGCTCGAGGCAATGATCGGTGACCAGGCGCCGGTGCGCGATATGTTGGCGACGTTTGCGGAACGGCGCGACCGTGTTCTGCCGCGCATCCGCGCGCTGCCGGGTGTGGAGTGTGTCGAGCCCAAAGGCGCTTTCTACGCCTTCCCGAACGTCTCGGCGCTGTTCTCCGAACAGTACCCCTCCTCGGCTGAGCTGGCCGGTTACTTCATCGATCATGCCCACGTCGTCACTGTCCCAGGAGTGGCCTTCGGGCGCGACGGGTTCCTCCGGATGTCGTATGCGACCTCGATGGAGACACTCGAACGCTCACTCGATCGGCTCGAGACCGCGTGCTCGGCGTTGGTCGCAGGATAGACGCCGCCTGGCGTGATGGGCTGCCCCACACCACACCCGGCGCTTCGGAGACCATGAGCTCCACGATCGTTGGCGAGCAGTTCGGTCTGCAGGCTGAGTTCGAGCCGCAAGGGGATCAGCCGGAGGCTATTCGCCAGCTAGAGGCGGGACTCGAGGAGGGCGCATCGAACCAGGTTCTGCTCGGCGTCACCGGATCTGGGAAGACCTTCACGATGGCGCAGATCATCGCGCGTCGGCAGCGCCCCGCCCTGGTAATCGCACACAACAAGACGCTGGCAGCACAGCTTTACCAGGAGTTCCGCGACTTCTTTCCGGACAACGCTGTGGAGTACTTCGTTTCCTACTACGACTACTACCAACCCGAGGCGTACGTACCCTCGACCGATACGTATATCGCCAAGGAAACGCTGATAAACGATGAGATCGATCGGATGCGGCACTCGGCCACGCGGTCGCTGTGGAGCCGTCGGGACGTCATCATCGTGGCATCGGTGTCCTGTATATACGGCCTCGGCGCACCGGATTCGTACTACGGGCTCATGCTGCCCCTGGAAGTAGGCGCGCGCCTGGATCGGCAGGAGTTCTTGCGCCAACTCGTGGAGCTCCACTACACACGGCGTGCGCACGGCCTCGAGCGCGGTAGCTTTCGCGTCCGCGGTGAGGAGGTCGAAGTGCTGCCCACCTACGGCGAAGAGGCGCTGCGGATTACCTTCGATGACGCGGAGATCGTTGGCCTCGCCGAGATCGACCCGCTGATGGGAGACACGCTACGCCAACACGGGAAGCTCGGGCTTTTTCCTGCGTCCCACTATGTGACGACCCTCGAGCGTCGAACAGAGGCCATCGAGACAATCAAGGCGGAGCTCGATGAGTGGCTGCCGAAGCTGCAAGCCGAGGGCCGGCTGCTGGAGGCGCAGCGATTGCACCAGCGCACGATGTTCGATCTCGAGATGATGCAGACGGTGGGCTACTGCCATGGCGTCGAGAACTACTCGCGACACCTGACGGGCCGAGAGCCCGGTGAGCCGCCCCCGACCTTGATCGAGTACTTGCCCGAGGACCACCTCGTCTTCATCGATGAGTCGCACATGACCGTGCCCCAGCTACGAGGCATGTACGAGGGCGACCGATCGCGCAAGAGCACGCTCGTCGAGCATGGATTCCGACTGCCCTCAGCTCTCGACAATCGGCCACTGAACTTCGACGAGTTCCAGGGGCTCGCAGGTCAGACGATTCACGTCTCGGCGACGCCCGGTCCTTGGGAGCTAGAGGAGAGCGGCGGCGTCGTGGTCGAGCAGATCATCCGGCCGACTGGGCTGACGGATCCTGCGGTTGACGTGCGCCCAGCTGTCGGCCAGATCGACGATCTGCTGGCGGAGGTTCGCGCGCGTGTCGACCGCTCCGAGCGTGTGTTGATCACGACCCTCACGAAACGGATGTCAGAGGAGCTCACCGACTACTACGGCGACCTGGGTGTTCGGGTGCGCTATCTGCACAGCGATATCGATACGCTGGACCGCATCAAACTGCTGCGCGACTTCCGTCGTGGCGACTTCGATGTCCTGGTCGGTGTGAACCTGCTGCGTGAAGGGCTAGACCTGCCCGAGGTGACGCTCGTCGCCGTGCTGGATGCAGACAAGGAAGGATTCCTGCGCTCCGCGACGGCGCTTATCCAAACAACCGGACGCGCCGCTCGCAACGTCGCAGGCACGGTGATCCTGTACGCGGATCGCATTACCGAATCCATGCAGCACGCGATAGGCGAAACTACTCGCCGGCGCAGTATCCAACAGGTCTACAACGACGAGCATGGAATCGTTCCCGAGACGATCGTGAAACGGATCTCGGACACCTTCGGACAGTTCTATAGTCGGGATTACGTCGAGCTGACCCTGGCGGAGGAGCCGGATCTGCCGCCAGACGGAGTGAGCATGAGCGATCATCTCGCGGCGCTCGACAAGGAGATGCTGGCCGCCGCCGAGGAGCTCGACTTCGAGCGCGCCGCAGAGATCCGCGATCGCATGCAGGAGTTGCGTCGCCGGCAGCTCGGCATCTCGTGAGCCGGCGGCGACGCCACCGCTGATGCCGATCGACGTCTTACGCCAGCTCGTTGGCGACCTGCCGACGGAGCCGGGTGTTTACCTCTTCAAGGACGATCGCGGCCGGACGATCTACGTCGGCAAAGCCAACCGCATCCGGGATCGGGTGCGATCGCACCTCAGCGGCGGCTCCGGTGAGCCCCGTCAGCAACGTATGCTGCACGAGGCTGTCGACGTCGAGGTGATCGTTACCGACACCGAAGTCGAGGCTCTGGCGCTGGAAAACAGCCTCATCAAGCAGAATGCGCCACGTTTCAACGTGCTGCTGCGAGATGACAAGAATTACCCCTACTTGCGCCTGACCGAAACCGAGAAGTTCCCGCGCTTACAGCTTGTCCGGGGAATGAAACAGGACGGCGACGAGTACTTCGGCCCGTACATCCCGAACACCCGGGCGCGCCTGATGCAGGTGGTGGTATATCGCAACTTCGGTCTGCGTCCTTGCAATATCGACATCGACGGCTCGTGGGAGCGCGCCTGCCTGTACTACGACATTGGCGAGTGTGCGGGCCCTTGCGTACGCGACCTTTGCGACGAGGAGCGCTACTCCGAGATCACCAAGGAGGTGAGACTCTTCCTGCAGGGCAGGGGAGAGGATCTGGAGGGTGATCTGGAGGCCAAGATGATGAGCGCATCAGCTATCCAACAGTTCGAACGCGCCGCCCACTATCGCGATCTCTTAGAGACGGTTCGGGCTTCGACTCGCGAGCAGAAGATGGCTTCAAAGGACCTCGGAAACCGCGACCTGTTCGCCCTCTACCGCGAGGGGCAGCGCGCCGCCCTGCAGGTGTTTCTGGTACGCGACGGGCTCGTTGTCGAGCGTCGGCAGTACTTTTGGGACGATGTGAAAGACGCCACCGAACAAGAGCTCCTCACTACCAGCATGCAGCAGTACTATCACGGTGGCACAGCAATCCCGTCTGAGATATGTGTGCCAACGCTGCTCGATTCGGCCGAGGTGCTGGTTGAATGGCTACGGAACGCCCGTGGCGGTGCCGTTCGGCTGTTGGTGCCGCAACGTGGACCTAAGCGCCGCTTACTGGAGCTGGTCGTACAGAACGCCAAGCTCGCCTACGCTCATCGGTACGAGCGCGGCGAGGCAGAGCGTGGCGCTCAACTGTTGCAGGAGTTACTCGACTTGGATCACCCGCCGCAAGTCATCCAATGCATTGACGTCTCCAATCTGCAAGGCCGACAGATCGTCGCCAGCTTGGTGTCGTTACGCGACGGCCGACCCGACAAGTCGAGTTACAAACGGTTCCGCATCCGCGACTTGGAAGGGCAGGACGACTTCGAGTCGATCGCGCAGGTGGTGCGGAGGCATTTCCAGCGCGTTCTCGATGGCGAGGTGTCGGCACCTGACCTACTGCTGATCGACGGGGGCAAGGGGCAGCTGTCGTCGGCTTGCGCCGCATTGATGGAGCTCGGCATGCAGCAACAGGCAGTGGCGGCCATCGAGAAAGGCGAGGAGAAACTCTTTCTCGCGGAACGTCCGGAACCCCTGCTACTCCGACCCCATGCCGACGCCCTCAAGCTGGTGCAACGAGTCCGCGACGAGGCTCACCGATTTGCGATCACCTATCACCGGTCGCTACGCAGCAAGTCGGTGATCCGCTCGGAGCTGTCGGAGATTCCCGGCGTCGGGCCGAAGCGTCAGCGCGCTCTGCTCCGTCGGTTCGGCTCTCTCGCGGGCGTGCGCAAGGCCTCAGAGGCAGAATTGGCCGAGGTCGTCGGCATTAAGCTCGCCGGATCGATCCGGGATGTTCTAGCACCGGTCAGACACGCGGGATAGCATCGTCCTATGGATGGAGCAGGCCTCATCGTCACGCAGATCGTCGCACTGCTGTTCGCGATCTCGTTTCACGAGGCGGCGCATGCTTGGTCGGCCGACCGGCTCGGTGACCCGACGGCGAGAATTCTCGGCCGTGTGACCATGAACCCGATCGCTCACATCGATCCATTCATGACAATCCTGTTCCCTGCCATGATGATCTTCGCCGGGCTGCCCCCATTCGGTGCGGCGAAGCCGGTGCCTGTCAATACGGCGAATCTGGCGCGTCCGAAGCGAGACCACGCTTGGATTGCCGCTGCCGGGCCGTTGAGCAACGTCCTCTTGGCATTCATCTGCGTGGTGTTGATCCGGTTGATGCGAGCCAACCAAGAAATTCTCCTGGGCGTGGTCTCAGCGGCTGTGTTTCTGCCTGTCCTACAGCTGCTGGTAGCGTCCTTGCTCATCAACTTGTTGCTGGCTGCGTTCAACATGATCCCCATCCCGCCGTTGGACGGCTCCTGGATCCTCTCGGCGACGCTGTCTGGCCCGGTCGAGCGGTTCTATCGGTCCATCCAGCCCTATGGCTTCTTCATCCTGATCGCGCTGATCTGGCTGGGCGCCTTGCGGGTACTCATCATGCCGGTGATCCGTTTCGGGCAGACCCTTGCGGGCCTCGGATAGGCGCGACGATTCGATCGTGGGCAACGACTCGTCGAACCCCTTCTTGGTGCATACGGAATCCTTCGACGGGCCGCTCGACCTCCTGCTGCACCTGGTGCGCCGCCATGAGATGCCGATCGATCAAGTACCGCTGGCACAGATCACCGGGGAATATGTCGAGACGCTCGAACTCATGACCGAGCTCGACCTGGAGCCGGCCGCCGAGTTTCTGGAGGTCGCAGCCACGTTGATGCGCTTCAAGGCACGCGCCCTCCTGCCCCGTCCGGTGGCACCCGAGGATCCCGAGCTCGCGGCACAGGAGGAGACGGCACTCCTCCAGCAACTCGTTGAACACCAGGTCGTCCGCCTCGCAGCGCAGCGCTTGCGCCACCGCGAGAACCAGACGGCAGCAGTCTGGTTTCGCGGCGAAGCAAGCCCCGCCGGAATCGAGGCCACCGACAGTGAGATCGTCGAGGCCGACCTGTTCACGCTGGTCACCGCGTTCCGTAATGTGCTGGCGGGGCTCCAGGAGCCTGCCGCCTTCGAAGTACCGCGCGAGGAGTTCTCGGTGTCCGAATGCTCCAACGAGATTCGCGCCAAGCTCGCCGCGGGCGTACCCGTTCCTTTCCAGGAGCTCTTCGAGCCTGGGGCGCCGCGCGGCAAGCTGATAGCCACCTTCTTGGCCTTATTGGATCTGATCCGCGCCGCTGCCGTGCGCGCTTTCCAGGACGGACCGCTGGGCGCAATCTTGGTCTTCCCCACGGACGCTGACGGCGATCCTGGCACGGACGGAGCCGCCTCATGACCGCGTCCCAGCTGAGCGAGGAGCTCATCGGCACCATCGAAGCCGTGCTCTATGGTGCCGACGAGCCCGTATCGCCCGAAAGGCTTCTAGAGGTCGTGTCGGCGGCCGGACACGGCATCGCGGGCACCGATCTCGACCTGGAAAGGGTTCGCTCGGCGTGTTTGGAGCTCGAGGAGCGCTATCGCGCTAGCGGCTCGGCACTGCAGATCGTGGAGATCGCTCGTGGTTATCGTCTCGGTACGCGAGCACGGTTCGACGACGCCATCCGGATACTACGTCACGTCGAACGGCCCACCCAGTTGTCGATCCCCGTGCTCGAGACGCTCGCCGTAGTCGCGTATCGCCAACCAACGACGATCGCCGAGATCCACGCCATTCGTGGCAAGGATCCCGTGGCTACCCTGAGACGGCTGCGTGATCTTCGCCTGGTGCGAATCACTGGACGACGCCGAGCAGTTGGGCGTCCGTTCACCTATGGCACCACCGATCGGTTCCTGGAGCTCTTTGGCCTCCGTGACCTCAAGGAGCTGCCGTCGGAGGACGAGTTCCAAGAATTGCTCGAAGCCTGAGGGCATCTGCGATGCCATCGGCGCGGCTCCAGAAGCTGATCGCTGACGCCGGACTGACATCACGGCGCAAGGCCGAGGCCCTGGTAGTCGCAGGCCGAGTGACGGTAAACGGGGCGGTGGTAACGGAGCTCGGCGCCAGAGCCGACGTCGACATCGATGATGTACGCGTCGATGGGCGCCCCCTGCCACGTCCAGGGCGCCTATACCTGGCACTGAACAAGCCGCGGGGAGTGGTTAGTTCCGTGCGCGATCCGCACGCAGATCGTGTCGTGGTCGATCTATTGGGCAGCGAGATCAAGCAGCGGGTCTACCCGGCAGGCCGACTCGACCGCGACAGCGAGGGGCTCGTTTTGCTGACCAACGACGGCGATCTCATGCAGGCGATGACCCGTCCGGGTGGAGCCGTCGACAAGGTGTATCGGGTACACGTTCGCGGCGTTCCCACCACAGCCGACCTCGACCGGCTACGCGTCGGAACGGAACTGGATGGCCGCCGTCTGTTACCTTGCACGGTGGAACCCCTGCCGGGGGATGGACCGTCTCGGTCGGTGTTCCGCGTGACACTCCACGAAGGGAAGAAGAACCAGATTCGACGGATCTTCGGCGACATCGGCCACGGCGTGGAAAGACTGGTCCGTACGCGCATCGGCCCCGTCCGACTCGGCGATCTGCGGCCCGAGGCGTACCGCCGGCTAAGCAAGCGTGAGGAGACGGTTTTGAAGCGGCTGGCCCTGCGGCAGTCCGGGCGTGCGGTGCGATGAGCGATTCTCCTCTACGAATTGCCATCGATGGGCCGAGTGGTGCCGGTAAGTCGACCTTAGCCCGCGCGCTCGCCCGTGCCTTAGGCCTGCGCTACCTCGACACCGGAGCGATGTACCGTGCGGTCGCCTGGAAGGCAATGCAGGCCCAGGCGGTCGATGCCGACGAAGTCGTCGCCCTGCTAGAGAAGTTGGACATGCAGGTGATCGCGGATCCCGAGAATTTTCGGGTTCGAATCGAGGGGTTCGACGTGACCGACGAGCTCCGCACGCCGGCGGTCGGCCGCCGCGCTTCGGAGGTGGCGCAGATTCCCGCCGTGCGCGCCTGGTTGCTGCAGCGCCAGCGGGCCGAGGCGGAGGGAGGAGCGGTTCTCGAAGGACGCGATATCGGAAGTGCGGTACTTCCCGACGCCGACGCCAAGCTGTTCATCACGGCACCGGAGGCGGAGCGGTTGCAGCGGCGTGCGCTACAGCTCGTGGGGGCAAGCGCAGCGGAGGTAGCGGAGGACGTCCGGGCGCGCGATCGGCGCGACCAACGGCGACCTACGTCGCCGTTGCGAATTCCTCCCGACGCGACGGTCATCGATACCGGTGGTGAAGATGAGAAGACGAGCTTGGAGCGGGTCCTGAGCGTGGTCCGCGCGGCGCGTTGACAGCTACCTGAGCCCCCCCTACGATTAGGGCCTGCCCGCGTGCGGCACACGTGCGCCCAGCGGGCAAATTCCGCGTTCAGGAGGATACCCAACCCCATGTCGGTCCAGACCGAAGAAGAACCAAACTCGCATCCCTCGGACGATCTGCTCGCCCAACTCGACGCAATGGAGGGCGGCCAGATCGACCCCGAGGTCATGATGCAGCTCTACGAGTGTAGCCTGCAGGATCTCACCGAGGGCGAAGTCGTCAACGGCAATGTACTCGAAGTACGCGAGAACGACGTCCTCGTAGATATCGGCTACAAGTCGGAGGGCCTCGTAGACATCAACGAGTTCCGCGACCCACTCGGCGAGGTACTGGTATCCGCCGGTGACCTGGTCGAGGTATTGCTCGTCCGCCGTGAGGATCAGAACGGCAACATCATCGTCTCCAAAGACAAAGCGGAGAAGATGAAGGTATGGGGCAAGATCGAGGAGGCCTACCGCGATGAGGCCACGATCAAGGGCGTCGTCACGGACCGGGTGAAGGGCGGTCTGTCCGTCGACATCGGCGTGCGCGCGTTCCTGCCAGGCTCCCAGGTCGACCTGCGCCCGGTACGCAATCTCGAGGCGATGCGTGGCGAGGAGATCGAGTGCCGCGTCATCAAGGTGAACAAACGCCGAGCCAACGTCGTCGTATCACGCAAGGCCGTGCTCGAAGAAGCCCGAGCCGAAGAAAAGCAGGGGACGCTGGGGAAGCTCATCGCCGGGAACATCCTCGGCGGTGTGGTCAAGAACATCACCGACTACGGTTGCTTCACCGATCTTGGCGGGATCGACGGCCTGCTACACATTACCGACATGTCGTGGGGGCGGATCTCGCATCCCAGCGAGATGTTCAAGATCGGCGACGAGATCGAAGTCGTGATTCTCAGCTTCGATCCCGAGCGCGAGCGTGTCTCTCTGGGATGCAAGCAGCTCACACAGGACCCCTGGATCGGCGTTACCGAGAAGTATCCCGTCGGGTCGCGGCTTCCGGGCAAGGTCGTCAGCCTCACCGATTACGGCGCCTTCGTGGAGCTCGAGGAGGGTGTCGAGGGCCTCGTGCATATCTCCGAGATGACGTGGAAGAAGCGCATCAAGCACCCGTCCAAGCTGGTGCAGATCGCTGACCCCGTGGACATCGTCATCCTTGACGTCGACGAGGACAATCGTCGGATTTCGTTGGGCATGAAGCAGACCGAGCCCAACCCCTGGCGTGTCATCGCCGACAAGTACCACGAGGGTCAGGTGATTACCGGTCGCGTCCGGAACCTGACCGACTTCGGCGCCTTCGTCGAAATCGAGGACGGGATCGACGGCCTGATCCACATCTCCGACATGTCATGGACGAAGCGCGTCGAACACCCCTCGGAGGTTCTTCAAAAGGGGCAGGAGGTCGAGGTCGCGGTGCTGAACGTCGATGTCGAGCGGCAGCGTCTATCGCTCGGTCTGAAGCAGCTGCGCCCGAACGTCTGGGATCAGTTCATCGAGGAACACCAGGTGGGCGACCAAATCAACGGGCAGGTAACCAAGCTGACGAACTTCGGCGCCTTCGTGGAGCTGCAGGAGGGCCTCGAAGGGCTCCTGCACGTTTCCGAGATTGCCGATCGCCACGTGAAGGACCCCGCCGATGAGCTGAAGGTCGGTGATAGCGTCGATGTGCGCATTCTCAAGATCGAAACCGAGGCTCGGAAGATCGCGCTGTCGCTACGTGAAGGCGGCGAGGCAGTGCAGGAAGCCTACGAGCCTGCCGTAGCGTCAGAGCCCGCCAGTCGTTATCAGAAGGACGGCACAATGACGCTCGGCGATATGGTCGGCAACATATTCGGGTCCAGGTCGGCGACCGATTCAGAGTCGGACGAGGACGAGGACGCCGCGCCTGATGCGTCGGACGACGAGGAGGCGTAGCGGCGCCGCCAAGAGCCCGCCGGCCGCCATTAGACGATGACCAAAGCGGATCTGATCGAAGAGGTAGCGGTGGTTTCCGAGCTCAGCAAGAAGAGCTCGGAAATTGTCGTGAGCACTTTCTTCAACAGCATCGTGGAGTCGCTGACGCGGGGCGAGAAGGTAGAGCTGCGGGGATTCGGGACGTTCAAGTTACGCCGTCGCCGTGCCCGAATCGGCCGCAACCCGAGAACCGGTGAGCGCGTTGACGTGCCCTCGAAGGTGGTGCCGTTCTTCAAGCCAGGCAAGGAGCTACGCGAGCTCGTCGATCGCTAGCCCGCCCGCGTACCTGAGCAATCCGGACCGGCACCGCCGTTGCGTGGCCCATGGGGGGGCTTCGAGTGAACCCACTGCTGAGTGGCGTCGAACAACGGGTGCGCGATCAGGCGCGCGCCATGGCTTCCGAACACGTGGCACCGCGAGCAGCGGATATCGATAGCTCGGGTCGCTGTCCGGAGAAGCTCGTTACACGGCTCCACGCCGAGATCTTCGCCGAGGTCGACGGTACTTCTGCAACGCCGATGCATCTGGTCCTGCGCCTGGAGCAGGTGGCGCGGCGCAGCGCCGCGGCGGCAGCCATTGCTGCGGCGCATGGCGTTGGGATGTTCCTAACCGGCAAGCCCGACGCTCAGTCGACCTCCGATGAGGAGGATCCGACCTATGCGGTTGTCTGCGGCCGGAGCGAACTCTCGGCAGAAGGGCTCGACGATGGCGCCACGCGGTTGCTAGGCACGGTCGATCTGGTACCAGGCGCTGCCTACGCGACGGTCTTCGTGATCGCCTGCGAGGAAGGAGACGCCGCCGGTATCTTCATCGTTGGCAAGCAAACCGAGGGGCTCACGGTCGGGCCGCCGCAGTCGCTCATGGGCCTTGTCGGCAGCGGTACGGCATCCGTGGGATGTACCGGGGTCGAGCTGCCGCCGGCGGCGCGTATAGGGGATGGCGCCCTTGCCTCGACCGCCTTGGACGCTACCCGGATTGCTCATGCAGCCCAGGCCGTCGGCATCGCGGCCGGTGCGCTGGACGCGGCGCTGGATCATGTGTCCTCGGACGCCGCCGGCTCCGCCCCCTCGGAGCAACCGCAGGCGATTCAGTGGATGCTTGCTGACATCGCCACCGAATCGGAGGCGGCCCGGCTAACCGTTTGGCATGCAGCGCTGGAGCTCGGTGCGGGTAATGTGCGCGAGGCCGCAGCCACGTGCCGCTTGCTGGCGTCAGAGGCGGCTGTCGAGGCCAGTCGCCGGGCCATGCAGATCGCCGGCGAGAAGGGGGCCCTGAGCCCCTCTGTACTCGAGCGGTTGTACCGAGATGCGAAGCTCATGGAGGTACTGGGCGGCACCAACGAAGACCAGCTCGGAATCATCGCCGAGGCGCTGTTGCCCGATCTCTCACGCTGAGAAGGTGTCCCGGTACGACCGTAGGCATCTCCCTCGATAGGACCAAAGGACAATTGGACTGGTTGCTAACGCCCGATCAACAGATGATCCGACATACGGTGCGCGAGTTCGTCGATGCCGAGATCATTCCGGTAGCGAGCGAATGGGATCGGCAGAAGCGCTTTCCTGCAGACGCCTTCGCGAAGCTTGGTGAGCTTGGTCTGTTCGGCATGATCGTGCCCGAGCGCTGGGGCGGGGCCGGGCTCGACGGCACCGCCTACTGCCTGGCACTGGAGGAGTTGGCACGCGGCGACGCATCGACCTGTGTCGCAATCAGCGTGACCAACTCCGTGTACTGCGCCCCGGTCAACAAGTTCGGCAGCGATGAGCAGCGCGAACGCTGGCTTCGGCCCTGTGCACAGGGCGAGTGGCTCGGCGCCTTCTGCCTCTCCGAGCCCGAGGCCGGATCCGATGCCGGCGCAATCAAGACACACGCCGAGCGTCAAGGCGATCAGTACGTGCTGAACGGGTCGAAAGCCTGGATTACCAGTGGAGCGGTTTGCGGGGCCATGTTGGTGTTCGCCGTCACCGATCCGCAATCCGATCGAGGTCGGATCTCGGCGTTCATCGTGCCCCGCGAGCAGCCGGGAGTGCAGGTGCTCGGCGAGGAAGACAAGCTCGGCCTGCGATCGTCACGCACCAATCAGGTCAGCTTTCAGGATGTGGTTCTCTCATCATTGCAGCGCCTTGGAGGAGAAGGGGACGGCCTTGCGATCGCGCTCGACAGCCTCGACGGTGGCCGTGCCGGTATCGCCGCTCAAGCAGTCGGCATCGCCCAAGCGGCGTTCGATGCAGCCCGCGACTACTTGTTGGAGCGAGAGGCGTTCGGCCGTCCGCTAGCGCACTTCGAGGGACTGCGCCATCAATTGGCCCGTATGGCTGCCGAGACCCGCGCCGGCCGCCTACTGTACCTTCGCGCGGCAGCCTTACGTGATCATGGAGTGCGCAATACGAAGGCGGCGTCGATAGCCAAGCTCTATGCCAGTGAAGCAGCGAACCGGACCGCCTACCAGGCCATGCAAATGCACGGTGGATACGGCTACGTGGCCGATTATCCGGTCGAACGGTTCTATCGAGACGCCCGGGTCACCACCATCTACGAGGGCACGTCCGAGATCCAACGCCTTGTCGTGGCACGCACACTACTGGCCGACGCGCGCCCACACACGACGCCACGGGTCAACGTGTAGTCGGCCTCGGAGGTCTGTGGGATACTCGGTGCCTCAATCAAGAGGGGCCGTATGGCCGCGATGCCTTCACGGAGGTTCGCGGGGTGGGTAGACGACAGCGTTCGGTGGGCCTCATGCACCGGATATTGATGTTGTATCGGGCACAACGGAACAGGGGAAGAGGCGAACGTGAGCGATAGCATCATCGAGTTGACCACGGAAAACTTCGACAATGAAGTACTGCAAAGTGACGTCCCGGTGCTGGTCGATTTCTGGGCTGTCTGGTGCGCCCCCTGTCGGATGATCGCCCCGGTTGTCGAGGAGCTAGCTGACTCCTACGCCGGGAAGGTCAAGGTCGCCAAGCTCAACGTCGATGATCATGGTGATGTCGCCACGCGCTACAACGTTCGCGGCATTCCTACGCTCCTCTTGTTCCACGGGGGGGAGGTCCAGGACCAGATGGTTGGGACTGGATCGCGCGACAGTATCGTGGGAATGCTCGACAAGGTGACTGCCGTAGCCTAGACATGCGGGTTGATATCGCCACCTTGAAAGACGGACCGTGCCGCTTCTCCGGCACGATGGCGGTGCCTTCTGAGACCCATCCGGGGAGCGAAGCCAACCGCAGCGCCCCGATCGCCTTCGCTGCCACCGTAGAGCTTGACGGAGATTCCGTCCGGGTTACCGGCTGGCTTCATTCGACGGTGCATGTGGCGTGCTCTCGATGCTTGGAAACAACTCCCGTAACCGTGGATCGTGACCTCCAGTTGGTCTTCCATGCGGCCGACAAGGCGCCCGGATCAGGTGATACTGAGCTTGACGCCCAGCGACTCGACGTCGATTATCACTCTGATGGCAGCTTGGACCTGCGGTCGGTCATGGCCGAGCAGGTACTACTCGGCCTCCCGATGAAGCCACTTTGTAGCGACGACTGCCAAGGGCTCTGTCCGCAGTGCGGTGCGAACCGTGGCCGACAGGCCTGTGATTGCCAACCTGCAGTGGACGCGCGGCTTTCGCCGTTGGCTGCGTTGCGGGATCGTCAGTAATCTGTTCCGTGACTACGCGCCAGCGCACGTTATCACGCCAACCTGAGGCAAACCCGTGGCACTACCCAAACGACGACATTCGCGAACGCGTCGTGACAAGCGACGCACGCACGACGCTCTGCGACGTCCGGCCCAGTCCCTTTGCCCTGAGTGCGGGCGAGCCAAGCAGCCGCACCGGGCGTGCGCGCATTGCGGCACGTATCGGGGCCGCCAGGTGGTTTCGTCTGGCGACGACGCCTGAGCCCCGGTGTCGCGCTTCCGGCCCTGATACCGACGCACTGCCCGCGGAGGTCGCATGAGGATCGCCGTCGATGCGATGGGCGGGGATCATGCACCGGAACACCCGGTGAATGGTGCCGTGCTGGCTGCTCGCGATCTCGATGTAAAGATCGCCCTCGTAGGCGACCAGGCCGTGCTCGCGCCGGTATTGGAGCGGCACGGGTCACCAGCAAGCATCGACATCGTCCATGCCGAGGAGGCCATCGGTATGGACGAGTCGGTCGCGGTAGCTGTCAGACGCAAGCGGCACTCGTCTATTCACGAGGCAGCCCGGCTGCTGCGCCGGGGCGAAGTTCAGGGCCTCGTCTCGGCCGGCAATACCGGCGCCGTCATGGCCATCGCAAAGGTGATCGTCGGTACGCTGGACGGTGTCGATCGACCCGCATTGGCGGTGGTTCTGCCAACGCAAACAGGGCACGCGGTCGTCCTCGACGTTGGTGCCAACGTGGAACCGAAGAGCCGACAACTGGTGCAGTTCGCTGTGATGGGCGCCCATTTCGCTAGTGAGATTCTCGATGTCGATCGCCCGCGCGTGGGCTTGTTGTCGATCGGCGAGGAGGCTGGAAAGGGCAACGAGCTGGTGCGCAACGCGCACGCCACATTGCAGGACTCGCCGCTGAACTTCATCGGCAACGTCGAGGCAAGCGATCTCTATCGTGGTGGCGCCGACGTTGTGGTGTGCGACGGCTTCACCGGTAACATCTTGTTGAAGACCACCGAGGCCGCGGTCGAAACACTGCGTTTCCTCATGCGCTCCGAGTTCACTCGCACATGGAGTGGCCGCCTGGCCGGTCTTCTGGGACGCGGTGCGTTTCACCGGCTACGGAGCAGAGTCGACTACGCGGAGTTCGGTGGGGCGCCCCTGCTGGGCCTGAGGGGGCTCGGGGTCATATGCCACGGGCGCTCGAACCCACGGGCGATCCGCAACGGCGTGCGCGTGGCGGTCGAGTATGGCCACCATAGCGTCGATCAACGGATTGAGGCGGAGTTGGCCGGTATGGAAACGCAGATCACGGGTGCCGCCGACCGAGCCGCGACCACATGAACGGCCCCGCCGCACTGGCTTTCCTCTTTCCGGGACAGGGGGCGCAGTTCGTCGGCATGGGCAAAGAAGCCCACGACGCGTTCCCCGAAGCTGCGGCGGTCTTCGCCGAATCCGACGAGGCGCTGGGATTCAGTCTTTCGAAGCTGTGTTTCACGGGCAATGAAGACGAGCTACGGCGCACCGAGAACACGCAGCCAGCAATCCTGACCGTGAGCGTAGCGTTGCAGCGCGCCCTTGTTGCCCGTGGCGTCGACGCTATGTGGATGGCCGGGCACTCGCTAGGCGAGTACAGTGCCCTGGTCGCCGCTGACAGTCTCGAGCTTGCCGACGCGGTGCGCCTGGTGCGGTCGCGGGGCCAGTATATGCAGGAGGCTGTAGCCGAGGGTGAGGGAGCTATGGCCGCCGTGCTGGGGCTTCCGGATGACGTCGTTGTCGCCGTCTGCGAGGAGGCGTCGTCAGTAGCGGCACCGGTCGAGCCAGCAAACTTCAACTCGCCTGGCCAGGTGGTGATCGCCGGTGCCAAGGCGGCCGTGGAGCGGGCTACCGAGGTAGCCAGGGCCCGAGGCGCTCGCCGCGCCGTGATGCTGGAGGTATCGGCACCATTCCATTGCTCGTTGATGCTGCCCGCCCAGCAGCGGCTTGCGGCCGACCTGCAATCCATCCGCCTTGTGCCGCCACGCGTCCCAGTCGTGTGCAACGTCAGCTCCACGCCGCTCTCATCGGTCGAGGAGGTGCGCGACGCCCTCATACGACAGGTTACGGCAGCGGTCCGATGGACAGACAACCTGCGCTGGTTGGCGGATGCAGGCGCCGCGCAATACGTGGAGGTCGGGCCAGGTAAAGTACTTGCCGGCCTCGCCAAACGAACTCTGGAGAAGCCCACGATACGTTCCGTGCAGGGCCCCGCCGATGTGGCCGCCCTGCTAGCGGCAGCGGCGAGCTAGAGCGCTGCACGCGACAGCGGACTGAACAGCTGCAACTCTTCGACGGAGAGCAGGATTGTCGACCATCTTCGAGGACAGGGTCAGCATCGTCACCGGCGGTTCGCGCGGCATCGGTAAAGCTATCGCCCTGCACCTTGCGCGACAGGGTAGCCATCTTGCTGTCGGGGCGCGCACCGTTGCTGCGTGTGAGCCCGTGGCGGAAGAAGCTCGGGGACACGGTGTCGAGGTGCTTCCGCTGGAGATGGATGTCGGGTCGGCCGAGTCCGTCAAGGCCGCCGTCAGCGCAGTCCAGGAGCGTTTCGGACGAATCGACAACCTGGTCAACAACGCCGGAATCACGCGCGACGCTCTGCTCATGCGACTCAAGGACGATGCCTGGAACGACGTGCTGCGGACCGACCTGACCGGCGTCTTTTTGTGCTCGCGAGCCGTGCTAAGATCGATGCTCCGCCGACGTTGGGGCAGGATTGTCTCCATCAGCTCGGTCGTCGGGCTGCTCGGAAATCCGGGCCAAACCAATTACGCCGCGGCAAAAGCCGGAGTGCATGGCTTCACGAAGGCGCTCGCACGCGAAGTGGCGTCGCGCGGCATCACGGTGAACGCTGTGGCTCCGGGCTATGTCGAGACGGACATGACGCAGGACCTGCCCGAGGAGGCCAAGCGGCAGCTAAAGGAACAGATTCCGCTCAGCCGGCTCGGTACCGGCGACGATATTGCGGGAGCCGTCGGCTTTCTGCTGTCCGATGACGCCAGCTACATTACCGGTCAGGTAATAAGCGTCGACGGCGGCATGTATATGTGATTCCTGGATTCTGAATCATCGGCGCGTGCGTGGGCACGGGCCGCCGAAGTACTTGTAACTGTTGTGCTGGAGGAACGCATGGACGTCCAAGCAAAGGTCAAGGGGATCATTGTCGAGCAGCTCGGTGTGGATGCCGAGGAGGTTACGACCGGGGCCTCGTTCATCGAGGATCTCGGCGCCGATTCCTTGGATACCGTCGAGCTCGTGATGGCTCTGGAAGAGGAATTCGACCTCGAGATCCCGGATGAGGACGCCGAGAAGATCGCCAAGGTCGAGGACGCCGTAACGTATATAACGAGCAAGCTCGGATAGTAGGGAGGACTAGCGGGGTTGGGGAATTCCATGGAGCGCCGCGTCGTGGTTACGGGCGTCGGACTGATCACGCCGGTCGGCCTGACTACCGATGTGACCTGGAGTAGCCTGCTCGAGGGTCGCAGCGGCGTTGGGCCGATAACGAAATTCGACGCCAGCGACTACGCGGTCGCGATCGCCGGCGAGGTAAGCGACCTCAACGCTACGGACTTCGTTTCGAAGAAAGATCTCAAGAAGATGGACCTGCACATTGTCTACGCGTTGGCGGCGACCGCCGACGCCTGGGCAATGGCTAGTGTCGCGGGTGCCTACGAAGCAGATCGAATCGGCACGATCATCGGCTCGGGCATCGGCGGTCTGAACATTATGCAGAAGTTCCATGAGGTACAGCTACGGCGGGGACCCGGTCGGGTCAGTCCGTTCTTTATTCCGGCACTGATCGTGAACCTGGCCGCCGGTTGGGTTTCCATGCAGTACGAGCTCAGGGGACCGAATTCCTCTGTCTGCACGGCCTGTTCCACCGGGAACCATGCGATCGGCGATGCCTTCCGGGTAATCGCCCGTGGAGATGCCGACGCCATGGTCTGCGGCGGCACGGAGGGTGTGGTGTGCTCGTTAGCCGTCGATGGATTCACCGCGATGCGCGCCCTGTCGATGCGCAACGACGAACCGGAGCGCGCCAGCCGCCCGTTCGACTCTGAGCGTGACGGGTTCGTGCTCGGCGAAGGGGCCGGGATACTGGTTCTCGAGGCCGAGGAGACGGCCAGACTCCGTGGGGCGACGATTGTGGCGGAGATCGTCGGCTATGGGATGACCGCAGACGCCTACCATATCTCGGCACCGCCGGAGGACGGACATGGCGCGGTGCGCGTAATGAGAGCAGCGATCAGCGACGCCGGCCTCGAGCCGAGCGCGATCGACTACGTCAACGCCCATGGCACCTCCACGCCGGTAGGCGACGCGGCGGAGGTGAAGGCGATCAAGACTGTTTTCGGTGACCACGCCAACGAGCTTGCCGTATCCTCGACGAAATCGATGATGGGACATCTACTGGGCGCTGCAGGTGGAGTCGAGGCCGGCATCACGGTAATGGCGTTGAGGCATGGCCAGGTGCCGCCGACGATCAACTACGAGAACCCGGACTCGGAGTGCGACCTCGATTTCGTACCCAACGAGGCACGCGCCCTGGATCTGGAGTACGGGCTCTCGAACTCGTTTGGATTCGGCGGCACGAACGCTGCACTGATCTTCAAGCGCTACGCCGCCTGAAAGGCGCCGCAGCGACCTACTTCTCAGCCGAGCGCCGAGTATGGCCGAAGCCGATCTGTTGGAGTCGCGACGGCAGAAGCTTGCCGCGCTGGAAGCCGCGGGGGTTGACGTATTCCCGAGCCGGTTCCCGGTCGATGGCACGCTCCAGCAGCTCAATGCGGCCCACGACGAGGCGACGCAGGACCAGCTGGAGGAAACGCAACCCGGAGTGCGGCTGGCAGGGCGGCTCGTGGCCCTACGCGAACATGGCAAGTCGGCCTTTGCCGACCTCGATGATGGCAGCTCCAAGCTTCAATGCCACGTACGGCAGTCCATCCTCGGCGAGGACCGCTTCCGGGCTTGGCTTGGTCTCGACCTGGGCGATTTTGTTGGCGTCGAAGGAGTGCTGTTCCGCACGCGGTCCGGCCAGCTGACGGCACGAGTCGACGACTACCAGCTTTTGTCGAAAGCGCTTCGACCGATGCCCGAGAAGTGGCACGGCCTGCGCGATACCGAGGTGCGCTATCGGCAGCGATATCTCGACCTGATGGCCAACCCGGAGGTGCGCGCGGTCTTCGTGCGCCGCGCTGAAATCGTCAGGGCGCTTCGGGCACATCTCGATTCCAATGGCTTTCTCGAGGTGGAGACACCAACCCTGCAACCACTGTACGGCGGAGCTGCGGCACAGCCGTTCGAGACCCATCACAATACGCTCGATATGGATCTGTACCTCCGTATAGCGCCTGAGCTGTACCTGAAACGACTTCTCGTAGGCGGTCTCCAACGCGTTTACGACCTGAACCGCAACTTCCGCAACGAAGGAATTTCCAGCCAGCACAATCCAGAGTTCACCATGCTGGAGTTCTATGCGGCGTACTGGGACTACCAGCGCATGATGGAGTACGCCGAGGATCTGCTGTGTTCGGCCCTCGGTGGCGGCCAGGACGGCCTCTTTATCCCGTACCAGGGACAACAGATCTCGCTTCGTCGTCCTTGGCGGCGCATGCCGCTGCGCCAGGCGCTACTCGATCTCGGGGAGCTACGGCCGGCACTCGTCGATGACCCGTCAGAGCTTTCCGAGTGGCTGCGAGGTCAGGACGTGGCCACGGCGGGTATGGGCCTCGGCGCGCTGCGCGAGGCGGCCTTCGACAAGACGGTGAAGCCCAAGGTCGAGTCACCACTGTTCATCACCGACTACCCCTTGGAAATCTCGCCGCTGTCCAAGGCTAGCCGGGACGACCCCGACACGGTGGAGCGCTTCGAGCTCTTCATGGGTGGCATGGAGGTAGCCAACGGCTACTCGGAGCTGAACGATCCCCGTGAGCAGCACCGCCGCATGCAACAACAGGTTGATGGGCGCGACGAGGATGGAGAGATTCCACCCGACGTTGATACTGACTACATCACGGCGCTAGAGCATGGTATGCCCCCAGCAGCAGGCATCGGTATTGGTGTCGATCGCCTTGCTATGCTAGCTACTGACTCACCTACGATCCGAGATGTAATCCTATTCCCATTATTACGCCGAAAAGACTAAGCTAATTCACGGAAAGTCACTATTAGTCAGTCCTAGCTTTTCCAGTCTGCTCCTGGCTGCTATAGTCTACGTGGAGTCTGCATAGGCAGACTGGCCGAGGTGTTGATCTCGGTTAGGCATTCTACGAGGGCACGAATGCGGGAGAGCGGATCCCGATGGCTGGTGAGCCGATTCCAGCTCTATGTTGCGCTGCGCTACTTCAAAGCGCGCCGCCAGCAGGCCTTCACGTCCGTCGTGAGCGTTGTGTCGGTGCTCGGCGTGATCGTCGGAGTGGCGGCGTTGATCATCGCGCTGGCGCTGCTCACCGGATTCCAGGAAGACATCCAGGACAAGATCATCGGCGCCAACGCGCACGTCTTCGTACAGCCATTCGGCCCGTACCTGGACGATCACGCGTACGTCGTCGACACGGCACGTTCGGTGAGCGGCGTGGTCGACGCTGCACCAGCCTTGCTAACGCCGGGCCTCATGGAAGGGCGTTCCCAGACGCCGCAGTTCGTCAACCTCAAGGGTGTCGACCCGCGTGGCGAGGCCCGCACCACCCAGCTGCTCGATCGGATGGTGAGCGGAAGCGCCGAGGGCCTTTCAGCGGGCGAATCGAGCTCGTCAGGCCGCGACGGCGTCGTACTCGGCGCCGAGTTAGCCGCGAAGCTCTTCGTCGACATCGGCGACCAAGTGAAGGTAAGCGTTCACTCCAGCGGCATGCTCACGCCGTTCGGGGGCAGTGGCGGAATCAAGATCGTTCGCTTCGACGTGGTCGGGATCTTCGAGGCCGGCATGTTCGAGTACGACAACACGTGGGCGCTCATCCCGCTCGAAACGGCGCAACGGATGGTCGAATCGGGGGATGGAGTAACGCTGGTTCAGGTCCGGGTCGAGGATGCGTTCGATACCATTCCAGTCGTCGAAGAGCTGGGGGACCGTCTGGGCGAAGGCTACTTCCTGATGGATTGGCAGAGCATGAACCGCGCCTATTTCGCGGCTCTGAAACTGGAGAAGCTCGCCCTCTTCGTCACTATCAGCCTGATCACCGCAGTGGCCGCGTTGAACATCGCTGCCACTCTGGTGTTGATGATCAAGGACAAGCAACGCGACATCGGGATCTTGATGTCACTCGGGACTACACGTCGCCACGTTCGTCAGATCTTCATGGTTCAGGGGTTGGTGATCGGTCTCATCGGTACGGTACTCGGGTGCGCGCTCGGCGTCGCGACCGCCATGGCGCTGGATCACTACGAGCTCATTCGGCTGGAGGCACAGGTCTACTACCTGGCGTACGTGCCATTCCATGTGCGTTCGGTCGACCTCGCCCGTGTCTGCCTCGTCGCCGTCGCCATCTCTTTCGCGGCGACGCTCTATCCAGCGCTGCGCGCGTCGCGTCTCGACCCGGTCGCCTCGCTCCGCTACGAGTAGCCATGGTCAGCGCCGAAGAGTTCCTCACGGTTGAAGGGATCGCCAAGAGCTATCGCTCGGGCGAGCGCCGCCTGGAGGTCCTGTCAGGCTGCGATCTGGCGCTAGCTCCCGGCGAGCGCATCGCCATCATCGGCCAAAGCGGTGTCGGCAAGAGCACGCTGCTGCACCTGCTGGCGGGCCTGGATCGTCCCGACAGCGGCAGTATTCGCTTCCGCGGCCGCGAGCTGCACTCGCTGCCTGAGCCGGATCTGGCCGAGTTTCGAGGCCGCCACGTGGGTCTCGTCTTTCAGTTCTATCACCTGCTACCGGAATTCAGTGCCGTGGAGAACATCATGATGCCGCTGCTGATCGGCGGCCGCGCCGATGGCGCCATCGATCGCGCCACGCAGCTGCTTGAAGACGTCGGGCTGGCGGATCGCGGGCACCATTTCCCGTCCGAGCTATCCGGCGGCGAGCGCCAGCGCGTAGCGATCGCGCGCGCCCTGATCCGTCGACCTGAGGTCCTGCTCGCGGATGAGCCAACCGGCAACCTTGACCGCGAGAATGGTGAGCGCGTGCTGGAGATCTTCTTCCAGTTACACGAAAGGCATGGCAACGCCATGGTGCTGGTTACGCACAACCCGGAGTTGGTGGCCGACTTCGATCGCGTCCTCGTGATGGAGCCCGGCGGCCAACTTCTGGACCGAGCATCGGGAGAACACCGATGAATCGCATGCGAAGCGAACGACAGCGAGGGACTGGTCTCACATGGGCCTGGCGAGGGAATTGGCTCTCGCCCGTGAGCGGCGATGTCTTGGCGGCTAGAAAATCGCTCCGCTATACTCGGAACCAAGCGACGCCCATGAGCGTCGCCCTTGGCGACAGGGGATCCAACGGGCCCGTAGCCAGCACGGTGCGCCGCCTCGAGCGAGTTTCCTGCGATTGGGGCTGGGTCGATGTTTGAGCGCTACACAGAACGGGCTCGACGGGTCATCTTCTTTGCGCGATACGAAGCCAGCCAGCTAGGCTCGCGCACCATCGAGACCGAGCACCTGCTGCTCGGGCTGATTCGCGAGAACAACGGCCTTACCGGAAAGCTCCTGGGGCGCTCGGATATCGAAGTGGAGGCGATCCGCGGAGAGATTCAGACCCGCACGGAGGTCCGCGAGAAGATCTCCACCTCTGTCGAGATCCCTCTCTCGGTCGAGTCGAAGCGCGTGCTGGCTTACGCCGCAGAAGAAGCCGAGAAGATGCTGCACAAGTACATCGGTACCGAGCACATTCTGCTGGGACTGCTGCGCGAGAAGAAATCGTTGCCGTCGCGCATTCTCGTCGAGAAGGGCATGCGTCTCTCGACTGCGCGGGAAGACCTGTTGTACTTGCTCAAGGAAAAGAACCTGAGCGAGAAGAAGAAGGAAACGCCGTTCCTATCGGAATTCTCCCGCGACCTGACGGAGATGGCTGCAAAAGGCAGCCTCGACCCGCTGATAGGCCGCGGCGATGAGCTCGAACGCGCGATCCAGATCCTGTGTCGACGGACGAAGAACAACCCTGTGCTGATCGGGGAGCCCGGGGTCGGCAAGACAGCGATCGTCGAGGGCCTTGCCCAACGAATCGTCGGCGGTGAAGTGCCGCGATTCCTTTGCGACAAGCGGATCTTGGAGCTCGATATCTCGTCGGTGGTCGCGGGCACCAAGTACCGCGGCCAGTTCGAGGAGCGTCTCAAGACGATTATGAAGGAGTTGCTCGACAACAAGGACATCGTGATCTTTATCGACGAGCTCCACACACTCGTCGGCGCCGGCTCGGCTGAAGGATCCCTCGATGCCGCCGGCATCCTCAAGCCAGCGTTGGCGCGTGGCGAGGTGCAGTGCATTGGCGCGACAACGCCGCGCGAGCATCGGAAATACATCGAAAAGGATCGCGCCCTTGCGCGCCGCTTCCAGGGCGTGAACATCGCCCAACCGACCGAGGAAGAAACTGTCGAGATCATCCACGGGATCCGCGAGCATTACGAGAAGTACCACGGCGTGACCTACAGCGAAGAGGCGTTGAGCGCCGCGGTGTACCAAAGCAATCGGTACATCACCGATCGGTTCTTGCCGGACAAGGCCATCGACGTGCTCGATGAGACCGGGGCACGGGTCAAACTAGCGATGACCTCGGCGCCCAGCCGGGTTCGCGAGCTCGAGGCGCGATCGCGCGAGCTGGCAACGCGCCTCGACGCCGCCATAGCCGACGAGGAGTTCGAGCAGGCGGCGCACTTCCGCGATCTAATGAAACGCGAACGCGAGCGCCTGGAACGCCTGCGCGCTGATCGCGACGAGGAGCCGGATGAGGAGGCGCCCCTCTTGGTGAGCGTCGAAGACATCGAGCAGGTGGTATCGAACTGGACCGGTATCCCGATCGCCTCCATCAAGCAGGAGGAAATGGACAAGCTGATCAACATGGAGGAGCAGCTTCACACGCGGATCGTTGCGCAAGACGAGGCCATCGAGGTGGTTTCGCGGGCCATCCGTCGGTCGCGTGCCGGCCTCAAGTCACCGCATCGTCCTGTCGGGTCGTTCCTGTTCCTGGGACCGACTGGGGTGGGCAAGACGGAGGTCGCGCGGACCCTCGCCGCGTTCCTGTTCGGCGACGACCGGTCGCTGGTACGCTTCGATATGTCCGAGTTCATGGAGCGCCACTCGGTCTCAAAGCTGATCGGCTCCCCCCCGGGGTACGTGGGTCACGAGGAGGGCGGTCAGCTAACCGATCGGGTACGTCGCAATCCCTATAGCGTGGTATTGCTCGACGAGATCGAGAAGGCGCATCCATCGATCTTCAACATCTTGTTGCAGGTGTTCGAGGACGGTCAGCTCACCGATGGGCTGGGCAACACGGTGGACTTCAAGAACTGCATCCTGATCATGACCTCGAATATTGGCGCCCGGTTCATGCAGAAGCGCGGCGGTCTGGGGTTCCGAGCCCTAGACGACGTTGCCACGTTTGCCGATATGCGGGATCGCGTTGTCGAAGAAGTAAAGCGCACGTTCAACCCCGAGTTTCTGAATCGGCTGGACGAGACCATCGTGTTTCATGCGCTGACCGACGAGCACCTGCAACAGATCATCCGTTTGATGGTCAACCAGGTGAACGAACACCTTGCCAGCAAGAACATCCGGGTGACGCTCGACGAGCCTGCCTACCAATGGCTTATCGACACGACGTGTGCCGATCGCAGCTACGGAGCGCGGCCGCTCCGGCGAGCCATCCAGAAGCACATTGAAGATGCCCTTGCCGAGGAGCTCATCCGCGGGAAGTTGGGAACCGGTGCCCACGTGACGGTCTCCGCACAAGATGGTGGCCTACACCTCGACGTCGCGCGCATCGAGCAGGAGCCCGAGCCGGCGGACGTCATCGTGTAGAGAGTATGGGGGACCACGAGCGCCGGCCGGCGAGTCAGGCCACCGAAGCTTCGATGCGGTATCATTCCCGCCATGGTGTGCCCGCGACCCGCCGCGTGGGCGCTAGACGTTACAAACCCCCTGCGCCCGAAGACGCCATGAACCTTCTCCCGAGCGACCAGCACCGCTACTTCCTCGCCATCCGAGCAGTGGCCCTCACACTGCTGGCTACGTTCGCCGTGGGGCCGAGCCTGCTTCAGGCTGCACCCGCCCAGCTGTCGCCGGCCCAAGTCGCTGCCGCGAGACCAGGCCCGCAGGGGCGTAATATCGAGGAGATCCGTATAGTCGGCAACGACCGCTTCGATACCGACACGATCAGCTTCTATATGGCGAGCCGCGCCGGGGCGCCTTTCGACGTTGCCACCGCAGAACTCGACTACATGTCGCTGTTCAACACGAACTGGTTCCACAACGTGGTAATGAGCTGGGAGGAGGGAACCAACGGCGGCGTCGTGCTCATCCTTGAAGTCGACGAGCTGCCCTTGCTCCGCCAGGTCCGGATCGAGGGAACCGGCAAGGTGAGCATGCAGGACTTCTTCGAGCGACTCGCCCTAGTCGAGCGCAGCGTGAGGATCAACGATCCCATCGACGAGCAGCTGCTGCGCGACAACATCGAAGTTCTGACTTTCATGCTGCAAGGCGACGACGGCCTCCAGTTCGTACAGATCGATCTGGAGGTCGTGCCATCCGAGCTCGGAGCCGGGGTCGATGCGGTCTACAGAGTCATCGAGGGAGATTCTGTTCGTATCGGCTTGGTGCAGTTCGAAGGCAACACGGTATTCAGCGATCAGCAGCTTCGCTGGGCGATGAAGCGGACGGCCGAGCACCACTTCATGTCGTTCCTCAGCAAGAGCGATCGCTATTCGCGTGCTGCCTACGAGTTCGACATAGTCGAGCTCTCGAAGCTGTATCACCGCAATGGCTATCTGGAGTTCGACGCCGACGATCCACGGATCGAGGTGTTTCCCGAGGATCGATCGCTCTGGTTCGACGACCGCGATCGGCTAGCGATCACGATTCCGATCTACGAAGGCACGCAGTATCACATCGGCGAGATCACCATCGAGGGCAACACCGAGTTCAGCGACGCCGAGCTCATCGAGGAAGTAGGGTTGCGGCGCGGCGACGTACTGAATATCGAGGAAGTGCAGGCAGCGAACCAGGCACTTTCCGACAAATACACGAACGCCGGCTACCTACAGGTAGCCATCGCCCCGATGCCGTATCAGGACCCGTCAACCGGTACCGCCAATCTGACCTACCAGGTGCAAGAGAACGCCATTTACCACGTCAACCGAATCGAATTCTCGGGCAATACCAACACCCGCGATTTCGTGCTCCGACGGAACCTCAACCTGCACGAGCAGGCACGTTGGGATCAACGTCGCTTCGATACCAGCATCGAACGGCTGTGGCGTCTCGGTTACTTCCAGAACGTCGAGCACGCGTTGGAGACCGCCGCCCCGGGGGAATCTCTTGATCCGGCGGTGCCGGCAGACCCGCAGTTCGGCTCCGTCGATGTCGACGTGAGGGTCGCGGAGATCGGTCGCAATCAGATCTCTTTCGGGGGTGGCCTGTCGGCGCTCGAAGGGGGATTTGTCCAGTTCGGGTATTCAACGCGCAACCTGTTCGGATATGGCCAGACTCTTTCGCTCTTCGGACAGGTTGGCAAGCTCCGCCAGAACGTACGTCTTTCGTTCTCGGACCCCTACTTTCTCGGGAAGCGCGTGCGATTTGGCGCCGATATATTCCGCGACGCCATCGATTTTCCCGCCTTCCAACGATCCGGGACCGGCGGCGCCGTCCGCTTCGGTCTGCCGCTGAACCTCGACGAGACGGTCGCTGCATTCCTCGAGTACAACTACGAGGTCATTGATATCGGGAATGTCAGCAGCTCGCTGGGGAGCATCTCGTCGCCGTTGTTCCAGGCTCTGTTCTTGACGCGGGGCCGACGCGTCACCAGCTCGGTGCGGCCCTTCATGTTTCACTCGAATCTCGACAATCCCTTCTTGGCATCGCGCGGCAGCCGCACGAGCGCCTCGTTCGAGTATGCTGGGGGGCCGCTCGGGGGCACCCTCGACTTCTGGCGCGCCAACCTCCGCACGACCTGGTATATCCCCACCGTGACTCGCGCCGGCTTTATTCGTACCCCAAAACAGATCTTGGTGCTCAACGTCAGGGCCGACTACGCCGAGCCTCTTGGCGAGCTCGAGGAGCTCCCCATCTTCGAGCGCTTCTTCCTGGGCGGCAGCAACTCGGTTCGCGGTACGCGCCTGCGGTCGATTGGTCCGATTGACGAGTTCGGCAACATCCTCGGCGGCACCAAGGGACTCCAGTACAACATCGAGTACATCTTCTCTCTCACTCCAGCCCTTCGCGTCAAGGGTTTTCACGACGCCGGACAGGCGTGGCTGTCGGATGACAAGGTCAGCATCCAGGACATGCGACGAACCGCGGGGTTGGAGTTCGAGATCTTCGCGCCCGTCTTCAACGTTCCCATGCGCTTCTTCTGGGCCTACAACTTCAGACCCCTGGAGATCTTCGGGGAGCAGAAGTCGACATTCGAGTTCGCGATTGGCTCGACGTTCTAGATCCGCCGCCGGCCTGAGCCTGGCAGCGCTGACGGACCTTGTCGGGGGTAGTCTCGATGGAGACCCTGATCGGCTCGTCGCTGGCGTGGCGGAGATCGAGCTGGCTACCGATACCGATGTTGCCTTCGTGGCTGATGCGAAACGCGGGCGGTCGTTGCAGGCCACACGTGCCGCCGCGGTGCTCGTACCGCGCGATCTCGATATGTCAGAGGACGCGGCAGACGCGCAGCTCAACCTGATCCGCGTCGACGACCCTTACCGAGCCATCGCACTGGCGCTCGATACGCTCTACCCGTTGCAGCCAATGCCCCCGGGCATCCATACCAGTGCCGTCGTCCATCCTGAAGCGGAACTGGCGGCCGATGTGGCCGTGGGAGCGCAGGTCGAGATAGGTGCCGCAGCCATCATCGGGGCACGCAGCGAGATTGCCCACGGCTGCACGATCGGACGCAGCGTCCGCCTGGGTGAGGATTGCCTGTTGTATCCCAACGTGACGGTTTACGAAGGGACGCGGATCGGCAACCGAGTAGTGCTTCACGCCGGCGTTGTGATCGGTGCGGACGGCTTCGGCTTCGCTCGTGAGGGCGAGGATCGCAGAACGATCCCACAGGTCGGCGGCGTAGTCATCGAGAATGATGTGGACATCGGCGCCAACTCCTGCGTGGATCGCGGTACGCTACGCGACACACGCGTGGGCGCGGGCACCAAAATCGACAACCTCGTACAGATCGGCCACAATTGCGACATTGGGCAACACTGTGCGATCAGCGGCCAAGCGGGCCTCTCCGGCAGCACGGTGCTGGAGGATGGCGTCATTGTGGGCGGCAACGTCGGCACCTCGGGGCACCAGGTAATCGGTGCCGGCTCGATGCTTGCTGCCAAGAGCGGCGTCCACGGCAACCTGGCGCCGGGTTCAGTCGTCGGAGGTTATCCGCACATGGAAATCGGCTTGTGGCGGCGTGTGGTCGGTTCGCTCGCCAAGTTGCCGGAGCTGCGGAAGCGAGTCCGGCGGTTGGAGAAGGCGGCCGAGAGCCGCGACAAGGAGTAGCCGTTGACGGTCGACATTTCAGGCATCATGGCGGTGCTGCCACATCGCTATCCGTTTCTGCTTGTCGATCGCATCGTCGAGTTCAATCCAGGCGAGCGCGTCGTCGGGATCAAGAACGTGACGATGAACGAGCCCTACTTCGCGGGGCACTTTCCAGGAAACCCGGTAATGCCCGGCGTACTGATCGTCGAAGCGATGGCGCAGACCGGTGCGGTGATGGCGATTCGCCAAGGGGGCGATGCCGTTGTCGGGAAGTTCTTCTACCTGGCCGGTGTCGACAAGGCGCGGTTCCGGCGCCCTGTCGTGCCCGGAGACCAACTGAGGCTCGAGCTAACCGTCCTTTCCTTGCGTCGCAGCTCGTGCAGGATGGCAGGCCGAGCTACGGTCGACGGGGAGCTCGCCGCTGAAGCCACTCTGTTGTCCTTGATGGTCGATCCAGAAACAGGCGCATCGCGATGAGCCCGCCGGTCGAGTGCCATCCTACCGCCGTCATACACGAGGGCGCTGCGCTCGGGGTCGGCGTCAAGTTGGGTCCGTATGCGATCGTTCATCCCAGCGCGATCATTGGAGATGATTCGGAGATCGGCGCCTTCGCGGTGGTGCACGACCACACGGCTCTCGGTGCCGGGACACGCGTCTTCCCGCACGCTTGTATCGGCTCCGAGCCACAAGACTTGAAATTCGGCGGCGAGGTCTCCTTCCTGGATTCCGGCGAACGCAACACGTTCCGCGAATTCGTTACGGCAAATCGGGGTACCGAGGGCGGAGGCAGTGTGACACGGATCGGATCGGGCAACATGTTCATGGCCTACTCGCACGTTGCGCACGATTGTCAGGTCGGCAGTCACACGATCTTCGGCAACTCCGCCACCCTGGCAGGTCATGTCGAGGTCGGCGACTTCGCCATCCTCAACGCCTTCTGCGGTATCCAACAGTTCGTGCGTATCGGTGCACACGCCTACCTGGCCGCACACGCCGGGGTTACCAAAGACGTGGTGCCGTTCGCTCGCGCTCATGGCAACCACGCGCGTGTCCTGGGGCTGAACTCCATTGGCTTACAGCGGCGTGGCTTCGACGATGACGTACGTAGCGATCTCAAGAGAGCCTTTCGCCTCCTGTTCCGCGAAAAGCTGAACACCACCCAAGCGCTAGCGAAGATCACCTCGACCGGCCTTGCCGGCCCGGAGATCGATCAGCTCGTGTCTTTCGTGAAGAGCAGTGAGCTCGGAATCGCCAAATGAGCCGCTGGCGCTGATCGCCGGCAGCAGCCAAATGCCCCTGCTAGTGGCGCAGGAGGCGCGACAGGCGGGGCGGCGCGTCGTCGCCGCTGCCATTCACGGCATCACGGATCCAGCGCTCGAGGCTCGAGTCGACGCAATCAGCTGGCTTCGCTGGGGAGATCTGCCCGCCTTCATGAGCGTGCTCGATGGTTGGCGACAGGACGGAATCGGGGATGCCATCATGGCAGGCAAGGTCGAGCAACAGCGCATGTACGAGCGCGACGACGAGGGTGGAATGGAGGCGATGCTGTCCTCCCTGCCATCCGGGCATACCGACCAGCTGCTCGGCGCCGTAGCGAACGTGCTGGAGTCGTCCGGCATTCGCCTGCTTCCCTCGACACACTATTTACGTTCCTTGATGCCGCTACCGGGTTGGACGGCCGGGCGTCCATTGACGGCCACGGAGGAGGCCGACGTCCGCCACGGCTGGCGTATCGCCAAGGCCCTGGGTGAGCATGACATAGGGCAAACCGTTGTCGTCAAAGAGAAGGCCGTAGTTGCCGTCGAGGGAATGGAGGGGACCGACGCCTGTATCCGACGAGCCGGCGGTCTCAGCGGACCCGGCTCGGTTGTCGTCAAGGTCGCCAAGCCCGATCAAGATCTACGATTCGATGTCCCCGTCGTCGGCATCGGAACGCTGGAGACCATGCATGCCGCCGGCGCCAGGGCGCTGGCCCTCGAAGCCGACATGACCGTCCTGTTCGACCGCACTCGTGTCGAGGAGCTGGCGCGCAAGTTCGACATCGCGATGTTCGCGAGAACCGACGATGCCTGAACCGGTACGCGTCGGGGTGATCGGGGTTGGCTCCATAGGCCGGCACCACGCGCGCATTTACGCCGAAAGCCCTGCCGCCGACCTCGTCGGCGTGCACGACATCCAGCTGGATCGTGCCGAGGAGATAGCGCGAAGCGCGGCGTGCCGGGCCTTCGACGAGCTCGGGGCACTCCTCGAGGGAGTCGATGCCGTGAGCATCGCGGTACCGACGCTCCTCCATGAGGACATCGGGATGCTATGCCTTGGGGCGGGATGCGACGCGCTTGTCGAGAAGCCGATCGCCAGCAGTATCGAGGCGGCGGACCGGCTCATCGCGGCTGCGGCGAGGGAAGATCGTCTGTTGCAGATCGGCCATGTGGAGCGCTACAACCCTGCTGTGGAGGCGCTGCTGAGCCGAGTCAAACACCCGGGCTTCGTCGAGATCCACCGTCTCGGGTCGTTCGCGGCGCGAAGCCTGGAGGTCGACGTCATCGTCGACCTGATGATCCACGACATCGAGATCGTGCATGCCATGGTCGACGGTGATGTCGATGAGGTGCGCGCCGTCGGTGTTCCGGTGCTGTCGGACGAGATCGACATCGCCAACGCACGGCTCGAGCTGAGCAGCGGCTGTATCGTCAACATGACCGCCAGTCGGGTGAGTCTGAACCGCGTCCGGAAGGTGAGGATATTCGAGCCGTCTGGTTATCTCTCGGTCGACTATTCTGCTCAGGAAGTGGCGCAGTATCGGCTCGGTCGCGAGGATGGACGCCCGAGCATCGAGGCTGTCCCCGTGGAGGTCATTCGCGCCGAGCCACTGGATCGTCAGCTCAACGATTTTCTGCGCTCGGTGCGGACGCGCCGTAGGCCGCGGGTCGACGGTGGTGCCGCTCGCAAGGCTCTGCAAACAGCCCTCCGCATTCGTGCCGCCATGACCCGCCAGCCGTTGGCCGATGCGGCCGGTCTCCAAGGGTGACTGCGCGCTTCCTGACTCGGTCCGCAGATGCCACGTCGGCCCTCTCCGCGGCCCTTCCGCGTCAGCCGGCGGCGCAGAGGCCCATGGTAGACTCTCGCGCTTCTCGAGTTCCCTGCTTTCGGTCCGCGACACAATGAAATATCGCTACAACTCAAGTCCGCGTCCGACGGTCGGTGTCGAGGAGGAGTATCAGATCTGCGACCCGACCAGCGGGGATCTGGTGCCGCGGGTCAACGAGCTGATGGCACACGCCGATGAGCACACCGCGCGATTCCTCGCGTACGATCTGATCCAGGGGTTGATCGAAGCGGTAACCGATGTCGCCGAGACGGTCGACGAGGCGGCCGCTGACTTGGCAGGAAAGCGGCAACGGGTACTCGCGTATGCTGAAGCCGAAGGCTGCACATTGGGCATCACCGGGGCCCATCCGTATGCTGATCCGCGCAAGACAGAGTTCGTCGATACCGAGTCGTATCGTTGGGTCCGCAATCAGTTGCGATACGTCGCCGGGCGGAATCTCTCGTTTGGCCTCCATGTGCATGTCGGCGTCGATGATGCCGAGCGAGCCATCTATGTAGCCAACCGCCTGCGGCGATGGATAGGACCCCTGATCGCGATAGCCGCCAACTCACCATTCCTCGATGGTGTCGATACCGGCTGGGATTCAGCGCGCTCCGTTGCCTTCGGCAGCTTCCCACGCTCCGGAGTCCCACCGCATTTGCGCAGCTGGGCGCACTACGAGCAGATCATGAGCGGCCTCCAGGCCGCTGAGAGCATAGAGAAGCCGCGGCACGTGTGGTGGAACGTGCGGCCTCATCCGACATTCGGCACGGTCGAGGTTCGCGCCTGTGACGTACAGATGTCGCTGCGTCGTACGGCCGCAATCGCCGCCCTGTGTCAGGCGCTGGTTGTGGAGTACGGGAACCGCCACCGGGCGGGGGAGCCCGAACCGGATCAGGACCAGGAATTCCTCGACGATGGGCGGTTCAAGGGGATGCGTTTCGGCCTCGACGCTACGGTCATCGACGCGGAGACACACGAGATCATGTCGATGCGTGAGATGGCGCAGATAATGGTGGCCGACGCCGGCGAAGCGAGCGCCTCGCTCGGCACCGAGTCCCACTTGAAGCTGTTGTCTGAGATCATCGACGCTGGCAACGGCGCGACCTACCAGCGGGCACTAGCGAAGGAGCTCGGAGGTGATCTAGTGGCGCTACAGCGCCGCCTATTGGATGAAGCGCGGGCCCTCGTAATCGAGCCCGACGTCGTTCTCTGAGCCGACTCCGCACCGACGTGCTCCGTATTCATGTCCTTGGCTCCGGCAACGCACTGGCCGGTAGACGGCGCGACACGAGTGCCGTGGCGGTAGAGACGGGAGGCGAATGGACGCTGGTGGATTGCCCGGGTGGGGTGGTGCACAAGCTGGCTCGCCTCGGCGCCGATCTTGCCCGACTGCGACGCCTACTGGTAACCCACAATCACGTCGATCATATCTACGGCTTCGCGCACCTGGCACACGCTCTGCTCTTGTCCAGCCAGCGACCGGCGCTTGTTGTGCATGCGCCCGACGAGACGCTGGACACACTGCGCTCGATGCTGAAGCTTCATGAGTTGGATGTCCGATGCGCCGGCCTGCTGGAGCTACGCAGCGTGTCGATGCGACCCGATACGGACGTTGTCACCGGATCGGAGTACCGAATCGTCTCGACGCCAGCGGCGCACAGCCGCGACACGCTGGCATTGCGTTTCGAACGATGCGGCAGGTCCTTCGTCTATGCCTCCGACACGGCACCGAGTAGCCACGTAGCCGCCTTGAGCACCCGGGCCGATCTGCTGATGCACGACTGCGGCGGGTTGCATCGCGATCAGAAGGCGTTCGAGGGTCGGCACTCGAGCGCCCGCCAGGCAGGTCAGATCGCCTCCACTGCTGGAGCGGGAGAGCTTCGCTTGATCCATCTCGGAGAGTCAGACGAGAATGCCGAGGCTGATTTGCTGCGCGAGGCACGCGAAGTCTTCGGCGGCGTGGTGGCTGCGGCCGCCGATGGCGACACCTACACATTACCGCCTCCGGCCTAGCCCATGCTGAAGGGGCAGCAATACGAGTGCGGTACTCTGACGTGACGGACGTGCTCCCGGAGATGACGCGCCAATGATCCAGCCAACAGGTAGCCAGCACAGCCGCGAGGATCGAGCCGTGTCGGCACTGCCGCCCGCCGGCGCCCTCGGGAGCTTGACGGCCAACTCCGGCACAGATCGCGTCCGTCTTGTGGGGAGCTCCAGCGTATGACGCGCTGGATGGCGAGTGCGCCATTGAGAGCGGACCTTGCTGGCGGCACGCTCGACCTGTGGCCCTTGTACCTGTTGCACGCGCGATCATCGACCGTCAACGTCGCCCTTACACTGCGCGCGCGGGCTACGTACGTGCCAGGTGGGCGACACTGGGAGCTGCGGGCCGGCGATCACGGGGCGCAACGGCAGGTGACCGTTTCGGCGCTATCGGATGCAGCTGACGAGAGTCGCGACGGCGACCTGTTCGGCCTTGTGCTTCGTGTGTTGTCCCATACTGGACTGCAACGACCGGGAAGGCTCACCACCACCGTGGAAGGGCCTGCAGGCGGCGGTCTGGGTGGATCATCGGCCTTGCTGGTGGCGCTCTACGGACTCGTCTGTCGTGCCGCCGGACAAGCGACACGACGCCGCGATCTCGCCGATCTAGCGCGCGATCTGGAGGCGCAACTACTGGGATTTCCCACTGGCGTCCAGGACTACTATCCCGCCATCTACGGTGGGGCTCTGCAGCTCCACTATCGGCCTGGCAGACCGCGCGTGGAAAGGCTCCAGGTAGATCTCGACGGGCTCGAGCGGCGGCTCGTATTGGCCTACAGCGGCAAGCCGCACGCCTCGGCACCCTCGAACTGGAGACTGTATCGACGCCGCATCGAGGCAGACCCGAAGGCGTGCGAGGGGTTCGAGGCAATCGCTCGCGCCGCAGTCGACGCCGGGAACGCGATGCGTCAAGACGATTGGCGCGGCCTCGGGCGCGCCATGAGCGCCGACTGGCAGGCCCGTCAGAGCATTGACACAAAGCTCGCCCCGCCCGATCTGTGCCGTCTCGAGCGAGCCGGCTTGGCGGCGGGAGCGGCTGCCGCCAAAGGGTGCGGTGCAGCATCCGGCGGGTGCATGTTGTTCCTGTTGCGCGATCCAGACGACCGGCCCCAGGTCACCGCGGCGATCGAATCGGTGGACGCGCGCGTCCTGCCAGTGCGCATCGCCCGTGGCGGACTGCGCGTTCGGCATGCGGTCTGAATGCCAGTGCCTGTGGCACGTGCCGGCCAGCGGTACGCGATGAAGTGTCCGACCTATTGGTCGAGGCCATGATTCGCTGGGCGGTCATCCCGGTAGCCGGGCATGGCAGACGCATGCAGCCAGCCGCCGCCGTTGTTCCAAAGGCCCTGCTACCGGTCGGCACCTGGCCGATGTTGCACTGGGCGCTCGATGAGGCGATTCGAGCCGGGATTCCCGGCATCATCCTGGTGGTTGGCGTTGATCAACAGCTCGTGCGCGACTATCTGGACGCAGCCATCGAGGCCGCTCGGCGCGGTGACGAGACGGACCTGGCAGAGCTGGGCCGCGGTTTGCGCGACTGCGAGGTCCGTTACATCGAGCAGCCTGAGCCACTCGGTGTCGGCGACGCCTTCGTGCGCTGTCGCCCGGTAACCGGAAAAGACGTGTTCGCCGTCTTGCTCCCGGACAATTGGTTCGACTCGCCGACACCGGCGATAGAGCAGGTCGCGCGAGCCTATGACCGCACCGGTCTATGCAGTCTGGGCCTGACCGAGATCGTCGCCGCGGAGCGCGCCCTCTTCGGCAACGTTGGCGCCGTCGATCTGCAGCCCGTCGAGGGCAATTGCTATCGTGTGCTCGGTCTCCAGGACAAGCTGCCGGGGGCGTTCGTCGCCGAAGGTGAGAAACTCGTTCTTCGCGGGTGCGCCCGCTATGTCGCCGACGAGCGCCTATACGAGGCGCTCCTGGCAACTGGTCCGCCGGCGCGCGGCGAATGGGACGATGTGCCCGCCTTTCAGAATCTGATCCGCCACGCCGGCCTTGCCGCCCACCTGATCGATGGCCAGCACTACGACGTGGGGCACCGACAGGGTTATCTGGCGGCGGCAGCGTATCTGGGGCGTTGCGCCGCGGACGAGGCCCGATAGTGTCGTAACAGCCCCACGATCACCCCCCGGACACGCACGCGCGACTCGGGAACATACAGCGGCTCGCTAGAGCCGTGGCTCCCTTCGAGCCGAACGTGGCCCGACTCTCGGAAGAACCGTCCGACGGCGGCGACCTGATCGCCGAGCACCAGCACAACGGTGTCTCCGTCGGCCGCGACGCTGCGGTCCTCGATCACCAGAAGATCGCCGTCCAGAAGAAGCTCATCGGCCAGAGACTTGCCCTTCACACGGAGCGCGTACAGCGGGCCGGCGGCAGCGAAGGATGCCGGCAAAGTGACGCTCTCGGCGGGCCGAATCGGCTCGAGCGGCTGGCCGCCGGCAATCTGGCCCAGCAAGGGCACCTCGACTCCGCGGGGCGGTTTGGTGTCAACGAGTTGGATCCCGCGGCCCTGGTGCTTCGCTTTCCTCACGTAGCCCTTGTGCACCAGTTGCTGAACGTGTTTGTAGACCGTAGCCGGCGACGAGAGGCCAAAGTGATCGCCGATCTCCTCCAGGGTCGGGGCGTACCCCTCGGCCTTCAGGTAGCCGCTGATGTAGTCGAGAATCTGCTTCTGCCGCTTGGTCAGATACATGGCTCGGAGGAGGCCGTTTGGCGAGACGACGGGACTGACGGTTCGCCAAGCGCGACCAAATGTCAAGGCAACGCGATGGTACCCTGACGCGATGGTGTACCTATGTTTGGACATGGGTGCGCGCCGTATCGGTGTGGCGGTGTCCGACCCTACCGGCATGTTGGCGCGGCCACTCGATACCCTGCCTGGCGGCGAGCCAACCGCCGAATTTGCGAAGCGCCTGCAACCAATCGTGCGCGACAATGGGGCTCAGCGCCTGGTGATCGGGCTGCCGAAGCGACTCAGTGGGGCCCATGGGCCGGAGGCGGTCGCCATCGAGACGGCCGCCACGGAGCTTCACAACTTGCTTCACCTGCCGGTCATTCTCTGGGACGAGCGACTTTCAACGGTCGAGGCTACTCGCCGGTTGATTGAATCCGGCGTGAGTCGCAAGCGTCGAAAGCAGCTCGTAGATCGAGTAGCGGCGGCCCTTATTCTGCAAAGCTACTTGGACTCCCTCGACTCCTCAGAAGCTCCTGTGCCGTGACGCGGCTCCCGCTGCTGGCGGCAGCGGCGGCTCTCCTGACCGTCACGGTAGCTGCAGTTGCGGCTGTGTCTCTACAGCGGCAGGTACAAGCGCCTTTCCAGGGTTACGAGGGCGACCACGTCGACGTGATCGTCCGGCCTGGGTTGGCGGCTCAGCAGATCGCAGAACTGCTGGAGAGATCCGGCGTCGTAGAATCCGCGTCACTGCTCACAGGCTGGCTTTGGTGGACGGAGAGCAGCGGCGACGTTCAGGCGGGAGAGTACCGTTTCAGTGGCCCTAGCTCTGTCGTGGAGGTTGCCGCTGTCGTTACCTCGGGACGAGTACGCCTGTATCCGGTAACCATCACCGAGGGATCGACGCGCTGGCAGGTGGCACAGGCGATCGCCGCTGCAGGCTTCGATACGTACGAAAAGGCGCTGGCGGCGACCGGGCGCATCGATTTGATCAGCGACCTCGACCCGCTGGCGGAATCGCTCGAAGGCTATCTGTTCCCGGAGACCTATCTAGCGCCACGCGGCGACGATGCGGAGGACCTGGTGGTCCGCATGGTCAGCGCGTTCGATGTGATTTGGACCCCCGAGTCTCGTCGCCGGGCGGCGGAGCTGGAGATGAGCACACGCGAGGTCGTGACGTTGGCCTCGCTGATAGAGGCCGAGACCCGAGCGCCGAACGAACGCCCCACGGTCTCGGCCGTGTTCCATAATCGGTTGGCACGCGGCATGTTGCTGCAGACCGACCCGACGGTGATCTATGCCCGCCACCTCGCGGGGCGCGAGGGCCGGACCATCTATCAGTCGGACCTGCGTCGCGATTCTCCATACAATACGTACGTCTATCCGGGGTTGCCGATCGGTCCGATCGGCAATCCTCGGCAGGCCAGCATCGACGCAGCGCTTTACCCGGCCGATGTCGATTTTCTGTACTTCGTGTCGCGCAATGACGGGACCCATGCTTTCTCTCGAACGCTTGTCGAGCACAACGAGCTTGTCGACCGCTACCAAAGGTGAGCTATGAGCCACGCCCGACCCTCGAGTCCACTGCGCCGCGACGCCGCTAGCGGTCTGCGTTTCGCGGTGGTAGTGAGCCGATTCAACGAGACGCTCACCGACCGCCTCCGGGAGGGAGCGGTGACCGCGTTGATGGATTACGGGGCCGCCCAGGCCGACATCACCACGGCGTGGGTACCGGGCGCCTTCGAGCTACCGATGGCGGCTGCCCATCTGGCCTCCAAAGGCCGCTTCGACGCCATCGTTTGTCTGGGCGTCCTGATCCGCGGCGAGACAACCCACTACGACGTACTGGCCCATGCCACGGCAACCGGTGTACAGGATGTGGCAAGACAGAGCGGTTTGCCGGTGACCTTCGGCGTCCTGACCTGCGAGACAACCCAACAAGCAGAGGCGCGCGCCGGTGGCGAGCACGGTAACAAGGGGGGCGATGCCGCCGTTGCGGCAATCGAGATGGCCGTCCTCTTTGGCAGCGATACGGGACACTAGACGCATGGGATACCGCCATCGGGCTCGCGAGCGCGCCTTGCAGTGCCTCTATCAGTGGGAGAGCACTGGTGCCGAGGTCGACGAACTGCTAAGCCGCTTCTGGAGGGCGCAGCCGGAGCCTCAGCGCATACGCAACTTTGCCGAGGCGTTGGTGCGGGGCACTGTGGACGCTGTACCCCGTATCGACCCACTGATCGAGCAGCAGGCAGAGAACTGGCGCCTGGAACGCATGGGGTGCGTCGACCGCGGCATCCTGCGGCTCGGAGTCTACGAGCTACTCGATTCATCCGATACGCCTGCGGCGGTGGTCATCGACGAGGCTATCGAGCTCGCCAAACGATACAGCGGAGAGCAGGGAGGTACGTTCGTCAACGGCGTGCTCGACGGAATTCGTCGACGCTTGCAGGAGCAGCCGAGGGACGACGAGGGTGACGAGACCCCAGAAGACGTCTACGAGGCAACCGGCGGATGAGCGGTTATCCGCACCAGGAGATCGAGGCCAAGTGGCGCGCCCGCTGGGACGCCGACGGGCTCTACCGGGCCAAGGTCGATTGGCAGAAGCCCAAACACTACGCCCTCACGATGCTGCCGTACCCCAGCGGCGACCTCCACATAGGCCACTGGTACGCCATGGTGCCTTCCGACGCGCGGGCTCGATACATGCGCATGCGCGGCTACAACGTCATGTTCCCGATGGGTTTTGATGCCTTCGGGCTACCCGCGGAGAATGCCGCGATCCAGCGGGGTATACACCCGTGGAAGTGGACCTACACGAATATCGAGAACATGCGGCGTCAGCTCTACAGCATGGGCTCGATGTTCGACTGGGAGCGTGAGGCGGTCAGCTGCACGCCCGAGTTCTATCGTTGGACGGAATGGTTCTTCAAGAAGTTCTACGACAACGGGCTCGCTTACCGTGCCGAGGCGCTCGTCAACTGGTCGGAGAGCCTGCAAACCGTGCTTGCCAATGAGCAAGTGATCGACGGCACGGACGAGCGCACCGGTCAGCCCGTTGTCCAAAAGCTCATGTCGCAGTGGTTCCTGCGTATTCTCAGCTACGCTGACGAGTTGCTCGACTTCGGCCAACTGGACTGGCCTGAGGCGGTTGTCAAGGCCCAGACCAACTGTATCGGACGCAGCGTCGGTGCACGCATCACGTTCAGAACCGAGCAGGACGACGCGATCGAGGTGTTCACCACGCGACCGGACACGCTTTGGGGTGCTACGTTCATGGTTCTGGCTCCCGAGCATCCGCTCGTCGCGGAGATCAGCACGGCTGACCAGCTCCCGACGATCGACGCGTACGTGGCACAAGCCTCGAAAGCGACCGAGATCGAACGCAGCTCCGAAAGCCGCGACAAGACCGGCGTCTTCACCGGCGGTTATGCCGTAAACCCGGTCAACGACGAGCGCGTCCCTATCTGGATCGCCGACTACGTCATGCTCACATACGGCACCGGGGCAATCATGGCTGTACCGGCCCACGACCAACGGGATTTCGAGTTCGCCCGCAAGTTCGGCATCGAGATTCGGCCCGTCATTCGTCCGGAGACAGGGGAGCTGGTCGAAGAGACCATGGCGGAGGCCTACGTGGGTCCCGGAGTCATGACCAACAGCGGCGCAATCGACGACGTGCCGTGTACGGATGCGAAGGGTCGGGACAATCCCAGCATCGCTGCAACACTCGACTGGCTAGAGGAGCACGGCGCCGGAGACGAAGCGGTGACCTACCGTCTGCGTGATTGGTTGATCTCGCGGCAACGGTATTGGGGAGCACCGATACCGGCTGTTCGAACGCAACTGGGCGAGTACGAATCGGTTGCCGAGGACGCTCTCCCCGTACTGCTGCCAGAGAACGTCGAGTTCATGCCGACGGGCCAGAGCCCCCTCAAGCAACATCAGGATTTTCTGGCGACGCACGATGCGGCGGGCCAGCCTGCAGAGCGCGAAACGGACACCATGGACACGTTCGTCTGCTCGTCCTGGTACCAGTATCGCTATCTCAGCCCCGACTACGAGGATGGTCCGTTCGATCCAGAGGAAGCCGCCTATTGGCTTCCCGTCGACGTGTACACGGGCGGCGCCGAGCACGCCACTCTGCATCTTCTCTACACCCGCTTCTTCACCAAGGCGATGCGTGACCTTGGCATCTTCGATCGCACTGTGGAGGTCATGGGGAGCCATGAGCGCGACTCCGCGGCCCTCTTCGACGAGCCGATGCTGCGGCTGCGCAACCAGGGACAGGTGCTCGGCGAGGAACACTCAGGTGACGCGATCGCGGCCTACGGCGAGTGGGACGGGAACGTGCTACGCGCTTCACGCATAAAGGTGCTCGACCTTCCCGAAGGCGAGGACGAGGGCGAGGTGGTCGGCGAGATCCTTCGGCGAACGGAGAACATACTCACCGTAGGTTGCCTCGACGGCAGCCGCGCGACCGTAGAGGTCGCCCGGACTGCCGAGGTCGATATTCCGCGCATCGAGGGTGTGAATAGCCTCAACCAGCTGCACCATCATCTGGAAGTCGAGCGCATGTCCAAGAGCAAGGGGAACGTCGTCAATCCCGATGAATGGGTGGCGCTGTTCGGATCGGACTCGCTGCGCGCCTATTTGATGTTCGGGTTCGATTGGAAGAAAGGAGGCCCGTGGGATAGCAGCCGGATCCAAGGCGTGGTGCGGTGGATCAACGACATCTGGGACGTCGCCACCCAGGGTGCACCGTCAGGCGAAGGTGCACCGGACGCCGAGCTACAGCTCGAGCGGCGATTGCATCAGACCGTCGAACGTGTGCAGACGGGCCTGGAGAACTTCACCTTCAACACCGCGATCGCGGCGCTGATGGCCTTCCGTAACGATCTGCGTGCCGCCCAGCGTGAGGCAAACATTGGCACAACCGCTTGGGAATCGGCTCTCAATACGGTGGTGCGTCTGATGGCGCCCTTCACGCCGCACGTAGCGGAGGAGTTGTGGGAGCTTCTCGGGCACGAATACAGCGTTCACCAGCAACCCTGGCCACGATTCGACGCCGCCAAGGCTGCTGAGGAGACGGTCTCTCTGGTGGTTCTGGTCAATGGTAAAGTCCGAGATCACGTGGAGGTGCCGGCCGGGGTAGGGGAAGATGAGGCCAAGCGCCTCGGTCTCGCCACAGCCGGGGCACAGCGGTATCTCGACGGCGAGAGCGAGCCACGACGAGTGATTTTCATTGAAGCGCGAAAGGGGCAGGAGCCCAAGGTCAATATCGTCCTCTAGGTATGGGGTCTCGGAGATGACGGAAGGACGGCGCGATTCTGCAAGCCCGAAACGGCTGGTTCGCCTAGCGATGCTGGGAGGCCTGGTGTCGTGTGCGGCTTGCGGATACGCCCTCGTCGGGCAGGGGGCCTTTCTTCCCGACTACATCCGTGTCGTCGCGATCCCGACGTTCGCGAACCAGACACCACGCTTCGAGCTCGAAGTCCGCATAACCGATGCAGTAACCCGCGAATTCGTTTCGCGCGGCAACTACCGCGTGGTCGGCAACCAAGCGGGGGCTGACGGCGTTCTGCAGGGATTGATCCAATCGTTCACCGTGACGCCGATCGGACTCAACCCCCGCGATCGCGCCGATACTTGGCAGGTAACCGTTCGCGCGCAGGTGACCTTCACGGATCTCGTCGCCAACCAGGTCCTTTTCAGCAACAGTGCCTTCCAGTACCAGGAGCAGTTCGAGTTCCCGGCATCATCGGAGGGGCGAGTCGATATCGAGGTGTCGTCGATTGACGAGATCTCGGTTGAATTCGCCCGTGCCGTAGTGTCGAGCATTCTCGAGGGCTTCTGATCGCGGTCCCGCGCGTGGCCAAGGACAAGCCGAAGACGATTCCGGAGCTGCGCCGTTCGCTTGACGAGGGTCGTATCGCGCCGACCTATCTCGTTCTTGGGGCGGAGGACGCGCTTCGGCGTCGGGTTGCTGAAGCATTTACATCGACGTTCGAAAGCCGCGATGACGGCCCTGGCGCGATCGACCGAATCGATGGGGCATCGGCGTCTCTCTCCGATGTCGTCGACGCGGCGCGCTCACTGTCGTTGTTCGCGATGGCCGCGGATGGCCCGGCTCGTTTGGTCTGGGTATCGCGCTTCGAGCAGATGGACCTCTCACAGCTTGACGACCTTGCCGCATATCTGAGCAATCCCGTCGACGCGACCTGCCTGGTGTTGGAGGCCTGCAAGCTCGACAAGCGCAAGCTCGCGTACAAGACGGTAGCGGCAGCCGCTACCGTCGTCGACTGCGCCCCACCGCGGCGAGAAGCCGATGTGCGTCGATGGCTCGAAGGAAGCGCCCAGGCACGCGGCCACAGGATTGCCGCCGACGCCATCGACTACATGATCACGATGGCCGGAACGAGTATCACAGTGCTCGAGCAGGAGATCGAGAAGGCCATGCTGTATGTCGGCGATGGCGGTTCCATCCGCGCCGAAGATCTCGAAGGCTTGCTGGGCCGCAGCCGCGAGCATTCGGTATTCGAGCTCACCGACTCTCTGGTCCGCGCCGATCCTGCAGGGGCCCTACGACTGCTCAATGCGCTACTGGACGATGGGGAGGAGCCGTCGAGGTTGCTGGCGATGATCGCTTGGATCACCCGGCAGCTAGTGATCGCTCACGATATAGACGCTCGTGGCGTCTCCCGACGCGAAGCCATGGAGGCGATCGCCGGCCGCTGGCAGCAACGCGGCGACGTACTGGACCGTGCCCGCCGTGCCAGGCGTGGCAATCTCGTCGGCGCCATCGGCGCCTGCGCTGAGACCGATCTGTTCATCAAGCGGCTACGCGACGTGCGTCCCGGAGCGGACAGACTCAGGCCAGCTCGAGGCAAGCTGGAGGCTCTGTGCCGTCAGATCTGTGCCGTCTGACAATGGATGACCTGGCCGGCTGGGCGATATCGTTCGGTCTGCTACCGTACGCCTACGTACCGATCGTCCGGATCCGCTTGGCCAAGCGTGACTTCTTTCGCGCCGCGAGGTTGCGGTGAATGACGCCGCGCTGGGCCGTCCGATCGAGCAGTGTTTGCGCCTCCGTCCAGCGCTCGCGTACCTGCTCCAGGTCCCCTGCTTCGATGGCCTCATCAAGCTGGCGAAGCGCGGAACGCAGCCGTGAACGACGTGCCCGGTTGCGATCTCTCCGGACCTCGTTTTGGCGCATGCGCTTCTTGGCAGATGCGATGTTCGGCATGTTCAGAACAACTCCTTGATGGGCTCGAGAGACATGAAGGTTAGGATGCCGGGGGCCGACGGTCAAACACCTTCTGGGGGCTTCGAAACCAACCGCCTCATGCGCTCCGCGGGTGCGGTTGGTGCCCTGACGCTGCTGTCGCGGATATTCGGCCTTCTCCGCATGGCAGCGATCACCGCGTTGCTAGGAACCGGCAGTGCGGCCGACGCGTGGGCTATCGCCTTCATGTTGCCGAACTCTCTACGCCGACTCGTCGGCGAGGGGAACATCTCGGCAGCGTTCGTGCCCATCTTTACGCGCCTGGCGCACGATCGCGAGAAAACCAGGACATGGGAGCTAGCCCAACGATTCCACACGGCGGTGGCGATAGCCGCCGTGGTCCTCGCGCTGGCGGGTGTGCTGGCTGCGCCGTTACTGGTGCGCTCGTTCGCGCCGGGCTTCGCTGCCGTCCCGGGTAAGGTCGAGCTCACTGTGCGGCTGACGCGGTTCGTTTTCGCGTACCTGGTGTTCATCTCGATGGCAGCCGTACTGGTGGCGGTGCTCAACGCCCGCGACCGCTTCGCCGCTGCTGCGTTCGCTCCCGTTCTCCTCAACATCAGCATCGTAAGTGCCGGCATCGCCGCTTGGTGGGCGGGGATCACGGCACCGAGCCGCGCCGTCTGGGTCGTAGCAGCCGCTGCAGTTATAGGGGGCGCGGCGCAGTATGCCTTTCTGATTCCCTACGCTCGTCGGCAGGGCATGCGCGTGTGGCCATTGCGCCCGACCGGCGATCCTGCCTTGCGCGAGATTGGTCGTCTGATGGTCCCGGGCCTGTTCGGCGTGGGGATCATCCAGATCAACATCATCGTGGGCCGCACGCTGGCGAGTCAGCTCGGGGAAGGCGCCGTAGCGTCGCTCGACTATGCGGCACGCATCAACGAGCTGACCCTTGGTGTCTTCGCGATCTCCGTTGCAACGGTTGTGCTGCCCCTGATGTCTCGGCAAGGGGCCGCCGGCAACCTGGTAGCTCTGCGCAACACGCTCGTGTTCGCGCTGCGGCAGATCAGCCTCGTGACCATTCCGGCAACAGTGGGCATGATTCTGCTGCGATATGAAATCGTCGCAGCGCTGTACCAGCGCGGCCAGTTCGACGCGGATTCGACTCGGCTCACCGCGGCGGCGCTCTGGGGATACGCCGTGGGTTTGGTGGCTGTAGCGGCCGTGCGTGTAGTGGCCCCGGCCTTCTTCGCTCTCCGCGACACGGCCACACCGGTCCGAGTAGGCGCCGTAGCGATGTTGGTGAATATCGTCGCTTGCCTCGCCCTGCGCTCGTCGCTCGGCAACGCTGGAATCGCCCTCGCTAACTCGATCGCGGCGATCGTCAGCTCAATGCTGCTCTTGCTCCTGTTACGCCGACGAGTCGGTGCGTTGCACCTGCGGAGCCTCGCCGGCAGCCTGTTGCGCATCGGAGCCGCGACGGCGGTCATGGGCTGGGTAGTGGAGGCGCTTCGCCAGGTTTCCTGGCCGGGGCCCGCTGGTGGCCTGCTGGAGCTGGGCAAGCTGCTCTTCGTGATCACCATTGGACTCCTCACCTATCTGGCCGCCTTGGCAGCCATGCGAGCCCCCGAGCTCCGGGAGCTCCGATCGGTCACCCGAGGCGGAGTACCTGATACCCTGACCGATCGAGGGGAGGCTTCCGGGGGGGAGTAACTCATGTTCCGGGCTGGACGCTGGCACTCGTGATCTCCGTGGTGCAGCGCGTACACTCCGCGCACGTAGTCGTCGAAGCTCAGGAGGTCGCCCGCATCGGGTCCGGTCTGTTGGCTCTCGTCGGAGCAGTACGCGGCGACAGTGAAGTTGACGTGGAGTATCTTGCCCAGCGGCTGGCCACCTTGCGCGTATTCCGCGATGAGCGCAGTCGCATGAACCTCTCGGTACGGGATGTCGGCGGCGCCCTGTTACTGGTCGCCCAGTTTACCTTGGCGGCTGACACCCGGAAGGGACGTCGGCCCTCGTTCGCTCGAGCCATGAATCCAGACACGGCAGAGCCCCTGCTCAACGCGTTGATCGAGCGGCTGCGCAAGCATGATCTCGAAGTACGAAGCGGCGTCTTCGGAGCCGAGATGCAGGTACACCTGGTCAACGATGGGCCTGTCACCCTGCTGCTCGATTCGCGGCAGCGGAGGCGGCCCGACACCCCGCCGGTGGACAACGCCGATGTCTGACCCTGACATGGGATTCGGCGGCTGGGATCTCGACTACTTGGAGCACCTTCGAGTCGAGCGCGGTCGGTCTCCGCGCACCGTCGACGCCTATGCCTCGGACCTGGGCCAGTTCAGCGATTGGTGTAAGGGTCGACGGCTCGATGCTCTGGACATCGGCGTGCGTTCGCTGCGTGCCTGGCTCAGGAACCTGGAGGCACACGGCATCAGCGCCCGCTCGCGGGCGCGCAAGCTGGCCGCCCTGCGCGGCTTCTACAGGCACTTGGTCGAGGCGGGACGCCTCGATAGCGATCCCAGCGAGTTGCTGAAGGCGCGCGAAAGGCGACGCTCGCTGCCGCGCACTCTAGAGCCCGAAGAAATCGAGCGTCTGATGGCGCAGCCCGCGACAGACACACCCGACGGCCTTCGCGACCGCGCCATGCTCGAAGTCGCATACGGCTGTGGCTTGCGTGTCTCGGAGCTCGTCGGCTTGCATGTGGTTGATCTGGACCTAGAAGACGGGGTCGTGCGGTGCCGAGGAAAGGGCGGCAAGGAGCGCCTCGTGCCTATTGGTGACGAGGCCACGCACTGGCTCGCTCGCTATCTCGATGAAGCCCGCGAGGCCGCCGTACGGAACGTCAGTGAGGGCGCTGTGTTCCTGACCCGTCGCGGCCGCCCTCTGTCCCGGCAGTGGTTCGCCAAGCTACTGAAGCGATACGCGGTAGAAGCCGGGATCGATTCCCGACGGGTCAGCCCGCATGTTCTACGCCACAGCTTTGCGACCCACCTACTCGAGGCAGACGCCGACCTACGGGCAGTACAGGCAATGCTCGGGCACGCGCGAATTTCCACCACCGAGGTCTACACGCACGTGGATCGCCGCCGGCTGCGCAGCGTGTACGACCGACACCATCCGCGCGCCCGATGACGGCGGCGGACAGCCTGTTAGCCCTCCTGGATGCACCGACGCTTGATCTGTTGCAGTTCTGCGGGCGCATCGCCGCCGATCGCGGTGAGCAGGCCTATCTGGTCGGCGGGCGTGTCCGCGACCTGATCCTGGGGCGGGATTCGGTGGACGTGGACGTAGTGGTCGTCGGCGACGGTATGGCTGTGGCCCAGGCGCTGGCGCGAGAGCGAGGCGGAAGGCTGACTCGCTTCCACAGCTTCGCAACGGCGCGCGTCGATCTCGCCGACGGAGGTGTGGTCGATTTCGCCAGTGCTCGGAGCGAGAGCTACGCCCATCCGGGGGAGCTGCCCCGAGTCCAGGGGGGAACGCTGCGGGAGGACCTGGCGCGTCGTGATTTTTCGATCAACGCACTGGCAGTCTCGCTCGATCCGCAAGGCGCGGGCGCGCTCGTTGACGAGTTCGGGGGACGCGCCGACCTTGACGCCGGACTGGTCCGCATTCTGCACGAGCGGTCTTTCGCGGACGACGCGACACGAATGCTGCGGGCCGTCCGTTTCCAGGTTCGCCTTCGCTTTCGTCTGGAGGATGGCACGACGAGGGCACTTGCTGCGGCGATCCTCGGTGGCTATCTCGACTCAATCTCTGGCGATCGGCTGCGCAGGGAGTTGCGCAAGCTCTACACAGAGTCACCAGTGGAAGGCCCGCTGGCGTTGGCTGAGCAGGGGCTCTTGGAGGCGATTCAGTCGGAGCTCGAGGCACGCCGCGACGCACTCGCTGCCCTGGCCGCCGAACTGCGGCGCACCCCAGTTGGCGAGTCCGCAGAGCCGTGGTCTCTGGTGCTGGCGGCGACCGCGGCGAGGCTCGGGCCACAGGAAAGGTGGACCTTGGCGAGCCGACTCCGGCTGTCGCGGTCGAGGCGACAGCCATTGCTGGACTCCGGCGCCCCCTGGGAGCGCGCACGAACCTCCGTAGCGGAGCTTGCCAGCGCCGGTGAACGCGCCGTCATCCTGGATGAGATTAGCCCGGCAGCGCTGCGCGTCGCGATCGCCACCGACGCCACCCTTGACGACGACCTTGTCGGCGCCATCCGGCAATACCTTGATCACGACCGCGCCATCACATCGGCGCTCGATGGAACGGCGGTCCAGGCCATGGGCTGCCCCGCAGGACCCGCCGTCGGGGAAGTGTTGCGCGCGCTGCGCGTAGCGCGCATCGACCAGACAGTTGTCGATAAGTCGGCCGAGAAAGCGCTGGCGCGAAGCCTCATCGCGACCTGCTCCAATTGACCACCTGAAAGGCCCATGATAGTTTGCCGCGAAGGCAGCAAACTTTTCATGTTGGTCAGCAACTCGCCCCTGCGCGGGATGCTCCGCGCAGCCGATTCCGGCATCGACGCCGCGCACTGCTCATACGCCAAACGCTCTCGACAACTGTTGCGCGGCAGCGACTAGGGGAACCCAATGGAACAAGGACGACACTATCTCCTCACCTCGGAGTCGGTGACAGAAGGCCATCCTGACAAGATCGCCGATCAGATCTCCGACGCGGTTCTCGATGAGATCATGGGCAACGACCCCACCGGCCGCGTTGCCTGCGAAACGATGGTGACCACCGGCTTGGCGATCGTCGCTGGCGAGATCTCCACGACGTCGTACATCGAGATTCCACGGCTCGTGCGCAACACGATCCGCGACATCGGCTATACCGACGCGGACTATGGATTCGACTACGCAACTTGCGGCGTGATTGTTTGCATCGACGAACAATCGCCCGACATCGCCAGGGGCGTCGATCCCGGCGGCGCCGGCGATCAGGGGCTCATGTTCGGCTACGCCTCCACCGAGACCGACGAGCTCATGCCGATGCCGATAACGTTGGCGCACAAGCTCTGCCGGCGCCTCGCCGAGGTCCGCAAGGACGGCTCGTTGGATTACCTGCGGCCGGACGGTAAATCACAGGTAACGGTCGAGTACGTCGACGGCCGGCCCCAACGCGTGGATACCGTGGTGATCTCGACCCAGCACGCGGCAGACGTAGAAACCGACACTCTGCGTGACGAGGTTCTCGAGAAGGTGATCTACCCGGTGGTTCCGCCGGAATGGCGCGACGAGAACACCGTGTACCACATCAACCCAACAGGTCGCTTCGTAACGGGGGGCCCGCAAGGCGACTGCGGCGTGACCGGGCGCAAGATCATCGTGGATACCTACGGGGGAGTGGGGAGCCACGGCGGCGGGGCGTTTTCCGGTAAGGACTGCACGAAGGTCGATCGCACAGCGTCCTACATGGCGCGCTATATAGCGAAGAATCTCGTAGCAGCGGGTGCCGCCGAGCGCGTCGAGCTACAGCTCGCGTACGCGATTGGAGTGGCCGACCCCGTTTCGATCATGGTGCAGGCTCGCGGCACCGAGCGGGTGCCGGAGGACCGCATCATCGAAGCGGTGCGCGCCCTCTTCCCCCTGACCCCGAAGGGCATGATCGAGCATCTGGACCTGCGCCGACCCATCTACCGAAGCACCGCGGCGTACGGTCACTTCGGCCGCGAAGAATTCCCGTGGGAGTCGACGGCGATCGCCAGCGACGTGCGAGCGTTCCTCGGTCTTGGTTCCGGCTGAGTCGTTCGGGCCAACGCGGCGAGACCGCATCCCGCGATCTACGTACGTACGCCGAGCGCCTGATACCCACCGAGCGAGAGAAACAGGATGTGCGGGGCCCATGCGGCCAACGCCGGTGGCAGTTGGCCGGCATAGCCGAGCGCCCGGAAGACGCCGAAGGCGATCCAGTAGACCGCCACCAGGCCGATGGCGATTGCCACCCCGGTGAGTGCGCCCTGGCTGCCCATCCGGAAGGCGAACGGCACCCCGACGATCGTCATCACGAACACGATGGCCGGAGTGGCAGCCTTCATGTTCAGGTCGACCAGCGCTCGATGGGTCTCGTAGCCGCGTTGCTGTAGCAGCTCGACGTGCTGTTGCAGCTCGAGTGTCGACATCTGCTCAGGCTGACGTGGGCTCTCGCCGAAATAGGCGGGAGTGAGCTCGATCGGCAACACGGAGAAGCGGAACTCCTCGAGCTCGGTAGGGGACAGCGTGGCCGATTCGTCCTGGGAGATGAAGTATCGTCGCCAGCCCTCATGGCCCTCCCAGCGATCGTTGGTGAACGCTGCACGATCGGCGAACTCCATCCGAGCAATGCCACCGGTATCGTCGTTGAGGTAATAGACGCGCAGCCCGAGAAGCTGTGGAGGCTCGGCCACGTACTCAGCGAAATGGAACACCCGGCCACCCTCGGAGAATACCCACGTCTGATCCCGCTGCAGGCTGACCGCGCCGGTGGGGTGCATCTGCTCTTCGACGACAGCAGCCTGCTGGGCCGCAGGGGGCAGCACATAATCCTGCACCGCGTACTGGGCCGCGGTCAGCCCCGCCGCGGGCAGCAGGATTGGCAGCATCAAGCGATACAGGCTGACGCCGCCGGCAAGCGCCGCCACGGTTTCGTTGCGCTTCGCCATGAGGCTGAACGTGGCGAGGACGGTGACCACCGCCGACATGGGCAGGACGTTGAACACGATGTCCCATATCTGGAACTTCATGTACGTGGGAATCAACTCCGGATGCGACACGTACGATGCCTTGTCGATCCACGTCGTGGTTGCGAAGATCGTCACGAAAGCGGCGAAGGTCAGGACCCAGATCGCAGCATAGCTGCGCAGCACGTGCCGATCGAGAAGTCGGGGGAAGCCGGCGCTACGGCGGCGGCCAACACGGCGTGAAGGGCGGCGGAGCAGCCGGGCGAGGAACGCGAACACGGCACCGCGGTGCTCGAGCAACGGCTGCAACCGACGGGCGATACCGAAGTCGACCTCGCGGCTCTTCTTCCACAGGAGAAAGAGCGCCGCGGCCCCCATGATCAGGTTTCCGCCCCACATCCCTAGCCAGGGCTCAATGTTGCCGACGTCGCCCTGCTGCTCGCCGTTCTGCAGGAAGAAGTAGTACACGACGATGACCGCCGTGCCGATCCCGAAGCCAACCGCCGTGGTTTGCCGGTGGGTCGAGATGCCGAGCGGTAGCGAGATCAGTCCCAAGATGATGCAGGCAAACGGGAAGGCGTACTTCTTGTGAACTTCAACCTGCAGGTCGTACGCCGGATCACCTACTTGTTGGCGGTCCGTGATGGCCCGTCGTAGCTCCTCCAGCGTCATCGATCGGCCGTCTTTGCCAAGTTGCCCTATGACCGAGCCGTCTTCCTCCTCGGAGTAGATCAGCATCGTTTGCCGCTCGAAGCGTGTCACTGTCGCTTCTAGCGGATCTTGAGCCGACCCGATCAGGGTTCCCTCTTCAAGCAACAGATAGGTCTCGCGGGTCTCGTCGTCGATGCGTGGGAAGCCGCGTTCGGCCCGAACGATATTCGGTGGATCGGTGTCCGTGCGGGCGGCAAATACTCCGCGCCATTCGCGTCCGTCGTCGACGATGTCCTCGATGTAGAGGACCAGCCCGGGAAAGTCCTCGATGAACACCCGCGGCTTGAACTCGCCGGAGAATGCTCGTTGGGTGATCGTTTCCCAGTTCATCTCCCGCAGGCTGGTGTTACCCCAGGGCAGTGACACCATGAACACATAGCTGGTCACCGCCCAGGCGATGCCCGCGAGAATCAAGACCGGTGGCGCCAGATGTAGAAGGCTGACCCCCGACGCTCGCAGGGCAACGATCTCGAAGTCCGACGACATGCGGCCGAAAGCGATCAGCCCACCGACCAGCAGACCCATCGGCAGCGTCAGCACGACGATGAACGGCAAGCTGTAGACGATTGCCCACAGCACCGTGGCCAACTCGGCCCCAAACTGGATCCAGATCTGCGAGATACGCAGTAAGAAGCGCATCAGCATGAGGAAGGTAAACACGCCGAATCCGAGCAACGTGGGGGCGATCATCTCCTGGATAACGTGCCGCCAGAGGATGAACGTCGGTCTCAGACGGGCTGCCGCCTGTCCCATGCCGCGAGCTGAATCCTCACGCGCCCATATGCTCATCTGGCGATCTCGTAGTAGCGCGCCAGTCGTTCGGGCCGCATCCCTAGCGCATACAAGGCGCGTAACCCCCACATTCGGACTATGGTGCGCCACGGTCCCAGTTGATCCCAGCGTCGCGCCGATGTCACAACGGTGGAGTCGACGGCGGCCAGTCTGCCAAAGCGCCTCAGCCGCCGCGTAAGCTCGACGTCCTCGAATAACGGCAGGTGCGCGTAGCCACCAGCGGATTCGAATATCTGTCGGGTTACGAACAGACCCTGGTCACCGGTCGATATGCCGGTGGCTCGACTACGCAGTGTGATCAGGTGACCGACGACTCTCAAGATCAATCGTGGTGAATCGAGGCGAACGCGAAAGAAGCCGCCGATGTGTCCACCGGCGATCGCTTCGGCAACGACGAGCTTCCAGCCAGGAGGCAACCGCGTATCCGCGTGGAGAAACAACAGCACCTCGGCACCGGTGGCAGCCGCGCCAGCATTCATCTGCACACCACGCCCACGGTCGGATACAACCCAGGTAGCGCCCGAGTCGCGGAGCAGCTGTTCCGTACCGTCGGTACTACCACCATCCACGAACACCAACTCACAGTCCACCCCATCGCACTGCTTGCGCAACTCGCCCAGTAGAGCAGGTAGGGTCGATTCCTCGTTCCAAACCGGTACGATAACGCTCAGGCGCACGTGAACTTTGACAGGCGAAGAGGGATAAGCGACATCTACGTGGGGCGCCCGCGGGTAGAGGGCACAATGTGTAGTCTCAGTGTATCCCAGCCGGTTGCAGGTCGGCTCTGAATCTTTGCTCGTCGGCCGCCTACAGGAGCTTGTTGCCGAACAGGTCGTTAGCCACGATCGTGGGGCTGGGATACCATCCGATCCCATGTTCCGCGTCGTAGTTCTTGGGAGCGGTGCGTCCCTTCCGACCCTTCACAGGCAGACCTCTGCGGTAGCCGTGCAGTTCGAGGGCGACGTCTACCTGTTCGACTGCGGTGAAGGGACGCAGCTGCAATGGCGCCGCGCCGGTCTGCGGTTCGGACGCCTACGAGGGATCTTCATCTCGCACCTGCACGGCGACCATCTAAACGGCCTGGTCGGGCTGCTGCAGACTCTTTCTCTGAACGATCGTGAAGAGCCGCTGCACTTGTTCGGACCGTCCGGTATCGCCGACTATTGGGCAGCCCTACGGAGATTCCAGGGTGTTCGACTCGGGTACCCGCTGGAGATCGTCGAAGCCGACGGGGGCCAGCTTCTCGAGACAAGCACCCACCGCGTCGAGGCAGCGAGCCTCGAACACGGGATCCCGACGCTGGGCTTTGCCGTCGTCGAGACCGACAAGCCAGGCCGCTTCGACGTCGACGGTGCTACGGCGCTCGGCGTGGAGCCCGGACCGTTGTTCGGACGGCTCCAAGCCGGAGAGAGCGTGACCCTCGCCGATGGGAGCGTAGTCTCTCCGGATCAGGTGCTCGGTCCGCCGCGGCCCGGCAGGCGTCTTGCCTACTGCGTTGACACGCGGCCGTGCGACGCGGTCATGGACCTGGGGCGTCGCGCCACCCTGCTCCTTTGCGACTCGACCTTCGCGAGCGAGCTCGCGGACGAAGCCCGTGGGCGTGGGCACTGCACTGCGGCACAAGCGGCACAGATGGCGGTGGCGGCGGAGGCCCAGCAGCTGATGCTGACTCATATTTCGGCGCGCTACCACGACGCACGGCCCTTGCTCGCCGAAGCGGTAGCCGTCTTCGAGGAAACTGTGCTTGCTGCCGACCTGATGGAGGTCTTTCTTTGAGCCAGGAACCAGAAACCCGTCGCGGGGCAAAGTCGGGAGATCCTCGCCGTCAGGCCGGAACCATGAGCGCTACGGCCGTGCACATGACCGAGATGGTCATGCCGAATGACACCAACCCACACGGCACGGTGAGCGGCGGGCGCGTCATGCAGCTGATCGACATATGTGGTGCCGTCGCCGCCGTCCGCCACGCCAGGCGACAGGTGGTTACCGCGTCGTTCGATGACGTGGCGTTCGTCGCTCCCGTACCGTTGGGGCATATCTTGTTGTTGGACGGGCTGGTTACGTGCACCGGGAGCACGTCGATGGAGGTGCGCGTTATTGTGCGCGGCGAGAACCCGTTGACCGGAGCCATACGGCAAACGACCACCGCTTACCTCACCTTCGTTGCCCTCGACGGCGAAGGGCGACCGGCCGCCGTCCCGGACCTCATCGCGGAGTCCGATGAAGAGCGCGAGCTGATGTCGGCGGCCACTCGTCGCCGCCACGCCAGGCTGGCGCGGTACGACCACGGGTAGCCCTGGGAGCGGCGCTCACCGGCCCCTTGGCGCGGCCCTCATGCCCATGAGAGGCCTGCTAGACTGACGCCGATCGCGCGCCCCGGCTCGGGTTCTGTCGCGCCTGGGGCAACGTCACGATGGAATCAGGGAGGAAAAGGTGCGTATCGCGGTGTGCATGAAGGCAGTCGTCGATCCGCAAGCGCGTATCGAGCTGGATGCCGACGGACGGCTGCGCACCGACAACCTGCGTTACGAGGTCAACGAATACGATCTCTACGCCGTTGAGGAAGCAATCCGTCTCGCCGAAGCGACCGAAGGTGCGGTCACGGTCATCGGTCTTGGGACAACGGGTACCGTTCAAGGGCTTCGCAAGGGCCTGGCCATGGGCGCCGAGGCGGCCATCCACGTGGACTGCAACGGAGACGATCTCGACGCGCACGGCACCGCGACCCTGCTGGCGGCGGCGCTCGCCGTGGAGGAGTTCGACCTCGTGCTGGCAGGGGTGGAGTCGGACGACGTCGGCGCTTCTCAGGTGGGGGTGCTGGTCGCCGAGGCGCTGGGCTTCGCGTCCACCACGCTGGTCGTCGGCACCTCGCCCAGTGTCGATGGAAGCATGTCGGTACGGCGGGAGCTCGAGAGCGGCGACCACGCTCGGATCGAGATCGATCTACCCGCAGTGCTCACCATCCAGTCCGGCATCAACGAGCCTCGCTATCCGAGCCTGAAAGGCATCATGGCAGCCAAGCGCAAGGAACTTCGGGTGGTGACACCCGATGACCTCGAGGTCTCGGAGGAGGCGCTGGCGCCCCGCGTCGAGACACTGGAGCTGGCGCCTCCACCAACGCGGCAGCGAGCCCGGATAATCGGAGGCGCGGCCGCCGAGGCGGCCGTCGAGCTTGTCCGCATCCTGCGCGACGAGGAGAAGGTGCTGTGAGCCGGACAGTTTGGATCATCGCCGAGCATCAGGAAGACCAATTGCATCGTGGTGCCGCGGAGCTCGCTGCGGCCGGACGAGAGGTCGGCGACGAGGTCGTGGCCGTCGTATGTGCCGGCCCGGGCGGCACTGTCGCCGAGCAAGTGGCGCCGGTCGTCGACGGCGTCCTGTTGGTCGAGGACGAGGGTCTCAGCACCTACAGCTCCGGAGGCTACGCACAGGCGATCGTGGCTTTGGCGGCGACCCGTTCGCCCGCCGCAATTCTGTTACCTCACGCCCCACTCGGCCGTGATCTCGGTCCGATCCTTGCCGCCCGTCTGTCGACCGGGATGATCAGCGACTGCATTGCTCTCGAGTGGAGCGATGGGCTTGTGGGGTCGCGCTCGGTGTACCGGCGCAAGCTCGTTTCGCGCGAGCGCGTGATCACCACGACAACAGCGATTGCTACAGTCCAGCGCGGAGCGTTCTCAGCCGCGATCCCGTCCGACCCGGCTCCCGTGGAGCGGGTTGCGGGTGGACTCGCGGATGCAGTGGTGCGGACCCGCTTGGTGTCGCTGGACCACGCGGCACCCAGCGAGGAGGACATTACCGACGCCAAGATCGTCGTGGCCGGTGGGCGTGGCCTCGGCGAGGCTGAGAAGTTCTCCCTGGTGCAGGAGCTGGCGACGGCCGTCGGTGGCGTGATGGCAGCTTCACGACCGGTGGTCGATCAAGGCTGGGTACCGCATGATCGTCAGGTGGGCTCCTCCGGCACTACGGTGCGACCTCAGCTGTACATCGCCCTGGGGATCTCCGGCGCAATCCAGCACATCGTCGGCATGCGGGAAAGCGACTTGATCGTCGCCATCAACAAGGACGGTCAGGCCCCCATCTTCGAATACGCGCACTACGGCATCGTCGATGACCTCTTCAAGGTGGTACCGGCATTGATCGAGACCCTGCAGGCCGGCTAGCCTGCGGATCCCGATCCGGCGCTGCGAGGACCGAGCTCGCGGGAGGCGCTGCCGCTCAGGGTGGCGCCGGGCCGTCGCCACGACCTTGATCGCACAGCCGTTCGAGGTCCTCGAGGGTGCTGATGTCGTCTGGCGTCAAATCGACGCGGCGTCGGACGATGCGCGGAAAGCGCAGGGAGAAGCCACTCGGGTGCCGGTGACTGCGCCGGACCTCATCGAACGCAACCTCGAGAACCACCTCCGGCGCAACACGCCGGATGGCTCCGTCCCCGGATAGTGTCTGCTGACGGAACCGGCGCGTCAGTTCACGAATGACATCGTCTGTGAGACCGCTATAGGCCCGCCCGGAGTCGACCAGCCCATCGCGGCCGCGCACCGCGAAGATCAAGTCCGAGAGCATGCCGGCGCGCTTGCCGCGCCCCCATTCAGCTCCCGTAACCACGACGTCGATCGTTCCCACCGGTCGCTTGAGCTTGGCCCAGGAACGGCCCCGTGTCCCCGGCACGTAGCGACTCTCGGGATCCTTGAAGACCGCCCCCTCGTTGCCGCGCTGTACAGCCGCGCCGAACCATACGCCAATCTCGGCCTCGGTCTGCAACAGCTCCCAGGGCGCACGGCGTACCCGTCCCTCGACCGGCAAGGCGTTCAACATTTCCTTGCGTCGCCGCAACGGCTCATCGATGAGGTCCTTGCTGTTGGCGCGGAGCACATCGAAGGCGAGGAAGACCACCGGCGCATCGAGCAGCAGCGTCAGGGGCACCTGCTTGCGCCCCAGACGGCTTTGCAGCGTGGCAAACGAGAGACAGCGATCTTCAAGCCAGGCCACCACCTCGCCATCGAGAATCCATTCGCCTGCCATTCCGTCGATGCCGGCGCGCAGCTCAGGGAAGAAGTGCGTGAAATCCTCGAGGGCACGCGAGTACAGACGCTGTTCTCCTGGGGCGATGTGCATCTGTGCACGGATACCGTCGAACTTGTCCTCCGCGACAACCGGGGGTCGCAGGATCTCGAGCACCGAAGCGGCGCTGTTGCACGAATGCGCCAACATGACTCGAACCGGGCGTTGTGCTTGCAGCGATACGTCACCGAGAGTCTCGGCAGCGGCGTGCTCGGCCGCCATGCCGATATCCCCCAGCAGCATGTGTGCACGGCGTACCGCCGAAGGAGGTTGGTCGAAAGCCAATGCGATTGCTTCCTCCACGCGAGCCGCTTGCACACCGGTACGCAACGATCCGAGGAGGAGCTTGACGAGGTACTTGGCCTCGATCGGCGTGACACGCACCAGCAGCCCTTTCAGCAACTGTGAGCGCCGAACCGCGCCGACCTCGCCAAGCTGCTGTAGCGCCGTGGCCACTTCGACCAGGGTCAGGCGTGGCCCCGGGGCACGCGGATGCGCCTCGAGGAGGGTGCCAACGGCGATACCCAGGTCACCTTCGAGAGTCGCCTGGCGTAGCAGGTCACGGCGGTCCTCTCCGGTGAAGGCGGCTACCAGGTCGATCAAGGTCGAGCGACCGACGCGCGTCGCCGGCGTACGAGGGGGTAGGGGAGCGCCGGCAAGGAAGCGGGCGGCGGTGGCTACCCGATGCGCTTCCTGGCTCGCCAGATATGCTGCGGCAGACCGAACCTTGGCATCGGTCGATGCGTGGCCGGAGATGGTCTCCAGCGTCAGGGCCAGAGCGCGCATGGGCGCGCACTCTAACCAACGCAGGGAAACGTCGCAACAGAGCCTCGCGGGCTAGCCGCGTGTTCGGAAGGCAGCGCGGTGGCCGCTGCTGGCGATCGCGCTAGGCTCTACGGGCCGCCGGCAACTACGGAAGTGCGTGCTACCTGTCCAGCGCGCAGCCTCTGGAGCCAGCGATCGCGCTGCTCGGCAAAGCCATCCCAGTTAGCCGGCGGAATGGGATCGGCAGCCGGCAGCTGCAGCCTGACCGGATCGACGTAGCGGTCACCTTGCTCGAGGCCGTAGTGCAGATGATATCCGGTGGCATTGCCACTCTTACCGACGTAGCCGATCGTCTGTCCCTGCTTGACCTCGACACCCCGCTTCACGCCATCGTGAATTCGCGACATGTGCATGTAGACCGAGCTGTACGAGCCGCCATGCCGAATCTTCACGTAGCGGCCGGACTCGCGACCATAGGTGGCCTCCAGAACCACGCCGTCCGCGGTAGCGACGATCTCGGTTCCTGGATCCGCGACATAGTCCACTCCACGATGGGCGCGGGGCACGCCGGTTACCGGATGGACGCGGCGCCGGCTAAAACGCGAGCTGATGCGCGTGAAGCGCACCGGGGAACGGAGGAACGCGCGACGTAACGAGGCGCCTTCCGGTGTGTAGTACTGACTTGCACCGTCAGCGTCCAAATAGCGAACGACCGGAAGCGTGCGACCTCCAACCTTCAACTCCGATGCCAACACCTGCCCGTATCCGAGGAACTGGCCCTCAACGAACCGTTCTTCGACGATCAGGTCGAGCCGGTCGCCGGCCCGCAGGTCATAGTTGAAGTCGACGTCCCATCCATAGAGGTCACCGATCTTCAACAACAAGTCGTTGATCGAGCGGCCGGGAGGAGCGTTGTGCGCCAGTGCCGAGTGTAGGTTGTTGGCGATCTCAGCGGTAACGAACGCCGGGCGGGCTTGCACCGGAATGACTACCTGGCTGGTCGTCCACACCTGGTTCTCATGCGCTACGAACCATGCCGTCTGGCGATCCACCTGGTAGCGCATTGCGGCGAGATCTTCATGCTCGTCGAAGTAGAGGTAGTACTCCTGGCCCGGGCGAATGCGGCGCAGGTTGATCGAGCCCGCGGCGGCGCGACCTACCGCCGCTGCCGTATTGGCGCTGACCCCGGCACGCCGTAGCTCGCCATCGAGGGTGTTGCCGCTGGCGAACCTCTCGTGCACGATGCGCTGGGCAGTGAGCGCTACGGACTGGGGCCAGGGGCGCGGCACCTCGGGCGCCGAGAAGGTCGCGCTGGTCAACTGTGTGTACGGCGACGAGATCGGCTTGGCGGGCAGCAGCAGCAGCACGACCCAACCGAGCACCACGGCCGCCAGCGTCGCTGCCGGCCACCGTAGCGGCAGGTTGCCGGCGGACTCGTACGTCACACGCAGACGTACGTATCGAAAGGCATCGATCGTTAAGCGCAGTTTCAGGCTCTGGCGCTGAGGTGTGGGCAAGTGAACGCAGCCGATCCAAGCGGTAGGCGTTGCGGTGGGAATCGGGGTCCAATTATATGGCCGCACTCCCAACACGCAACTCTGAGGGACGCCCGACGGAGCCTATCGCTCATTTCGACTCTGTACGCCAGTTCAGGGGATGCGGCGCAGGGGGTATTGCTTCTGCCAGGCTGGAGTTGCTTCAATGGCATTTTGCTGGTGAGCGCTTTCCGTCAAACAGGGGTTCGACCGTGTCAGCACGCGCAATAGCTCTCGGTGTCTGCGCCATCATGTTGAGCTGTGGAATTGTCGGGGATGCTGTCGCGCGCCCCGGCGTGGCGCAGGAGAGCGGCAATCGCTTCGAGGATCTGCTCCCCCTCGACGACTTCTCACCGGCCCTCCTCGGTATCTACCGCAAGATGATGGAGATCGAGGATGTGATTCGCGGCCACTCGGAGCGCTACGACGTGGACTACGAGCTGGCCCGCGCCACCTGCATGTACGAGTCGGGTGGCAATGCGAACCTCACATCGTGGGCGGGCGCGCAGGGGTATTTCCAAGTGATGCCGGCGACCTTCCGCTCGCTTCGCGTCGAGACCAACATCGAGGCAGGTATCAAGTACATCGGCCAGCTGGTCGACCGGTTTGACCGTGAGGACTACGCACTGGCGGCCTACAACGGTGGCCCAACAACTGTTGGCCGCAGTCGACCGATGCGCCTCGAGTCCCTGCAATACGTGCTCGGTGTGGGTTACTACCGCACCATGTTGAAGCTCTACGAGCGTTCCATTCGCCAGCATGCCTCGGCCCTGCGGCTTACCGCTGTGGGGGAGGGGGAGGACTGGTGGTCATTATCGGAGAGGCTCGGTCTTACCCTCCTGCAGCTACGGTTGCATAACCCGTACTTGGCACGCCGAACCCTACGCCAGGGCCAGCTCATCGCCTATCCGCAGGCGCCTCGGGACAACCTCTACCGCGTTCGTGGAACATTCCTCGAATACCGCTCACGCTTCGGCGACAACTACTTCAATATCGCCTTCACGCTGGACGTCGACCTCGACGAGTTGCGGCAAGAGAACTCGCTCTGGCATCTGCAAACCCTCACGGCCGGAACGCTGCTGCAGATCCCGCTCAGCTGGGAGAACGATCACGAGGTGTATACGGTCAAGTCCGACGAGACACTGGCCAGTATCGCCGAGGAGCTCGACTCCAGCCCTTGGCGCCTTGTACGGGACAACGGCCTGTGGGACCAGACCGTCACCGCCGGCAAGCTGCTTCGCGTGCGGACCGTGCCGGCACAACCCTCGTACGTAGTACATCGGGTCCTGCGGGGCGAGAACCTTACGACGATCTCGCGTCGCTACGGGAGCTCGATTGCCGAGATTCAGGGTGCCAACAACATGGGGCGCCGTACGGTTATCCGAATCGGCCAGCAGCTGCGCATCCCGAGCCGAGGAAAGTAGGGCCGATTGAACGCTCCCGGTTGCGGCGTAGCGATAGCGCGATGAATCGTGGCCAGCGCAAACTGCCAGTCCCTCCCGGTGTTCTGATAAGGAACCTTATGGAAACTAACAAATCCAGCATAAAGCAGGGCACTTACGCGCTAGCCTGCAGGTGTTGCCTCGCCTTGCTCGCCTCCTTCGCCTTCGCCCTGCCCCTGCAAGCCCAGGACGTCCCGCCGACCTTCTTCGGTGGCATCCAGGTCAACGAGCCCGATCACGACGGCTGGGTGGCAGCGCTGGCCGACGCTGGTCTCGACTCCGTACAGGTGACGCTCTACGCGCGACAGCAACGCTGGGATGGGTCGACCCTTTACTGGGAGCGTGAGGCCCCGTGGGTAGTCTCCGAGATCCGTTCAGCGAAGCGGGCGGGCCTCAGGGTCATGCTGGTCATGCGCGTAGCGCTCGAGCACGGCTTGGCGGCCAATCGACACCTCTGGCACGGCATGATCTGGCCGCGGGACGACGAGCTGCAGGCCTGGTTCGATCGCTATACGGAGTTCGTGCTCTGGGGCGCCGCTCTCGCCGCACGCGAGGACGTCGATCTGTTCGTCGTCGGCAACGAGCTCAACTCCTTGTCGTCCACTACGGCTGCCGTGGCCCTCCCCCACCTCTACGCGTATTTTCTCGATTCCGACAGCGTCCGGGCCGTGCGTTCCGATCTCGTTCGTTGCGCCGCCACCACCCCCGGCAACAGCCTGACATACCTCGACGGAGGTCGTCCTGCCGATCTCGAGTCGTTTCTGCTCGACGAGGAGCGTGTGCGTCGCGCCTGGACGCTGCAGGCCCTCGAGGGTAGCTCTGGGAGCCTCGTGAAGCTGAATGCCCGCCGGGCTCGTTACGAGGCATTCTGGCGAAAGCTGGTGGCACAGGTACGCGGCCGCTACTCCGGCCTGGTGAGCTACGGCGCCAACTTCGACCAGTTTGCGGAGGTCGGCTTCTGGGACGCGCTGGATTTCGTGGCGGTCAACGCCTACTTCCCCTTGAGTGTGTATGGCCTCGAGGCCGAGGGCCGCGTGGCTCGCATGGACAGCGCCTGGCGACGCATCGCGGCCGAGCTGGCGGAAGCTGGCAACGCTCGCCCCGTGGTCTTGATCGAGCTGGGCTGGACCCGCCGGCTGGGCAGTACCGTGCGTCCGTACTCATATGATCGCGTCGAGGTGCTCGAGACTGCCGGCGCCGAGGGGGCTCGCACGTGCGTGCATTGGGAGTCGCAGCCCGACGATGCCGGTGAACGCGTCGCCGCGTTGCAGGCGCTGGCTGACGTGGTACACGACGGCGGCTTCACGACCTTGCGTGGATTCACGCTCTGGAAGCTGACGACGCGCGACGAACATCGCGCCATCGAGCCCTTCGCAGCCTTGTTGCAACCCGGATCCGGATACGGCCACGTAGGATGGCAGGCACTGGCTAGCAGCCAGCAAGACGAGCTTGACGCCGCCTATGTGGGCCTCGCCGCCGCTATCGGCCGCGAGGTGCGGTCGCGCTCGGCTCGCTGGCATAATAGTGGCAAGTTCAATCTCGGAGATCGCCAGGAGTGATGCCGTTGCACACAGCTCGAAGGATATGGATCGGGGTCGGAGGACTTGCCCTGCTGGTAGCTTCCACGTCGCTAGCGGTCGCCACCAGGCCACACAAGACGGCGCTCGCGGGCGTCTACCAGCAGGTCGACGCCGCGACGCTAGAGGTCGGTCGCGGGCTCTATGTGGACCAGTGCGAGCCCTGCCACGGTGACGATGGGAAGGGTGGCGGCCCCGCGGCTCGATTTCTCGAGACGACGCCGACCGACCTCACGGGCGACACCTGGGCACGAATGGAGGCGCCCACGTTGGAAGCCATGATCGAGGCGACGGCGAAAGGTGTTCCCGATACCAGCATGGAGCCGTTCGAGGAGCTGCTGACCGAGGACGAGATCTTGGCGGTTGCCGCGTACGTCTTGCAGGCCTTCAACCCGGGGGAAGGATCTCGCTGAAGACGTCCGAGGATGTGGCGCCGGCGCCGGGTGGGTTGCCGAACAGCATGGGGTAGTCGGCGGTGCAACGGGAAGTGGTCGTCGGTTCGGCCGTAGCGGGCCCTCCCGACGATCTGGTCTTGACAGTCCCGCATGGTGGCGAGGACAATGGCCTCGATTGGCCAGGCGCCCAGGTTTCTCAACACTGTCGGCGCCGGCCCCTCCCGAGTTACTGCCCGCCCGGATCGTGTGTGTCCGGGCGCCATCGGGTCGCTGAGCTTTCCGCGAATCACGAGAGGAGCGCGACCCGACTTTTTCCCAACCGGGGCTTCACTCCATGACAGAGCAGCAACAACGGCAGCGTCGGCGACGCGGTCGGCGACGCTCCCGCGGTGGACGCGGTCGGCGGCGCGTCCAGTCGAACCAACCAAAAGACTTCACCCCACCGCGCGACGAGGACACCGCGCTGCTGCTGCAAGACGCGCATAGCGTCGACGATCTGATGGAGGCGCGTCCCACGGAGCTGCTGGGGATTGCCGCGGAGCTCAAGGTTGAGAACGCCGCCGAGCTTGCACCCGAGGCGTTGATCGACGCCTGCCTGCGCGCGCAGGCGAAAGAACACGGGCTGGTTTACAAGCAAGGAGTGCTCGAACGCCTTCCCGATGGCTACGGCTTCATCCGGTCAGCGGAGCATTCGTACCTTCCCGGGCCTGAGGACGTCTACGTCTCCCCTACCCAGATCCGCCGCTTCAATCTGCTCACCGGGGATACGCTCGCCGGCAGCATCAGGCCACCGAAGCAGGGTGAGAAGTACTTCGCGCTGGTGCAGATTGACTCCATCAACTACGAGGCACCAGGCAAGGCGCTCGATCGCACGCTATTCAAGAATCTGACGCCCTATCATCCGGAGCGGCAGATCAAGGTCGAGATACCTGGCGACGACCTCATCGGTCGCGTCATCGATCTGTTGAGCCCACTCGGCTTCGGGCAGCGCGCGCTGATCGTGTCGCCGCCGCGCGCCGGGAAGACGATTCTGTTGCAGGCCATCGCCAAGGCGCTGGCCATGAACCATCCGGACGTCAAGCTCATCGTGCTCTTGCTCGACGAGCGCCCGGAAGAGGTCACCGACATGAAGCGGTCGGTGCGCGGTGAGGTCGTCTACTCGACGTTTGACGAGCCTGCCAGCCGTCACACGGCCGTTGGCGAGATCGTCCTCGAGAAGGCGCGGCGAATGGTGGAGAGCGGACACGACGTCGTGATCCTCCTGGACTCGCTGACGCGCTTGGCGCGGGCACACAACACGGTCACGCCATCGTCCGGTCGGGTGCTGACCGGTGGCGTCGATGCCAACGCCTTGGAAAAGCCGAAGAAGTTCTTCGGCTCCGCCCGCGCCGTCGAGGAGGGGGGCTCGTTGAGCATCATCGCTACCGCCCTCATCGAGACCGGTAGCCGCATGGACGAAGTGATCTTCGAGGAGTTCAAGGGCACCGGCAACGCCGAGATCGTGTTGGAGCGCAAGCTCGCCGACAAGCGCATCTTTCCGGCCATCGAGCTCAACAAGTCGGGTACCCGGAAGGAAGAGCTGTTACTCGGAGCCGACGACCTGCAGCGCATCTGGATGCTACGCAAGGCGCTGGCCGCGGTACCGGCTGACGAAGCCATGGAGCTCCTGCTCAAGCGTCTTCGGCAGACCGAGAGCAATCGCGAGTTCCTCGAAACCCTCACCGAGGGTATGGGCTGAACACCTGATCCCACGTGACGGGACCGTCCCCCGCCTGGACTGAGCAATCGGGAGCAGACTGATTCGTGCTGTGGGCAGTCGGCCTCCTCGTAGCCTTGCTAGCCGGATCGGTGTTCCTCTACAACCGTCTCGTCGCGCTGCAGAAACGCGCCGAGGGGGCCTGGGCCGACATCGACGCGCAACTCAAGCGCCGCCACGATGTCGTACCGGCACTCGTGGAGGTCGTGAAGGGCTACGCTGCGCACGAGAGAGAGACCCTCGAGGCGGTGGTCCAAACACGCGCGGCAGCGACTCAGCACGTCCAAGGACGGCGCTTCCCCGGGGCTACCGCGTCGCAGATCGAGAATGGCCTCGTGGAGGCCCTACGCGGCCTGTTCGCGCTCGCCGAGGCCTACCCGGAGATACGGGCCAGTGAACGCTATGGAACGCTGCAGCGACAGCTCTCCGAAATCGAGGACGACCTGCAATCGGCGCGGCGCTACTACAACGCCGTGGTCCGTGACCACAACACCGCGATCGCGAGCTTTCCGGCAGTGCTCGTAGCCGCCCCCCTGGGATTCGCGGTACGTCAGTTCTTCGAGATCGAGAATCCACTCGAGCGACACGCCGTACGGGTGGATCTGGATGCGTAGACAGGGCTCGCTTTGGGTCGCATTCCTGATTGTCCTTGCCTCCGCCGTTGCGCCAAGCATCGCGGAGGCGCAGGGCCGACGCTACTGGGTGGAGTCGTTCGACGCCGACATCCGCGTCATGGAGAGCGGGGATATCGACATCACCGAGCGTCTGACTTTTCGTTTCGAGGGCTCGTTCAATGGTGTTTATCGCGACATTCCCATCAAGTATGCGACCCCCCGGGGACTTGACTATCGCCTGCGCTTGACACCGGTGTCGGTCACTGCCGGAAACGGAGACACCCTGCGACATGAGGCCGGCACGCAGGGCGATGACTTTCGCTTCAAGGTATGGGTAACGGACGCCAACAACGCCACCCGAACGGTCGTGCTGCGTTACCGGGTCAGCCGTGCCCTACGCTTCCCGGACATGGAAGAGGGCTTCGAGTCCCACGATCAGCTGTACTGGAACGTGACAGGCATGGGCTGGACGGTGCCCATTCTGGCGGCGACGGCGCAGATCAGCCTTCCTGGCGGCCTCAGCCAGCCGCCCTGGGCGCTCGCCTACACCGGCCCCTATGGATCCCAGGCACACGAGGCCGACATCGAGAACCTCGCCATCAACACGGTACGTGTCAGCACGCGCGGCCGCCTCGAGCCCGGCGAGGGGCTCACCATCGTCGTCGGTTGGCCGGCGGGGTTGGTCTACCGACCGACCGCCCTCGATCAAGCGTGTGATCTCCTGGCCGACAACTGGCCGCTCGGCTTGCCGTTCCTGGCCTTCCTGGGAATGTTCATGCTGCATCGCCGGCGCGGGCGCGACCCACGGACCGGCGAGTCGGTGATGGTTCGCTACGAGCCACCAGCGGACTTTCGGCCGGCCGAGCTCGGCACCCTGATCGACGAGCGGGTCGATCTGCGCGATATCGTGGCTACGGTGATCGATCTGGCCGTGCGCGGCTACCTCAAGATCGAGGAGACGGTCGAGGAGGGATGGCTACGCGACACGACGAAAACCACCTTTGAACGCCTGCCGCCTCCGCAAGAAGACACCCTGCGCGCCTACGAGAAGTCGGTGCTCGACGGGCTCTTCGAGAGCGGTGAACGGGTCGATATGGGGGATCTGAAAAGCAAGTTCTACAGCCGCGTCAGTGGCATCAAGGACGAGCTCTACAGCAGCATGACCAAGCGTGGCCTGTTCCGCTCTCGACCCGACCGATCACGTACGACGTGGCTCGTCCTGGCCCTTGTCTCGCTGTTGCCGATGATCCTGTTCGCCGTCGTGTTTCAGAAGCCAGCAATGGCGATCGCCGCGCCATTTACTGCCTTGGCGATCGGGGTGTTCGCGCCGTTCATGCCGGCTCGGACGGCGACGGGGCGAAGTACCTACGTTGCCCTGAAGGGATTCGAGGAGTTCCTTGGCCGCACCGAGGCCGATCGGTTCAAGGCCCTCGGCATTTCCGAGACGTCCTTCGAGCGCTACCTCCCCTACGCCATGGCGTTCGGCGTGGCCGACCACTGGGCAAAGTTGTTCGAGGGCATGTTGAGCAAGCCGCCGACCTGGTACGCCGGGCCGACGCCTCATTTCAGCCCTTCGTCGTTCGGTACACGCATGGGGAGCATGGGGTCGGCACTGGGGACGGCGATGGCGACGCAGCCACGAAGCAGCAGCGGCAGCTCAGGCTTCTCTAGCGGCGGCGGCTTTTCGGGCGGCGGCTTCGGCGGCGGCGGCGGCGGCGCCTTCTAGCCCAAGCGCATCCCTGCAAGGACCATCCGCAAGGATTCGCCTCAGCCGAGCTCGAAGGGGAATCGTGACGCTACCGAGCTATTGGCACGCGCACGTCCCTGTCCAGGCGAGTGGTACAAGTCGAGGTACAGCTGCAGATCCGAAACGGTTCGTAGCCCGTGGCTCGCCTGCGTGTCGAAAAAGATCGCGTGCCGATATGCCGGCTTGACGAGAAAGCAGTTCGCGCCATGACCGGCTGGTCGCAACCCCAGCACCCGACGCCATGTGTCCAGCGTCTTCTCGAGGTCTCCGTTGAGATCCGGAACGTACACATGTAGGTCGAAGGGCAGCCGCCGCTGATGTGGCGACAGTCGCAGCGCGTGCACGGCCGAATCGAGCGTCAGCGCATAGCGGTTCGACAGGTCCGCGTCCACCGTTCGGAGTCGCTGCAGGGCCGCTTCCGGCTCCTTGTCACGCAGCTGATAGGGAAACACCTCGTTGGTCTCGAAGGCATACTCGCCGAGCCAATCGGCAAGCAGCCGCTGCGGTCGTACCAACCTCGAACCGCCTCCCCGCTGGCGCTCGATGTAGCCATCCGCAGCCATCTGCTGCAGGATCTGCGAGACCCAGCCGAGGCTCAACTCACCATGTTCGGCAATCTCGCGCGTCGTGAGCCACTCGCCGGGACGCTGCATCATCACGCGCAGCGGGATGGTCGCCTTGTCATGAAACAACGTGCGGATCTGCTTCCGTTCCGTGAATCGATTTCGGTTACCGATGATCTGTACGAAGACGTTGTTGAACCGCAAGTACGTGTTACCGGAACAGTCCAGATAACCGATGCCGGCCTCACGGCACAATCGGGCACCGGCGGCGCCCATGTGTGGCACGATCAGTCCTGCTGCGTTGCCCGGCGTGGCAGCGATGCGACGAAGGCGCGGCAACAGTCCGCGGAGTTGGCGCGGCTCCCCGGAGGCCAGCGGGAGATACAGCAATCTCCGGACCGCCCCAGTCTGACCGAGAAGCTCCACCTCGATCATGCTCTGGTCTTCCGGTGCAGCTCCGACCCGCACCCCGGTTACCAGAATCTCGGGAACGACCTCTCGCCAATTGCCCAGGAAGTAGGCGCGAACCTCGCTTGCATTCCTCATCGAGTGGCGGATCCGGGAGACGAGCGGCTATCAAGGTGAGATGAGCGACGTGCCGACATAGAGGCGCGTTTATAGCAAGAAGCGCCAGCGGCCGCCAGCCGACATCGCGCTACGGCGACGGTTCGAGGCCAGACAGGGTCGAATTTCGCGTTTTGCTCGCGACTATCGACCAGATGCCGGCGGACTCGGCAGCAGTCGGAACCGAAACGACACGACGTCGGCGGCGCCATCGAAGGGCATCGAACCCTCATGCCGGAAGGTAGCGACTTCGCCCGCTACGACCGTCACTGACCCGCTGTCGGTGTGCAGCACGCCATCGTCGTCGTCGAGCAGATCGATCGCCACCTCGACGTCGAACGGACGGGTCGTGTCGTTGATGACCTCGGCAGACCAACGGAAGTGGGCACGCTCTTGCTCGACGGTGCTCCAATCGAATTCATGTTCGCCCAGACGAAGCTCCTGCTCCGCCCCGACCGCTCCGGCCAGGGCCAGCAAGAGCGCAGCGCACCCTGCTACGGCGGCCAAGCGCGCTACGCTCGGCTGGGCGGCGGGCGCCGCTGTCGGCCGGATTGTCTGGCACGGTCCAACGATAATCGATCTGCGCAAGCCCATGAGTTGAAGCTAGCATGGCCACCTTCAGGGGGCAAAGCACGCCGGTAGTGGGGCCTGCGGGTCCCTGCCTAGTTGCCGCTACAGAGTCCTTCCTTCACTGTGGATAGTCCTCGTCGTTCCACAGTGGATCGACGTTCGGATCGTAGTCGTCCGCGTCGTAGGCTTCACTGGGCGCAGTCGTCATGGAGTCTGGAGTGCTGCGCCCGCGCTGGTCGGCGCTCGGCGCCTCGAACACCTCCCACGGTTCCAGCAACGTGTCGGGGAGCTCCTGAAGAAACCGCGAAGGCTGCTGCAGCAGCGTGCCGGCCTGGCCGCCGGGCCGCACGATCGGATAGCTCAAGTACAGCTCGTCGCGAGCTCGCGTCATGGCGACGTAGAAGATACGCCGCTCCTCCTCCTCCCCTCCCGGCTCGTCGAGTGATCGGGGGCTCGGAAGAGAGCCTTCGGCGACGTGGATGACGAATACCACGTCCCATTCGAGCCCCTTGGCCTGGTGGACGGTGGATAGCACTACACGCTCGTCGGGCCGTTCGCCGCCGCCGCGCACATCCTGCCCGTAGAGCTCGCCGAGCAGGACCAACTCTTCCAGGAACGCGCCGATCGAATCGTACTGGGCAGCAAAGACTGCTAGCTGCTCCAGATCCTCGACGCGCGACTCATAGTTGGTGAACTGGGCAGCGGCGATGTCATCGTACCCACCATCGATCACGGCACGGATCGCTGCCTCCGGCTCGGTCGAGTGGGCCGTCACGGCCTGCAGCGACGTGGCGAAAGTGTCCCAGGAATCACGCGCCCGTCGCTGCAACAGACGGCGTATGCGTTCGGAGCCAAGCTGGTCGATCAGCTGGTCCGAGGAGCCAGCCGAAGTCAGAGCTTCCCACAGGCGATTCGCGGTGACGTTTCCGATCCCTCTTTGGAGCATGAGGGCACGGCGAAAGGCGACTTCGTCCCTTGGGTTGTCCACCAACCGCAGATACACCGTGACGTCCTTTACGTGGGCCTGCTCGAAAAAGCGCAGGCCTCCACGAATGTCATACGGAATGTCGTAGCGGAGCAACGTGGTCTCAACGGAAAGCCTGTGCGCGTGCGCTCGGTACAGCACCGCGATTCGATTCAGCGATGTCCCCTCATCGCGAAGCTGCAGGATGCGCTCGGCCACGAACGCCGCCTCCTGTTCGGGATAGTTGCAGGGCACTAGCGCTGGTTGTTGGCCGGAGCTACGTCGCGCCGTCAGTTCCTTTCGATACTGACCCGTATTGCAGCGGATGCTGGCATTGGTCAGCCGCAAGATCTCCGGCGTCGAACGGTAGTTGATCTCTAACTTGAACACCTCGGCGCGCGGATGACGCTCAGCAAAGCCAAGGATGTTCTCGTAGTGCGCGCCGCGGAAGGAGTAGATGCTCTGGCAATCGTCGCCGACGACCATCAGATTGCCGCCGTTCTCGCGTGCCAGCGTCTCGACAAGCTCGCCCTGGATCAAGTTCGTGTCCTGATACTCGTCGACGAGCACATACCGCAATTGCTGGCCGTACCGCCGCCGCACCTCTGGAACCTGGTGTAGCAGACGCAGCCACATCGCCAGCAGGTCGTCATAGTCCATCGCGTTCGCTGCCGCCTTGCGCTCGGCGTAACGTCGACAAACCGCTGCAATCTGGTCTTCCCAGTCCAGAAAGCGTGGAAAGCGCTCGGCCAGCAGATCAACCAACTCCGTGCGCGAGTTGGCCTGCAGGGAGATCAACGAGCGAAGCACTCTCGGTGAAGGAAACCGCCGCCGCTCGACCTCAACACCGACGTCCGTCGTGCATAGCCGGATGAGGTCACGCTGGTCTCCCTCGTCGAGGATCGAGAACGAGTCGGTGAAGCCGAGTAGTGGCGCATGCCGCCGCAAGACCCGCGCTCCCACGGAATGAAATGTCCCGCCCCAAAGACGCCCCGTTTCGATGTTGGTCAGATCGCGTACACGCCCCACCATCTCTCGGGCAGCCTTGTTGGTGAAGGTGACCAGGAGAATCGCATCGGCAGCAACGCCGCGGCTCAACAACCAAGCGACACGGTAGGTCAGCGTGCGCGTCTTGCCCGTGCCGGCACCGGCGATTACCAGCTTCTCTCCATCCCCGCAGCTGACCGCGGCGTATTGCTGCTCGTTGAGGTCGCCCTCGAAGTCCACGTCGAGCCCGGGTCCGGCACGCCGCGGGATTACGAACTTGCGAGCCATCGGCGTTAACGGACAGGTGTTGGAACGGGTCCCTCGATCACGGCCCACCGCGCGCCGGCCGATCCCATCAGGCGTAGCAGCGCCACTCGGCCGGCCAGAGCGGCGGTATCCGGGATGGGGCCAACGACGTCGTTGCCCATCCACACGGAAGCCGGCCCTGCACGAACCCCGGTCAGAAGGCCGCTGACCTGCTCGAGCATGGTGCGTTGCGCCGGATACAGCCGCACATCCACCTCGGTTCGGGCATCGATACCGGCGGCGCGTCGGGCAGCGCTCAGGGCGGCGCGCAGGCCGCCGATCTCGTCCACCAGCCCCACCTCCAGTGCTTGCTGGCCAGTCCACACGCGTCCAGCCGCCAGCCTCTCTACCTCTGCGACGCTCAGGTCGCGCGCGTCGGCCACCTTGTCTAGAAACGTCTGGTAGGTCTCGGTGATCGACGCCTCGATCGCGCCACGCTCCGACGGCGACAGGCGCCGTGAGTCGAGAAAAAGGCCGGCGTTCTCACCCCGCGTGACCGCGTCGTTGGCGATGCCGAGCTTTTCGTATGCGCCTGCCAGGTTGTAGCGGCCCATGGTCACGCCAATCGAGCCCGTGTACGTAGCACCGTCGGCAAGAACGCGAGTGCCGGCGGTGGCAATCCAGTAGCCGCCCGACGCGGCGACGTCGGACATGCTCACGATAACGGGCATCGACTCGGCTGCCAGCGCCGCTTCGCGCCAGATAACATCTGACGCCGTGACCGCGCCTCCCGGACTGTCGACCCGCAGGACGATGGCACGCACGCTGGCGTTCTGGCGCGCCTGCCGGATAGCACGGGCGATCGTGTCGCCACCGGCGACGGCACCTCCGAGCGGGTCGTTGCTGACGTCCCCTGGGAGGATCAGCCCGTCGATGTGAACCAGAGCAATGGCCGGACGTCGTATTCCCCAGCCCGGACCCGCAAGCTCCCAGTATTCGCGAACGCCGACGTGTTGCGTACTACCGATTCCCAGCGCGTCGTCCAGGCCGTCGTAAAAGCCGAGCTCGTCGACCAGCCCGGACTCCAGAGCGGTTGCGGCGGGAAGGATGCCGCGGTCGATTGCTGCTTGCACCGTCGTCCGATCGAGGCCTCGATCTTCGGCAACGTCGTTCAGGATCTGCTCGTAGACACTGTCGAGCAGGCTCTCCAGCACTACCCGCTCCTCGTCGCTCATCCCCGTCTCGGTGTACGGGTTCATCGCCGACTTGTAGGGGCCGGTAGCGAAGGCTTCGAACTCCACCCCGAGCTTGTCGAGCAACTCTCGGTAGTATTGCGTGCGCGCGGCAAGGCCCAAGACAAAGCTACCGGTAGGGACTTGCACCAGCGTGTTGGCGGAGGAAGCAACGTACAGATCAATCAGTGTCCCGATCTCGAGCAACGCCACCACCGGTTTGCCGGACTCGCGGAACGCGTGCACCGCAGAACGGATCTCTTGCGCCTTCGCGAAACCGCCTAGCATCGGGCCGACGCGCAGTAGGGCAGCAGACACACGCGGGTCATCAGCCGCCCTTCGCAGGGCGTTGTCGATCTCTCGGATCGACAACGGGCCGATTGACCGGGAACCCCACAGGTAGGCCGGTCGCTCCACGACCTGCCCAACCAGGCTGACCTCCAGCACATTGTCCGCGCCGAGGCTTCCGCGCTGCCCCAGAACGGCGCGATTGAGGAACTGGGTGGCCCACCAGAAGAGCAACACCAGTAACAGGAAGCCCAGAATCACCCAGGTCCAGGAACTCCGCCGTCGTGCCATCCTGCCCACCCCTGCTCTGCTTCGTCTATTCCCTAGAACGCGATGTCGAAACGATCGTCCAAGGCCTCTCCGCCAACCTCGTCACTAACTTCGATCCGATCCACTCGTGCGGCGGTCGAGCCCTGATGACACCACGCAATGAAGTCTTCTACCGCCGCGCCTGCTCCCTCCACGAGGGCCTCCACGGCACCGTCGCCACAGTTGCGAATCCACCCCCGCAGGCCAAGTCGCGTCGCCGCGGCGCGCGCGCGGGCCCGGTAATACACTCCCTGCACACGACCTTGGATTCGCAGGCGAACGCGTCGATCCGTGCTCATCGAACCCCATTCTACCGACAACGGGGTGCCCGCGGCGGTAATATCGACTCTCATCAGGAGGTGCAACCATTCGACTCCCCGCATTCGCCAACTCACGCGCCGGTCGCGATCCCTGGGGCCAGGTATTTCTGGGTGTGGCGCTGCTGTGGACGTTGGCGGTTCCGCTTTCGATCGCCGTTGCGGAGATCGCGCTCTGGACCTCCTTGCTCCTGTGGTGCGCCAACTGGCTCCGCCTCGAGCTGGCGCGCGCCGGCTCGGTCCCTGAGCGCCCCGCGCGTGGCCCTGCCGGCGACGTGCTGTCGCTTGTCGGGACCCCTCTGATGGCATTCTGGGGCGTATCTATGCTCTCGGCGCTGGCTTCTCGGGCTCCCGTGGAGAGCCTCTGGTCCCTGCGCGAGGTCTTTCTGTTTGCCGCTCCGATCGTTACCTACCTCGCCTTTCGCCATCCCTCAATGCGGCGCCTCGGACTGCGCGCCCTCGGAATCGGCGTCCTCATAGCGATCACCGTCGGGCTCGTTGGAACGGTCTTGGCGGTCCAACGAGGTGCGTTCCCAGGATCGTATCGTCCGGACGGTACGCTCGGGCACTACATGACCTTCGCCGGAGCGCTCATGGTGGCAATTCCTACGTTGCTGGTGCTGCGCGATGGTTGGGTCGGCATCCTTCACCGGGCCGTGGCGTTGGGAGCCCTCGTGGTCGTCGGGCTCACAATGACGCGCTCCGCCTGGATGGGTTGCCTCGTCGGTCTCGCAATCTGGGTCGGCACCCGATTCGTGCCGGGGCGCTCGGCCGGCAGTGGACCGCCGCCTCGGCGCTGGGCCGCATACGTGGTGCTACTGCTTATCGGAGTCGTCGTCGGCGGGGTCGTATTGCTGACACTGGCGGGGCCGGACGCCCTCTATGAGAGAGGCGCAAGCATCTTCTCCCTCGAGAACCCGACCAACGTCGATCGCCTGGCCATGGCGGCAACGGGGTTGCGTATCATCCAGGCCCATCCGCTGCTCGGAGTCGGCCCGGGGTTGATCCCGCGAGTGTACCCGGCGTGGCGGATGGACTGGGCCGTCAAGGAGACCAACCCGCACCTCCACAATGACGCGTTGCATCTGGCGGCCGAGCGCGGACTGCTCGGGCTCGCCACCTGGCTTTGGCTAATGGCCGCCTTCGCGGTCGGCGCATGGCGAGTGCTGCGCCATGCGGGCCCCTTCGCCGAGGGTGGTCCCGAGGCTCGCGCCGCCCTGGCTGCTCTTGGCGCGTTCCTGACCATGGGCCTGTTCGAGTACAACTTCTCTGACTCGGAAGTGTTGATGGTCCTGCTATTCGCCACTACGCTGCCCTTCGCCGCCAGCGATGGGCTGATGCTCGGAAGAGACGAAGAGGCCTGAACGGCGCGGCGCGACCGGCGTGAGGTTGCTGACGGCGGGTGGCCTACTCGAGGCCAAGCTCGGGGGCTACGGAGCGTAGCGACTCGATGACGCAGGCCACATGCTCCTTCATATCCACACCGAGCTCTGCAGCGCCGGTGCGCAGGTGGTCACGGTCGATGGCGCGACAAAACGCCTTGTCTTTGAACTTCTTCATGATCGACTTGACGGGAAGGTCGACGACGGATTTGCTCGGCCGTACGAGCGCCACCGCGACAATGAAGCCGACCAGCTCATCCACGGCGTACAGAGCTCGGTCGAGCCGGCTAACGCGCTCGACACCGGTATGGTCGGAGTGCCCCAAGATCGCGTGGACGATCTCTTCCGGATAGCCGAGCTCGCGCAGGATCCTGGCACCCACGAAAGGGTGCTCGTCCAACGAGGGGTGTTCCTCGTAGTCGAAATCGTGCAGCAGTCCGACGATCCCCCACAGCTCCCGGTCCTCTTCGAAGCGCTGCGCATATCCGCGCATGGCAGCTTCGACGCCAAGGGCGTGCTTGACGAGATTAGGGTTCTGAGTGTGCTCGCCGAGCAGGATCCAGGCCTGTTCCCGCGTCGGGACCATGGTGGCCGAAATGGCGCCGTCTACTGGGCGCCGCCCAGGCCGCCGAGCGGGTTCTCGAGACTCACGACCGTGGTGCCGTCACGCGACAGGATCGCATAGCCGTCCAAGACTACCTGCACGTTGTCCTCGGACTCGAGCTCACGCAGATCGCTGGGAGTGAAGGCACGCAGCGTACCGCGGACGGCGACGTCCTGGCCGCCCAAGCGATCGAGCCCCCAGTACCACTCCGACAGCAGGCGAGAGTTGAAGAACACCTGCGCCCGCCGGCCCTCGCCGTCCTCGATGACGAAGTACGGGGCACGCTCTATGAATCGCTTCTCGGTGAGTCGCGCGTCGTATATGTCGACGGTGCCACCGGCGAGACGTTGGACGGTCTGGATATACGTGGTGTCGTTTGCCAACTCTTCGAGCGTCGCCGGCAAGCCTAGCGGATGTACGTTGGCAGCGAAACGCAGCTCGTCAGACGCAATGTAGGGAACCGGTATCTCGTTCCCATCCACAATCAAGCGCATGACCTCGAGGGCGTCGAGCTCTTCCTTTGTGAACAGCTCCTCATCGTCACGGTCGAGCGTCGGATTCTGCGGAACCCACCCGAGCGGGCTCTCGTAGAGACCGTTTACCTGGAGATCGATTATCTGCCCGACTGTTATGGCGAGCAGGTCGAGATTGTCGCCAGGAATCATGACCTGGCCGCTGGGGGGCGGTCCTTCGGGCTGGAACGTGAGCATCGGCTCCGCGTCGGCGGCATCCTGATCGTCGCCAGCCGTATCATCACCGTCGGTCGCTGCCGGGGACGCCGCCGGTGGCGCTGGCGGCGGGGCTGCGTCAGCGTCTACCAACAGGATCGAATCCTGGTCGATATGCGCGACGCGCAGCCCTGTCACCACGACCTCGATGCTCGAGGGCGGCGCGCTGAGGGCGTGCAGCATGAACGGTCGCGGATGACTCGGGCTTGAAAGATACTCCGCCAGGGTCACCTGTTGCGGCGTCTTCAAGTAGAAGTCGGTGAAGTAAGGCACCGCGAAGATGTAGTAACCGAAGGCCGCCACCAGCAAGAGTAAGAGCCAGTTAAGCGGATCTGTCAGGGTTTTCTTGAGCGCCATCTGGCCGCTCCCGCAGGACGTGGTACGGGTTCGTAGGATTGCTAGCTTTGGCCTTCCGTGGCAGACATGCCATCAGGCTGTTTCGGGGCTGGCGCATTATACGCGCCTGCATGGAGGCATGTCGAGTTAGGCGCGGCAAACACCTCATGCGGAGCGAGCGAATCGCGTCACGTCATCCCGCTTCCCCAGGATGATCAGCGTCGAGCCCGCCTCCAAACGATATTCCGGTGCCGGAGCAAACACGATGTCACCTTCGATGTTCAGGATGCCGACGACGATCACCCCAAAGTCGCCCCGAACGTTGCACTCCTGGATGGACTTCCCGATCAACACCGAGCCGGTCGCGATGCTGAGCTCCTCGAGCTGCAGGTCCAAACCGTGACTGGTAGTGACAACCTCGGTGAAATCCACCGTGTGGGGGCGGGTGACGGAATTCGACATGGAGCGCGCGCCGATACGCTCTGGTGAAACCACTCGGTCGGCGCCGGCGGCGAGCAGCCGGCGCTCACCTTGCTCGGTAACACTGCGGGCGATGATCTGCAGCCCACTACAAATGTCGCGCGCCAGCAGGGTCACGTAAACGTTGTCGGCCTCGTGTGAGAGCGTTAGCAACAGACCAGCCGCGCGCTCGATGCCCGCCGCCCGCAGCACCGACTCCTCTACCGCGTCGCCACGAAGGTGCGGAATGCCCGCGGCGAGATCCCCGAGAGCTTGCTCATTGATGTCCACCACCAACACCGGGACCCCGTCTGCCAAGAGGTGCCGACAAGCTTCTCGCCCTACTCGGCCGAAGCCGCAAATAATGTAGTGGTTGGCAATCCGCGAGATTTCCTTGTCCATTCTTCTCCTCCCGACCACACGGCGCAGATCGCCTTCAATCGCCAGGCGCGAGAACATCGCGGCGACGTAGAGAAAGGCACTCGCACCCGTGAGGATCAAACCCATGGTGAGCACCCGCCCCCCGGTACCCAACGGTCGAACTTCCTGGAAGCCGACGGTGCTCAACGTCAAGATGACCATGTAGAGGCTGTCGACGAGACTCCAGCCCTCGACAAGCATGTAGCCAACGGTCCCGGCGAACAGGATGAACGCTATCGCCGCGAGGCCCAGCCGGGCCGCGTGGAGACGCCGACGATACTCGACATCGGTGGCACCGGACGGGGACTGACCACTCGGGCCCATGGTCGAATCCGAGCCCTTAGCCGAGTTCACCATCGTGAATCGTACGGAAGCTCAGGATCTCGTAGTTGCGATCCCCGCGAGGCGTTTGAACGGTGATCTCATCGCCGTCCGTCTTTCCGGTGAGGGCCCGACCGATCGGCGAGGTGCTCGAGATGCGACCAGCCTTCGGGTCGGTCTCGTCGGCGGAAACGATGGCGTACGAAATCTCCTCATCGTTGTCCAGGTCGAGCAGCTCCACTGTCGAGCCGAAGCCAATCGAGTCGCGCGGGATCATCTCGGTATTCATGTTCGAGATAGCCTGCCGCTTCTCGTAGAGCCGCAGCAGCATCGCAGTGACGGTGTCCTTGCGATCCTTGGCGGCTTCGTGTTCGGCGTTTTCGCTGAGGTCACCGTGGGCGGCCGCTTCGGCCAACTGCCGCGGCAGATCAACCTTCAGCTCACGCTCCAGAGCGCTGACTTCGTCGGCAAGCGTCTTCAACAGGTCTTCGCGAATGCCCATCGGCGGGTTCCAGGTTGGCTAGTAGGTTGCGGATTCGACGGCGGGTCGGAAGCCCCTCAGTCGACAGCCTCGCGTGCTCAGCGTCGGATACGAGCCAGGGCAACGACGACCGCGGTCAAGGTGCTGTCGAGGTGAAGGGCCTGCCTGTAGGCGCTCTCTGCCCCGGCCAGCCGGTCCTGCATTTCGAGTGATAAGCCGAGGTTATACCAAGCACTAGCATCCCGGGCACGGCGCTCGATCACATGGCGTAAAACTCGCTCTGCTGTCTCGTAGTCTTGTAGCAGGAGCGCTGTCGTCCCACGGGTAACCCAAGCATCCAGATCGTCGGGCTGACGCCTCAAGTGCTCGTCCAACACTGCGACTGCGGCGACCGGTTGGTCATCGGCGATCAGCGCGCGCGCCAGATCGTAACGTGCGAATTGGTACTCCAGATTGAGTTCCAGTGCGCGGCGGAAATCACTTATGGCGTCAGCGTAGCGTTCTTCCGAGTACGCCGTGATACCCCGGTACGTCCAGAACGCCGGATTATCCGGCTCTGGCGCACCGACGGTTACGAGCGAGTGGATCACCGATCCATGCCGGGGCTCATCCTTCGGCAAGGAGTCGGGCGGCGCTTCCGTATAGAGCGTGTCGATGCCGTCGATGGTCGCCGGATCCAGCACCCGGGCAAACACCTCTGTCAGAAACACTCGGTAGCGCCCGGCGCGCGCCACTCCCAAACCGACGTGCGTAAAGGTCGGTTCGAGGCGATTCACGCGATGCCCGTCGCTGGCCTGCAGGCCAGCATGCAGCGCTTCGGCGTCGCGGTTGACCGCTACATTCTCGCCAAACTGAAACAGGCGTGGAAACGCCAACTTTACACGCGTCTCAGTGCCCACGCCGTATTGATGTGAGTAGTGCGTCACGACGCTGGAAGCGGCCATCTCGTGGCTATGTTGGTACGCCAACAGGTCGAGATCCGGGTGCCCCTGCAGCTCGGGCGCACCCTCCGTGTTGCGGGCCGCATTCAACAAGGCCAGCACTTGTTGTCCTATCAGGGCCTCGTCTTCGGCTGGATAGGCTACCTTGCCCGTCTGCGCGGAGATCGTTGCGCAGACGACTGCAGCGAGCACACAGCCGACGAGCCGGATCATGAGAAGAAGAGCGCCACGCAACCGCAGGCCAAGTTGAACTGCATGCTCATCACGGAAGCGCGATGCAACTGGTCAAACTGTGGATTGTCGGTGGCGCGCCCCTCGGCCCGCAGGCGACGAATCCGCGGCGACACCACGCGCGCGGAGTAGATGGCGCTGGCGCTCATCATGGCTATGCATACGTACTCGATCGCGTACCACGGAGACAGACGACCGAACCACACGACCAACAAAGGGCTGGTGATCAACAACAACAGTATGCATCCCATTACAACGCCGTCGAAGCGACGAAAGACCGCTGCCATGATGCGGCCCGCTTCCTGCCGGCTCGACGCCGTACCGAAGACCACGGGCGCGGCTACTGCACCGACGGCAACAATCCCCCCGATCCAGACCCCGAGAGCAGCAGTATGCAAGAAATGGAGCGTCAGGTAGGTCCAGTTCGGCATCGTCTCGTACCTCCGATGATCGGACGAGGGCTCAGCGTTCGACGGGACATCAGCCAGCTGAGCCTATCAGCGTCAAGAACTCGTCTGTCTCACTAGCGAGTCGGTAGGTGCGCGCGGAATCTGTCGGCACCCCGGATCTCGCGGATGTCGAAGATCTCATCGAGGACGCGGGCGACGTCTGCGTGACGCACGATCCGACGCCGTCAGCGGGCGTCGGGCTCGACGCCGTAATAGCCCTCGCGCACCTGCACCCAGACTCCCGGTTTGCCCTCGATCTCCACCCGCAGCTGGCGCCAGTTACCGTCGTAACGGCTATTGGTCGGATAGTAGGAGAGTGCGTACTGGCTGTTGAGCTCGTCGGCGATGAGGCCGTAGATCTCCTCGAGCTCTTCCAGAGCGATGGGAAAGTACGGTGCGCCGCCGGTAGCATCGGCGATCGCACGCAGCTGCTCGACGCCTCGCTTCACCGCCCCGCTCGCGTCGCCCAGTTCAGTGCCGTCCTGCATAAGCTGAAGGCCGATCGTGTAGACGAGAACATCCGACTGGCGGAGGAACTCCAGTACATCCGCGTAGGCCATCGTACTGTTGGTGTCGAGCCCGTCGGACAACACCACCAGTGCACGCTTGCCGGTACGTCGATTGAGCTTGCGAATCGATTCGGCCAACGTATCGAAGAGCGCAGTGCTCCCATCAGGGTCGATCGCCTCGAGCGCGGCCGCCAAGGCCTCCTTGTCCTGCGTGAAGTCAGCATAAAGCCAGACGCGATCGTTGAATCCGAGAATCATGGCTCGGTTGATGTCGCTCACGAGGGCATCGACAAGACGTAGACCACCAGCGCGCTCAGCGCGCACGCCGCCACCCATCATGCTGCTGCTTTGATCGAGGGAGAGAGCAGCCGACACGGGAACCTCACCGAAGTCGAACTGCACGATCTCTTGCTCCGAGCCGTCTTCGGTAAGCCGAAAATCCTCCGGTGTCAGATCGCGTACGAGGCGCCCTTGGGCGTCTCGCACGGTGGCGTGCACGGTCACCAGATTGACGGTCGCACCGAAGGAGATCGTCGATCGGTCAAGAACGACATCGTCGCTGGAGACCAGCTCGCCCCCGGTTGCAACGGCGCGGATAACGAAGACCTCTTCGTCATCCGGGAAGCTCCACGGAATCCGGAAAGGCTCGCCTTCTACAGAGCCGACCCGGCGATCGTTGACATAGAACTCGACTCGCTCGGCGGACTGACTTCCGACAACGTCGGCGACCAGCTCGACGTCCCCGATGGGCAGCGTGCCTGGCGCCGGAGATCGGATCCGCACGCGAAACACGGCGTCCTCGGCGCTGGCCTCGTCCACCGAAGCAGTACCTGCGCCGTCAACATCTGAGCCATTCGAGGACTCCGCAATCCCGGTCGAGAAACGCGTCACCGCTGCTGTCGATTGCTCCTCGGGCGCGTCGCTCAGCACTGCGGACGTCTCGGTTATCGTCGGAGGGCGGCGGTAGATGCCGCGTTGGGCGCGCCGCGGCGCCTCCGGCGCGTCGCGCACAACGATGTACGCATTGACGGCGCCGGGCGTCCGTCCCACGATCTTGTCGGTGAGATCCTCAACGGTACCCGCTTCCCAGAAGCGTGCCTCGACGCGCGCGTGTCCCGTGCCGCGATTCGGGTATCCGAGCGACTCATCGAGCAGGCGGGTTTCACGAGGGCCCATGTTCACGAAGTAGGCACGCTGCACACGCTCCGGGCGATGGAACCACTCGGCGCTGACCAACACGCCAACTCCCGTAGCCTGATCGGTCCGATTAGTAATCCTCAGCTGGAACGGCTCGGCTCGCTGCTGCGTCTCGTCCAGTGTCATCGCAGTCGAGAACTGTATCTCCCCGACCGAGAAGCGCTCGTCGAAGGCGAAGAACCGGCGGATCTTGTCGGCATCGCCAAAGCCATGGCTGTTGTTGGAGCGATTCACGTCGGGAATAAGGCCGTTCGGATCGACGGCGACGCTGGTCGGAAGGCAAGGCAATTCCAACTCGAACGACGCGTTCTCCATGCCCGCCGCTACGGAGTCCGTGACGACTTGGCCGTCGGCACAGCGCGCCTCCACCGTGACCGGCACCGGGAACGGAACCTCGCGCAACAGCCGGGCCCGCAGCTTTGTGTCTCCCTCGCGCAGGTCGACGCGGTCGATACCCACGTCGAGGGTCACGGTCGGCTTGAGCCAGTCGCGTACCACCACGTCCGGATCGGGCTGCCGCTGGCGACCAAGCGCGTCGATAATCGCCGCCAGGTCCACCGAGGGTCGGACGACCATCTGCCCGATCGCCGAGGTAACCGCATCCGCCCCGTAGAGTCCCTCGAGGAGCTTGAACGTCGCGTAGGCCTTACCCCGCGCTGCGTCCGTGAGTGTCCGCTCCGACAGGTCGACCGGACGGCGACTCTGGGCGGCACGTGTGAAGTTCGCCTCGATACCGTAGAGAATCGGAGTAGTCGACTTCAGATCACGGTAGATTCGGTCGGTAAGGTAGAGTGCCGCACCCTCCGTCCACCACGGCGCGTCACTACCCGGCGCCCCCATGGCCACTCGCCCCACCACGTAGGCACCCAGCCAGCGAGCGTAGCCGAGCGCGTGGGCTGCCCCGAAGTCTTGCAGCAGCAAGGGTACGTTGGTGTGCATGACAACGACGGCCTCACGGCCCTCGCCGCGAACCTCCACCACTCCATCGGCGCCACTTCCCGGCCCCGACGCGGTGGGTTCCCAGCGAATCGTGCCGGCCGGAACGGAAACGCCGATCAGGTCGGCTATGCGGGCCGCCGCGACATCGGCAAACGACGCCAGGTTGACCGCCCAGTCGCGCCACGGCTCTGGATACTCGAGTCGGATCGGTGCGTTGGACAGGCGCAGCGTCGCTGCCTGCGGGGTGGATGGCGTCGCCGCCATCGACGCACTGGGCACCGATATCGCGAGCAGCGCGACGCACGCGACAGCGCGACAAGAACTCTTGCGGACAACTATCATCCGGTCGAGTATAGCATCGGGGCACCGCGCAAAACCGGCCACGTGGGTGCAGCCCAGCCACCATAGAGCTTTGAGCGCATCAACGTAACTCACTGCCGATAAACATGTTATCTCCATGAGAGAGAAGCTCGGAGGCGCCTGGCTAGACGTATTGGCGATTGCCGCGCCGTGGCCTGGCCAACAGCGGAGTCGAGATCCTTACGATGCCTGACGAGCGGTTCGAAGTCGTGATCGTCGGTGCCGGCCCGGCCGGTGCCGCCGCGGCGCTGACGCTGGCGCGCCAGGGGGTCGAGGTGCTCGTCCTCGAACGCGGAGACTTCCCGGGCGCCAAGAACCTGTTTGGCGGCATCCTGTACACCGGCGTTGTCAACGAGCTGATCCCGGAGTTCTGGAACGAGGCTCCGGTCGAACGCCACATCGTCAACCGCCGCTGGCTGGCCCTCGATGACGACACCCAGGTGGGGCTCGATCTGAAAAGCGCCAAATTCGACGTGCCGCCCTACAACAATACGTTCACGGCGTTGCGATCCAAGTGGGATCGCTGGTTCGCTCTACAGGCCGAGGACGCTGGGGCGATGATCATCTGCGAGACCAACGTGGAGGATCTGATCGTCGATCGGGGCAAGGTTCGTGGCGTGCGAACGGGACGCGATGACGGCGATGTCGAGGCCGATTGCGTCATCCTTGCCGAGGGCTCGAACGCTTTGCTGGCAGAGCGAGCCGGGTTTAGGCCGAAGATGAGCCCGACCAATCGGGTCAACGCGGTCAAAGAGGTCATCGCGTTGCCGCCGGAGATCATCGAAGATCGATTCCATCTCGAGGGCAAACAGGGTGCTGCGATCGAGTACTTCGGCGGTGCGGTCAAGGGCACCGTCGGCTCGGCGTTCATCTACACCAACTACGATAGCCTCTCGGTCGGCGTCGGCAGCATCATCGCCGAGTATTTGCGGCTCCGTATCGCCCCGTACGAGATGCTCGACTCGTTCAAGGCACATCCGATGGTCGCCCCATTGCTCCGCGGCGGCGAGACGGTCGAATACGCCACCAAGATGATTCCCGAAGACTCGTACGACCATCTCTCCGACCTATACGAGGATGGGCTTCTGCTCATCGGCGACTGCGCCGGCCTGGTCAACCCCTCGATCCATCATGAGGGGACCAACCTGGCGATGGCGTCCGGTGTGGCGGCCGCCGAGGCGATACTGGCGGCGCGCCAGAAGAACGACTTCTCGAAGCCAGCTCTGGCCAGCTATAGGGAGCGCCTCGAGCAATCTTGGGTCATGAAGGACCTGAAACGCTACCGAGATACCGTCCATTTTCTGCTCGAGAATCGAGAATTCGTGAAGGACTATCCGGACCTCACCGTACGCTTGATCCGCCGTTACTTCACGGTCGATGACACACCGAAAGACGACGTCATTCGCGACCTTTGGCGGGTAATCCGCAACGAGGTCAGCTTCTTCAAAGCAGCGCGACAGATGTGGCGCGCCCGCAAGACCATGCTGTGAGGTCCCCCATGGCAATCGACGTTCGCGAGTACCTGAAGCCCCACAAGTCGCTGTCGATGGCCGAGCGTTTAGACCTCGTCAAACGCCGGTTTGCTGGTGAAAGCCATATCCACGTCGACCAAGACGCCTTCCGCAGGGATGCCGACCAGGCGGTCCTTTTCATCTGCCCAGCACAGGTGTTCAAGCTGAACGCGAAGGATTCGAGCTGCATTGTCAACCACGAGGATTGCCTGGAGTGCGGCACGTGCCAGGTAGCACGCCGCTACGCGACGTGGAACAACCCTCGGGGTGGCTATGGCGTCACGTACCAGTACGGGTGAGACCGGTCAGGGCAGGATCCCGCGCGGTATCTAGCCGCGTCGAATGAACACCCGAAGGAAGGCGGGCTCGCGCAAGAGGCCCAGGTATTCATTGCCAGTGCTCATGCACCAGGCTGGCACGTCCACCTCGACGCCCGCGTCGTCGGCCAGGAGCATCGCTGCCTGACCCACCTGCATCTGCCGCGCTGCATGCTGGATCCGAATGACGGGCTCTGGGCAGAAGGTTCCCCTCGCGTCGATGGCGACTTCGGCGCCCTGGACGAGCGCACGTAGCTGATCATCGGTGGCGCTACCATGCACCTGTCGTCGAAACTGTTCCTTCCGGCGGTCTGGCGCGCGGCGCACCATGCTCAGCTCGTCACGTCTCAGATGCGGATCTCGTCGAGCATTCGATCCTCGCGCACCGGCTCGACCACCAGTTGACCCCGATGGTCGTCGAGGTGCCAGTGCACCGGCACCTCGCTCTCGGCGCGCCCGGCACAGTATCGGGCGGTGATCTTACAGGCGAGCTCGAGTTGATCAGCGGATGGAGCGCCCTCGATAAGGGTAAGCGGCGAGCTGAACTCCTCCACCCAGACCGCCCCGCGGCCTATGCGAAAGCGCTCGAGGAAGTCATTCTCCGCCTCGTGGCGTCCGACAATGATCTTGACACCATCGCCCAGACGAAAATGACGGCCGACCTTGAGCAACATCATGTCGTCAGGGTCGATCTCATTGCCCCGGTCCGTTAGCAGGTCGCGAAGCTTGCGAGCGAAGTTCTCGTCGGGCAGGAAGCAGCATCCACCGGCCGGCTGCGGGTAGTCGACCAAGCCGAACTCGTCGGCCAGTCGCATCTGCTCATGACGCGAGCGGCCGAAGATCGCATACAGGTCGTCGCGCCGCACCCACCCCTCCCGTTCCGGGATTGTCGGCGCCAGGAGCCTGGCGGACAACGGGCGCAGCAGCAGGCCTTCGAGGCCGGTGTCCTGCTCGATCGCGTGCATCGGGGGGCGGCGCTGGCTCATTGGCCGTTGCCCCAGGACTTCGCCGGTGAAAATGAAGTCGTAGCCGCCCTCCTCCAACATGGTCTTGGCGCGCTTGAGCATGAAAATGCGGCAGTCGATGCACGGGTTCATTCCCGAGCCGTAGCCGTGCTTGGGATTGAGTACTACCTGCGGTAAGTAGTCGTCTTTGATGTCGATGATCTCGACGGGGATTCGGAGTTGGCCGCCGGCGTGAAGCGCATCGTTGCGATACGGCTTGTCGCGGTTGTTCGCGTTCCCCATGATGCGATGGCGGTCGGCGACGCAGAACCCGGTGGAGAAATGCAGCCCGAGCACCTCGACCCCGAGGTGCTGGAGGATGCTCGCCGCGAGCGTCGAATCGAGCCCTCCGGACATCAACCCAAGAGCACGGATTGGTCGTTGGCTCATCGTTCGCGAAAGCTCGTGGGCGCCTTTTCGTGGGAGCGGTAGCGGCCCCGCTCGATTGACTCGCAGCGGTCTTGGACCGCGCGTCGGCGGGCGACGGGCTCGAGCCAAGCGTAGCATAGCGATGCGCCGGGACACGCCTCCCGACGACTCGCTAGGGTACCGCGAGCGGCGCGCCGCGCCCGGAGTCCAGGAAGGGGATCCATTCGTCGTGGTGAGCGATGGCCGGTAGCACCGAGGTCGCCGGATGCCAGGCCGGCTGCCGAGGCTCGCGGCGGAGCTGCATACCAGCTTCTTCTGGCCTTCGGTTGGCCTTCCGGGCGTTGCATCGGAAGCACGAGACGACGATGTTGCGCCACGTCGTTCGGCCACCGCGCGACCTCGGGTGCACATGGTCGAGCGTCAGCTGCGCGTGCCGCGTGCCGCGTCCGCAGTACTGACACTGGTTGCGGTCGCGAAGGTATACGTTGGCGCGCGTGAATTTCACGCGCGGGCGCGGCACGCGATCGTACTCGAGGAGTTGGATGATACGCGGCACCGGCACCCGAGACGATGGAGTCGTGATGCAATCCCTCGTGTCGCCGGGCTTCAGGCTGGAAGCCTCTGCCCAACTCTCCCAGGTGTACGTCGCAAACTCGTCTGTAACGACCTTCCCTCGCCCCACGTAAACCAACGTGATGGCGCGACGCACGTTGACCACGTTGACCACCTGCCAGAGGCGGTTCAAGACGAGCACGTTGGCGTTCAGCCCCATTTAGCTGCCGTCTCCAGGCTGCGGCACTCTCCGAACACGCCGATTACCTTAGCAGGCGGAGCCCGCCGTCGATCCACCTACGGTTCGACGACGAGGCCGTGCTCTCTGAGGATTTCAAGCGTCCTTTGTAACGGCAGTGCCTCCACAGTGCCATGTGCCCCGACGGTCGTACTTGCTTGAAAGAGGCTGTTGTAGATCGATTCCTCCGTAGCCTCGATGGCCGCCATAAACAGTGGTGATAGCTGCTCCGCGGCAAGCGCAGTAGTGCGTGGGAGCACCTCGCCATCCGGCCCGGACCGAAGTCCGGAATGGGTGGAGAACGCGATCACGTAGTCGCCGCTTCCGTTCGATCCCGCCGCCCCGGTGCGTGCCATGCCCATGAAGGCGCGTAGCGCCAAGCGCGACAGGCTGGCAGCGCTCAACGGCGCGTCAGTCGCGATCACAATCATGCATGAGCCATCGGCCGCATCGACCCCGTCGGCTGAACCCGAGAGCACGTCACGCAGGTAGTAGCGACCGAGCTCCTCACCAACCGGCGCGCCGGCGATGGTGAGCACGCCACCGAAACTCGTCTGCACCAGAGCCCCGATCGTCCATCCTCCGAGTTGTCCAAGTAGCTGTCGGGATGATGTGCCGATGCCACCCTTGAAGCCGAACGCTATCGTCCCGGCGCCCGCTCCTACGTTGCCCTCCGCAACGGCTCCGGAGCGGGCCGACTCGATGGCCTGCCGCACATGCTCCGGTCGAATCGGTCGGGCGCGAATGTCGCTCAGGTAGCCGTCGTTGGTCTCGCCGACGATCGGATTGATGGACCGAACGTCCTCGTTGCCCGGTAGACCGAGCATGTAGGAGATCAGCCCGTCCGCAGCCCGCGGGACACTGAGTGTGCCGGTAAGAAGGATGGGCGTCTCGATAGTTCCGAGCTCACGAATCTGGCTGATACCGGTGAGCTTGCCGAAGCCATTGGCCACGAAGACCGCTCCCGGAACCTTCTCTCGGAAGAGATTCCCGGCGTGCGGCAGGATCGCTGTAACGCCCGTGTTTGTAGTAGACGGGACAACGAGCGTGGTGTGACCAACCAGCACTCCGGCCACGTCGGTGATGGCGTTCAGTGGCCCGGGCGACAGAACGCCCGGCTCGACCCCGAGCTCGCGGAGCCGGCTACGCCGCTCCGGGCCTTGGTCGGTCGGAACCAAAGCCGTCGCAACGGTCAAGGCGACCGCCAACTTCGCCATCAGCAGGGGGCGCCACCGGCGTCTCATTGCTCGCCTCCATGGTCACCGAACACAGCTCGGCGCAGATCCTCGACCGCAAAGCTCTGAATGCCGCGCTGACGCCGCTCCTCTTCGATTCGGGCCAGGCGCGCCAGCAACTCGTCGACGAGCTCCCGCTTGTCTGCATGTCGGACGGCCTCCAGCGGACTCATGCCATCGAGGCGTGCGTGGGGTTGCCGCGCCCAGCGCGCCGCGAACGCGGCATAGAACTCGGCCAATACCTTGGCCTCGTGCTCGGCGTTCCAGGTTTCCGGCTGGTCAGAAGTGTGGCGGCCCTGGCCCGGAACAAAGCGCGCCAGATCGTCGCGCGCGGCTACCCGAGCCCGAGCGTGCGGTCGCAATTTCTGATCCAAGGTTCGCCACCCGCGCCCCACCGACCCGGCCGTTGCTCCTTCCAGTACTAATCGGGCGGCACGCAAGCGCAGTAGAAAGGCGTCGCAAGCCCCATCGCTGCCCACCGGCTCGCCATGCCACCAGTACCAGCGATCGGCGGGCGCGTCACCTGGAGCTCCCGACAGCTCCTGCGCGCCGAGGTCGAGTAAACGCTCATGGGTAGCTGCCACATCGCCAACCTCGAAAAACGCCTTACAGAAACGCAGGCTAGCCCGTTGCGGCAACGTCTTCGGCGCGGTCATGGGCGAATTATAGGCGGTTCTCTGTCTGATCGATGATATCATCATCATATTAAAATCGTATTGCCCGTTATCTACAGTTTTTCCACAGCCTGCTATCCACCGTCGCGACACGGGCAATGGCCCCAAGAGCCTTGCATGTCAGCCCCCTGACCTCACCACCAGGGGAACTGCGTGACGACGGAGGCGCATTATCCACAGTAGCGACTGGCAACAAGCTGTACGCCCGTGACATTCGTTGAAGGGCGTACGGCAGTCCACGCTGCTTGGAGCAGAACGAGACCAATCGAGCCATGAGTGAGCCAACAGATGTACCCCCGGAGCAATCACCGGACACCGGAGTGAAACCGACGCGGGAGCGCGGCCACAGCATCGACCTATCCGATGAGGTCGATCGCGTGCTTTCACTGATTGATCTCGTCGAGAGCAGAGTACCCGAGACGTATCGGGTCGAGATTGTTCGCGCTCTCCTCCCCCATGCGGTCGGCAAGTCGGTGAGCGAACCAAGCTCAGCTCCGCAAGCGCGCCCTGGATCAGTCACTTCGAGGCTACGGTTGGCACGCTACGCGCCAGTGCTGGCAACATCCGGAAAGATGCTCCTCAAAGCACTGGTCGCACTCGAGGTGACCAGCATGCAACTGGGGATCGAATGGATGACTCCGAGCGAGATCGAGCGCTTCCTGGCAGAGCGTGGTCGCGTTCGCTCGGTGTATCGGACGAACCTCAGCAATGCGCTGCGTGCGGCGCGGGACCTTGTTGATCGTCGACGGCGGGGTCGCGCCTACGAGTACCGAATAACCGATCGCGGACGTGCGGCTCTCGAGCGCGACCTGGCGATTGTCGGCTCCTAGCGCGACGGCCGCCCAAACCTGAGGACCCAAGGAACACGTCGCGCTGGTTCAGGGTGCAGATGAGGCACGACGTTGGGCCGTTGCCGACCCTCAGGGAAAACGCCAGACCTTCGTATCTCGATTGCAACAGGTGCAACAACACCGCACCACTGCAGGCGTCGGAACGAAGCCAACACCGGCAAGGCCCCCTCCCACGAGTCCGCCGCCGTGTCCCCTGCCCTGCCGAGATCTCACTTCAACGATCCCGGTCCCAACCTTGTGCTGCAACTGTCTGGAGACGGCATCCCCTCGACTGGGCAGAACCCCCGCTCGCAACGCCCGGTTGGTTCACTTCGGCGCAGCGGCAGCGTGAACCAACCGGCCACCTCACGCGATCTCAACGCCCCGCTCCTGTCGCATTCGTGGCGCAGGCGGACCGATAGGAGCTCCCGGATCGAACGGGTCGTGCTGCCGCAGGTCCATCGCCCCGCCTGGCCTCTGCGCTCGCCAAAACGCTGCCGATTGTCAAAGGCGTGAACGTACAGGAGTTCGCCGTCAGCCGAGCCCATCATCACGCTCGGAGCTATCGCCCCGCGCAGAGCCATGACCACACTCAGAGACCATAGCCGCGATCGGTGGAGCCCCGAACGCGGTGCCGAATGTCGGCGCGCCGACATTCCCTGAGACGTTACTTCAACTTGGTAGCTTGCGCGGTACCGGCCAAGCACTGGGGCTCTCGGGGGCCGTAGCGCCACGCACCGAGTTAGCTCGCGACGGACATCGGTCGGACGCCCCGTCTTGAACATCGGGGTCGGGGTGCACCGCTAGCACCCTTCTGTACCGAGATCAGAGACGGGGCTCAGTTTGTGGGAATGCCCTTCGATCTCAAGCTGCGAATCGCCTCGAGCAGCGATCGCTCGACGTCGGCCAACGATACCTCGTCGTTCCCGAGGAAGACGCTAACCGTGACGCCTTCCTTGGACCGGAACGTCAATCGGCGCGGCGGCCGACGTTTCGTGGTGCTTGAAGCTTCCTCAGCCGCCGCCGCCTTCTGCTCGGCCCGCCGTATCTTGCGCAGGTCGTCCCGCGTTAAGCCTTCCTTGACGACGCGCTGCGCCAGGCTGGCCATCTCCTCTGGGGTGTCACACCGACAGATCTCGAGCAGAAGCGACTTGCCACGAATCCCCGCCTCCTCCAGTTGGGCTCGAACTTCGCGGGGCATGGCGAGCAGGCTCAGCGACTCGGTAACGCTCGTACGTGACTTACTGATCCGCTCCGCAACGTCGTCGTGAGTGAACCCGAACTGGTCGATGAGGGCCTGAAGCGCCTCGGACTCCTCGAAAGCCGACAGGTCCTGTCGTTGCAGGTTCTCGATGAGCGCAATTTCCAACGCCCTGGCATCATCGACATCGAGGACGATACAGGGCACTTCCTCGAGCTGCGCGGCGCGGGCCGCCCGGTAGCGTCGTTCCCCGGAAACGATCTGGTAGCCGCTCGCGGCCCTTCGAACCAACAGAGGTTCCAGAATACCTACGCGCTGAATCGAGGCGACCAACTCCTCGAGACGCTCGAAGGTTTGCCGTGGTTGATTCGGGTTCGGACGAAGCAGCTCCAAAGACAGGAATTGCCCGAGCGCACGAGTGTGCTCAGCAGCCAACTCCTCTACAAAGTGAGCGTCGTGCCGCATTCGTGTCGTGACCGGCAGCCCAACTCGCTTAGACACGCGCCAATACCTCCTCTCCGAGCTTTGCGTACTGTTCCGCGCCGGTGGACGACGGCGCATGGGTAAAGATTGCTTCTTTGTAGGCCGGGCTCTCCTCGAGTCTAACGTTCCGGCTGATCACCGTATCGAACACCTTTTCACCGAAGACGCGACGCACCTGCTCGACGACGTCGCGACCCAGAACGGTACGGCGATCCAGCATCGTGATCAAGACGCCTAACAACTCCAGTCGCGGGTTCACTCGCTGTCGGACGCGCTGCACCGTATCGAGCAAGTCGTCGGTTCCCTCCATTGCCAAGTATGACGACTGTATCGGGATGAGAACGTGCGACGATGCTACAAGCGCGTTAACAGTGAGCAGCCCTAGCGTCGGAGGCGTATCAATAACCACGAAACGATACGTCTGGCCACTTGTGGCCAGTTGGTCCCGCAGTCGATAGTGTCCATCGAACTCGCCCGACAGCTTGATCTCGAGCTTGGCCAGTCCGATTCGAGCCGGAGCCACGTCGAGATTCTCGAGCCTTGTCGGGCAAATGATTCGTTCGAGCTCCAGGCTCGTATCAACCAGAGCATCGTAGATCGTCAGCTCGAACTCACTGGGGTCTACGTAGGAAATCGTGCTGTGGGCCTGTGGGTCCAGGTCGATGAGCAACGTTCGGTGCCCCTTGATCGCCAACGCCGCCGCCAGGTTCACCGCCGTCGTGGTCTTCCCCACGCCACCCTTCTGGTTCGCGACCGCGACGATCATCGACGGGCGATCGGCCTCACTGGTCGTATAGCCGTTCCCAGATACCACCCTGAGCAAGTCCTTCCGCGCCGGCGCCCGCCCCTGTGCCCGACGAGGTCATCCCACGGCGGCTGCGTGCCCGGCTGCCAGGGTTCTATGCCCGCCCACTACGCGCCCGCGCTCGCCTCAACCCGGGCGCGGTGCATCCCCCGAACCGGCTGCGAACCCATCATTGTTCGCGGGACGACCCATCATGCAGGAGGACCCCAAAGAGCGCAACCGAATGTCGGCCCCGAACACGCCTACATTTCGTATTTCGAGAATTCGTCGGGGTCCAGATTCTCAAACCACCGCCGCAACCGCTCCGAGTTCGACAAATCTCGGTCGTCGTCGACGCTGCGTGCCTGGTCGAGCACCGCCTCCTCCACGAAAATCGGCGCTTCGGTTCGGAGAGCCAAGGCAAGCGCATCGCTCGGTCGCGAGTCAACCGTGACCTGGCTGCCGCCGACGTCCATGTGAATCATCGCGAAGTAGGTGTTTTCCCGTAGGTCGGTCACCACGATCTTATCGACCCGGGCACCAAACGCTCCCACCATGCTATGTAGCAGGTCGTGCGTCATCGGTCGGGGCGTATCGATGGCCTCGGCCTTGAGGGCGATCGCGTTGGCCTCGAAGATCCCCACCCAGATCGGTAGGACGTGGTTCTCCGACTCGTCCTTCAGGATGACGATCGGCATATTGGTCACCGGGTCCACCATCAAACCCTTGACCTTCATCTCGACCTGCATGCAGCGCTCCTCGCTTGTAGAGGACTATACGCGCGCGTTGAGGATCCGATCAAGCATCGCTGTCGCGCTTGATGGAACCATCACCTTGGATCGCCGACGATTCGCCCATACAGGCTATGCGCGGCATAGGAGGTGATGTCTACATCGACCAGCCGTCCGATCAGGGATTGGCCGCCGGGCATGTTGACGATGTGGTTCGAGGAGGTGCGGCCTGATACGTCGTCGACCGTGCGCTTGCTGAAGGAGTCGACCAACACCTCGGCGCGGCGCCCCAACCACGATGCGTTGTGTTGTTGCTGGACCTCGCGGCCGACCCCCTGGAGTTCCAGGAGGCGGGCACGCTTGACCTCCGGCGAAACGTCGTCTTCGTACTTGAGAGCAGTCGTATCGGGGCGTGGTGAGTACTCGAACGAATAGAAGGCGTCGTACCCGACATCGCGAACGAGGCCAAGCGTGCACTCGAAGTCGGTCTCGGTCTCGCCGGGGAATCCGACGATGATATCCGTCGACAGCCCGACTTCCGGCACGCGCCGACGAAGGGTCTCGACCTGGCGTCGATAACTATCGACGGTGTAGTGACGGTTCATCTGATGGAGGATGCGGTCGGAGCCCGACTGCACCGGAAGGTGGATGTGGTTGGCTACCGTCCGGTGCTCGGCCATCGCCTCGATGAGGCGCGGTGACAGGTCCTTCGGGTGCGATGTCAGGAAACGAACGCGCGCCACGCGTTGCGCCGACGGTGTCGCGCGCAGCATGTCGTCGATTGCCGCCAAAAGCCCGGGGAAATCCATCCCGGTATCGGGGTCGACCCATGAGTTCACGTTCTGCCCGAGCAAGGTAGCCTCGCGATAGCCTCGCAATCCGAGGCCCCGAATCTCGTCGGCAATCGCCGCCGCAGAACGGTAGACCTCCAACCCGCGCGTGCTCGGAACGATGCAGAAAGAGCAATAGTTGTTGCAGCCCTCCATGATGGTCACGAAGGCTCGCACGCGGTCTGTGCGATAGGCATCCGGGGTCTCGAACTCAACCTGATCTTCGATGTTGACTTGGGGACCTAGGCCAGCCTCCACCTGGCCTACAACGCTCTCCAGACTGTGAATAGCGCGCGTGCCGATCACGAAGTCGACGCTGGGCTGGCGATCGATGATCTCCTCGCCGCGTTGCTGCGCGATACAGCCCGTGACACCGACCATTAACTCGCGCGGCTTGCTGGCTCGGCCCCCTTCCCGCGACAGGACGTCCTTGATCTGCCGGAGCCTACCGAGCTGCGAGAAGAGCTTGTCCTCGGCGCGCTCGCGTACCGAGCAGGTGTTTACCAACACCAGGTCGGCATCGGACGCCTGCTCGGCCGCTTCGTATCCCATGCCGCTGAGCAGGCCTGCGTAGATCTCCGAATCGTGCACGTTCATCTGGCAGCCGAATGTCTTGATCCAGTACCGCGGCTTGCGTAGCAGGGTCGGATCCGTTTCAGACGTACGAGGACTGTCGAGGTCGTTCATTCGAAGGGCATGTCCGGTGCGGCGTGGCCTGGAGAACTCGGCGCTTGAAACCGCGTGCACAGCTTCACGGATGGCGAATTATACCAGCCGCGGCCCCAAGAACTGTCGCAACTCCGACTCGTCAAGCGAGCCCTGGCGGACGATTCGGGCCGGTTCGCAGGTGATATCAAGCACTGTGGACGGTTTGCCGCCGGGGGTAGGTCCGACATCCACCATCCCGGCAAGCGCGCCGGCCTCGAGATCCAATTCCTGGAGATACCGACTCGGAGGCTCACCCGTGCGATTTGCCGAGGTGCCGGTCACTCCACCCAATCGAGCCGCGATTCGTCTCGTTACTGCGATGCTTGGAACCCGAACCGCGACCGCCCGGCGTGTGCCAACGAGCGGCTCGGGCAAGTCGTTACGCGCTGGCAACACCAAGGTCAGCCGACCCGGCCAGAAGCGGCTCGCCAGCTCTTCGAGAAGAGGCGATGCGGACGGCGCCAACACACGCGCGGTCGGCGTATCGGGCACCAGAACCAGCAACGGTTTCTCGGCTCCCCTACCCTTGAGGCGCTGAACGCGATCGAGCGCGGCGCCACAACGCACTGCAGCAGCGAGCGCGTAGAAGCTCCCGGTCGGCACGGCGATGATCCCGCCGCCCTCGAGAACGGCGCCGATTGCCGCTAGCTCGCGATCGAGGTCGGCGTCAGAACGAATGATCCAGCGCTGCATCTCGTCTCCAGCCCGACGCGGACCATTTCAGGATAACCTGAGCGTTCCGCGAGCCCCTTTCGGTTACCTCCACTGTCGCGCTGATGGGCTTCCCTTCAGCGCGAGTCGCTACAAACCTCGACATGTCGGACACCGCATCCGGAGATCTGTTCGGCCCCGCCACCCCGGCCCCCGTGTCTGTCGAGGTTGATCCGACCTCACCACTCGCCGAGCGCATGCGCCCTCGCACCATCGAGGAGGTGCTCGGCCAAGAGCATCTGCTCGGTGACGGCCGGCTGCTGCACCAGCTCGTTGCCTCGGGGCATCCAACGTCGTTAATCCTCTGGGGCCCGGCCGGTGTCGGCAAGACAACGCTAGCGCGAATCGTTGCCGGCGCCACCGGCAGCCAGCTAGTGGAGCTTTCGGCAACCGCCTCGGGAGTCAAGCAAGTGCGCGAGGCGGCAAGCCAAGCGTCACGCCTTCGCCAGCACTCCGGCGCACGCACCGTCCTGTTCATCGACGAGATCCACCGATTTCACAAAGGGCAGCAGGACGCACTCCTGCAATGGGTGGAGGACGGTTCGATTGTGCTTATCGGCGCAACGACCGAGAACCCCTCCTTCGAGGTAGTCGCACCACTGTTGTCGCGTTGTCGAGTCGTTCGTCTCGCGGCACTGGCTCCGGAGGACCTCGAACAGCTGCTGCGGCGGGCTCTCGAAACACCGCTGCCACGCGGATTGGGAGCCACGGCCGTCGAGGTGTCAACGCAGCTGTTGCAGCAAATCGCCGGGCTGGTGGATGGAGACGCGCGCGCTGCGCTGTCGGCACTGGAGCTGGCGGTCAGGCTCGCAAGACAGCGAGGCGGGCAACACGTTTCCGTCACCGGCGACGACGTCAAAGAGGCACTCCAACGCCCCCATCTCCGTTACGACCGGGAAGAGCACTTCAACCAGATCTCGGCTTTGCAAAAGAGCATTCGCAATAGTGACCCCGACGCGTCGCTGTATTGGCTGGCTCGCATGCTCGAAGCCGGGGAAGCCCCCCTTTACGTAGCGCGCCGGCTGGTGCGGATGGCCAGTGAGGACATCGGCCTAGCCGATCCCAGTGCCTTGTCGCTTGCCATATCGGGGATGCAGACGGTGCACGCCATTGGCATGCCCGAGGGGGCTCTGGCTCTGGCCGAGGTGGCCGTCTATCTCGCGGTCGCACCCAAGAGCAATACCCTTCACGCTGCCTATGCGGCAGCGGTCGATGAGATCCAGAGGAGCGGTAGCCTGGCCGTCCCGATGCAGCTGCGTAACGCTCCGACACAGCTAATGAAGGAGGAGGGTTACGCGGCAGGCTACGTCTATGCGCACGATCTCGATGAAGGGGTGGCGGCGATGGACTGCCTTCCCGCGGAGATCAACGACCGGAGATTCTACGAGCCGGGCCGGCGCGGCGCGGAGATCGAGATCGCCAAGCGACTTCGCGAGATCGACAGGGGCCGCCGCCACGACGTACCCGATAGCGACGGCGACGCTTCCTAGCCGATCCCCGCCGTCCGACGTCGCGGCGCCTTCTTCTTGCGACGAGGGGTGGATTTGCCAGTCGTCTTTCGCGGCGCCGGTGGCGCCGACGTCAAAGCGTGCTCCATCGCTTCTTCCACGCGGTCGATGAACACGAACTCGAGCTCCCGGCGTGCCTGCTCCGGGATCTCCTCGAGATCCTTCTCGTTCTTTCGTGGCATGAGAACACGTTTGAGCCCGGCTCTGTGTGCTGCCAGGACCTTGTTCTTGATGCCACCGACCGGCAGCGCCAAACCGCGCAACGTGAGCTCGCCAGTCAGACCCAAATCGCTGGCGACACGCCGACCGGTAAACAATGAGGCGAGCGCCACGAGGATCGCGACACCTGCCGAGGGGCCGTCCTTCGGCGTAGCGCCGGCAGGTACATGGACATGCACGTCGTAGCTCTTGAAGGCAGAGTCCGCGATGCCGAGTTGCGCGGCATGGCCACGCAGATACGACATCGCAGCCTGCGCCGATTCCTTCATCACTTCGCCGAGCTGCCCGGTCAGACGAAGCTCGCCCTTTCCCTTCATGCGAGTCGCTTCGATGAAGAGGATATCTCCACCCGTAACCGTCCAGGCGAGGCCCACCGCAACTCCCGGAACAGCCGTGCGCTCAGCAACATCCGAGAAGAACTTTATCGGACCGAGAAAGCCGTGGAGGTCCGCCGTGGTCACCTTGAGCGCCTCCGCACGAGTAGCATCCGCATCATCGATCCGCTCGGCCACCAGCCTGGCATGAGCGCGACAAATCGCCGCGATCTCGCGCTCCAGGCCGCGTACTCCGGCTTCCTCGGTGTAGTCGCGTACGATCAACGCGATGGCATCGTCGGCGAAGCTGAGTTGCTCGGGAGCGAGGCCGTGATCGTTGAGCTGGCGCGGTACCAGGTAGCGTTGGGCAATCTCGACCTTCTCCTCGGCCGTGTAGCCAGGGAGATCGAGAATCTCCATCCGATCGCGCAGCACGGCGGGAATGCCCTCGGGCATGTTTCCCGTGGCAATGAACAGTACCCGTGACAGGTCGAAGTCGACTTCCAGGTAGTGGTCCGAGAACGTGTCGTTCTGCTCTGGATCCAACACCTCGAGTAAGGCGGCCGACGGGTCTCCCCGAAAGTCCTGACCGACCTTGTCGATCTCGTCCAACATGAACACGGGATTCATCGACCCGGCACGCTTGATACCTTGGATGATTCGGCCCGGCAGGGATCCGACATAGGTCCGGCGGTGTCCGCGAATCTCCGCCTCATCGTGCACTCCCCCCAGCGACAGGCGGACGAACTCTCGTCCGAGGGCGGCGGCAATCGAACGGCCCAGCGACGTCTTCCCTACCCCTGGAGGTCCGATGAAACAAAGAATCGGGCCCCGCTTGTCGGGCTTGAGCTTGCGCACCGCCAGGTACTCGATGATCCGCTTCTTCACCTTCTCCAGGTCGTAGTGATCCTTGTCTAGAAGCTCGGCAGCGGTCTTGAGGTCGAGGTTGTCCTCCGTGTAGTTCCCCCAGGGCATGTCGAGAATCCAGTCGATATAGGTGCGCAGCACGTGATGCTCCGCAGCCGCGGGCGACATGCGTGAAAGCCGCTCGAGCTCTTGGGTCGCGATCTTCCGAACCTCGTCGGGCATCCCCGCCTCGTTGATTCGGCGACCCAGCCTCTCGATCTCCGCGTCGTCCTCTTCCTCACCCAGCTCACGCTTGATAGCCCGCAGGCGCTCGCGCAGGTAGATCTCGCGCTGTCCCCGATCGAACTCCCCCCGCACCTCGGATTCGATCTTCTGAGACAGCTCGAGTACCTGGACCTGCTGCGTGAGCTGCCCCAACAGCACCGTGAGGCGATCGGTAGGAGACAAGGTTTCGAGAACCCGCTGCTTGTCTTCGACTGTGGTGGCGAGATGCGCCGCAATGATGTCGACCATGTCACCGGGCCGCGTAGCGGCACGGGCAAGCCCTTCCAGCTCGGGGGGCAGGTCAGCCGAAAGCTCGATCAACTGCTGCAACAGGCGCAGGGCGCTGACGCGCTTCGCCTCGATCTCCACATCGGCGTCGGCAGCTTGCTCCGGGACCTCGTTCCATACCGCGTGGATGTAGGGCTCATGCGAGGCGACGGAGGCAAGGCGCAGTCGTTGAATGCCCTGAACGATCACGTTGAGGTTGCCGTTTGGCAGGCGCAGAACCTTCACCAGCCGGGCCAGCGTCGCAACGCCGTGCAAATCCTCCGCCGTTGGCTCCTCGATCTCGGCGTCGCGCAGGGCAACAACGGCCAGCAGCCGATCAGCCTCGAGCGTCTCGACCACTAGCTGCTGAGAAGCCTTTCGCCCGACCAGTACCGGCATGACGACCCCGGGGAACAGCACGGAACCGCGCAGCGGTAGCGCCGGCAACGTGGTCGGTAACGTCAACTCCGCTTCCGGTGAGCAGGCAAGCTCCTGCTGAATCTCGGCGTCCAAGTTCGTGTCGAGGGAATCAGATTCAGCCATGTGGATTCGGTCGCTCTTTGTCAATCGGTTGCGGCAGTATCAGCCTTGCGTATGGTACCGCGCTCCCATCACCCGCATAGCGCAATTCGTCACCAGTTCACGCCCGCGTTCACGTCTCACTCGCTATCTGCGCGCGGATCGTAAGGGTGCTGATCGCGCAGCTGCTGCATGATCTCCAGCATCTCGTCGTCGAGCTGGGCTGGCAGCTCGATCGCCACCTTGGCCATCAAGTCGCCCGACCCACCGGCTCGCCGCGTGGCGCCCTTGCCACGCAGGCGAAAGACCTGTCCGTTGGCCGTGCCCGCTGGCAGGCTGATCGTTGCCGTCCCCGACAGCGTCGGCACCTCGACGCGACCACCGAGCGCTGCCTCATAGATGGTGATTGGCACTCGAGTGTGCAAGTCGTCGCCGACCAGACGGAACCGCGGATGCGCCGCAATGCCAACCTCGACGTACAGGTCACCTCGGCCACCACCATTGAAGCCGGCGGCTCCCTTCCCTCGTACTCGTACCTTGCTGCCTTGTCGCACTCCGGCAGGAATTCCCACGCGAGTTCGCTGCATGGGGCCATGCTCGCCTTGGTAGCTAATCAGGCGTTCGGCGCCGTTCAGCGCATCCTCGAGACCGAGCTCGACGCGCACCCGTACATCTCGGCCACGCGCCGGCGGCGGTCGTCGAGCGTGCGGATGCCCTCCGGGTGATCCGCGGCCGCCGAAACCACCCAGGAGGTCTTCGATATTGAACCCGCCTACCGAGTAACCACCGCCACGGAAGAGATCGCCGAACTGTTCGGCGAACCCCGACCCGTCGAAGTCGCGGGCGAACGCCTCCGGCCCGACCTGGTCGTACTTCTTCCGCCGCTCCGGCTCCCCCAGCACGTGGTAAGCCTCGGAGATTTCCTTGAATCTCTCCTCGGCCTTCTCATCGCCGGGATTGACGTCCGGGTGCCACTTCCGAGCGAGCTTCCGATAGGCACGCTTGATGTCCTCAGCCGCGGCGGTCTTCGCGACGCCGAGAACGGCGTAGTAATCCTTGCGCGCCATCTAGCCTCCTCTACACCCAAGCGTACATGGGGCCGTCAGGGCGGCCTTCCTAGGGCTCGGCATGTGCCCCCGCCGCGGCGGTCTCTCGGCTTGCACGGAAAGCGAGCACCGAAGTGGTGGGGTCGGTATCCACACGAACTCGATCACCTTCGATGAACTCTCCTGACAGGATTGCCTGGGCCAGCGGGTTCTCGACCAGCTGACGGATCAGACGCTTGAGCGGACGGGCACCGTATACGGGATCGTAACCGCGCTCCGCCAGCAGCTGCTCGGCAGCTTCGCTGAACTCGATCTCGAGGTTGCGATCGGCCACACGAGCTTGTAGCGCGGTCAGCTGGATACGCACGATCTCCTGCAACTGGGACGGGGTCAGGGGCGCGAACACGATCGTCTCGTCGATGCGGTTGACGAACTCGGGGCGGAAGGTGCGTCGCACCGCCTCCATCACCGCCGCTTCGACGCCGTCGCGCCCGATCTCGTCCAATCGGTGCATGTGCTCACTACCCAGATTCGACGTCATGATCACGATGCTGTTGGAGAAGTCCACCGTTCGTCCCTTACCGTCGGTAAGCCGGCCGTCATCGAGGATCTGGAGCAGAATGTTGAAGACGTCGGCGTGCGCCTTCTCGATCTCGTCCAAGAGAATGACCGAGTAGGGCCGTCTGCGCACCGCCTCGGTCAGAAAGCCTCCCTCGTCGTGCCCGACATAGCCGGGCGGCGCACCGATCATGCGCGCCACCGCATGGCGCTCCATGTATTCCGTCATGTCGAGACGGATCATCGCCTCCTCACTGTCGAACATGAACTCCGCCAGGGCCTTCGCAAGCTCGGTCTTTCCGACGCCGGTCGGACCGAGGAACATGAACGAACCGTAGAGTCGTCCGGGCTCCTGGAGGCCCGCTCGGGCCCGACGGATCGAATCGGAGATGGCCCGTACCGCCGGTTCCTGACCGACCACTCGGCGGTGCAGTCTCGACTCCATCTCCAGGAGCTTGTCGATCTCCCCCTCGATGAGCTTGCTCACCGGGATGCCTGTCCAGCGAGACACCACGGCAGCCACGTCTTCGGCGTCAACTTCCTCCTTTAGCATGGCGTTACCGTCGCCCTGGAGCTCTTCCAGGCGCTGGCGTGAGGTTTCGAGCTCCGCCTCCCGCTCCCGAACCACCCCATACCGCAGCTCCGCGGCACGCGCCAAATCGCCGTCGCGCTCGGCGCGCTCGGCCTCGGTGCGTGCCTCTTCGATCTGCCGCTTGAGCTCTTGTATGCCGCGAACGTGTCGAACTTCTTCGTCCCAGCGAGCCGCGAGCCGCTCGTGCTCCTCCACTAGCAAGGCGAGGTCCTCTTCGAGCACCTCGAGTCGTTCCCGCGACCCCTTGTCGCTTTCCTTTCGCAGCGCCTCGCGCTCGATTTCCATCTGGCGACGTCGGCGCGCAATCTCGTCGACCGGCGCCGGCATGCTGTCGATCTCGACTCGCAGCCGGGCCCCTGCCTCGTCCATCAGGTCGATCGCCTTGTCAGGCAGGAATCGATCGGTGATGTAGCGTTGAGAGAGCGTTGCCGCCGCGATCAGCGCCGCGTCTCGAATGCGCACCCCGTGGTGAACCTCGTAGCGTTCCTTGAGGCCACGCAAGATCGAGATGGTCTCCTCCACACCCGGCTCCTGGACTCGCACCGGCTGGAAGCGTCGCTCGAGTGCCGGGTCCTTCTCGACGTGCTTGCGAAACTCGTTCAGCGTGGTGGCACCAATCGCGTGCAGCTCGCCACGGGCCAACGCCGGCTTCAGCATGTTGGAGGCGTCCACCGCACCTTCCGCCGCACCTGCACCGACCACGGTATGGAGCTCATCGATGAACAGGACTACGTCACCCGCCTCCGTGACTTCCCGCAAGAATACCTTGAGCCTGTCCTCGAACTCTCCCCTGTACTTGGCCCCCGCCAACATGGCGCCGAGGCCGAGGCTGATCGCCCGGCGGTCCTTCAAGGTCTCCGGCACATCACCGTTTACGATGCGCTGTGCCAGCCCCTCGACGATGGCCGTCTTACCTACACCCGGCTCGCCGATTAGCACTGGATTGTTCTTGGTTCGTCGGGACAGGACCTGCACGACGCGTCGGATCTCGTCGTCGCGGCCGATTACCGGGTCGAGCTTGCCGCGGCGGGCACGCTCGGTCAGATCAATCCCGTACTGGTCGATGGCGTTGTACTTGTCCTCTGGGTTGGGATCGGTAACCCGCATGCTGCCGCGTACTTTCTGCAGCGCAGCGAACAGGTCGTCGCGACCTACGCCGTGGCTTGAGAGCAGCTCGGCCGCCTTGGCCCCGGAACCGAGCAGGCCCAATAACAAGTGCTCGGTGGAGACAAATCGATCCTCTAGCTGGTCGGCCTCCGTGTGGGCAGCTTCGAAAGCCTCCTGGGTGCTCTTCTCCAGATACGGCTCGAGATTTCCCCCGCTTACCTGCGGACGGCTCTCGGCCTCCACACTGGCTGCCTGGAGGAGGGCGTCCGGATCGCTACCGAGCCGCTCGAGCACGCTGCGCACGACACCATCGGCCGGCTCGAGCAACGCCATCAATAGGTGGACACCAGCAACGCCCTGTTGCTTGAGCGATTGCGCCAGAGCCTGGGCGCGCTGAACCGCCTCCTGTGCCTTCACGGTGAATCTATCGAATCGGATCATCGGGCTGTCCCTCCCCATCCACGTGGTTGCCGGGCCTCGATTGTTGATGAGAACGGGTGCTGGTTCAGATCTCGAATTACCGACGCCACACGACCCAGCACCTCGACCTCGGCGTTGGCGTCAAAGCGTCCTGCCAGCGGTACGGCCGTACGGTTGCCCCCGGCCATCTCCATCAACAGCACCCTGCGTGACTGCAACCCCAGCAGAAGGTCCCCGCGCCGCACTTTGGCATCACAATCGATCACCAGGAGGTCGTCCTGCAGGATCCCCTGGTCGCCCAGCGAGGCAGAGCGCACCTGTACGGCAATCGCGGTGGCCCCCACCAACCTGCCGTCTACATACACCTCACGCTTCATTGCCTTCGTCAGGCCGCGCGTCGACGGCACCTCGCCGACTACCGGCACGCGGACCGAGCGGCGTCCGGCGCGCGGTCGCGCCATACGTGCCAACTCGATGCCACGAGAGGCGCCAGGACGACGACGGATGAAACCCTTGCGCTCGATTGCCTTGAGGTGATCGGAAATCCCCGCTGCAGAGCTGAGGCCGAATGCGTCGGCAATCTCCATCAGCGTTGGCGGGATGCCTTTGAGGCTGACCTGACCGACGATGAAGTCGTAGATGGCTCGCTGGCGGCGGGTCAGTGTCGTCATCGGTTGATGCCCCGTGTAGCGTCAAACTGGTGGCAGCACAGCGTTGCACTGCCCGGGTCGAGTCGAGGCAAGTATACCGAAGATTTTTTCGGTGTACAAGAAATACTTTCGGTACCGACGCTCTGCTTCCGCGACTGCCGCCAGCTGCTATACGGACTCCGCCTGATCTCGGAGCCACGGGCAAAGATCTCCCAACGCACATTCGTGGCAGGCGGGCTTGCGCGCCTTGCATGTGTAGCGTCCATGCCAGACGTAGAGACGCGAGATATCGGCCCAGCGCCCCTCCGGATACAGCTCCCCGAGACGATGCTCGATCTTCACCGGATCCGACTCGACGGTCAGCCCGAGTCGCTGGCTGACCCGTCGACAATGGGTATCGACGGCAATACCCGGCAAGCCGAAGGCTCCGGCACGCACGACATTCGCGGTTTTGCGGCCCACGCCAGGCAGTGCCGTCAGCTCGGCCATCTCGGTCGGTACCCCACCGGCGTGCAGCTCCACCAACCTGGCGCAGCATCCTTGCACGCTCTTGGCCTTCTGACGAAAGAACCCCGTGCTCCGAAGGTCCTCTTCGAGCTCATCACGCGCCGCCGCAGCGAACGCGGCAGCGTCGGGGTACTTGCGAAAGAGCTCCGGCGTAACCTGATTCACGCGTTTGTCGGTTGACTGCGCCGACAAGATCGTCGCGATCAGCAGCTGGAGCGGCGTGTCGAAACCCAACTCGATTCGAGCCTCGGGATAGCTGCGCTCGAGTCGCTCCAGGATCTCGGCAGCCCGCTTCTCGGTTTCTCGGTGCCGCTTGGTCACGAAGATCCTCCCGAGCCTTCCTCGGGCGGGTCCGCTCCCGTGTCTGGCGCGGCGCGACCACTGTCCGACGCGAGATCATCCTCGCCGGGTGCCGTGATCTTCACTGCTGTGGTCAGCAACTGCGTATGTCCCACCATCCGGTGGCCCGGGCGCGTCTTCCCGGGGCGGGCGAGAATCTCTCGCACCAAGATCTCCGCCGTCTCTACCATGGTGAATCCGAATCCGGGCAGCGCCCCGGCCAGGCGTTCCGCCTGGTTGTACGTCGGTGTGCCGGCGGCGAACCTGCCACTACCGCGCAACGCCGTGGCGATGGCATCCAGCTCCGCCCAGGGTTCAGGGACATCGGTAAACACCGCGTCGACTCCGGGTTCGAGCGCCTCACCGCCTTCACGAAGACGAAAGACCAACCCCTCTTCGATGCCGGCCGCCGCGGTATTGTCGCGCGCCAACTCTAGAAACTCCGGACGCCGGTCATACGAGAAGACCATTCCACCCGGTAGGACGGCGCGGCTCAGGGCGATCGTCATTGCTCCTGACCCGGAGCCGATCTCGACCACCCTTGCCCCGGCCTGCAAGCCAAGCGCGGCAATCAGGAAGGCTGCGTCCTTCGGATACATGATGTTCGTACGACGGTGCACCTTCATCATCCGATCGATCCACCGTGGCCGTAGCAGGTAGACACGAGCCCCTGTGTTGGTGATCAGCACGTCCCCCCACGACCGACCGATGACGTCGTCGTGCTCCATCGCCCCCTTATGGGTCGAGTGCTTCTGTCCCACCCGAACGCGAATCAAGAACGTCTTGCCGTCCTCGAGGGCGACGAGCACCTGATCCTCGGGACGGATCGTGTCGGTCAAAGGTTGACGCTCCTGATACGGGTCGGCTTTCCCGCTCACCAGAGACTGCGGTCGCGGCGCCAGACGGGTGCTGCGCGTACCGAGAAGAGCGGCGGAGCGGCTACTCTAGCATGGTGCCGCGGCGTCCTGCGGACACCGGAGGCGATGCGCTGAGTGGTATGCTCGGCAACGCCTGCTACCCATTCGGAGTCCGGAATGGCCGACTTGGCCGCCCCACTCGGCGGCCTGATTGTCCTGCTAGCCCTGTCGGGTTTCTTCTCCAGCGCCGAAACGGCGCTGATGGCCGTCAGCCGCTATCGCCTGCGTTATCTCGAGCGACGTGGGGTGCGCAACGCGCAGATCGTGCGGCGCCTGATCGAATCCCCCGAGAGCCTGTTGTCGGCCGTCCTGCTCGGCAACAACTTCGTGAACATCGCCGCGTCGGCATTGGCTACCGCCATCGCGATCCGCGCGGCTGGGGAGAACGCTCTCTGGTTGGCCACGGTTGTGATGACTGCCGCGATCCTCATCTTCTCCGAGATCGCACCGAAGACGATCGCGGCTCGCAATCCGGAGCGTCTGGCGCTGCTCGTGGCACGCCCCATCCGGTTCACCGTCTGGCTGTTGCGACCCTTCGCGAGCTCCGCCGCCGGCATCGCCAACCTCTTGATCCGGCCAATCGTGGGTACGTCACCGGGGGCCCCGAGCGTTTCCGAGGAGGAGATTCGAGGCATGCTGGAGTTCGGTGAGGAGGAGCATGTTATCGCACGCGAGAAACGTCGCATGCTGTCGAGCATCTTCCGCCTCACCGAGACCACTATCGAAGACGTGATGATTCCGCGAACGCAGGTCAGGTCCGTCGCCATCGACGCCACTCCGCAACAGGTGCTCCAGACGCTGCGCGATTCGGGTGCGACTCGCCTGCCGGTGTATCGAGGCAGCCTCGACGACATCGTCGGCATCCTTCACTCGAAGGATGTCTTCCGCTACTGGGAGCGCATTGCCGATCTCGAGCTCGCCGCGATCATGCGCAAGCCCATCTACGTCCCCGAGACGGCAACCCTCGAGACACTGCTCCGCTTGTTCCGCCACCATCGGCAACACATGGCGCTGGTCATCGATGAGTTCGGAGGCGTGGAGGGCATTGTCTCTCTGGAGGACCTGCTCGAGGAAATCGTCGGTGATATTGAGGATGAGCACGACGAGCCCCAAGCGCCTCAGTTGATGGAGCTCGGCGACGGTGCGCTGCTCGTCGAGGGGACCTGTCCGATCAGCCTTCTGAACCGGCGCTACAACCTCGACCTGCACGCTCGCGACAGTACGACCGTGGCTGGATTCCTGATGGAGTGGAGCGGCGAGATCCCGCAGCCCGGGGAGCGTCTCACGCACGGAGACCTCACATTCAACATCCGGCGGGCGAGTCGTAATCGGATCGATCTCGTGCGCATCGAAGGGGCATACACGGCAGCAGACGACCCTGAGTAGGAGCGCTCCGCGACGGCTCGACGGTGGCGATCAGAACAACGAAACCTCGACCGCTGAGCCGGCCTCCAGTTCGGTGACATCGGGGTCGACCTCGATCCACCCGCTGGCCTGCGCCATGCTGCTGACCGCACTGGAGAACGTGAACGAGGAGGTCGCAACCTGCCCCTCGATCACAACCGGCAGCAGGTGGGCCATGCCGGCCGGCGACAGCACCCGGTCGCCGAGAGAACACGCGCGCGCCGCGCGCCTCTCCGGTTGGCGACCCATGCGCCGCACCATCGGGTCGACAAGGGCATACGCCTGCATCATGCAGGTGGTCGGAAACCCCGGTAGGCCGATCACTGGGCGGCCACTCGCCCGACCGGCCAGCACGGGCTTGCCTGGCCGCACGGCAGCACCGTGGACGAGGATCTCGCCAAGATCCTTGACGACGTCGGCCACGAGGTCACGACGGCCGACCGAGGTGCCCCCGATCGTTACCACCAGGTCATAGCCAGGGCGCTGTAGCACCTCGGCAAGAGCATCCGGGCGATCGACGACGATATCGGCACGGTCTACCAATGCCCCGGCCTCGGGGAGCAGAGTCTGCAGCCCGGCGGCGTTCGAGTCGTAGACCTGCCCGGGCTTCAACTCCGTCCCGACTGGTACCACCTCGTCGCCGGTCGGCGTTACCAGCACGCGCGGCCGCGCCCACACCTCGAGCTCGCGCAGGCCTCCCGCAACGCACGCGGCAAGAAACGCCGCATGCACTACCTGCCCGACGTCTCCGATGGCGCGTCCGGCAAGCAAGTCCTCGCCGCGGCGCGAGACATGCTGCCCTGGCTCGACGGCAGCGCCGATCGTCACCTCGTCTCCCTCACGCGCCGTACGCTCGACGGGAACCACCGCATCGGCACCGAGGGGCATGGGTGCGCCGGTGGCGATTTCGATGCAGGCACCTGGATCAACGCGGATGTCGGCGGGTTGCCCGGCGGCAATGCGCCCGCGGCAGGAGACAGCCACTCCTTCCCTTGCGTCGGCGGCACGCAGTGCGAAACCGTCCATCGCTGCCCGCTCGGCATTCGGAACGTCGAAGGCGGCCAAGGCCGGGCTCGCCAAGACGCGTCCGGCAGCACTGGCAAGTGAGACCTTCTCGGTGCGATCTATGGGGATTGCCAGCTCAGCCGCGGCGGCTCGAACATCGGCGTAGCTGGCCAGATCAGCGAACGGACGCATCGCGGCACGGTCGGTCTCGGAGCTCATCGGGGCGCAGTGTAGCAGGTTAGACTCGCCCCTCATGGGACCCCACGCGCCTCTGACCAACGCCATTCGCGAAGCCGCCAGCGATGAAGGATTCGACCGTTGCGCAGCCGCACCGGTGGCCGCCCTCGACGCCGCGCCACGGCTACGCGAGTGGTTGCACCAAGGGTTGCACGGCTCGATGGCGTGGTTGGAGCGGAATCTCGAACGTCGATGCGAGCCCGGCACGGTCGTACCGGAGGCCCGGTCGGTGCTCGTGTTGGCTCGCGACTACCACACCGGCCACCCCGCCGCCGAGCACCCTGGACTTGGCAGACTGTCACGCTACGCGTGGGGCGACGAGTATCACGAGGTTCTCGGCGCAGCCGTACGGCGCCTGTACGGACGTATCGGCCAGCTGTGCCCATCGGCAACCGGTCGATACTACGTCGACACCGGGCCAGTCATGGAAAAGGCCTGGGGCGAGCTTGCCGGGCTCGGCTGGATAGGCAAGCACACGAACCTTCTCGGAACTCGCAGCGGCTCCTGGTTCTTTCTGGCGGCAATCATCCTCGATATCGAGCTTGAATACGGCGCTCCAGGGCGAGATCACTGCGGCACCTGTCGCGCCTGCATCGACGTGTGCCCGACACAGGCAATCGTCGCTCCCTACGTGCTTGATGCGCGCCGTTGTATCTCGTACCTGACCATCGAGCACCGCGGGCCGATCCCACGTTCGTTACGTGAGCCGATCGGCAACCGGATCTTCGGCTGCGACGACTGTCAGGACGTGTGTCCGTGGAATCGCTTCGCACGAGTCACCGAGGATTCGACGTTTGCACCACGTCCCGACAATGAGGCCCCCCTGCTGCGCGATCTAATGTGTCTCGACCAGGAAGGTTTCCGCCACCGCTTCCGACACAGCCCAGTTCGGCGGGCGAAATACGCCGGCTTCCTCCGCAACGTTGCGGTGGCGCTCGGTAACTCCGGCGACCCGAAGGCCTGCCCGATACTCGCTCAGCGCTTGTGCGACCCCGAACCCCTGGTCCGAGGTCACTGCGCCTGGGCGCTCGGGCGCCTCGGAGACGAAACGGCGCGCCAAGCGCTCACCGCCGCTCAGGCGGTCGAGTCCAATACCTGGGTTACCGAGGAGATCGAGCTCGCGCTGCACTCGTGTTCCGCTCCAGCGTAGCGCTACCCCGTCGGCGCGCCCTTGGCGGCCCCTCGCGCGCACGCTTCTGTGGCATCCTCTAGAAGGCCGCCAAGGTGGCGGCAAGGGAGGTTCAATGCGGCTCACCAGGCAGGTTCGTTTCGCAGGATCCACGGCGTTGGCGCTCGGTTGCCTGTTGGCGTGGGCACACGAGCCGCCGCCGACCCTCGTCTATCCGGTCGATTTGGTGGCCGACGACGAAGGATGGGTCGTCGCTGACTTCAAGGCACACGGCTTGTTACGAGTGACGCCGAGTGGTGAAGCCGAGCCCATCTATCAGGGATCGGGCATGCCCCGGTCGCCACTCTATGGCACCCGTTCGGTGGTTCCGGCACCGGACGGAGACGGCTGGGTCGTTGCCGACCCAGGCACTTTCGGCCTCTACCGTGTGAGCGCAGATGGCGACCTTTCGACGATTACGACCGAGCTCGACATCCCGCAAGGGTTGGTTCGATTCGATGATCAGTCGGTGCTGGTGTCGGATCTTCGCAGCGGTATTGGCGCGGTGCATCGCGTGACTCTCGACGGTCGGGTGACCGTCCTCGCCGACGTCGACAGCCCCAAAGGCATCGTCGCAGATGGCGACGACGCTTTCGCGGTCGTCTCCCATGGGGCACGCGCCGTGTTCCGTATCACGAGGGCCGGTAGGGTCTCCACGATCGCGGCTGGCGAGCCATTCGATTTTCCCCACGACTTGGTCCGCGAGCCGAACGGCGGTTTCGTCGTAACCGACGGCTATGCGGCGGCCCTGTTCCGTGTTTCGACGGACGGGGCCATCACCGTGCTGGCCCAGGGAGACCCCTTGATTAATCCGCAGGGGATCGTGCGCGACGACGAAGGATACGTGGTGACCGATCCGCAGGCCGGAGCGGTGTTCCGAGTTTCTGTCGATGGAGCGGTAAGCCGAATCTTCACGGTCACCGGGCAGTGACCCGCTGACTCACCCGGCAACCGTCTCGTAGATCGCCTCGCCCTTGGCGCGTAGCTCGGTGTCAGACAGACCTTCGAGCTCGTGTGGAAACACGATCCAATCATCGGTTTCGACTTGCCAATAATCAGGCTGGATCGCGGTTTCGTTGCGCAGCGGCTTGTAATAGACGGTCGCCACGCGTAGCTCGGGCGCGTTCCGACGCGCTCGACGGCGGATCTGTTCGAGGATGGCCTCCATCGTATGGCCGGTGTCGAATACGTCGTCGATGAGCAACGCGCGGTTGTCAGCCTCGAGTACGTCAATGATGTGTTCGAGACCCTTGATCTCGACACCCGAGTTACCGCGCTGCATCCCTTCGTAGGATTGCGTCTTGATGGCCGTGTGGTAGGGATCGACCCCCCGCAGCCGAAAGTACTCGTGGATCAGAATCCCTGGTGGTGTGCCGCCACGCCAGATGCCGATTAGGAAGTCAGGGCGAAAGCCGTCGTCCCAAATCGCCCGCGCCAGCCGCACCGACTCCAGCATCAACGTACGCGCATCGATGAAGATCTTCGGGATCGGCTCGCCCACGGCGACCAGCTCCACTCGGCAGTGGCAGACAGGTTGAAACCGTAACAGGTTTGCCGCGATCGGGCATGAGCTCCGTGCACTGTTGCACTGACCACGCGGGTCGGAATATCAAATCCGGGCCGGCGATGCCAAAGTTGGTTGACGGCCGCCTGGAGCATGGTTAGGCTGGCACACTTCAGGGGCCTCCCCGGATACGTGCGGTGGGCGCGTCGATCGGGGGCGAGCATGGGGGCTCGGGTTTCTTCCTTGCACCAGCGCTAGCCCGATCTGTTGCCGCACTCGTCTGGGATTCGAACGGATGGAGAGCGCTGTATGGGGTTCATCGGGCACCAGTTTATCCAGCAGGTTCGGGATTTCTCCGAGGAGATGGTTCGCTACACGTCGGACCATCTGGATGTGGTTTCGGGCGTGCCGAGGGGACTGAAGCTGTCGAGTGTTGACGAGGTGATGGAGTTCGTCCAAGAGCACCAGATCACTTCTATCCGGCTTTGGTTCACGGATATCCTCGGATTCCTCAAGACCTTCGAGATCACCCAACACGAGCTCGAGGGCGCCTTCGCGGAAGGCATGGGATTCGATGGCTCATCGATCCACGGGTACCAGCGGATTCAGGAAAGCGACATGGTCGCGGTACCCATACCAGAAACCGCCCAGTTCATTCCCTTCCAGATCGGTCCGTCGCGCTGCATCCGTATGTACGCCGAGGTACGCAACCCCGACGGCACCCCCTACGCTGGCGATCCCCGTAACATTCTGAGACGCCAGTTGGCGCGCCTGTCCGACCACAACTTCTCCCATATGAACATCGGGCCCGAGGCCGAGTACTTCTACTTCCGCGATGGCCGCTCGATAGAAGGACTCGATCAGGCCGGCTACTTCGACCTGGTACCGACGGATGCCGGCGACGACCTGCGTGAAGCAACGGTGTTCGCGCTCGAAGCCATGGGGATCCAGGTCGAGTACACGCACCACGAGGTAGCGCCTTCCCAGCACGAGATCGACCTGAAGTACGACGAAGCGCTGTCCATGGCCGACAAGCTGCAGACCTACAAGTGGCTGGTCAAAGAGGTTGCACGACGAAACGGCGTCCATGCGACCTTCATGCCCAAGCCTCTTGCCGGCGAGAATGGCAGCGGCATGCATACGCACCTGTCGCTATTCAACGACGACAACAATGAGTTCTATTCGGCTGACGACGAACACCATCTGTCCGCCGCTTCCAAGCACTTCCTCGCCGGAGTGCTGGCGCACGCACAGGAAATCTGCCTCCTTACCAATCAGTGGTACAACTCGTACAAGCGACTGGTCCCTGGCTACGAGGCTCCGGTGTACATCGCCTGGGCGGAAAGCAACCGATCGGCGCTGGTGCGCATTCCGCTGTACAAGCCCGGCAAAGAGGTGGCGACGCGCATCGAACTGCGGTTCCCGGATGCCGCATGCAATCCGTACCTGGCGTTTGCCAGCATGGTGGCCGCGGGACTCGATGGCCTGGAACGCCAGCTGCCCCTACGCGACCCGAGCCCTGAGGACCTCTACCACCTGTCTGCCGTGGACCGGGTAGAGAAAGGCATCGAGGCGTTGCCGCACGACCTGTTCGACGCCGTTGAATGCGCCCGCGAGTCTGATCTGCTTCGCGAGGCTCTGGGGCCCGAGGTGCTCGACAAACTGGTCGAAACGAAGATCGACGAGTATGACGGGTACCGGCTCCATGTATCCAACCGCGAGCTCGAAGAGAGCCTGAAGCTCTAGTGTCTTGGAGTCGGGAGGCGCACAGCAGTCGGCAGTGAGGCGCACAACCGCTGTTACCGGTTATGTCGCGATCATGGTCTCCGTGGCGTTGGCCTACGAGGCCTTCACCGGCAGCCTCACGCCGGCGACTTTCCTGACCATCTTCGGGTTCTATGTCGCTACCTCGGGGATCATCACCACCTTCGCGGTCTGGACGGCTGGCGAGATCGGCCTGCCTAGCTTGCTGGTCCTGTCTCCGCTGACGACACGAGCCCGATGGGCCCGCTGGGGTATCTACGGAGTCGGGGTCGGCATCCTGCTGTGTATCGGCAGCATCGTGCTCTCCAGCGGCGACGGGGTGGCGCTCCGCCCCTGGTTCTGGAGGCGCATCCAAACACCCCTGGGAACGGTGCTTTTCTCCGCCCGTGCAGCATTGCTGGAGGAGACTTTCTTTCGGCTGTTCATGATTCCGTTCCTGGTATCGATCGTGGTGCGAATGCGACCACGCCAATACCGCCTCCGATTGGAGGGAGGCGCCGCCCGTGCCATCAAGACGGAGCCCCAACCAAGCCGTTGGATGATTGCGGCGGCGGTATTGATCTCGTCAGTCCTGTTCGGCCTAGCCCATCCGTTCAGCCCCGTGCCCGCGATGCTGCTGGCTCCGTTGCTGGCTGTCAGCTACATACGCGGCGGCTGGGAGTCCGCTGTGACGGCCCACTTCATCGCCAACGTGATCGTGTTCTCGGTTTACTTCTGACGATCCCCGAAACCCCTCTGCCGGAGCCACGTAGAGAAGAGGACAGCCCAGACACCGCAGGGGGAAATGCGTGGAAGTCGTTGGAGCCGTGATCGGCTTGATCGCAGTGATTGTGGTCGGTGGCGTGCTCGTGGCGCTCCTCGGCCTCCTGCTGTTGCCGCTGATCCTTCTGATGAAGGTAGTCGGGCTTGGCGCCAAGATGGCCTTCTCCGCCATCGGATGGGTGTTCGGAGGGCTGTTGCTGTTGCCGCTGACGGTGCTGCTGCTCCCGATAGCGTTGGTGATCGGTAGCCTCTTGATGCTGAAGCTGCTGATCCTGGCCGTGCCTCTGCTCTTGCTCGGTCTGGTGGTTTGGGCCCTCGTTACGTTGGTCCGTAGACCGGCTGCAGTGTGATGTCACCCTCCGCTAGGCGCGGAGGCGAATCACTTCTTGCTGCCGCCGAAAAGGGGCGCGCGTTTGTCGCAGAAGGCACTGAGTCCCTCGGCGACGTCGTCGCCAGCGAACAGGTCTTCCTGAGCTTCGGCCTCCGCCGCCAGGCTGGCCTCTAGCGAACCTTCCATGCCGCGACGTAAGAGGTACTTGGTCTGGCGAACCATCTCGCCCGACGTTCCACGTTGAGCAAGCTCGGTTGCACGCTTGCGGACCTCGCCAGGGACTACTACCTCATGCACCAGGCCTAGCTGGAGCGCTTCGGCGCTATCAACCGTGCGGCCGCTGATCACGAGCTCGAGCGCTCGGGAGTAGCCCACCAGCTGCGGCAACCAAAAACTCGCGCCCCAATCCGGCACTAGTCCGACATCGGCCCAACTCGCGGCCAGCCCGACGGTATCGGCAGCGACGCGGAGGTCACAGTTGAGCGCCAACGCGAATCCGGCACCGGCTGCTACCCCATTGATCGCGGCCACAGTCAAGCCGGGAAAAGCCCGCAGCGCGAGAACGCACTCCGCCCCGGAGTGAAGAATCTCGTGGAACGCCCGATGGTCGCCGGCGCTGCGAAGGGTTGCCATCGCGTCTACGTCTCCACCGGCACAAAAGCCCTCGCCCTCCCCGGTGATTACCAGCGACGCGATTCGTTCATCGCGTGCCGCCTCGACAATCCGATCGCGAAGCTGCTCGCGCATGTCGTGGGCCAGCGCGTTGAGCTTCTCGGCTCGCGACAGCGTGATCTGCGCGACCCTTCCCTCGCGCTGCATGGTGACCAGGATCCGTCCGCTCACCCACTCACTCCCCGAGTCTGTCGACGAGCAGGCTGGTGCCCATGCCGCCCGATACGCAGAGTGTCGCCAGGCCGCGTCGTTCGTCGCGCCGACGCAGGGCGTGCAGCAAGGTCACGACGATACGCGCACCCGTGCACCCAATGGGGTGGCCGAGCGAGATTGCCCCGCCATCGCTGTTCAACCGCGCGTGGTCAAACCCGAGATCACGATCGACCGCCAGCACCTGCGCCGCGAAGGCCTCGTTGAGCTCTACCCGGTCTATGTCATCGAGACTCAGCTGAGTGCGCTCGAGCAACTCGCGTACCGCCGGAACGGGCCCGATGCCCATGACCGCTGGGTCTACACCGGCCTGCGTCGCGGCAAGCAACCGCCCCTCGGGCTCCAGCCCGTGCTTGGTCGCGGCGTCCTCCGAAACCAGCACGAGCGCCGCCGCGCCGTCCGTCACCCCGCTGCTGTTGCCCGGATGGACGGTACCGTCCTTCTTGAAGACCGGCTTCAGGCGCGCCAGGCTCTCGGGAGTGACATCGGCGCGCGGATGTTCATCGCGGGAAACGACGGTGGTATCACGTTTGTCCTGAACCTCCAGTGGCACGATCTCAGCGTCGAACGCACCGGTGCTCCACGCTGCCTGCGCCCGCTGCTGGCTGCGCGCAGCGTACTCGTCCTGCTCACTGCGTGAGATCTCGTAGCGCTCGGCGAGGCGCTCGGCCGTGCGACCCATCAGGTCCCCGCACAGCGGGCACATGAAGCCATCCTGAAACTGCCCATCGAGAAGCTGTGCGTGTCCGAGCCGCGCACCCCAGCGGGCTGTCGGCAACAGGTACGGCGTGTTGCTCATGCTCTCCATGCCGCCAGCGATGACGACATCGGACACTCCCAGGGCAATCGACTGGGCCCCGAGGATGATCGATTTCATCCCCGAAGCACACGCTTGGTTGACTGTGAACGCGGGCGTCGTCACCGGAATCCCACTGCCAACGGAGACTTGTCTGGCAGTGTTCGGCCCACATCCAGCCTGGCGCGAATGTCCCATGATGACTTCATCAACGGCGGTTGCCTCCACGCCAGCGCGCTTCATCGCCCACGTCACCGCGTGTTTGCCGAGCTCCACAGCGCTCAAAGGGCGTAGGGCACCGCCAAACGCACCGATCGGAGTCCGTACCGTCCCGGCGATCAGAACACGTCTACCTTCGCGTAGATCGAGCATCCGCTCCTCCCCTGACAATCTCCCAGGCCATGGGACCTTCTCCAGCTCCGCAGTGGGGAAAACAGACTACTCCCATCGAACCGAAAGAGGGCGCCCAGCAGGCGGCAACGAGGGGGGCTGAGCAGGCCCGGCGGGCGGATTCAGCCTATCACCGGGTCCGATACCCGGCAAACGATCCGGAAGTCGGAAACAGTTGGAGAATGCTACACTTACGCGCGGTCTGCAGGTTGTCGCACGGGCGCGTCCGAGACGCGTTTCCGGAGTCGCAACGCGGCCAAATTGGGGGGCAAGACGCCCGAATTGTCGGGACGTTGTGGTCGCGAGCGGAGGAGTTAGATGCGCGTCAAGGTTGTGCGTACGCCAGGCGAGCTGCGCGACGAGATCGGTCACAAGATCATGGTTTGCAAGGACTGGCTCGGCACCGTACAGCGTCAGCTCAGCGACAAGGAGCTCGCCGACGCCGGATTCCACCCGAAACGTAGCGAATTGGTCTATGAGGTGCTCTTCGACGACTGGGGTCAGTCGATCGCCGTACCGGCAGTCAACCTGGTTGAAGTCAATGAGCACAGCGAGGCCGTCGAAGACGAAGAGGGCGACGGTACAGACCTCGACGCTGGCTGATCGCACACGTTTAGCGACCTGCCACAATCCGCCCGTACTCGCGAACGACGAAGCGATCCGTCATGCCTGCGACGTAGTCACCGATGGCAATGCGGGTGCCAACACGCGTCGCCCTCGATCGATGACGTTCCGGTAGCAACTCGGGATTGTCGAGGTAGGCCTGGAACAGTTGCTCGATCGTCGAGCGAGCACTCTCCATCTGCTCATGCACTACCGAGCTCTGGTACAGCTGCTGTGCGAGCACTTCGCCCAACACGACCAGTTCTGAGCCGACTCCCTCCGAGTGGCAGATCAGATTCGCCGGCATAGCGCGAACATCGGCCACCTCTCGCACACCGCTCGCCACGATTGCCGCAGCACTACTCTCGATCAAGTCGGTGGCTAGCGTATCCACCATCCGCCGAATGGTCTCATTGAACAACTCGCGCTGGGAGGCACCGTGGAACTCCTTGCCCATCTGCTCATAGATGCCTCCGAACAGCGGGGCACTGACGATCAGCTCATCGATGGACAGGACATGCGCTTCGACACCATCGTCGATGTCATGCACGTTGTAGGTGAGATCGTCCACTAGGTCGATGATTTGCGCCTCGAGCGGTGGGCGCTCGTGCGGCCGAAACTCCTGCATCTCCGCGCCTGCGAAACGGTCGTATCTCGCCGAGTGCTTGGCAATCCCTTCGCGCACCTCGTAGGTAAGGTTCAACCCCCGGAAACCGGCGTATTTCTCTTCGATCTCCACCACCGTGCGCAGCGTGTGGCGGTTGTGCTCGAAGCCACCGGTATCCTGCATCATCGCGTCCAACACGCTCTCGCCGACGTGTCCGAACGGCGGATGCCCAAGATCATGCGCGAGAGCGATTGCCTCGCTGAGCGAGGTGTTGAGCCCGAGCACTCGTGCCACCGTCCGCGCCAACTGGGCCACTTCGATAGTGTGCGTCAGCCGCGTACGGAAGTGGTCACCGTGGTGGTTGGGGAAGACTTGAGTCTTGTACTCGAGGCGGCGGAAGGCGCGCGAGTGAACGATACGATCGCGGTCGCGCTCGAAGGGATTCCGGTAGGGGTGCAGGGGCTCGGGGAAGCTGCGCCCGCGCGATTCTTCTGCTCGCACCGCGTACGGTTGTAGCTCGCGGCTAGAACTCGACATTCGCCCCACCTCGTCAGTACAGACGCGCAAACGGTAGTGAGCGGAGCCGCTCCGAGCAAGCTGGACAAGCGTGGCTGGTTGCCGTCTTGGTGGAGCGGGTTATGATCGCGGCGCTTCTGAACAGCTAGATTGTCCGCCGCGATTCGCTCCAACACACTTCGCCCGTCGCAGCCGGCGAGCGAAAGAGGTCTGTCGGTGTCCGAGCAAGCAACTGACTTTCTCGTCCTGTTGAACAGCTATCTCTGGGGCCCGCCAATGCTGCTCCTGTTGGTGGGGACCGGAATCTACCTCACGGTGGTGCTCGGCGGCATTCAGTTCCGGCTGCTGGGACATTCACTCCACCTGGCTCTCGTGAAGCGGCACGAAACAGGTGAGGCCGACGGCGACATCTCTCACTTCCAAGCACTGATGATGGCGCTCGCCGCCACGGTTGGTACCGGAAACATTGCCGGCGTCGCCACTGCAATCGCGGCCGGCGGCCCCGGAGCGCTCTTCTGGATGTGGGTAACCGGCCTGTTTGGCATGGCCACAAAGTACGCGGAAGCGCTGTTGGCGGTGAAGTATCGCACCACCGACGCTCGCGGCCAGATGAGTGGCGGCCCCATGTACTACCTCCGCGATGGCCTCGGTAGCCCTTTCCTGGGCAGCGCGTTCGCGCTACTTACCGCTTTGGCCGCGTTCGGCATCGGTAACATGGTGCAGAGTAACTCCGTCGCGACCGCGATGGAGAGCTACTTCGGCTGGCCTGCCTGGAACACCGGCCTGCTGATCGCGCTGGCGACGGGTAGTGTGATTCTCGGCGGCATTCGTGGCATTGCCCGCGTTACGCAGTTCCTGGTTCCGGGAATGATCCTGCTGTATGTCGGCGCGGCTCTCGTGGTCATCGTGACGCGTTTGGACCAGATTCCCTCGGTCTTCGCATTGGTGGTTGCTCAGGCATTCTCGCCGACCGCTGCAGCAGGAGGGTTCCTGGGCGCCACGGTGGCTCAGGCCATGCGTTACGGAATCGGCCGCGGTGTTTTCTCGAACGAGTCCGGGCTGGGCTCCGCGGCGATCGCTGCGGCAGCGGCGCAGACGCGGCACCCCGTAACCCAAGCGCTGGTATCGATGACGCAGACGTTCATTGACACCATCGTCGTGTGCTCGATGACCGGCTTCGTGATTATCTCGACCGGCGTGTGGAACTCAGGGGTCGATGGTGCTCCGTTGTCGGTCGACGCTTTCAACGCCGGGCTGCCGGGGGCGGCGGGTGGCGTCGTGATACCTCTGGCCCTGGTCTTCTTCGCCTACTCGACCATCCTCGGTTGGTCGTACTACGGCGATCGATCGATCGAGTACCTGTTCGGGGAACGGGTGATCATGCCCTATCGGATCCTGTTCACGATCATGGTGTACGTCGGGGCAATTGGACGCGTCGATTTCGTTTGGCAGCTGGCCGACGCGCTCAACGCTGCGATGGCGGTACCGAACCTGATCGGGTTGATCGGACTTGCCTCGGTCTGCCGACGAGAGACGCGCGACTACCTGGCTGGTTTGATGAGTGGCTAGGGTCTACGGACCAGACATGGCGAGGATGCCGACGCGCGCCACATCGACGGAGATTTGACCCATCGCCGTACCAACAGGTATCTTGAGAGAGTCCTCTGGCTAGTCTCCGTTACCGAATCCCCTTACCCCTTCGTGGGGTGGGTCCCCTAGACAAGAGGGGTTCGACGATGCGGAACCACGGGCATCTCTTCTTCGCCGGAACCCTGCTCTTAGCGCTAGCAGTGGCCTCGCCCGCGCACGCGCAAGAGGGGAACGACCCGATCCCGGCGCGCGTCCGGTACTTCGAAGGCACCGTCACCGTACAGCGAGCCCACGCCGCTGAGACCTCCCCGGCCCTGATCAACTTGCCGGTGGACGCCGGGGATCGTCTGTGGACCGATGGGCAAGGGCGCGTCGAATTGACGTTCGGCGACGGTACTACCGTCTGGTTCGACCACCTTACGACCGTCGACGTCGTGTCGTTACCGCGCGCTGGCGCCGGCGACACGATCATCCGCCTGTGGGGCGGCTCCCTGATCGTCGAACGACCCGCGGCCTACGATCGTCAGGCGCAGGTACTTCGCGTCGACACTGCCGACGCCGCCATCGTGCTGCCGGCACAGGGTTCGTATCGCGTCGATCTCGACGACGAGCATCGCGCCTGGCTTTCGGTGTACGACGGAAACGCGACCATGAGCGCCAGGGGCCTCACCGAGATCGTTGCTGCCGGCGAGTCGACCTACGCCGAGCCCGGAACGGCGCCTGCGGAAGTCGTGGACTTCAACACCGCCGAGCACGACAGCTTCTCCAATTGGCAGATCGAGCGCTGGATGGCCTTGGCCGAGACGCAGAGCCACGTGCGCGACCGCGAATACGTCCCTGAAGAGGCACGTCCGTACGCCGCAGATCTGGAGAGCCATGGTCGCTGGGTCTACTACGACGACTTCTCGTCCTACGCCTGGCGTCCCTCAGTAGCGATTGGCTGGGCGCCCTTCCGGAATGGTCGTTGGGTCTACTCGTATGCCGGCTGGACGTGGGTGCCCTACGCGTCCTGGGGTTGGGCAACGGCGCACTACGGTCGTTGGCACCACACTCCGGCATACGGCTGGATGTGGTTCCCGGGCTCCGTATACTCACCCGGCTGGGTGAGCTGGTACGCCGGTAGCGGCTACCTCGGCTGGAGTCCCCTCGGCTACTACAATCGACCCTTCCCCTCGATCGGCCTGTTCTTTGGCGGACACTACGGCTACGGGAGCGGCTACCACGGCGGCCGTAACTACGACTACGCGGTGCGCCGCGGTGGCAAGGCAGTTGCCGGCTTGGGCTACGCTCGCGATGGCGATGCCGAGCATGGCTGGACCTTTGTCGACGCCGACCATTTTGGAACCGGGAAGTCGGAGCTTCGCGCGACCTCACGGAGCGCGGTTCCTCGCCAGGCGACCGGGAGCGCAGTGAGCTTCCAGGGCAACCTCCGGCCCCGTAAACCAAGCGCCCTGGCTAGTGTTGGCACACCGCGGGGCAGCGGCGTGCGTACCACTGTTTCGCGCCCGGGTGCCCCCGAGGGTATCCGCGCCGCCACACCTCGCGGCTCGACATCCACACCCCGCACTCCGACCAGGTCGGGGCTGGCCACTGGCCGCGGGACATCAAAGTACGCCCCCCAAGCGCCGTCGCGCAGCGCCGGTAGCGCACGCGTCCGGCCATCTTCGCCCCGCGACGCGCAAGGAGCGAGTGTCGCAAAGCGGCCCAGTGCGCGACCGCGCAACCAGACCCCGTCGCGGCCCTCTTCGAGGCCACGAGCCACCTCCTCAGGGACATCGCGGTCGAGATCTTCGAGTGACTCGGGCGCGTCAGCACTGTCCCGGGGATCAAACCTGCCGACTCGGGCGCGCCTGGGCGGTTCTCCCACCACGGGTGGCGACCCGGAGCGTGCGATCTCGCGTACGCCGATCAGCCGCTACGCGCCACAGACCAGTCGCTTCCAATCCCAGTCCCGCTCGTACCGACCGCGCGGCGGAAGCTCCCAGCCCTCGCGGCCGTCAACCGCGGCGCCGCAAAACCGCTACACGCCGGCCTCGCCCCGCTACGCACCATCGCGGACGTCACCGTCCCCTTGGACGAGGTCTGCGCCCTCCATCCAGCCTCGGAGCGCGATCGGTTCCAGGTCCAGCAGTACGCTATCGAGATCGTTCTCGCCGCCGTCCAGATCTGTGCCGCGGTCGTTCTCGGCCCCCAGAGGTTCAGCTATGGGCGGGCGTAGCAGCGGACGCTCTGTACGGTCGTTCTCCGCCCCGTCGCGTGGCATGTCTGGAAGGTCTTCCGGTCGCAGTGCGATTCGGCGCTCTGGAAAGAGATAGCGCCAACCGTTCTGCTAGTTCAGCGACGGCCAACCGGCGTCGGCGGCATCGATCGACACTCTGTCCTTGAACGACTCCCAGGTGAAGTGTCGGTGTGATATCTGGGCTTCGTCTGGCGCCCAACACCACAGCACGTTCGGATCCGGGCTGCGGAAGTCCACGGTGAAAATACCTTTCGGCTGGGCGCCGATCTCCAGGATCACACGTGCCCACTCGTCGAGCACCAGGCGCGTCTCGGCGTCGACCTCCTCCGCTGCCGACGGATCGGCCTCTTGTTCCTCGCGCAGCTCGCGCATGCGTCGGCGAGTGCTCGCAGTTACCTGATTCACCAGGCGCAGAGCCCGATTCGCCTCCTCCAGCGAGAATATGCGAAAGCGATGGTGCGACACGGTTCTCCTACCCCCTTGTAGCCAGAACCGTAGCACGGTGGCTACTTGTCGACGAAACTGGCCGCCTATCTTGCCTCGTGATGGGGTGCCGGTTATCATTCCCTACTGCCCCAGCCGCTGAGGGCGGGATGGTCAGCCCCCCTACCCCCGACCCCCGCCCTTTGAAGGGATTCCGGGTACCACCCACAGCCCACCCCACCGGAATCCCTCTGCACAAGAACCGGTGCGGCGGCCACCTCGGCCGCCGCACCGGCTTGAATTTCAGAGAAAGCCGGGTCCGTCCCGGCTTTCTCTGTGCTCGGCTACCGCCTCGAGCGGCCGGCTGGAACAAGGTGTGAACTTGCCCGTATCGCGCATCTTCTCCGGAATTCAGCCTACCGGCGATCTGCATCTCGGGAACTATTTCGGCGCGGTACGCAATTGGGTCCGCCTCCAGGAGGAGTACGACCAGACGATCTATTGCGTAGTCGACTACCACGCTATTACCCACCAGATCGACGCAGATCGCCTGCCGGCGCGTTCTCTGCGCCTCGCTGGTGACTTGATCGCCTGTGGAATCGACCCCGAGCGTTCGATCCTCTTCGTACAGTCGCACGTCCCCGAACACACTGAGCTCGCATGGGTTTTCAACGCTTTCGCCGCGCACGGGGACCTCAGTCGCATGACGCAGTTCAAGGACAAGTCCGAGAGCACCGGATACATCAATGCCGGCTTGTTCACTTACCCGGTGCTGCAGGCTGCGGACATACTTCTGTACCGATCCGACGGCGTTCCGGTGGGTGACGATCAGTCGCAACACCTGGAGCTCACGCGCGGCATCGCACGAAGATTCAATCAGACCGTGGGCACGGATTTCTTTCCCGAGGTGCAGACGATTCTCACCGCCGGCAGTCGGATCATGTCGCTCGCCGAGCCAACACAAAAGATGAGCAAGAGCCTCGGCGACAAGCACTACATCGGCGTCATGGAACCGGAGAGCTCGGCAACCAAGAAGATACGCTCTGCCGTGACCGACCTCGGTGGAACGGCCAGTGACGAGCTCAGCGCCGGCGTGGCCAACCTCATCGGCCTCTTGCGCTTGCTCGATGCCGACAGCATCGCCGATCAGATGACCGCCGCGGCCCGGGCAGGCGAGCTCATGTACGGTGACCTGAAAGCTGCCGTGGCCGAGCATCTCATGGCCGTATTGGAGCCCATACAGGCCCGTCGCGCCGAGCTTACCGATGCCGACATTGCAGCAGCGCTGCGCGCCGGCGCCGAGCGAGCAAGCGAGCTCGCTACCGACACCATGGACAGCGTACGACGACTAATCGGAGTCGGCGCGTCTCCCTGAAGCATCACGGGCGGCGGAAAGGTTCATCGGACGCGGGCAAGCAACCGCATACCGTGACCCTGCTTGACCGCTATAAGTCATTACTAGTTAATATATGATGTAAATCCTTTTAATAACTATGCATAAATGAGTTGCACGCTGTATATCTAACTAGATATCTTCTCAGCATACTGAGTCGCAGCAAACGGGATTTGGGTCTCCCTCTTGCGTAGACCAGGAAATGCTCTGAGGGGCGTGCCGCTCGCGTTACGACCGGGGAGGTGGGACAGTCGGCGGCGCGCTCTTCATTTTTTTTTGGGCCGATAGATCGCCTCGCCTTCGCGCACCAACTCAATCACCCTTTCGCGCAGTGTGCGCATGAAACACGCCTGCGACTCGCGGTCAGCGTCGCGTGACAGGCTCATCGCCTCTCCGAACACCACCGCGGAGGCATGACCACGCGGCCTACCATCGCGCGGCCACATCTCGTAGCTACCCCAGATACCTACCGGCACCACCGGCACTTCTAGGTGCCGCGCCAGGATGCCGGTTCCGCGACGAAACTGCTTCACCGTACCGTCGTTGGAACGCCCACCTTCTGGGAAAATCCCCAGCACCATGCCGCGGCGGAGCCCAGCGGCTGCCGTTTGCATGGCGCGCTCCAGATTACGACTCTGATCGATCGGGACGGTACGTAACAGCCTGGCCATACTGCCGAGAACCAGGCCGCTGAAATACGCGCTGTAACCCACGAAGAAGATTCGATCGAACACACCGCGCGGCAACGCCGCGACGAGCAAGAACGGGTCGACGAAGCTCATGTGGTTCGGTGCCAGGATGAATGGAAACTCCCGTGGCAAGCTATCGAGCCCGCGAACTTCGAAGCCCCACCACGACATGCACCAACGAGCCAGCCTGAATACTCCGAACAGCCCGGTCTCCCAGAACGCTCGAGTACGCAAGTAGGGCTCGATCTCCGGTGGAGTGGCGGCAAACACACGCGCCCAGCGGTCACCTGCCGCAGCGATGGCGCTATCCGATCCGTCGATATGCGTGCCAACCAGGTCGAGTAGCTCGCCCACCGTCTGCACACCGGCGGCCGCTTGCTGTGGCAAGTCCAGCCGGAGGGCCTCAGCAAGCTCGGCATGGACCTCGATGCGGTCCAGCGATTCGAGTCCCAGATCAAGATCGAGATGCTGCGCACGCGCCACGGCCTCTACCCTGGCATGGCGTGCCAGGATGCTACGTACCGTCTGCGCCCACGGAGGCTCGTCTTCGGTGGCCTCGGAGAGCAGTTCCGCACGTTGGTGTCGGTCGTCTCCGCGAGCCAGAATCTCGCGTTTCAACTCGAAGCGCTTGAGCTTGCGGGTCGTCGTGCGTGGCAACGGCTCACGGCGGACTTCCAGGCTCGTGACGCGCTGCGGTGCAGGCAATTGCATGCCGATCCCATCGATCTCCCAGACCACCATCTCGCGGATGTTGACGTGTCCAGCCCGCTGAGCGTGCTCGACGTTGGGCACGATGACCGCGTGCAGCCGCTCGGCGCCGCGACGCTCCGGGTCTTCGATGCCCAGCACGCAGATCTCATCAATGAACTCGGACCGCCCGTAAACGTCCTCCAACTCCTCTGGGTAGATGTTCTTGCCCGAGGCAAGCACCACGATATCCTTGGCACGCCCGGTGACCTGTAGATGCCCGTTGGAAAGCAAACGGCCGAGATCTCCAGTCTTCAGCCAGTCTCCATCGAAGACATCTGCGGTAGCCTCGGGGTTCCGGTAGTAACCGATCATCCGACTAGGCGAGCGCGCTACGATCTCCCCCACCCCGGTCTCGTCGGGCGACTGGATGCGAAGCTCGACCCCGTCGACCGGCCTGCCTACGGTGTTCGGCCGTTGCTCGGTCAGCGGATGAATGGTCAGTACCGCCGTGGCCTCGGTAAGCCCGTAGCCTTGTAGAAGCGGGAACCCGAGATCGAGAAAGTCCTCGAAGACCTGGGCGTCGAACTTAGCCCCTCCGATCAAGAAGATCCGCAGTTGCGACCCGAACGGAGCATGCGCCGCAGCGAACAAGCGCCGCCCGATGGCCACGCCAGCAACCTTGCGGGCCAGTCGGCTCAGCCGCAAGAGCACATGGGCCAGCCTCCGACGCAGTGGAGGCATGGCTCGGATGTGACCCATGAGTCGATCGTGAAATCGATAGAAGAACAGCGGCACGCACGCGAATGCGGTGATTCCGAATCGTGGAAACGCGGCAATAATGCGGTCAGGATTCAGGTCGGCGAGGAACGTCGCCTGTCCGCCGACGAAGATCGGAGCCAGACAGCTAGCCATCAATGGCAGGGCATGAAACAACGGCAACACACCGAGAACGTGGTCGTCGGCTGTGAGGTCGATACTCCGCAAACCAGCTTCGATGTTGGCTGCCAGCGCAGCCCGAGACAGGGCCACCCCCTTGGGGAGTCCCGTGGTGCCTGATGTGTACATGATGGTCGCCGGTACGTCAGTGGGCTGCAGCGGAGACCAATCTCCGCAACCACGATGCTCTGCAACGAACTCATCCCACGACGTTCCACAATCCTCGCCAGCAGCCGCGGGCACACCACCCTCCTCGCTCTCGCCGTCCCAGCGCCGATCGCCAGACGCATCGACATCGAGTTGCAGAGGGGGATCGTCGAGCCCGGCGCAGGCTTCGATGAATTTGGGCCCCAGCGCGTGGGAGGTGAGTATCAGCCGTGCGCCGGAGTGCTCGAGTACACGTCGAATCGCGTGCGGCTCGAGCGCCGGGTCGATCGGCACTACGGTGGCGTTGGCGTACCAGGTCGCCAGATAGCCGATCGGCCACGCCGGGCGATTCTCCATGCACAGGGCGACGCGCTCACCATCACGCACTCCCGCGGCGGCCATCGCGGAGCCGAGCCTCTGCACGCGCTCCGCGAGCGCTCCATAGGTGAGCACCACCGTGCCGCGATCGCCGGCGAGCCTGAACGCAGGCCGCGCCGAGTTAGCCGTAGCATGTCTACGGAGCAACTCGATAAAGTCACGGGAGGCTTCGTTCATCGCCGTGCAGTATAGACGGCTCTACCTACGCGAACCGATGCTCAGCAAGATCTCACTGGCCAGATTCGAGGCTATCGTCGAGGAAGCTCTGGCGAACCTGCCTCCCGAGTGGGCCGACCGCCTCGACAACGTCGCAATCGTCATCGAGGACGAGCCCGATGCGAATGATCTTGCCGAGCTAGGACTCGACACGGACAACCCAGACCACGACCTGTTGGGCCTCTACCAGGGGACGCCCCAGAGCCTACGCGAAGAGGGTGGGTGGGGTCTCCCCGACCGTATCGTGATCTTCCGTGGGCCGACGCTCCGGGAAGCGCGCAACCGTGCCGAGATCACGAATATCGTCCGCGAGACCTTGCTGCACGAGATCGGACACCACTTCGGGCTCGACGAGGACGATCTACCGTTCTGACCCAACGCAGTGCGTCGCCACCCACGCCTCTAACGGCGCAGCCCCTCCTCGGCGGGCAGATCGCTGGCGCTGCCGGGTGCCTGGCGTGCTGGCGTTGAACGCGAGCGCATCATCGGCCCGCCGCTACCGGCGTCGTCGATCTGGATGCCAAATTGGTCCAGTAATGTCCCCTTATTGAATGCCAGGTTGGCGAGAGAGATGTTGAGCCCGATCAGCGACAACAGTTCTCGGGTGCGAGCTAGCGTGAGCTGGCGCTGAAAGTTAAGCACCTGGAATGTGGAGCTGATTCCCGTTTCGAAGCGCCGTAGCTCCGCGGCGTATTGGCGTTCAGCCAGGGCCAAGGCGTTCTGCGCAGCGTTCACTTGCTGCACACCTCCGGTGACATTGCGGGCCGCCTGTTGGACAGCCAGTCGGATCTGAACCTGCCGATCTTGGAGCTGCGTACGCGCCTGGCTCTCACGGATGGTGGCTTGTGCGTGCTGGGCGCGCGCCGCGTCGTTGCGCACCGGAAACGACACCTGCAATCCCAGCGACCAGTTGCGGAAATCTCCCGAAAGCAGCTGCCTCAGCGAGTCGGACAGTCCTCCTTCCTGGACTTCCACCACTCCGCCACTTCCGAAGATACCGCCCGAGCGAAAGATCTGATCGCCACCCAGGCCGCTAAGAGTCGCACTGCCAACGAGGTCTACCTGCGGCAGCACGGCATTCCTCGCCGCCTTGAGGTCGATCGTCCGGCTCTCGACGTTCACCCGATCGAGGTGGATGAGCGGACTCTCCTGCAGCGCTTCAGCCACCGCCAGATCCATGTCGATGTCGGGTGCTTCCGTAGCCGGCTCGTCGGTCGGAATGATCTCCACGGCCCAACCTTCGGCAACCACCGAGTCGAGATTGAGCAACGCCTTGAGCTGATCCTGTTGGTTTTGCAGTGCTATCTGCGACTGGATCAGCGTGAGCTCGGCATCCGCTGCCTGTTGCTCCGTCTGAATCACGTCGACCGCGGCCAGCGTACCGATGCGCACCATCGTGTTGTTGCGATCCAGCTGCTCGCGCGCCAGTTCGAGGCTTTGTTCGGCGATGTCGACGCTGCGATACGCCGACACGAGACTCCAGTAGGCAACGATCACCTGGGCGATCTGCTGTTGGAGAAGCTGACCGAACTGGTGCCGACTTACCGAGAAGTCGTTTTGCGCCACCAACAGCTGTTGTCGGTTCGCGATACGACCGAAGTTGCGCAGCAGCGGCTGCCGCAGGGACAGCGTCATGCTGGTGGTGTACTGTGGGTTGAAGGTCGAGAACTCGTTGTTGGTAGCGAGGCGCGAAGCGTTGCCAGAGAAAGACCACCCGAGACCGAACGACGTATTCGCAGACACGTTGAATCCCGCCACGATCGATTCTTGCGTAAGCACGTCGGCGCCGCCGAGGACCGAGGCAGTCGGCTGGGTCGAGCGATTGAATTGCTGCGGGAGGTTAAACACGAACACCGGGTCGAACCGCGATCGTGCGAAGCGTATCTGCTCTTCCGTCAGATCCGGGTTGAGCGACGAGATCCGAGTCTGCAGGTTGTGGCGTAGAGCCAGCTCGACCACCTGGCCCAGCGAGAGCTCCAACACCTGCAACTCTCCCTGGGCCGGCTTGGACCCAAGCGGTTCATCGCGCCGGGACGTGGAGGCGATCTCGGCCAGCAGCGCCGTTGTAGTCGTCGCAGCCTGCGGGGCCGCAGCAGCGACCGCCGGCAGCAAGACGAATAGGGGGCCCAGCATCATCAGGCGGTGGCGATTCGAGTTCATGGACATCATCGACTCCAGCGAAGGGTCGTTCAGATCACTAGTGGCGCATAGGGGCGTATGCACTTACAGGAGCAAGCTCTGTGCCAGCTTGCCTGAATGTGACACGCGTGGCGCCCCGCGGTTGTGGAGTGCGGGAGGACAGGGGTCGCTCAAGTGTCCGATTATGGGACGACCCGTGCCATAAGAGCGCACGAAGTCGGGCGTCAGACGTCGCAGCAACTCTGTAGCGTCGCATCGATACCGACAAGCAATCCAGCCTCCGACGTTGCCAGTCCTCGGGCCATCCGCGGTGTATTGAACACCGCTGCCGAATGCCCGTCGCGGTCGACCACGATGAGCCCGCCACGACCGTCAACGCGTTCCAGTTCACCAAGCGCGGCTCGCCCGGCGGCCGCCGCATCCTGCCCCGATGCCAGGTGACCAACTGTCGCCTTTGCCATCACGACGCGCAGAATCCCTTCTCCCCAACCGGTCGAGGAAGCACCGCCATGGTGCGAGTCCGCATACGTACCGGCGCCAATGAGGGGGGAATCGCCCACCCTACCCGGGTACTTGTCGAGCGTGCCACCGGTCGACGTAGCAGCGGCGATCAGGCCATTGCGATCCCGTGCGACGGCGCCTACCGTGCCCATATGGTCGTCGGCGCCGGGAGCGAACTCCTCGTCGATCAGCGCAACCTCACCGGCGCGGATCCTGAGATACAGTTCCCGCGCGCGCCCGACGAGCAGATCACGCGCCCGGCACAGGGGCACATCGTGCTCCTCGGCAAAGCGGCGAGCGCCCGACCCGACGAGCAGAACGTGCGGCGATGCGTCCATCACACAACGCGCCAAGGCAACCGGGTTACGCACTCCCTGCACGGCCGCTACCGCTCCGGCTTCGAGCCCGTCGCCTTCCATGATCGACGCGTCGAGCTCGACGCGACCTAGCCGGTTGAGATGCGATCCCTTGCCGGCATTGAATGTCGCGTCGTCCTCGAGCAAGCGTACGGCGCGCTCGACGACGTCTACCGACCCAGCTCCGGCCTCCAACATCTTCCAAGCAGCACGCAATACGTCGGCCACGCCGGTGAGGTGCTCGCGTGCCTCGCCGTCAGGGACGTTCCACGCTCCGCCGTGGACTGCGAGCGCAATGGTCACTCTGGTTTCCTGTGTCGAAGGTGCGTTGCTACCGTGGCCGCTCGCAAACTGTGGCAGCGGCTGCGCCCGGTGGCAAGCGCGCGTCTACGTCGAGTAAGCCATCCCTCTGAGCGGCCGGATCGGACGGCTAGAGATATGGAATGAACAGGCCGGCGACCGCATCACGGATGCGGATCCCCAGGTGCCGCCGCTCCAACTCGCCGAAGGTCACCTCGCGCGACTGACCAATCATCGCCCCGGCGTAGTCGTCGAGGGTGGCGACCAGGCTACGGTCGTAGAGTTCCAGCGTGAGCTCGAAGTTCAGCCGCAACGAACGCGGGTCGATGTTGGCCGAGCCGATTTGAACGTACTCTTCATCGACCAACAGCAACTTCGAGTGAGCGAACGGCGCCGGCTGATAGAACACACGTACGCCCCAGTGCAAGAGTTCCCAGAGAATATTGCGTGACGCCCAGTGAACATACGGCAGGTTGTTCTTCGCCGGCAGGATGACTCTGACGTCGGTGCCACGTAGGGCCGCGGCCTTGAGGGCGGCAATGAGCTCGCGGGGTGGCAGGAAGTATGGCGTCATGATCCATACGCGGTGCTGCGCCGCGCCGAGGGCACCGATGAGGATCGCCGCCAGCCGATCGAGGTCCTCGTCCGGGCCATCCACCACGACATGAGCCGAGGTCGTACCGGCGGTGGCATCCGCGCGGCCGGACGAGGGCTCCAGCGCTTCGTCGGTAGTGAACTCCCAGTCGTCGAGAAAGACGCTCTCGATCTGTCGGACGACTGGCCCATGCAGGCGAAAATGAACGTCGGTGACGCGGCGCGGATCAGTATCGTCGGCAAGGTGCCGGTCGCCGATGTTCATCCCGCCGGTAAAGGCGACACGGCCGTCCACCACAACGATCTTGCGATGATTCCGCAGGTTGATGGCGAGCTGTGGTGGCAGCAGGCGGGGTGGCAAGAACCGCGCGCTCGGCACGCCAGCTCGTGCCAGCAGCTTGGAAACCCGAGGCCAGCCATAGAGCTCGCCCACGCCGTCCACGAGGACCCGAACCGTGACCCCGCGCGAGACTGCAGCCGACAAGGCCTCGATAAAGCTCCGGCCGGTCGCATTGGTCTCGAAGATGTAGGTGGCCAGATACACGCAGCGCTCCGCACCGCAGATAGCTGCGATCATCGGCGGATAGGCTTCCTCGCCGTTGTGCAGCACCTTCACGCTGTTGCCGGTGGTGAGACGTCGTCGAGTCACGATCCGCCCGAGGCGGACCAGGTCGTCGAGCGGAGGATGCCGGACCGGTGCGGGCTCCGCGGCGGAGCTCGGCGGCAGTTGCCCCGTCATCCCTAGCGGCGCCCCGACGCCAGGCCGGTGCTTGATCTCCTCGGGCACATCGGCGTGCAAGCGCTTGGCTCGTGTGCGAATTCGGTTGATGCCGAGCACGTAGTACAGGGCCGGACCCACCAGCGGGAACGTCACAGAGACCGCAATCCACCCGATTGCCGAGCGCGGGTCGCGCTTGAACAGCAATGCGTGTAGGGCGGCGCTCGTGGCGGCGATGAACGTGACCAGCGCAAATAGCACGGCCCCGCTGTCGCGCAGCAAATCCTACAACGCGCCTGCACTCACGCTCCGGCTCCCGGCAAACTACCGGCGGCCCCCCGCCGGCATCAGAACAACCCTTCGACGCCGCCCTCGGGAGTCACGCGCATGCGATTCGCCGCCGGCACCTTCGGGAGGCCTGGCATGGTCATCACGTTGCCGAGGTGGGCGACGACAAACCCTGCCCCAGCGGACGGGGTAACGTCCTGCACACTCACCGAAAAGTCGGTCGGCCTACCGAGACGGCTCGCGTCATCGGTCAGTGACGCAGGCGTCTTGGCCATGCACACCGGAGTGCTTCCAAGGCCGTTGGCCTCCAGAAAGTCGATCGCCTTGCGCGCCTTGGAGCTGAGTTGCACGCGATCTGCCCCGTAGACGCTGGTAGCGATCGCCTCGATCTTGTCGGCAATCGGAAGATCGGTCTCGTAGGCGTGTTTGAAGTCAGCCTCGCCGCTGTCGAGTGCGGCTACGACCTGGTGCGCGAAAGACTCGCCGCCCTCTCCACCTCGGGAGTGAATCTCCAATGTGTCGGCGCGCACGTCGTTCGCAGCACAATGCTCCAGAACAGCATCGACCTCCGCATCCGAATCGGAGGCGAAGCGGTTTATCGCAACGAGGGGCGGCAGGCCGTGTTGCCGTACATTGGCGACGTGGGCGTCCAAGTTTGCCGTTCCCGCCACAACAGCACCCACGTCCTCCGTGGTGAGCGCCTTCGCTGCCGCACCGCCATGAAGCTTCAGCGCCCGGATCGTGGTTACCAGGACGGCCGCCTGCGGGCTGATGCCACCCAGGCGACACTTGATGTTGCAGAACTTCTCGAACCCCAGATCGGATCCGAACCCAGCCTCGGTGATCACCACGTCCGCCAACGACATGGCGGCGCGCGTCGCCGCGAGCGTGTTGCAGCCGTGGGCGATATTGGCAAACGGGCCACCGTGCACGAACGCTGGGCCACCTTCGATGGTTTGTACGAGGTTTGGCCGGATGGCGTCCCGGAGAAGCATCGTCATGGCCCCGGTAACCCCGAGATCGCGTGCCAAGACCGGGCGGCCCTCCTGGTCGGCACCAATAATGATGCGGCCGAGGCGCACCTCCAGATCATCTATGTCGGTGGCCAAGCAGAACGTCGCCATCACCTCGCTGGCGGCGGTGATCACGAAGCCGTCCTCACGCGGCACCCCGCTCATCGGGCCACCAAGGCCAATGACGATTCGACGCAGCGCTCGATCGTTCATGTCGATGCAACGGCGCCACGTGATGCGTCGAGGATCGATCCCGAGCTTGTTGCCCTGTTGCATGTGGTTGTCTATGGCAGCTGCCAGCAGGCCGTTGGCCGACGTGATGGCGTGCAGGTCGCCGGTGAAATGGAGGTTGATGTCCTCCATTGGCAAGACCTGGGAGTAACCGCCGCCGGCAGCGCCGCCCTTGATCCCGAACACCGGCCCGAGACTGGGCTCGCGAATGGCCGTCGCAACCTTTTGACCAATGCGCCGCAGCGCCTGCGACAGCCCCACGCTGACGGTCGTCTTCCCTTCGCCCGCGCGAGTCGGCGTTGTCGCGGTGACGACCACCAGCTTGGCCCTCGGCTCCAGACGCTCGAGCGTGGCCCTCCGCAACTTGGCCTTGTCAGATCCGTACAGATCGAGGTCGTCGAGCTCGAGCCCCAGCTCGGCCGCCACATCGGTGATGGGGCGTAGGGTGGCCGCGCTGGCGATCTCGAAGTCTGAAGGGAAGCTCATTCTCAGGTCCTGTCGGGTTCACGTTTCGTTGGTCAGCAGTCGGGAGCCGATCTATTCTAAATAAGCCGGTGGCGCGGCGCACTCCGCTAACCTTGGCAGGCATGGGAGCTGGACCGCATTGGACGTGCCCGCGGCGAACTCCCCACGGCCTACAAGCGGCCTACTGCTAGACTCCGGCCGGTGTCGCACCGCCCCTCAGGACCTCGAGGAGGTCGAATTCGGGAGGCACCTGCGAGCCAACCGCCTGACCCACCGACCAGCCTTGTAGGCACGCCCGAGGCCGGATCTGTTCCAATCGACAGCGAGGAGCGATGGGCATTCGCTACGCGCAGATCGAATCCAAGCACGCGGCCGCCTGCGCCACGATCGAACGCCGCGCTTTTCCAGAGCTCAGCGGCTACGACCTGCTCACCGAGGAGGACATCCGCTTCTACTGCTCGGTGTTTTCGGAGGGTGGCTTCGTGGCACTCGACGGGGAGACGCCTGTCGGAATGGGCCTGGGGATCTTTCTCGATATCGACTTCAGCGACACTGCCCATTCGCTCGAGGATCTCGCTGGTGAACATCAGTGCGCCAACCACGACCCCAGCGGGGAGTGGTATTACGGCATCGATCTAAGCGTCCTGCCGGAGTATCGAGGGCGCGGCATAGGCAGCGAGCTGTACAAGCTGCGAAAGGGCGTAGTCCGCGCCCACAACCGACGCGGCATCGTCGCCGGCGGTGTGATCCCCGGCTATGCAGATCACATCGACACGATGAATGCCGACGAGTACATCCGCCGTGTCGCGGCCGGCGAGCTGCACGACCCGACGCTCTCGTTCCAGATCGCCCGCGGCTTCCGGCCCCGGGCCGCGATCCCCGACTACATGGGTGACGAGTCGGTCGGAAACTGGGCGGTGCTTATCGTGTGGCACAACCCGACCTACCGTTCCGGTCGAGCTACCTAGGCCCCTAGCTTCGACGGTTACGATGAGGACTGCTCCTCCGCTGGGTCATTGCGACGCAAGACGATACCGGCCTTGGTGCCCGTCGGCCGGCCGTCGCGCAGCGCCGCCTTGCCGTTGACCAGCACGTGCACCAGTCCTTCGGAGTACTGGTGTGGATCGGTGTAGGTTGCCCGATCGGTAATCAGGTCGAGATCGAAGACGACGATATCGCCGAAGGCACCGGCGCGAATGAAACCGCGATCGGCGACGCGGTAGGCGGCCGCCGGCAGGCTGCTCATACTGCGAATCGCTGCCGGCAGGGAGACAAACCCCTCCTCGAGCACATATTTGCGGATCTTGCGCGGGTAGGTCCCGTATGAGCGCGGATGCGGCTTGCCGACACCGAACGGCGGCAGGCCGCCGTCCGACGAGGTCATCGTCCACGGCTGCATCATCAGCGTACGCACGTCGTCCGCGTGCATGTTGAACGAGATGACCGAACCGGGGAGCCCGCCCCTGATGATCTCGATCGCAACGTCGATGGGATCCGTCCCCTGCTGCTCTGCCAACGACTGCAGCGTTCTCCCCTCCATCGCAGCGCCGCCACCCGTGAACTGGATGCGCTCCGCACCACCGCGCCGTGCCATGTTGTCGACCATTGCGGCACGGATTCGCGCGTGCGTCTCGCGGTCGGCGAAGCGCCGCGCCTGTGCGTCACCGCCACCGGCCTGCGACCAGCGTGGCAACAAGGCCGAGGACAGCCCGGTGCTCGACGCCTCGTAGGGGTACTGGTCGGCGTACACCTCGACGCCCTCGCCCCGCGCCGCGTCGACGCGCGCGACGATCGTCTCCGCCTCACCCCAGACATTCGGGCCGAGCGCCTTTACGTGGGTCACCACACCAGCGATACGCGCCTGGCGCGCTACCTCGATCACCTCGTCGACTGCCGCAACCACACCGATCGTGTAGTCGGCCTCATCGCGAATATGGGCGCCGTATGCGCCCCCGAACTCGGCAACGACCTTGCCGAGCTCAATAACCTCATCCAGCTCGGCGTAGCTCCCCGGCGTATAGAACAGTCCACTCGAAAGGCCGAAGGCTCCCCCCTGCATGGCACGGCGTACGATCATCGCCATCCGCGCCATCTCGTCGGCCGTAGGAGCTCGATCCTCCATACCAAGAACGGCGCCACGTACCGTGCCATGGCCGATCATCTGCGCGACATTCACGCCAAGGCCATACTCCAGAAGCCCTGCTCGTTGCGCGGCCAGGTCGGTGTCGCCGCCGCCATCCGGGTTGATCACCACCGTCGTGATCCCCTGATGCAACAACATCGCCGCATCGCTACGATCCTCAGTCACCAAGCCGGCCGCGGCGTGCGAATGAACGTCAATGAACCCGGGGGCTACGTAGAGGCCAGCCGCATCGATCTCGTCCTCGGCGTCGGTGCCCGTAAGATCGCCGACAATGGCAATGCGGTGGTCCCGGATCCCGACGTCAGCCCGAATCCATGGGTTTCCGCTACCGTCGAACAGACGTCCCCCTCGGATGATCAGGTCGAGCGGGGGGCCGTCTGACGCTTGCGGCGGCACCCACCCAGCGGCGAACGCTCCCACAGCGAGCATCAGCCACCCGACGGCGCGCGACTCGACGCCGAGTCGTAATGGCGTGGCTCCGGCCATCGATCTACTGCTCGATCCCTTCGCCCGGCAAGCTCGGGGTATGCGCAGGGTCACGGCGAGCCTGGGTCAACTGCTCGAACGCATAACCAATTGCCAGCAAGCGAGCCTCGGCGAAGGCGGTGCCCAGGAAGGAGATGTTCACCGGCAGCCGGTTGCTGGTAAACCCCGCGGGCACGCTCAGGTCGGGGAACCCGGTGAGGTTTGCGATGTTCGTCACCGATCTACCACCGGCTCCCGAGCTACCTTCCACGAGACTCGGCCGTGTCGGTCGCGTCGGATAGACGATAGCGTCGAGGTCGGATTCGTCGAGTAGCCCCTCGACGATGGTGCGCACCATCGCCAGTCCGTGATCGCGGACGGCAAGGTACTCGCTGTCCGTCACGTCGCCGCTCTCTTCCTCGCGCTGCATGAGGGCCCACCGCGTCGGGTTGGGCTGTGCTCCGTAGGCCGTGCTGGCGGTGATCTTCTGCGAGCGCTCGACGAGCTCGGCAAGCGTCTTCGGGTATTCATCGCCCAGCGTGCTCAAGTACTCGGCGATCTGCACACGAAACTCGCGCCAGCGAATCGTCGTGTACATTTCCCCGCGCGCTTCGAGGAGCCAGGCGGGGAACGCCACGTCGACCACATCGGCGCCAGCATCGCGCATTCTCTGCAGCGATGCCTCGATAACCCAGTCGACCTCGCCATCCTGCCCGAGGAAATCGCGCGCTATGCCGACTCGAGCGCCCTCGAGAGCCGTGGCATCCAGCACCGAGGTGTAATCGGCCATGACCTTGCCATCGCTCTTTCGCGTCGACTCGTCGGCCGCGTCCACCCCGGTCATGGCACTGAGCATCGCCGCGACGTCGTACACGTGTCGGGCCATCGGCCCGGCGGTATCGAACGAAAGGCCCAGAGGGACGATGCCGTCCCGACTCAGGAGTCCGTGGGTGGTCTTCAATCCGACGATCCCGTTGGCGGTTGACGGCCCGCGCACTGAGCCCCCGGTATCGGTACCGATCCCCATCTGTCCGAAGGCCGCGGCGATAGCCACACCGGTGCCGCCTGAGGAGCCCGATGGCGTACGCGTCAGGCTGTGGGGGTTTCGTGTGTAGCCACCGATCGAGCTCAGCGGCACACCTGAGGCAAACTCGCTCATGTTCACCTTGGCCAGGATAATCGCTCCGGCGGCGCGCAGCTTCTGAACGATGAACGCGTCGTCCGGGGGAATCGACCCGGCCAGGAGCACCGACCCCGCCGTGGTCGGGAGATCGTGCGTGTCGACGTTGTCTTTCAGCACCACGGGGACCCCGTGAAGCCTCGAGCGAGGGCCACTCTCACGACGTTCGCGATCCAGCGTCCGTGCCGTATCCAGCGCCCCGTCGTTCAACCAGAGAACTGCGTTGAGCTCCGGTCCCCGCTCGTCGTATGCATCGATCCTCGCAAGGTACTGCTGCACCAAGGCCTCGGAGGTCAGCGTGCCGGCATCGAGTGCCGCGTTGATATCGGCAACCGTGGCAGCGGATAGCTTCAACGTTTGCGCGGCGACCGTGGCGGGCAGCGCCGCGGCAGCGAGCAGGGCGGAGAGAGCCAGGCTCCAAGCAGCCCGTCGAACGCCGACGACAGAATGATGAGTCGATCGCATGGGTTCTCCTTTGGGTGCTTCGCCCCTGTGTTCTATGCCGACCCCACCGCGCTCGGCAGATTCTCGATCTCGACGCTGGTCGCGAGGCTGGTGCGGCACAGCGCGTGTAGAAAACATGTTTGCTCACTCATGTCCAGGGCCTCGCGGGCAAACTCATCGTCGCCGGAGGACTCCAGGTAGACATGCGTCTCAACCGCTTCCGCGGTTCCGCCAACCCCTTTCCCGCAGCGCCGATCTCCTGGCGAAAAAGCCGTATCTTGCACGATGCGACAACTGTCGAGGGGCTGTTTGACGATTTCGGCGTACCGTCCGAACTGAGTCATGAAGCAGAATGCGATACCCGCCGAGATGTAGCTCGCAGCGTCGGGGGCGCGGCCACCACCACACTCAGAAGTCTCATCGGACAAGAAGCGAAAGCTCGATCCGATCGGCTTGAACAGCGCCTGGTCGATCTGGCGCACCCCATCCTCGCGGACCGTACAGATCCCACGGCAATGGAGCACGCGGTCCTGGCTCTCCTCCAGACTGGTGTTGATCCCACCGCGCTCGTTCTCGATTCTCCTCGCCGCGGCGAGCTTTCGAATCGGATGTTCCATGGGCTCGTCAGCACGCGCGATCTCGAAGAAGTCCTCCGTGGGGTCCTGCTGTGGCGGGCCCCGCAAGGCACTCACCCTGCTGGGTGCAAGCTCGACCCCGTTGTGACTCAAGCTGAACAGGCTCTCGTGTGCTCCGCCGAGCAGCCCGCTGACCGGGGCGACTCGCGCTGCGGTCTCCACGAGATCCTGTAACACCGAATCCGGCGAGTCTGCGTCACACTGCACCGTCAACCTCGGCGCCAACGCGCCGCCGGCCATGGTGCCGCGCAGAACGCTCCCCTCCATCGAATAGAGGTTGTCGAGGATCAGTCGCGGGCTACCGATACGCACGTCGTGTTGGCGCGCCATGGCGAGAATCTCGTTCATGTAGTCGGCTGCCATACCCGTGGTGAAGAACGAAAGCGGGCACGGGGCGACATCGTGCCCCGCCAGATAGGGGCCCTCGTCGCTGACGAACCGCCAGGCGCTATGGTTGGCATCGTTGACCGTGATCGCCTCTTTCTGCATCCCCGCCAGCGTCCGCGCCCGCGTACGCACGGCGGCGCCGGAGTGGGTCGGCGGCGTCGACGGGCCGATGCGGTCGGCGTTGCCAATCGCAAAGAAGAGCGGCCGCGGATCTGCGCCGAGAAGATCAGGATGCGCGTCGGTCACGTACGCTCCGGTACTGCGTAGTAGATGTCTCCATCGCACTACTTGGCTGCGCGACTCACGGACAATGCCGTGGATGCGTCCCATCGGCAACCGCCCTGCGGCCGATCCTGGCTCGAGCAACGCGGTACGCGGAGAGTCGCGTCCGGGATGCTAGTCGGACTGCAGTGCGGCAATCGGGTCGATGCGGGACGCACGCCGCGCGGGTATCCAGGTCGCCAAGAAGACGACCCCGGCCGTTAGGTCCGAACGGTTTCACCGAACCTCAAATCCCGTTGCCCGTCACCATCGCGATCATTCGACCCGGGCCAAAGACCACCCCACAAAGTAGTCAATCACCGATCCGGACTGTACGCTCCCTTGGGCTAATAGTGGGTTCGGATACCTGTATGGAACGTGGCGCAAAGCTCGGATCGTTTGTTGTGATCGGCCCGCTCGGTGTGGGCGGCATGGGGGAGGTGTATCGGGCGCGCGACACGACGCTTGACCGCGAGGTAGCGCTGAAGCTCATGCCAGCGAGCTTTGCCGGCGACGCCGACCGGCTGGCGCGGTTCGAGCGCGAGGCCAAGATCCTCGCCTCCCTGCAGCATCCGAACATCGCCGGGATCCACAGCCTCGAGGAGGCCGACGGCATTCGGTTGCTGGTGCTCGAGTTGGTCGAGGGCGAATCGCTCGATCATCGCCTGAAGGCCGGGGGCATCAGGGTTGGAGAGACGCTATCGATCTGTCGTCAGGTGGCTACCGCCCTGGAGGCGGCTCACGCCAAGGGCATCGTGCACCGCGATCTGAAGCCTGCCAACGTCATGGTGGATCCCCAAGGCACCGTGAAGGTGCTCGACTTCGGCATCGCCAAGATGCCCGGGTTGGAGGTTGAGGCATCCACCGACCCGGGAGCGGCCAACGTTGCCGATCAGACGGGCGCCCATACTTCCGTCGCCAGCGAGATGCCACACCGTCTCACCGAAACCGGCGCTATCGTGGGCACTGCCCCCTACATGAGCCCCGAACAGATCCGCGAGCAGGCGATCGACAAGCGTTCCGATATCTGGTCGTTCGGATGCCTGATTTTCGAGCTGCTCAGCGGCAAGCGGCCGTTCGAGCGAGGCACGATAGCCGATACCTTGAGCGCCATCCTGGAACACGAGCCGCAGTGGTCGCTGTTGCCGACAGATACCCCGCCCTCGGTTCAGACGCTGGTTCGTCGATGCTTGCGTAAGCCGCCAGGTCAGCGCCTACACGACATCGCCGACGCGCGCATCGAGATCGAGGAGGCGTTACATGCCCGCACCGACGCGCCCTCGGTGCCGGGAATGCCGGCCAGTCCCGTTGGCGCCCCACTGCCAGCGCCGAGGATGCACCGGCCACGAATCGCGACGCTCGGCGTGGTGGCAGCGATGGCCATCGTGTTCGGCGCACTCGGCTGGTGGGTTAGCTCCACCCAACAACCCACGCTACCCGCAGATGGGTCGGATATTCTCGACGGGCGCCAGATGATAGCGGTGCTACCGTTCGAGAACCTCGGCCCGCCAGGCCGCCAGTACTTTGCCGACGGCATGACGGAGGAGATCACCAGCCGCCTAGCGGCGGTCGATGGTGTCGGTGTCACCTCGCGCACCACCGTTGTCGGATACGACCGCAGCGGCAAGAGGGTCCCACAGATCGGAGCCGAGCTCGGAGTGCAATACGTGCTCGAGGCCACGCTACGGTGGGATGATGCAACCGATCAGGTGCGCTTCACGCCGCAGCTCATCCGTGTGGTCGATGATACCCACCTGTGGGCCGACAACTACGACCGCTTGACGGAGAATATGTTCGCGGTGCAGTCGGAGATCGCCGAGCGGGTGCTCGACCAGATCGGCGTGACCCTGCAGGACTCACAACGCTCAACGCTGGCAGGACGAGGCACCTCGAGCCAGGAGGCCTACGATGCCTACCTGCGCGCTGGCGATCATCTCCTGCACGCCGACGAGCTCTACGCGGCGCGCTACATCGAACCTGCCCTCGAATTGCTGGAGCACGCCGTCGCACTCGATCCCGACTTCGCGTTGGGATACGCCAAGCTGGCAATGGCACACGGCTTTGCACACTACCTTTATTACGATCGAACGGAGAGCCGTCGCCAGCAGATGCGGGAGGCGGCAGAGCAGGCGCTGCAGATCGCTCCGGCTCTACCGGAGGCTCACGTCGCCCTGGGTCAGTACTGCCCGCCGGCCTCGAGTACGAGTTAGCCCTCGGCGAGTACGAGCTGGCGGCGCGCGGACGACCGGGCGACAGCATCGCGGTGCAGGCGATCGCCGAAAGCGACTGGTACCTGGGGCAGACCGAGGAGGCGATGATCGACTATGCCCGGGCGGCGGCGCTCGACCCGCAGCGCTCGACCCTCTTCTGCAACGCCGGTGGTGTGCACCGCATGCGACTGGATTTCGACAAGGCTGCCGACCTTCACCATCAGGCCATCGCGGTTCGACCGGAGCGCACGTGTCCATGCTTCTGTCTGGGGTTCATTTACCTGAATGGCCAAGGCCCGCAGGCGGCGCGTGACTTCCTGGAGTCAATGCCCGCTGGGATCGATCTGGACGCGACCCCGCCGATCACCTATGTCTGGTGGTTGCTCGACACGATCGACGGGCGGTACGACGAGGCACTGGAGAGGCTCAACTCGGGCCCGGACGAGATCAACTGGATGCAGTTCTACTATCCGAAGGCGTTCTTGCGCGCCCAGGTTCACAGGCTCGTCGGCCGTAGCGAAGATGCCCGCGTAGCTTATGAGGACGCCGTGAAGAACGTGCAGGCGCAGCTGGCAGACCGGCCGGGCGATTCGCGACTACACAGCGCGCTGGGGCAGGCCTATGCGGGCCTCGGCCGCCGTTCAGAGGCCATCGAAGAGGGTCGCCGCGGCGTCACGCTGTTGCCGTATCAGAAGGACAAGTGGGCCGGCCCATTCCGGCTCAAGGACATGGCGATGATCTACGCGATGGTCGGAGAGACAGCCTTGGCGCTCGATACGCTGGACATCCTGGCGAGCATTCCGAGCATGGCCCACCTGCCAGAGATCATGATCGATCCGTCCTGGAACATGCTGCGCGACGAGCCACGCTTCCAGGCACTGGGATCGGCCAACTAGCCACCCGATCCAAGGCGTCGCGCTGCCTGAACGTGCTGGCACCTCTGCCGACGCGTCGGCCTGCGGATTGGTTATCACGAACTCTATGCGGCGGCGCACTTCTCCAATAGAGGCGCATTTCTCCACTAGAATTGCGTGCGTCCCACCGCCGAGTCCGTCATCTGAGCCCGGAGAAACCATGCAACCACGCCGCTACCCGCTCGCAGCGCTGCTGCTGTCCGCCATCCTCCTGACTCCGAATCCAGGGGTTGCGAACGGCAGCTCACCGAAGTTCGAGATGCTCGACGTTTTCGACCTCGAGTGGGCTTCAGATCCGCAGATCTCGCCCGACGGCTCACGGATTGTCTACCGGCGCAACTTCTACGACATCAAGACCGACCGCCAGGCCGCGAACCTCTGGCTTATCGACGTTGCGAGCGGCGAGCAGCGCCCGCTGACCAGCGGTACCGCCGGTAACGGGTCGCCGCGTTGGAGTCCGGACGGCTCGCGCCTGCTGTGGGTCTCGTCGGCCGACGGCGGCGCACAGCTTTGGATGCGCTGGATGGACACCGGGCAGACGGCGCGCATCAGCAACCTGACACGCCGCCCAGGTGCGGTGACCTGGTCGCCCGACGGGGCCTGGATCTCGCTCTCGATGTTCGTGCCGACCGAGCCCGAGTCAATCGGCGCGAAGTTGCCCGCGGCTCCTGACGGCGCCGACTGGGCGCCGGCGGCAAAGGTGATCACCAGGCTCCAGTACCGCGCCGACGGGGCCGGCTATCTGCCGTCAGGCACCAACCACCTGTTCGTCGTCCCTGCCGAGGGCGGTACCCCGCGGCAGCTGACGCAGGGCGAGTTCAACCACTTCGGCCACGCGTGGGTGCCGGATAGTCAGCATCTCGTGTTCTCCGCCAATCGGCACGAGGACTGGCAGTACGATCCGTCGGATTCGGAGATCTACGAGCTCTCGCTGGCCAGCGGTGAGCTGCGCCAGCTGACCTCGCGTCACGGACCGGACGACTCGCCAGCCGTATCCCCCGACGGCAGCAAGATCCTCTACACCGGCAACGACGAGCGCTACCAGGGCTTCGACGTCAACGAGCTCTATGTCATGAACCGCGACGGCAGCGGCGTCGAGCGTCTGGCATCGGGTTTCGACCGCAACATCAATGGCGCCCGCTGGAACGCCGACGGTGACGGCATCTGGTTCCAGTACACCGACGCCGGCGTCACCAAGGTGGCGTTCCTCGCCGCCACCAGCATGGCGGAGCCCGAGATGCTCGCAGATGGTCTCGGTGGGCAGGATCTCGGACGTCCATACGCCTCAGGTGAGTTCTCGGTTTCGGCGGCAGGCGAGATCGCCTTGACCTACTCGAACGGCGATCGGCCCGCCGACGTGGCGCTGGTGACCGACGCAGGGATGCGTCAGCTCACCTGGCTCAACGACGACCTGCTGGCGCATAAATCGATCGGCGCACCCGAGGCGATCCGATGGGAGTCGAGCTTCGACAGCCGCAGCGTCGAGGGATGGATCGTGCACCCGCCAGACTTCGACCCGGCGGAGAAGTACCCGCTGGTGCTCGAGATCCACGGCGGCCCCTTCGCAGCCTACGGACCACACTTCTCGGCCGAGGTGCAACTGTATGCGGCGGCCGGGTACGTGGTGCTCTATGCCAATCCGCGCGGCTCTAGCTCCTACGGAGAGGAGTTCGGCAACCTGATCCACCACAATTACCCGAGCCAGGACTTCGATGACCTGATGTCGGGCGTCGACGCGGTGATGGCCCGCGGTTACGTCGACGAGGACAACCTCTTCGTCACCGGAGGCTCGGGGGGAGGCGTGCTGACCGCGTGGATCGTCGGCCACACCGATCGGTTCACGGCGGCCGTCTCGCAGAAGCCGGTGATCAACTGGTACAGCTTCGTGCTCAACGCCGACGCCACTCCCATCTTCTACAAGTACTGGTTCCCGGGCTTTCCCTGGGACCATGCCGAGCACTACATGAACCGCTCTCCCCTGCACCACGTCGGCAACGTCACCACTCCCACCATGCTGATCACCGGCGAGCAGGACTACCGCACACCGATCTCGGAGAGCGAGCAGTTCTACACCGCGTTGAAGCTGCGCAAGATCCCGAGCGCGCTGGTACGCATTCCGGAGGCCTCTCACGGAATCGCGGCACGCCCCAGCCACTTGCTCGGAAAGGTGGCGCACGTGTTGGCGTGGTTCGATCGCTATCGAACCGACGCCAACGCGATGCTGGACCCGTAGATGTCCCTTGACTGCAATCGAGTGCCGGGGCTGGGACTCGAACCCAGACGGCCTAGGGCCAGCGGATTTTAAGGGGGCAGCGCTACAAGTCCCGAAAACCGGCTCAGAGCCTTATACCACAGGCTGCAACGCCTGTGAAAACGTCGTTTTCAATCGTATCTAGCGTATCCCTAGCAACGCCCTTCTCCCTGAAACGAGGGCTACAAGAGGGGCTGGTGAGGGGCCGGAATCCGGCCTGTGACGTCCACGGGTAAAATGGGGCCAGCCGGGGTGGCGTAACTGGCAGCCGCGACGGATTTAAAATCCGTTGGCCGAGAGGTCGTGTGGGTTCGAATCCCGCCCCCGGTACCTAAGAGGGAGAAATAGATGACGGATGAAGCGGAAGATGAAGGCGGCGCATTTCGGTCGTTGGGCGCAAAGGCGATGGGGCTTGTCGCCTGGCTGGCCTGGGCCGGCCTTTCTATTGAAGGCGGGAAGGGGCTGGCCGAATGGAGTGGCGACGACGTCTTCCTGATCCTCGGCTACCTCGGCGCAATCGTGGGGCCGATCTTCGTGATCATGCTGGTTGACCTGACCCCACGGTTAGTACCACGTCTTATCTCAGTAACTCGGTGCTGACAAGGGGTTGTTGAGGCCGGCGAAGCGCAGCGCAGCCGGATTCAACAACAGCGCTTCCGGGGCCGGTG
>PVBE012388344.1_pt1 | contig 156520 bp, 139 predicted proteins | sample 1631181 | NCBI WGS metagenome assembly PVBE01 (sample SAMN08397723, study PRJNA350692) | Marine metagenome, whole genome shotgun sequencing project. | isolation source: water | place: Pacific Ocean | collected 2012-04 | reverse complement strand
CGGCAAGGTGCGCCTCTCGGTCAGTCAAGCACAGGGACAGTCGCCTTAGGCTTCGGCCTGTTGCGACAGCCATGTAGACCTGACTGTTGAGTCCGCGGTCGGCTGAGTGATCCCGAAGACGGTGTCCGCTCCGGCGCCCTGTGGAACGCCTCGCGGGGATTCTCGCTGCATGCCGCCACCCGTGTCGAAGCCACCGACCGACGTCGCCTCGAGAGACTCTGCCGCTACGTCGTGAGACCGCCCGTCGCCGCCCGCCGACTGCGCATCGTCGATGACCAGACCGTGGTGCGCACTGACAAATGGAAACTCGTGCATTTCGTCGATTGGCCCGACGGACAACTGTTCGATCTGAGCGCCGATCCTGGAGAAACCCACAATCTGTGGGATGATCCATCCGCAGCGGACACGAAGCAGGAATTGCTCGATGTCCTGCGTGACTGGCGCATCCGCTCGGACGTGAACACGGCCGGATGGGCCGCCGGATTTCGCGAAGTCCGCGAGTTTGACGATGTCTGCATCGGCGCGTAGCCTCGGTAATCGATGCGAACTCGACGAATTCTCCATAGACGAACCCTCTGTCTGTGCCTGATCCTTGTTTCTGCCACGCTCCGCGCACAGTCTCCAGTGGGCATCGAGACACGTGTGCCGAACACGAGTCTGCTCATCGATTTGGTGAACGGAGACGCCCCCGAGACGATCTCCGCCTCCGGGCTCTACGCACAAATCGACGAGCGCGTGATCGCTCCGGGCATTTTTCCCTTCGGTGTGAACACGGCCCTGTGGTCGGACGGTGCTCACAAGACGCGCTTCTTCGCCCTGCCCGGAGACAGCCAGATCGAGTTCTCTCGCGACGGTGACTGGGCCTTCCCGCCGAACTCTGTTCTGGTGAAGAATTTCCATCTGGATCTGGTCGCAGACGATGGCAGCGTTTCCCGCCAGATCGTGGAGACGCGTTTTCTGGTGAAGGTTGGAGATACCTTCGAATGGAAGGGCTTCAGCTATCAGTGGAATGAGGACGCCACAGATGCGCAGTTGCTCTTTACGAGTCGCACCGAGAGCTACAGGACTGTCGATCCGGCAGACCCGACGCGGTCTCGCGAGACGGAATATCTGTTTCCCGCCCCCGAAGATTGTGGCCGCTGTCACACCTTCGGCGTCGGCCAAGTGCTGGGGCCCCGCACGTCGCAACTGAACGGTGATTTCGACTACGACGGTGTCGTGGCAAATCAGTTGGCCACCCTCAATCACCTGGGCGTGTTCACCCAGGACATTGGGGGCGACTACGACGAGTTTCCACGGCTGACCGACCATCACGACGAGTCAGCGCCGATCGCAGATCGGGCCCGCTCGTATCTGCAAGCCAACTGCGCCCACTGCCATCTGCCCGGCGGTCTGCGGCGAACGGAGATCGACCTGCGCTTACAGACGCCCCTCGACGAGATGGGGATCGTCGATCAGGAATCGGGTGTAGATGACCTCGGCGCTGAGGATCGTCGAATTCTACGTCCCGGCGATCCACAGAATTCGGTATTGCTCCTGCGAACATTGGACTTGGGTGAGCAGCGCATGCCGCCCGTCGCATCGAGCATCATCGACCCTGTAGGTACCGACGTGCTGAGTCGATGGATCACCTCTCTGGCGACACCCACAACCATCGCACAGGGTCGGTCACCGACATCGTCGTCCCTTTTGAGCAACTATCCGAATCCGTTCAATGCGTCCACAACGATTCGGTATTCGATGACTGTCGATGGTCCAGCAACGCTGACGCTCTTTGATGCTACAGGACGTCGTATCCGAGACCTGGTTCAGGGCGTGCACCTTGCGGGCAACCACGTCGCCCATTGGGACGGCCGTGATCTCGACGGGACTTCCGTGGCAAGTGGTGTCTACCTGGTTCGTCTGACCACCGCTAATGTTCAACAGACTCACCGCCTGAGTCTGCTCAAGTGACATATCTTCTCAAGTGATCGGCGGAATGCAGAATCTGTGCGCTGGCACACTGCACATTCGGCCCGATCACCTTAGGATCTATTTCAGCCATTACTCACCACCTCTTCAGGAATCCTGACATGCATAACCGATCCATGCACAACCGTATTCTTGCCGCCGTCGCCATCGTCGCCGTCGCGGCATTGTCCGCTCTCCCTTCCCAGGCACAATTCGAGATCCAGGGCGGCGGCAGAGCAAACCCGGACGATTTTGAGGTCACGACTTTCGCGGACGATCTCAACTATCCCGTGGGTATGGTTGAATTGACCGACCACTCGATTCTGGTCGCCGTGAGTAAGGGGTCCTCCTTCTTCAGCAGCTCTTCGAGCCAGATTCTGCGTCTGGTCGATGCGGATGACGACGGCGTGGCTGAGAGCCGCACCGTACTGCTCGACAATCTGGACATCGGCAAGGTATCGGCGCTGCGAATGGCAGGGGATTTGTTGTTCATCTCCGGTCAGGGAACACCGATCGTGGTTCTACGCCTGGGACCATCTCCGGGTTACGATATCGTCGAGGTCGGCAGACTGAACATTGGCTATAGTGGCTCCTGGATGCACCCGCAGTCAGCGCTGCAGGCACGTCGACTGCCCGACGGGGTGTTCGAGCTCTATTTCCCGCTCGGCTCGAAGGTCAATTTCGCCACGACAACTGCCACGCTGCCCTTAACCAGCACCCTCGGTCTCGAGGCGGACCTTGCTGGCGACGCCATTCATCGAGTGCGCTTCCGCGACGAGGGAGGCACACTCGTGGGCATCGACCACGAGCAGATTGCGACAGGACTACGTTCCGCGTCAGGACTGGCCTTCCATCCCCGCACGGGTGATCTCTACTTCGAGGACAACGGCATCGACGGTCTGCAGAAGGCGATCGAAGCGCACAGCGCCGATGAGGTGAACATGATTCCTCTCGCTCAGATCGGCGGAGAGATCGAAGACTTCGGCTTCCCCGACCACTATACCGCGTATCGAACCGGTGAATTCGTCGGTGGTGGAGGCGTACCGTCTCTGTTCGCATTTACGCCCCTGCCCAATCTGGCCGACGGATCCGAAAGTGAAGGACCGAACGAGATCGCTTTCGCCCCGCCGGGTTTCCCATCCGGACTCAACAATGGAATCTTCGTCGGTTTCCACGGCCAATTCTCGCGTGGGGGACAGTCGAACGAAGAGAATCCCCTCGTCTACGCCGATCTCGAGACGGGTGACTATTTCCACTTTGTCGCCAATGATGAGAGGCTCGTGGGCCACCTCGACGGTCTGTTGGCGACCCGAGAGCGCTTGTATGTGGCGGACATTTCGCGCAATGGCGGGTTCGGGAGTTCGGGCGGTGGCACTGGGTATATCTACCGCATCCGTTACACCGGGAATCCACCCACGGCGATCACCGAGGTCCCGGCAGAGACGCCAGACGGATTCGAACTCGGTGAAGCCTATCCGAATCCCTTCAACCCGGAAACGACGATCCGCTTCGATTTACCCTCGTCCGCAGATGTGGATCTCAGCCTCTACAATCTCGCCGGGCAGCAGGTGGCAACGCTTGCCAGTGGTCTACGCGAAGCGGGCAGCTACAACCTTGTTTGGGATGGCAGGGATGACGCGGGTAGAGACTTAGCATCGGGGATGTATTTCTACCGGCTCATCGCCGGAGATCGGGGCGAAACGCGGAAGCTGATGCTGCTGCGATAGGGTTGCCGTGACGAGGATGATTTGCCAACTCCACTCGATGCCACGATGCTTCCGAAATCCCTACAAAGGAGGTGCCGATGAAGTTTCTGTTTAGCGGTACCGTCGGTTCGGAGAATCCGACCCAAGCCAGTCTGACCTTCGTGCAGGCCAAGGCAGCGAACGATGCTGGTAACGATGTTACGATCGCACTCGCCGGGGACGCGGTAGTGCTCTTCAACCCAACTGTGGCAGAAAACATCCAAGGGATGGGATTGCCCGCGTTCCCCGACCTGATCAAATATGTAAAGGAGGCGGGCTCAAGAAGAGTGTTCGATGGGAGACGTATATCCGTGGCGTGAATGACGCGGCCTTCACCTGAGCAGCTGTGAGCTTGTTTAGTGTTCGATCTACCATCGGGGTATCTCTATGAGACGACTCCGAGATACCCCGATCACATACCCCCATGGGTCTGTGGATACCCGGGAAATCTAACGTCGTCCAACGGCGTCTACAAAACACGAGAAAGGCCTGTAAGTCAGTGACTTACAGGCCTTTCTCAGACGACCGTGGATCTAAAAATGGTGGAGGCGGCGGGGATCGAACCCGCGTCCGAGAACAGTTCCAACGAGACCACTACGTGCGTAGTCAGCCCGATGATGTCTCACCCTCTCCGACACCGGCTGACGAAAGCCGAAGAGGGCCAGTTCCATAGTTTTCGCCGGACACCCTGGAACGGGGTGTTCGACTAGCCTGCTTTGCTGTCGTGGGGGCTGGCGTCGCAGGCAACATCAGCCCCCACGGGCTACCTAATTGCTTAGGCGGCCAACGCGTACGAGTTATCGTCGGCGTTTGAGTTTTGTTCCCGGTTTTAACGAGGTTTCGGGGACCTCGGCACGCGCTCTCGACATCTCCATCCCCGTCGAAGCCAAGTCGCCCCCAGGGACTCCATGTCGCAACGGCAGACCTCGCCGTTGGTGGTGAGTCTTCAGCAACGAATGTAGCCGGGCTGCATGACAGTGTCAACGCGGCAACTGACTGCGGCCCTTGAAGTTGGGACGAGCATCGATCAGAAGGCCTGGCCGATGGACAGGTAATAATTCGGAGAGCTGCCGCCTCGACTCCAGCCTGTGTCGAAGCGCAGAGGCAGGCCCATGTCCCAGCGGAGGCCGAGTCCGTATCCGTCAGTCATCGTATCCCATGAGGTATCCTTGGCCTTGCGCCAGACACCCGCCCGATCCCAGAAACCGACAAGACCCACCGGACCGAACCGCGCTCTCAACTCGTTGCGCACATTGATTCCCGCGCGCCCACCATCCACAACCTGAATGGCGTCTCGAGCCACACCCCGAACCGAGCCCTCGCCACCAAAACTCTTCCAGTAGGCCTGGGGCAACTGACGATCACGGCGGATGGCGCCCGTCATCACCCAACGCAGGGCCTGTGCCCAGACGAATCGTTCGCCGATCGGCTGGTAGTGCCGCGCTTCAATGGAGCCATCAAGGACGCGCGTCGTTGCGCCACCGAACTCCACCGCGAACAGCGCTTCGGCTCGGACAAAAGCCCCGGACCGTGCCATGATCTGATGATCACGCGTATCCCTCTGCAGTTCGAAACGGAAGTTGAGGGCCCGGGCCTCGTTCGTCAGGATCTCCACCCACTGGCGATCAACCTCGAAGGAAGACTTCAGATCGTCCCACGTGAAAACGCTGTCGTAGGTCGTACTGTCCAGGACGGCCAGCGCGGAATCCTGCTTGCCCGAGAACGTGATCTGCTTGTTATGAACCGGCCACTGTCGTGACAGGGTCCAGTTCATCGACATCTGTGTGAGATAACGAGCCGAACCTGAGCGCGACTGCCAGTTGCGGCCCAGCGTGGCGTCCACCTTCCACAGACGTTCCACCGATGGATAGTCGTAACTGCCTCTCTCGATATAGGCCGCCGCCGTCGAATCTCCGAGCAGGCCCTGGCGCGCGGCTGCGGGAGGATGCAGTGCAGTGAGCAACTCGAATTGTCGTTCGTCTCCAGGATCAGCAAAGACCTGAATTCGTCCGAACTCATCCGTCATACCTGCCGACAGGGTCATATCTGCAGGACTGTCGAACAGGTTGCGTTCCGTCAGATAGAGCGTCGCGCCTTGCAATGGCCGGCCAAAGCTGGCATCGGTACCGATACGATTCCCGCGTCCTATAAAGTTGCGGTGCTCTGCCTTGCCCGTGAGGCCCAGATCTTCGGTACTGGCAAAGGCACGTGACTCGAGGTGCAGATACGGTCGCTCCTGGAGTCTCAACACGACGGGCTGTACGCTGTCGGTGACCGTTTCGGTGGGTGTAGCGAAGATCACGGAACGAAACAGACCTGTGCGGGCAAGATTGCTGCGCGATCGACGCAGGTGTTCGGGATCGTAGAGATCCCCTTCGGCAAAAGTCAGCTGCCCCTCAATCAAAGATCGCCGGGTATGCAGGGAATCCGGATTGAGGCTCACCGGCCCAAAAACCATTCGACGACCTACCACGGTCTCGAAGCGAACATGCGCAAGGCGTTGAGATCGATCGAAATCGATGCGATTTGTCACAAGCGCGCGCGGATGCCCGGATCGATTGAGCGATGTCAGAAGGCGGCGTTCGTCCTCCAACACACGACCATATCGAAACACGCCCCCCTCGTGGGTCTTGGTCTTCTGATTCAGACTCGCCAGATCGATGGCAACCGTGTCCACTTGCACCACATCCACCGACCCTACCTGCCAGCGCTTGCCCGAAGCGATGCGCAGATAGATGTGCAGTCGCTCGTCACCGTCGATGGAGAACCGTCGATCCAGAATCTGTGCATCCATGTATCCGGCGGCGCGATACATGTTGACCACCGTTGTCACGTCAGAGCGAAAGTGTCGCCGCTCAAAGCGTTTGCCGATGCGGGTCAGCAGCGCCGCCCGCACGTCGGGATTGCCAAAGGGCTTTTCCTGCATGTGTTCAAAGTGAATACCTGCCACACGCTGTTGCTCAAGCTCTCGATAGGAAATCGAGCGCTGCACTCCGTCATCGGCCGAGAGACAGACACTGCTGAACAGCACCAGCAGGCACATCCATGTCATGGTCGAGCGGTGAGAGGGCATCAGAAGTCCTTCTCCAGCACGATGCCCACACCGTACACGCCTCGATCCGAGTTCGTTCGGGCGTCGATCTTGAGCAGATTCGTAATGCGATACTCCGCTTCGAACTGCCCCGTCGTCATATCTCTGGTCAGTCCCTCGTAGCGCAGCCAGACCGACAGCGGCCAGTCCAGATACTTGCCGACTCGGACGGACGGCTCGCCGATGGTGGCCCCCATGACACCACCCGATGACAGCAGCTGAAATTCGTCGAGTCCGACGCGCCTCGCCTGGCGACTGAGCAACAACTGACCAGCTGCGGCATAGAGGAAATCTTCGCTGGCAGTCCCACCTACCGGATCGCCGAAGGCGAGCAGGTTGAGGACCTCTGTGTCTCCCAGACCCGGGCTGGTCAGAACCGGTGCTGTCCCACGTGCCGTGCCGAGCAGTTCAAGTGTCACTTCGCGGTCGACCTCGGACGTGTTGTCTCGCACCATGGCCGTCGCATGCAGGTCGAGTTCGGGATCGAGCAGCAGCGGGTCGTAGGCGATGTCGAGGACCGAGTAGGTGGGTACAAGGCGATCGGTGATAATGCGTCCCCGGTCGAATTCGAATCGTCGACTCAGCAGCAGAAGGTGACCCTCACGGATGTCCAGTTCACCCTGGAATCTCGGTTTCGACAGCGTGCCGTAGAGGCGGATGCCACCGTCGAGCACGACATCGGAGATTTCGCTGTAGGTTTGCAGGTCATCGATGTCGATGAACAGATCCAGACTCGTCTGCTCCAGCAGATCGTTCTGCACCGCCGGCGGTGGCGGCACGGCGGTCGTGAGATCGACCAGTTGTACTTGCGCCACCGGATCGTTCAGTCGGAGGAATCCCGCAAGCCGGCCACCTCCTTCCCATTGCTTCCAGGTCAGATCAGCATCGACATCGTCCACGTCGAAGATGTCGGCATATCGATACGGCACATCGTCGAGTAGAAGATGAAGATCCAGTTCAGGCGAGAAGGTCGTCGGCCAGTTGAGCGTGCCACCGAGTTCCAATCGGCCGCTTCCCTCGGTGGACGTACCGGAGAATCCTACCAGATCCCCCTTGGAGCCACCATCAAAGCGGATCTGGCCCACGTCAAAGCGATATCCTGGTTGCATGTCCAACAGCGCAAGCTGCAGCGCCTCCACATCGACCACACCCTCCAACTTGGGCTGCAGAAGATCCGAGACCGACAGATCGACCTGCACTCGCCCCGCCAGATCGTCGAGCTCCCCCCACCGATTCAGCAGTGCCGTCAGCTCGATACCCGATGACCGCAGACGCAGCCTCGCCCCCTGCCAGTCGGGCCACCCTTGAGAATCGGGTGGCACCCCCAGTGAAGCAGTCAACTCGTCTTGCGCTGGTGTCCGCCACTTGGCAAGGGCATTCCAGCCCAGCGGTCGCCCTCTCACGCGCATCGTCACCAAGCCCAGCTCTGGAAGCTGTGCGCCGAATTCCATATCGAGAGCTGGACGATCGGGCGTTCCCGTGAAGACCGCCTCTCCGTTGAACCCTCCAGCCACGTCCGCATCCAGAGACAGGAGCCGGCTCGCCTGGGCCAGATCGATGTCTTTCATGCGCAAACGCAGATTGCTCACGATCGTGTCGAGCCTCCCCGTGACCTCGATGGTGCCGACGGTGCGGATCAGCGCCGTGTCGAGTCGGTCGACCTCAAGCGCCATGGACAGGTCCTCGATGTTGAGCGCACCTGAATCGAGATGAGCCGTCGCCGGCTCGAGCAATCGCAGCCCGCCGGTTGGACGTCGGATCTGGAAACGAGAGATGGTGCTGTGCCCTCTCCAGTGGGACCAATCCATATCGTCATCGAGTTGGGAGACGGGCACCGATACGTCGAGTTGGCCCGACAGATGGAGGGAGGTGGAATCTGCCGTGGCGCTGTCGGGATTCGAGGAGGTGACGTAGTCATGGGCCGTGATCTGTAACCGCACTTCTTCGTCGGCACGTCGACCCGTATCCATCACGTGCACGGGCGCCGTCAGGTGGATCTGAAGCCTCTTTGTGCCACGGACGCCGAGATCGAGACCCGCCTTTGTAGCCCCATCCTCAATCCGGGCGCTGACACTCAGCGTGCCGAGGTTTTGCCCCCCCATCAGCAGATCCTCGGCTTGCAGGGATAGGTCGATCAGAGGATGCGGCGCCAAACCGGAGACGGTGAACTGCGCTTGTCCAGACCGCACCGCCCAGCTCGATGTGGGAGGCAGCGTCAGGGAGTCGATCCGGCCTGAAAGCAGCCACTCACGGTCGATCTGGCGAGCCTTGACCCGAGTTTGGCCAATTGTGGTGGCCAGATCGGTCTGTGTCAGATTGAATGAATCGGGACCGGACTCAACGTGGAAGGGCCCCGTCGTGTGTGCGAACCAGCCAGCTCGCCGTACGGAAGCACTGTCGAGGGTTGCCGACAGTGTCAGTGCCGCGGCATCGATCCACGGAAGTGTTGCGGCAAATTCACCGCGCAAATAGACCGAATCGGCGGAACGACGGAGTCTTGTGCCAGAGAGCTGACCCTTCGCCCGCACAGAATCGCGATCGATGGCAACGACCATGTTGAGTTCGTCGCCGCGGACTTCCAGCGTGAGTGCACCCGCTGCCGTATTCGCCGCCAGATCGACGGGGCCCTCAAGCTTCCAGTCGGCCAACTGCAGTGAATCGATGCGGACCCCCGCCTGAGTCTCCACGTCGAATCCGATTGAACCCCGACCATCGAGAGACCCGTCGAGCGTCCCCTTCATCGACGGGTCCCATCGGGACATCTCGAACTGGTGGGCTTCGATCTGGAGTACGTCGAATCGCACCGCCGGTAGATCCAGCAAGGCCGATGCGACCAGATCGCCCTCCGCGGCTTGCGCGTCGATCGTCAGCTGATCTCCCGTCTTCTGGACACGTGCATGCAAAGCACCCAGATCTGCCCCAAAGGGGAATTGATCTGTCTCTAAAGAGAGATCGAGATCTGAAGAGATCATCGTTCCCTGAACGCTCATCGGCGTGGGTCGCCCGAGCCACGCCTCGGCATCCAACTCGCCGTTCAGTTGGAGTCGACCCGAATCACCAAGGCTACCCTCTGCATGCAGGTTCCCGAGCCGGTCGCTGCGAGCCATTGCCTGCAGTCCCCCGTTCGCCAGACGCGCTTCGAAGCGGACATCGACCGAATCAGTGGCCAGCCCACCTACGGCCTGACTTTCGACGGCGAGTTCAATGACTTCCGCGTCTGAGGAGGATTCGATCAGCCCCCGTGCCGTCGCCCTGCCCTGCAACGGCAATTGCAGATGTGCCAGTTCGAAGTCTGCGAGGACCGCTTGCCCCGTCAGGTGACCATCGAAGGATCGGGACGCACTGCCCATCAACGAGCCTTCGGCAACACGCGCCGTGAGCGTATCGAGCCACACGGCGACACTGTCGATGCGACCCGCAGCCTGGCCCTCGAAAGACTGGGTCCAGGGAGATTCACCGTGGAAGGATCCGGAGACGGTCAGCGACAGCGGCAGCAGACCGCCGGCGATCTTCAGGGGGTCTGCATTGAATTGTGATCGCGACGGGCGCGTTCGATCGCCATCATCCAGATACCCGAAAACGGACAGCCCTGCTTTCAAAGGCAAGCCGCTTGAGATGTCGAGAACTACAGGTCCATGGAGAACAACGAGAGCAGCCCCCTCCTGGAAGGTGAGGTTCTCGATGTCGATGTGCAGAAGTTCGTCTCGGAGATCAGCTGCCATGTGGGTACTGATACGCCAGCGGATCTCACCGAGGAGCAGCGAACCAGATGTCGTGACCTCCAGCCGATCAGCTTGCCCATTCCAAGGCTTGCGCCGTTGTAGATGGAGACTCGAGCCTCTCCATACCAACGTGTCGTCGCGGAACACATCGATGAGACCCTGGCGGATTCGAATCTCGGGGAGGTCTTCGACGAACGACGGCACTGCGATGTCGCGCCGCTCGTCAGCCGCGGCCCCCTCGGCTGCAGACGTGAACTGCCATCGGGTGCGCATGAGCGCAACCTCGACCTGCCATCGCCAAAGGTCGAGGGCGACGGTATCAGCCGTAACCCAGGAGCCGTGTCCCTCGGCGCGAAGTTGGTGTAACCGCACGCCAGCCAACAAGGACCCTGTCGTTTCCTCGACGTGCACTTCCCAGCCAGCATCGGCGGCGGAGTTCTGAACGAGCCAGAGCAGCAGGTGCGTGCCCAACGGCGACAGACCGAGGACGAGAAGAATCCCCAACAGACCGGCGACCAGACGCCTGGACCGAGTCCGGATCAAGAAGGACCAAAACTCTGCGCAGTATACCGGAAGGCTGCGATCGTCTCTGACCAGTGGTCAGCGTCCCAGCCCGCCTTCGCCTTGACCTCGGTCACAAACTGCTGAGGATCGGTGATCGCTTGCCACACGGCCGGCAGCAGTGTCCCACGACGCGATCCGTCCACCAGCATCAACCCGTCGATCCCTGGACGCAGCTGTTGGATCAGGTCCGCCGTGCCCGCCACCTGCAGCCGCTCCATCGGCGAAAGAACGGAGATCGACAGCTGTAGACCGGGGCGCTCCGTGTGGGTCAGTCGGGGAAACCTTGGGTCTCGCGTGGCGGCGGCGAACGTATTGTCCGCCACATCCTCTACGAGAGGTTTCATCGGGATGGAGCTGCCCATGCAACCACGCAGCGACCGATCCTCGCGCCGAAGAGTCACGAAGGTAGCCGCCTGGCGATGCAGTGAGGCCGGATAGTCGGACAGATCGATCTGCAGGGCCACACCTTCGGCCAGGAGATGATCGATGGCCTGTTCTGCAACCATCAGCAGGCGATTGCAGTCGGAGGAGGAGAGGTCACTCATGGAAGACGTAGGCCCCATATCCCACGACCCGATCCGGACTGCCGGCCGTGTCCGCTGAGTTCCGCACATCGACGGCCAATGCCCTCAACTCATTCTTGATCGCCACCTCGATCAGCGCCTGGATGCCGAGACGTCCACAGGCAGCCCCCTCGCCGAGGGCCTCTGCATCGAGGCTTTCAATGGCCCTAGATGTCGCCTGATCCAGCCGTTCGGCCACGTCATGGGAATGAAAATGACTCAGGTCGGAACTGATGACGAAGAGCGTCTCCGGCTCCCACAAGCGCTCGATGACGCGTCCGATGACAAGCGGATCGCATTGGCCAAACAGCAAAGGCACGATAGTGATGTCACCGCTCAGAGCGATCTGCAGGAAGGGTAGATGAACCTCCAGCGCGTGCTCATCTTCGTGGGCCTCATCGATGACGCCTGCAAGGCCTTCGTTGACGAGCTCGGTGACGACAGGATCGACGGCGATGGTGCCAAGGGGCGTGTCAAGAGCCGAGGCTGACGGCACGGCAAGGCCGGGCACAGCTACGCGGTGAGCAGGACCGATCAGGACGACGCGATGGATCGTCGAACATTGTGACTGAAGGGTGGAGTAAGCGCTGCCGGCAATGGGCCCTGAGAACACATACCCCGCATGGGGACACACAAGGGCCCGGACATGGCCAGAGAGGGGCCAATCCCTTTGTCTCGCCTGGAGATGGGCTGCCCCCTCGGCGAGATACGCTGCCACCGTCTGCGTAAGACGATGGCGATCGTCACTGTAGAATCGGCCGGCTACGGCTGCGGGTCGAACCTGCACGGCATCGCCGTCGGAAGGAGGCATGGACGTATATTCACAGCAATACGGTTCCGTGGAACCGCATCATTTCTAGATTACCCCAGCATGCTGGAGGGAGCAAGCCCGTTTTGCCCCAGATCTCCACCCATCCTGCGCGGTACTGGCACGCTGTCGACGACACACGACTGCAGTGCGATCTGTGTCCGCGATTCTGCCGATTGCGCGACGGTCAGCAGGGGCTGTGTTTTGTGCGCGCCCGCAGGGGTGATGAAATGGTGCTCACCACCTACGGTCGATCGAGTGGATTCTGCGTCGATCCTATCGAGAAGAAACCCCTCCATCACTTCCTCCCCGGCACGCCCGTTCTCTCCTTCGGCACCGCTGGCTGCAATCTGACCTGCCGATTCTGTCAGAATTGGGATATCAGCAAATCGCGTGAGGTCGACACCCTCGCCGATGCAGCATCACCAGAGACGATCGCACGAGCCGCCGTCGAATTGCAGTGCTCGAGCGTGGCCTTCACCTACAACGATCCCGTCATCTTCCTCGAGTATGCCGTCGACGTGGCCGCCGCATGCCGTGAAGCCGGAATCGACACCGTCGCCGTCACGGCCGGGGAAATTTCTCCGGAACCACGGCGCGAGTTCTTTGCGTCTATGGATGCGGCCAATGTGGACTTGAAGGCTTTTGACCAACGCTTTTATCACGATCTGTGCAGCGGCGATCTGGCCAGTGTCCTCGACACCCTCACCTATGTTTATCACGAGACCGACACCTGGCTGGAGATCACAACCCTCCTCATCCCCGGGGAGAATGATTCAGACCAGGAAATCGAAGCCGAGAGTATCTGGATCCGGGAGAATCTGGGGCCCGAAGTGCCCGTGCACTTTTCTGCCTTCCATCCGGACTTCCGCATGCAGGATCGCAAACGGACCCCGGCCAGTACCCTGACCCGCGCCCGCCAGATCGCCATCGACCAGGGTCTGCGGCACGTGTACACGGGGAATGTTCACGGTGAGAAGGGCGGCAGCACGGCGTGCACACAGTGTGGTCAGATTCTTGTCGGCCGCGACTGGTATACGCTCACGTCCTGGCACGTTGACGAAGCTGGCGCCTGTCCAAACTGCAAAACACCCCTGGCCGGTGTCTTCCGGGGGCGACCGGGTACGTGGGGTGCGAAACGCCAGCCTGTACGACTGGCGGACTTCGTTAGTCCCGCATCCCCTGACGCAGGATGACGAGCCTCACCAGATGCATGAGCGCCGTCGCCGTCGCCGCCACATACGTCAGTGCTGCGGCGTTGAGAACCTTCTTGGCCAGCACACCTTCCTGAGGCGCCAGATAGCGACCGTCCACCAACTGGGCCATGGCGCGTGAGCTGGCATTGAATTCGACGGGAAGGGTGATCACCTGAAAGGCCACAACCCCGGCATATAGCGCGATGCCAAGATCGACGAGAAACGTGCTGCCCGTAAAGAAGAATCCGATGAAAAACAGGGGGAAGGCCGCCATCGAGCCAAGATTGGCCACGGGCAGGAAAGCGTGCCGGAGATTCAGCGCGAAATAGCCATGGGCGTGCTGAACCGCGTGGCCCACTTCGTGAGCAGCCACAGCCAAACCGGCCAGATGACGACCATGAAAGATGTCGGAGGACAGACGCACGACCTTCGAGCGCGGATCATAGTGGTCGGTGAGCACACCGCTGGTTTCCTCGACGGCGACGTCGACGATGCGATTCTGCTGGAGTAACCGGCGCGCCACTTCAGCTCCGGTAATCTGTGCTGCGGACCCGACCTGGCTGAATTTCGTATACGTGCTCTTGACCCGGTGTTGTGCCCAAAGTGCCAGAATCATGCAAGGGATCAGGAGAAGTATCGTAGAATCGAGAGAGTACACGTCAAATTTCCTCGTTGAGCTGGGGACTGACTCCAAGAGCCATCAGATGTCGACTATCTGAGTATACAGATGCGACGCATACGCGCGAGGGTGGTTCCACCCTGGACGGCGCCTCGCCAAGTCGCCAGTTTCCGCAGCCCATGAAACTTGGAATCTACAATCGAACCTTCGATCGGCCAACGATCGAGGAGAATCTTGATGCCGTCGCGGCCGCCGGACTGGAGACCGTCCAGTTTGACCTGCTGACCGTCGGCCTCGAGACGCTGCCCGATGAACTGCCCCCCGAAGTGTGTACTCGTGTGCGAACCGCGTTGGCGCATCGCAACATCGAGATGGCAGCGCTCTCCGGTACGTTCAACGTCATCCATCCGACCCTGGGCCCGGCGGGTCTGAAGAGGCTGCGGCTTCTTGCTGAGGCCTGTCCCGCCCTTGGCACCGATCTGATCACCATGTGCACGGGGACGCGCGACCAGGACTACCTGTGGGGTGGCCATCCTGACAACGACACGACGGACGCCTGGAACGAATCGGTCCGCGCCATGGCGGCAGCGACGGCGATCGCCGAGCAGGCAGGGATAACCCTCGTTTTCGAACCGGAGGTCAACAACGTCGTCAACACGGCAGCGAAAGCTCGCCGGCTCCTGGACGACCTCGCCTCCCCTCACCTGCAGGTCGTCGTCGATGGTGCGAATCTGTTTCACAAAGGCCAGTTGAGTCGCATGCACGAGGTCTTGGACGAGGCCTTCGACCTGTTGGGCGATGACATTCGCCTCGCCCACGCTAAAGACCTGGAGAAGGATGGTGATGCGGGGCATCAGGCGGCTGGCACGGGGGTACTGGACTACCCGCACTATTTGGAGTGTCTGGATCGTGTGGGCTTCGCAGGGAATGTCATCCTCCACAGCCTCGAAGAAGCGCAGGTCTCCGCGTCCAAAGCCTTCGTTCTCGAACGCATGCCCTCGTCACCCAAGCCGTAAAACCCGGATTTCAGGAGAAGAGCACGCGATGTCAGACTTGCGCGATCAGATAGCGGTCATCGTCGGCAGCAGTTCGGGGATGGGCCGTGCCGCAGCTGTTTCCTACGCAGAGCAGGGCGCCAAGGTCGTGCTCGCAGCCCGGTCCGTGGACAAGCTCGAGGAACTCGCCACCCAGATCGGTGATGATGCGCTGGTCTGCCCCACCGACGTGGAGGACTCGGCGCAGGTGGAATCGCTGATCCAGAAAACGATCGATACCTTCGGCCGTGTGGACATCCTCGTCTATGCGACGGGTACCAATATCCCCGATCGCAGCCTCGAGAATCTGTCCTACGAGACGTGGAACATGATGATCAGCACGAATCTGACCGGCGCCTTCCACTGCACCAAGGCGGTTCTTCCGGTGATGAGGCAACAGAAGGCCGGTCTGATCATCTATCTGTCATCAGGGTGTGTGCAGTCGCCGGACGTGTCTGGCGTGTCCTATCAGGCCTCGAAATGCGGTCTGTCCGGATTGGCGCACGGCACCTTCAAGGAGGAACAGGCGAATGGCATTCGCACGACGGTCATTTTCCCCGGTCTGTGCGATACACCGCTGGTCTTCAAGCGCCCGACGCCAACCCCACCAGAGGTGATGGCCAAGGCCCTGCAGCCGCAGGATGTGGCCGATGCCTGCCTGTTCGTCGCGACCTTGCCCAGCCGAACTCGCGTACCGGAGCTCGTGCTTCTTCCTGCCGGGCTCTAATCGGTCTCTACGCCCCACCGGGGCAGCCTAGTCGTAGATACCCAACAACTCGACGTCGAAGATCAGCGTTGCACAAGGTGGGATATCCGGAGACTTGCCAGCCAGACCATAGGCCAGGTGCGCCGGGATCGTCAGTTTGGCCTTGCCTCCACCCTCCAGCAGCTGAAGTCCCTCCCGCCAACCGGGAATGACATCCTGCAGACCAAAGCTGGAGGGATGTCCTCGCTTGTAGGAACTGTCGAACACCCTGCCATCGGGAAATCGGCCCTCGTAGTGAACCTGAACTCGATTGTCCGCCGCAGGCCGCGGGCCCGGACCTGGTTTGGTCAGGAGGAAGATGAGCCCTGACTCGGTGCGAATCGCTCCCGGTTCGGCAGCAGCCTGTTCGAGAATGGCCTTCTCGTCCGGATCGCTGCATGGATCTGCGCATGCTGAGAAACTCAGCAGGAGACCGGCAGACCCGATCAGGGATGTCCGCACCCAGGACATGGTTCAGGCCGGTGCCGCGACGGTGAGTTGACCGTGCACGCCGTGTCGGTCGATGAGTTCCTGCACGAATCCACTGGCCTTCGACTGCTCCACAAAGTCGGCCAGGAATTCAGCGGCATATGGGCGATCGCGCTTCGTGCCGATCGCCTGCTGGACAGCCGTGAACTGCCCGTCGAGGATCCGAGCTCCGGGCAGTCCCTGGACGTCCTTGATCAATCGGGATCTGAGCCCCGCCAGCGCGTCCAGACCGTCGGCGACAAAGAGCTCAAGCGACGCATCGACACCGTCTGCCTTGACCAGGTGGGCGTGTTCGATGTGATCGGCAAGCCAGAGGCCGTAAGCGGATCTTTCCGCGACGTCAATACGAACACCGGGCCGATCCACCTGCTCGATCGAGCGAATTACAGATCCATCCGGCACCAGGTAGGTCGCCTCGATCTCGGCATAGGCTGCGGTGAACCGGATTGTCCTAGCTCGTTGAGGCTCAGCGCCAAGATTGCCGATGTCCCACAGATCGTCCTCAGCTGTGTCGGCCAAAGCGCCAGGGGTGTCGTACAGGACGTATTCCACAGCAACGGCCAGCCGGTCTGCGATGGCTCGGGCCATGTCTGGTGAAACCCCGATCGGCTCGCCGTCAGGCCCTCGATCGGAGACGAGAAGGAAGTTCGACAGATTGATCGCCGCCCGAAGGGTTCCTGTAGGTGCCAGTTCCGCACGCGCCTTTTCCAACATGCCAGTCCTTCCGCTACAGGACGTACCCAGGAAGGGGAACCATCACCGATTCGCCATTCTGTTCGGGGCCAAGACCAAGAATAAAAGGCCCTGCAATAGCCACCCACTCCTCAGGCGAGGGTTTGTTGGGAGCGTTGTCCGGCCAGTTCGAACGATACATGTCCGTATTGATGTCACACGGGTTCATCGGAATCGAGGCCATCGTCTCCGGTAAATCACGAGCGATCGCCTTCATCAAACCCTCAATGGCCCACTTGCCTGCGCAGTAGGGGGCTTGATTGCGCAACCGGCAACCCTTTTTTCCTGGTCGCTAAACCAGTCGGCCAGAACCCGACCCAGCCCACGTGTCACCCCCGTGATGGCGATCAACGGAGCGCTGCTCATCGACCATCCTCGATGAAGCGAACATATCCCAGGCGATCAGGTACGTGATAGGATTGCAGGTTGAGGGGCGCCCACCCGGACAATTCCTGGGATCGCCCTGCCTCACGGCGAGGGCGTTCATAGCGATTCACATTGATCCGCCAGACATCGCCTGGCTGTGGTGGTACAGATGCTGAACCGGCGATCTTGCCGAATCCCGACCAGGGCAGGGCGAATTCGAAGACCGATCCCTGATCCACATCGGTGCTGTCATTGACGGTACCGTGGTTCATCACGGCATGTCGCATGCCCTGCTGCTTCCACGAGTAGAGGTCGGGCCAATCGACGGGGTCACCATTGGCATACTTGAACTCATTGTTGGGAATCCAGAGATCGTTGATTGTATCCAGACAGTTGATGTGGATCTCACCATAATCCTTCCCATCGCCGTCTGGATCGATGAACAACTCGATCGTCTCCTCTCGACAGAGACAGACCTTGTCGCCTTCCACCATGGTGCTCCAGATGTCGGGATCATCTACGGCGATCAGGAAATAGAGGTTCTCCTCATCCCACAGGATTCTTGCCATCGTCTGAAACTGTGGAGTCAGATCATCGCTCTGGAAACGCGTGAAGAGGCCTACTTCGGGCGCCAACTGCCAGGACAGTTCATTGGGGATGCCGTCTACGATGATCGGCCCGCGGGCAAAACCTGCATCATAGTGACGTTCCCAGTCAGTTCCCTCCTCTGCGTGGACACATACTAGCGTCAGCACCAGACAGAGCAGAACCGCGACGGGGGCGGGGACGAGTCTACGCATGACAACTCCGATCTTCGGGAGGAGGGCGGCAGGTAGGAAACAGACGGCGAGCGAGGCCTCCGATCGATCAGGACGCGGCCGAAGCGTCACCCATCGATCGTTTGACGGCCACGTGGATCTTGTCAGCCTCGAATTCAGTGGGATCCGCCACACCTGCGGGCAGACGAAGGGTCAGAGGCACGGCCACACCCGCTGAGACGATCATCTGGAACGCCGCCTCCACCGTCAGATCCGTGTGTTTGATGTCTTCCCGCGGCACGATCAACATGAATCCCGTGGTAGGATTGGGGGCCGTAGGAATGAAGATGCTGTGCGCCGGTTCGCGGTCGTAGTCGAAGGGTACATCACCGGCGAGAAAACCAAGGGTCCACGTGCCGCGGCGTGGGTATTCGAACAGGACGACCTTCTTGAATCCCGCACCCGTAGGCGAGGTCATCGTCTCGAGCAATTGCCGAACGGGACTGTAGATCGTCCTCACAAGTGGCAGGCTCTCGATCGCTTCGCGTGCCTCGGCCCACAGACGCCGACCCAGCACGTTGGTTGCGATCGTACCCACGGCGTAGAGAATGATGATGGTGATCCCGAAGCCGATGCCGCTGTAGTACCAATCGGGATTGCCGAAGAAGGCGGCGAAGGGTTTGACCAGTGGGCGCGAGAATCCATCCGCCCAGTCGAAGAGCTTCCACAACACAAAGCCTGTAATCCACAGAGGCGCGATGATGGATACACCGGCCATGAGACGCGTGCGCATCCGATGCAGGAAGCTGTGCCGCGGCTCATGCGACAGCATGTCTTCAAGGGGCGTTTCGGAAACGTTGGGATCAGGCGTCATGACGGTTGGTCGGTCAGTGTCAGCATGGGCACACCAGGATGGCCGAGAGCCGAGAAGCTTAGCACGCCACCTCGACCACAGCAACCCGAACCTCGACAGGTCGTGGCGGCACAGAGGGAGTCCTCCTATCATCCTCTTCCATGGGCCACTCGTCAACACAACCATCCGGACATCTGTCGGGACACGCGTCTGAATCTCATCGATCGGATCCGTCGCGGTCTGGGCACCGGTCCATCGCCGAAGGACGCTGGCAGTCTGTCGGGCTCGGCGTTCTGCGGTATGCCGATGGCGTCAACACGTACGCAGTGCGGACCGAACCGGGGCACATCGTTATCATCGACCCCGGACGCGGCCGGTGGTGGCATCACCTCGATCAGATCGGCGTCACGATGGTCGATGCCGTCGTCATCACCCATCTGCATCGGGACGGGGTCTGCGGACTGTATCGCCCTGGCCCTCTGGCCGATGAGTATCGGGGCGACATCTTTCTCCCAACAGGCGATCTTCCCCTCGCCGACGACATCAAGACGTTCTGGGCGAACTATCAGGCCGCCGGTTGCCCGACCTCGTACGCTGCGCCCCGACAGCCACTGCTTAGAAGCTCACGTCAACGGCTGCGAGCCATCGGCGCTGACAGTGAGATCTGCTTCGGCAAGGTGCGCCTGTGTGCCATCGCCACGCCGGGCCATTCCCGAGGGGCGCTGAGTTACCTGCTCAACTGCGGCGATCGACAGGCGATCTTCTGCGGTGACGCGGCCCATGCAGGCGCCACCATCCATCAACCCTATCACCTCGAATGGGATCATTGGACACCGGAGGGGGTCCTGCAAGCCTGGTATGGTCTGGAGCGACTGCGTGCGAATCGCATCGATCTGCTGTTGCCGAGCCACGGAAACATCGTGCGCCGGGAGCCTAGAGATCTGCTGGCCCGCCTGCAGGATCGACTGCTGCGGCTGGTGAGTGCCAAGACGGCGATCGCCGCGGGAGAGCCCTCTCGGTGGTACAACGCCGAGACTGTGGCCGAGGGTGTTCGACAGATCCTGCCCCATCTCTACGCGTTTGGCGGCAATAGCTATCTGCTGGCCAGCTACGACGGCAGTGCTTTGATCGTCGATCCTGTGAAGGGCAGCCTGCCCGCCCTTGAACGGCTTGTGGAGCACACAGGACTGCGGCCGGATGTTGCCACGGCCACCCACTACCACTACGACCACAGCAACGGTCTACTCGATCTGCGGAAACGCTACGGGGCCCAGATCTGGCTGCACCCGTGGGTAGCCGAACCGCTACGCGACCGCAATCGTCTCGATGTCCCCTTTTTGCCACTCGAGTCGGTCGATGCCGATCGGGTATTGCCCGAAGAAGGCCGCCTCCGCTGGCGTGAATACGACCTGGGCGTACGACCCTATCCGGGGCAGACGTGGTGGCACTGCGCTTTCGACACGCTCGTCGATGACCGGCGCGTTCTGATCTCAGGCGACAATTTCCAGCCACCGAGCCGATGGAATGGAACGGGCGGTTTCTGTGCCTTCAACGGTAGCCGATTCAGAGAGGGTTTCGCCCGCTCTGCTCGCGTCGGCCTGCAGATCGCCCCGGACATCGTCTGCAATGGCCATCAATGCCTCTACCACTTCGATGCTCGACTCCACGAGGCGATCCTTGCCTGGTGTGACGAGGCGGAAACAGCTGTCGCCGATGTGTGTCCTGGCTCTGCCTGGCGAGCGAACTATGACCCACGAGTCGTGCGCTTCGAACCCTTTGCCATCGAGGCGATACCGGGCGGCAGCCTCGACATCCATGTCGTAGTGACCAACTACAAACGCACAAGCATAGTGGCTGAGATCGAACCTGTGCCCACGGCTGACCTGGCCCCCCCGACGCCCTCGCGGCGGCGAACGACGGTGCCTGCTGGGGGGAGTCGCCGCCTGAAGCTACGCATAGATGTCGCCGAGACTGCAAAGACGGGTCGACAGCTGCTGGCCCTCGATGCCACCTTCGACAAGGTTGTCCACCCTGAAGCTTGTGTGGCTTTGGTCGATGTGAAGCGCAAACGAAGAAAGCGGACCCGATGACCGACACGGGTAGTTCACCCTCCCTCGTTCTGCTCAGCGGTGGGATGGACTCAACCACCTGCCTATGGTGGGTACGGGCAAACACACAGGGGCCCGTACACTCGGTGAGCATCGACTACGGACAGCGTCATCGCGTGGAACTGGAATTCGCGCAACAGTTATCGACCCTCGCCGGGGTCGCAACCCACCGGCAGATCCAGGTCGACCTTCGCTCGATCGGTGGCAGCCCACTCACCGACCCCGATCTGGCCGTCCCGGCGGCTGTCGAAGATCGACAGACGGCCACAGTCGTCCCCTTCCGCAACCTCCTGTTTGTCACACTGGCCGCCGGTGTCGCAGAAGTGGAGGACGTTCACGACCTCTACATCGCCCCCGTACGTGACGATCAGGCGGCGTATCGAGACTGCCGACGCGAATTCTACGATAGTCTGGAATCCACACTGGGACTGGGTGCGACGAAGGAGGCGGACTTCCGCATTCACACGCCCCTCGTGGAGTATTCGAAGAAGCGAGTTGTCCAATTGGGACTCGAACTGGGAGTCCCCTACGAACTGACCCACACCTGCTACGAGGGCCGCAGGCCGGCCTGCGGGGTCTGCGATGCGTGCAGTGAGCGCCTGGCCGCCTTCGCCGCCCACGATGTGGATGACCCCATCGACTATGAGGAGCAAGCCGCCCGGTGAAAATTGACCATGTTGAAGCAATCCATCTGAGATTGCCCGAAGTGCGAGAAGTCGCTGACGGCACACAGGACGTTCTGCTGGTCCGTCTCCACGCCGAAGATGGAACGACCGGCTTGGGTGAGGTCGTATCGTGCAGCTATGTGGCCCGCGCCGTGGTCGAGTCGCCCCGGTCGGCACCGTTCCGACACGGATTGGCGGCCATCATCACGGGGATGGAGATCAATGATGCCGCCGGCATCGACGCGGCCATGATCGAGGGCACCGCGTGGTACGGACCCGGCGGAATTGCGAGGCACGCCATGAGTGGTGTGGACATGGCCCTGTGGGATCTGCGAGGCAAGATCGCCGGAGTCCCTGTGCGGCGACTGTTGAGGGCGGATGCGGCAGACCGGGTTCCGGCCTATGCGAGTGTCCTCTGGCCGGATACTCCTGAACAGGTGGGCCCATCGGCGTCGAGTTTCGTCGATGCCGGTTATCGTTTCGTGAAGTATGGATGGGGTCCGATGGGCGCCGATGCCACCCTCGATGAGGAACTCGTCGCCGCCGCGCGGCAGGCTCTCGGAGATGTGGCCCTCATGGTCGATGCAGGTCGTGCCTGGGACGCTGCCACGGCCATCGAGCGAGCCGGTTCCTTTGCAGCCTACGACATTGCGTGGCTCGAAGAGGCCCTGCATCCGTATGACTTTGGTGGACACCGCCATTTGTGTGCCGAGTCAGCCGTGCCCATTGCCGGCGGCGAAGCGATCACACTGATGGAGGAGTACGAACAGTTGCTGGCGACAGGGCTGCACTTCGTACAGCCCGACCTGGGACGCGTCGGCGGAATCAGTTATGGCCAGCGCCTCGCCGAACGGTCATTGGAAGTCGGTTGTCGACCCGTGCCCCATGCCTTTGGCACGGGCGTCCTGCTCGCCGCCTCCGCGCAGTGGACGGCGGCGTCACCGGACCCCCTGACCGAATTCACGCGCGCGCCGTCGCCACTGGCTCGCGACCTGGTTCGTCACACCATGGATTTTCGCGAGGGTCAACTGCACCTCGACGACACGCCCGGTTTGGGTGTCGAACTCGTCGACGACATTGTCGCGCGTTATCGCGTGTGATTCACTCGCGGTACCGAAACTCGTTTCATAACCCTTAGGAGCTGCCCATGTCGAGTGCCGATACCTACGAATTCGACGAATTGACCTGGCCCGAGGTCAATGAATGTGTCGAAATGGGCAAGATCCCCATTCTGCCAACCGGCTCGGTCGAGCAGCATGGTCATCATCTGCCACTCAAGGTCGATCACCTGTGCGCCAATGCCGTGGCCACCGAAGCGGCGCGCCTGAAACCCTCCAAGGCCCTCGTGCTCCCACCAGTGACCTACGGATATGTCCATCATGTGATGGACTTTCCCGGTTCGCTGAATATCCACTACGAACACTTCATCCAGTATTGCCTGGACATTACCAAGAGCCTCGCCTACCACGGCTTCAAGAAGATCATCCTCGTCAATGGCCACGGATCCAACCACAACCTCGTGGACATGGTGGCCCGACGAACGATTGTCGAAACCGACGCCAGCTGCGTGTTCTGTAGTTGGTGGCAGCTGTTGAAGGTGAATCCAGATTTCGACAAGCAGTGGCGGGAGAGTGTCTTCCCCGGCGGCTGTTCTCACGCCGGGGAACTCGAGACGTCCATGCTCATGCACCTAGATCCGGACAGCGTCCGCACGGACAAGGTGAAATCCGAGATCGCCCGAACGAACAAGCGCGGCTCGAAGTTTGTCTGGACAGACCTGTTCGCCAAGGGTGCCATGGGGCTGATCGAGTGGACGAGTCAGTATTCCGATTCGGGCGTCATGGGTGAAGCCGAGAAGGCGACGGCAGAAAAGGGCCGGATCGTGTTCGAGGAGGTGACCTCGAATCTGGCCGAATTCATCGACGATTACTATGACATGGAGATCGAGACACCGAGTCGACGCCAGGACAAGGAGCCGACCTTCCCTCTGTCTTTCCCTACGGACTGAGGACCGTCACCTGAGGACAGACCGACCCGTCAACGACTTGGACTGAGCACGCCACCGGGAGACAGTCGATACCGTATTTGAGACTCGGGGCAAGTGAACTCCTCTTTTCCCGGACCGGCCTGCAGGGAGTGCCCCTCCCGGCTGACCCACCCACTCTGCCGGGCGGGCACGCCGATCACCATGGCGTAGTCCGGGACGTCGCGAGTGACAACGGCTCCGGCCCCGATGAGGGCATAGGCCCCGATGGTGACACCGCAGACAATGGTGCTGTTGGCCCCCAACGTGGCCCCCTTCTTGACGAGGGTCTCGCGGAACTCTGTCTTGCGCTCGATGAAGGCGCGGGGATTGACTACATTCGTAAACACCATTGACGGTCCGCAGAACACGCCATCCTCCAGGGTCACCCCTTTGTAGATGGAGACATTGTTCTGCAGTTTGCAGCCGTTGCCGATCTGCACATCCCGGTCGATGTAGACGTTCTGGCCGATATTGCAGCCGGTGCCGATGCGAGCCCCGGCCATCACGTGGGAAAAGTGCCAGATGTGAGTATCGTCGCCGATCTCGACGGGTTCATCGACGCAGGCGGTCGGATGGATGTGGGCAGTCGGCATGTACGTGATCCGTCGTAGTCAGGTGAAAACAACAACATCCAATATAGGCCCGAACCGAGATTGACGACGAGATCGATCAACGTCGGTTCATCGCGATGTAGAAAGAGCACGAGGGAATATTGTCATGAAGCTGTCCACATTCGCCATCAAGGGTGAGGAACGAGTCGGAGCCGTGATCGCCCGTGACAAGGTCATGATTGACCTTGCTGCCGTGGAGAAGACTGCCGTCCGACGCGAGAAGCGCAAAGTCAATGATTTCTATGGCAGCATGCTTGAATTCCTGCAAGCAGGCAACAAAGCCATGACCGCGGCGAAGAAACTGGTGAAGCCGTTGGCTGAGAAGATGGGCGATGAGCCCAAGGCCGATGGAAAGACGACTCACCTGGTGACGAAGATCAAACTTCGCGCTCCCGTACCAAATCCAGCGAAGCTGTTCTGCCTTGCCGGCAACTACCAGGACCACATCGAAGAGGGTGGTGGACGCATGGCGGCACAGGACAAGGAGACGCCGCGTGTCTTCATGAAGCCGCCCACAACGACGGTGATCGGCCCTGATGACAAGATCCTGATCCCGCCCGTGGCCCAAGCCATCGACTGGGAAGGTGAATTGGCCGTCGTCATCGGTCGCAAGGGCAAGGGGATTGTCGCCAAGGATGCCCTGAATTACGTCGCGGGGTACACGGTGATGAACGATGTGTCGGAGCGCAAATTGGAGATCAAGAAGCGCTCCTCCAGCCGTCCAAAGGACGAGTGGTTCGATTGGCTCAATGGTAAATGGCTCGACACCGCCGCCCCCCAGGGCCCGTGGATCGTGACGACGGATGAGATCAAGAACCCTCAGGATCTCGACATCAGCACCTTTATCAATGGGTCACGCAAGCAGCACAACAACACGGGTCAGATGCTCTACTATGTGGCCGATATCATCGAGTATATCTCGGCCATCATCACACTGGAACCCGGTGACATCATCAGCACCGGTACGATCTCCGGTGTGGGCGCCACGACGGGCACCTTCCTGAAGGACGGAGATCGCGTGGAGATCGAGATTTCAAAGATCGGCGTCCTCAAGAACGATGTGGCTGCATCGAAGAAGTAGAGCCATGGCATTTCTTCAGCTTCAAGGGGCGCTGGTGAAAACGTGATCGACTCCGGAACGTGACATCTGCCGCCGAGGGCGGTGACGCGACATCAGGCTCGGCTCCCAGTGGACTGTGGAGTCGAGCCTTTGTCGTGCTTTGCGCCCTTTCCTTCCTCGCAGGTGTGGCCAGCGCTCCGTACTCGTCACTGCTGCCCGTCTATGTGGACGCGGATCTGGATCGTCTGCCATTGTTCACCGGATACCTGCGAGCGATCTCGCTGATTCTGGGTGGCTTGTTCGCCGTGGTGGGCGGTCGCATGTGCGACCTGTTCGGTCTGAAAACGACCCTTCTGCTCGGTCTGGCGGGCAGCGCTCTCACGGGACTCGTCTTTCACAACACCGAGGTCATCGCTCTGACGGGGCTGGTTCTGGTCATCGGCGCTGCTCAGGGTCCGTTGAGCACGGCAGGCCAGAGTTATCTGATCGCCGCCGCAGGCCCTGCACGGCTCGGCCTGGGTGGTGCCCTCTACTTCCTCAGTGGAACCTTCGGAAACGCGGTCGGCAGTTTCGTGACGGGCCTGGTAAAGGAAGACTGGTCCTTCAGCGAGCTAGGCAGTGTCATGACGGCAACCCTCTCGTGCGTGGTCGTGCTGGGCGTGTTGCTGTTGCCCGCCACCACCGGACAGCGGCACGCGGCCGACGGCAGTCGCCAGCGGATGGCCCTGTGGTCCTCCTATCGCCCGTTGCTGCGCCAATCCAACGTGCACCTGCTCGTCGGTCTGCGCCTGTCGATCACCACGTTCTGGGGTATGGCATCGCTGATTCTCCCCCTGCTGATCTTCCGCGCCAGTGATTCGGCATCCACGGCCGCTTTCTATGCCTCCGTGTCCCTTGCCTGCGCCGCAGGTGGCCAGTTGCTCACCGGACTGCTGCGCGATCGATATGGACGGACGCAACCGCTACTGGTCTCATCGACAGGTGTCGTCGTCAGCGCCCTATGTCTGGCCTTCTCAACCGAGTCGGTACCCCTTCTGTTCGTCTTTGGCACGGCGCTGACCACCACCGCATGGGCCGTGTCGACCCTCGTTCCAGCGCTCATTGCAGAGGTGGCCACGAAGGCCGAAAAGAACCGGCTCGTGGGACTCGGTCACTTTGTGTGGAGTACCGCCATGGTCACAGGTTCCCTGCTTGGCGGCTGGTGGGTAGAGATCGATCCGGCAATTCCCTTCGGATTCGGAGCCGTCTCGGCCACAATCGGCACGTGGTGTGCCTGGCAGTTGTGTCGTCGCCTTCGAAACATTGAGACACCAGACTGATAGCTATGCGTCGACTACCACTGCTGCTGGTCAGCCTCGCCCACTTCTGCGTCGATTCCTATGCCACCATGCTGGCGCCGGTGCTGCCCCTGGTCATCGACCGTCTCGGATTGAGTCTGGCCAGCGCCGGCATCCTGGGAACCATCGTGTCGGCCTGTAACCTGAGTCAGCCCCTGTTGGGGATCTGGGCCGACAGGATGCGACGCCGCTGGCTGGTGGTGGGTGGTCTGGGATTGGCGGCGGTCTTTACGCCACTGATGGGCATCGCGCCCACGTATTATACGCTTGTGGCGGCACTGACCATCGGTGGCTTCGGCGTCGCCGCATTCCATCCGCAGGTGTTCTCCCTGGCCGGTGAACTCAGCGGCGACCGTCGCGCCTTTGGCATCGCCCTCTTCATTTTCGGTGGAACCATGGGGCTTGGCGTCACTCCGCTGTGGATGCCCTACTACGCCGAGCAAATCGGTCTCGATCTTCTGCCGCTGGTAACGATCCCCGGCATCCTGTTTCTGCTGGCCGTGTGGCGTTGGATCCCCCTCGACAATCCCCATCTGAGTGACGGCGCTGCGGCGGTCTCTTTGTCAGGGCTCGGCCCGGCGGCGGGCGGGCTCGCCATCATCACCGCCGTTGTCGTACTTCGTTCGGTCACGGGACTGGGTTTCGGCTTCTTCCTGGCCGTGCTGTCGAAGGAACAGGGCATGGGAGCGGCCGCCATTGGCATCCCCCTCGCGATCTACAATATCTCCGGGGTTGTGGGTGCCCTCCTCTTTGGATATCTGGCCGATCAGGTGAAACCCAAGCCGCTGGTTTGGGGATCCTTGGCAATGTCAGCCCCGGCTCTGTATGCCTTCTTGCATACAGACGGTTCGATGAGTTATGTCGCTCTGGCCATCGGTGGTGGACTGCTGTTGTCTTCGAATTCCATTCTCGTCGCCCTGGCTCAGGACCTGGCACCGAAGCAGTCGGGCCTGGCGTCGAGTTTACCACTTGGTTTCAGTTGGGGTCTGGCGAGTCTCGCCTTGGGCCCCATCGGTTGGTTCGCAGATCGAATCGGGATCGCCGAAACGCTGTCTTGGCTGGTCCTGCTACCTCTGGTCACTGCCGTCGTCGCCCTGTTCCTGCCTCCGGGCGGTGGCCGCGGTGGTTCACGGAGAGTGGAACGCGTGGAATCAGAATCTTGAACACGAAGGAGATGGATGATGAACAACAATACACTATGGAATAACATCTACACCGCGTTGGCATGTGACATCATGGACGGCATGGGATTTCGCGATCAGGCGCTGTCTCACGATCTGCGGCCTGCCCGGGACGATAACTGGTTTGCTGGTCCGGCAGTCACCCTCGACGCACACGAGAACGACCAGCCGAGCGACGATCCCTACGGCAAGATCTTCGAGGCCTACGATCTGGTCTCGCCCGGTGATGTGATCGTTGTGGCTACCAATGGCGAACTGAAGTCAGGGCTGTGGGGAGAACTCCTGTCGACGGCAGCCGCTGCGCGGGGTGTCCATGCCATGGTCACCGACGGCCTGGTACGGGACATCCGTCTGATGAATGACATGGGATTCAACTGCTTCAGCCGCGGATACTCTCCCCTCGATTCGGCCGGTCGCATCCTGCCGACGGCCGTACAGGTGCCCATCACCTGCGGGGGTGTGCAGATCGAACCCGGAGACTTCATCCTCGCCGACTATGAGGGTGTCATCTCGATTCCCGCCGCGATCAAAGATGACGTCATGGTCAAGGCGCAGGAGAAACTCGAAGGAGAGAACACGGTGCGTGATGTATTGGCCTCGGGTCGCTCACCGCGTGAGGTCTTCGACGAGTACGGAATCCTCTGATCAGGCGCCTGTCGAGAGTCTGGGTCGAACGTCTGGGGGGTCGATCGTCCCCTGCTGTTCAGCTGCCATGCTCCAGGGGATGAGCACCCGCGATACGGGGCACAAAAAACCCCCGACGGCGGTGTAGTACTACACCATCCGACGGGGGTTGCCCTAAGGAGGATTAGGAGGTGCTCAAACCTGCGGGGATTGGCCGATCCATCGCGGGTCTACACATGTCATCGGCACCCCTCGAGGACACTTTAGGAAAATGGATGTAGGATTCGTAACTTATTGTTTTTAAGACACTTGCGAATCTTCCATTGGAACGACTTCAGATTGGGGCGCCGAAGCATCTAAGGCCTGCTCGAAGTCGTCCCAGAGATCTTGTGCCGCCTCGATGCCCACGGCCACGCGGATGAGCTGGTCGCTGATCCCCAGAGTCTGCCGCTGTTGCGCGGATTGTCCCGCGTGTGAGCTCACCGCAGGGCGACTCACCAGTGTCTCGACCCCCCCCAGACTCGGCGCATCCACCGCCAGCGTGAGCTGATTCAGGAGCCGCTGCGCCCGTGCCCCATCTCCCACGACGGAGAAGCTCAGCACACCCCCACAACCGCCGAACCATTCCGACGCCCGCTGGTGAGCAGGGTGTGAGCTGAGACCAGGGTAATGCACCTGGCTCACGTCTGGATGTTCCTGGAGACGCTCGGCGAGCATCTGTGCATTGTGGCATTGCTGTGTCATGCGCAGTTCGAGCGTTTTCAAGCCACGATGCAGCAGAAAACAGGCGTGCGGGTCGAGAATTCCGCCGAGGTGATTGAGGCGGTGCGTAATCGTTGAGATGTGCTCCCTCGTCGACGCCACACACCCAGCAACGATATCCGAGTGACCATTGAGATACTTCGTCGCACTGTGCAACTCCACATCGAATCCCATCGACAAGGGCTGAAACAGCGCTGGCGAAGCGAACGTATTGTCGATGAGGGACGTGAGGGAGTGCTGCTGGCAGAAATCGACGACGGCGGGAAGATCCGGCACCTTCAGGAGAGGATTGCTCATCGTCTCCACGTAGAACAAGCGCGTCTGGGGCCTGCATACCTCCGCCCACGAATCTGGCTCTTCCGCGTCGACAAAGTCGACGTCGATACCGAGCCCCGGCGCCTCTTCATGGAGGAAACTGAGCGTCCCCCCGTAGAGGCAGTCCTGAGCGAGGATATGGTCACCCGTCTTCACCAGACTCAGCAGTGTCGTACTGATCGCCGCCATGCCGGAGCCGGTGACCAGCGCCGCCTCGGCCTCGCACAATCCGGCCAGTTTCTGGGCCAGGCGTTGGTGATTCGGCGAATTGCTCAGACGTAGATATCGGATATCATCGTACGTCGTCTCGTCACCTGAGGTGGCCCGATAGGTCGCACTCTGAAAGATGGGCAGGCTGACAGCCCCCTCGATGCGGGGTTCTTCGCTGTCGTGAATCAGGCGGGTCGAGAATTGTCGCTTCGTCATCGCACGAACCTGTCGATGAGCCCCTCGTAGAGGCGGATGAAGTCTTCACGCCCATTGCTGCGATTGTAGAAATAGCAGAACGGATTCGGATTGAGCTCGAGGATATAGAGTCCCACTTCTCCGTCGATCACGTCGATGGCATAGAATCCCAGATCGATCGCCTCTGCGACGCAGCCGCACAACTGCGTCATACGCTCGAGCAGGGCTGGTTCCTCGACGCGTACGGCACGGCCCGTACTGTGATGCAGCGGGTTCAGATCGCCATCGATGACGTCATCGCCGTCGCTGACCTTGCCATAAGCCATCAGCAAGTCCGTGCCGCTTGCGAGAATCCGATACTCGGGGCCGGCGACAAACGCCTGGGCCAGCAGCAGGTTGTCGAGATAACCTGCGTTCTCGAACAGCGCCTGGAGACGACGCTCGACGGCGTGGGCATTCGATTCGGCATAGACACCAGCCGACACCGAGCTTCGAGGTCTCTTGATGACCACCGGATAGGTCAGCTTCGATTCGACATCACGAACCATCTCCGAAATGTTCTCATGGGTCTTGTACCGGCTGAATCGGTCATCGGCATAGGGATTGAACAGCTGCAGCGTCTGCGGAACCTGCAAGTGCGCCGCCTCGAAAATCTCCTGCTGGTAGCCCTTGTCCTCCGCCATGCGCGCGGCGACGTAGTCGTTGAAAGGGTGTTTGTTACGGTAGAAAAGAAGGGGACGTTTCCCGCCTTCCAGACGCACCACGTTCCCATCGGCTGACACGGGAGCCAGGCGGAGCCCAGCGCGATGACAAGCGGCCTCGAGACAGACCAGGCTTTCGCGTGCCACGTCCTCGCTGATCCCTTCCGCCTCGAAGGGCAGATGGAGTCGCTCACGGATTCGTGCAACCAGATAGAGCGACCCGGTAACACACACAGGCGTGTCGATGCCAGCCGCCTGCGACGCCTCTTGCCACGACGACTCGATCTGGATGTCTGCACCGGCAGGCGCCACCGCTGCCAGGTCGCGAGCGCTGATCGCCTTGGGGTGGTCTATCTGGGTCAGGATCATCCGGGACGCGACGGGGGCCAGGGCCTGCAGAACGCCCGCTGCATCGTGTCCCTTCAGCAAGGCGACGACAAAACACCACTGTTTCGCCAGGGAGGTCAGATCTTCCACCAGGGCCGATGCCGCCGCCGGGTTGTGGGCGCCATCGAGAATCATCCAGGGCTCGCGCCGGGCGATCTCGAAACGTCCGGGGTGACGGAATCGATCCAGCACCTGCGACGTGATCGTGGGTGCCATCGACGGCTCGACCCAGCTTGCGACGGACAGGGCGAGGCGGGCATTGTCGACGAACGTGCAGGGGCGTTCGCGACCTGCAGCGACGGACACCGCGTGGGGGACCGCTGGGTCGCGCTCGGCACCGCGAGTCCCATCGATCCCGGCCACGAACAAGGGAATCTTCGATGCTGCGCAGTGACGACGGATGTGGTCGAGGACGATGCCTTCCTGCGCCTCGGTGGTGAACAAGGGGCGTCCTTCCCTGGCGATCGGCAGCTTCTCATCAGCGATCTGCGTCAGTTCATCGCCGAGAATATGACAGTGATCCAGTCCGATCCGCGTCAGAATCGCGGCATCGTGGTCCCAGGCGTTGGTGCTGTCATAGCGTCCGCCGAGTCCGACCTCGTAGATGGCGATATCCACGTCATTGGTTGCGAACAGATCGGCGGCCAGCACGGTGAGCGCCTCGAAGCGGGTGAAGGCTCCAAGGCCTTCTGTGGTGAATCCGCGGGTGACGTCGTACAGGCGAGTCAGCCCGTCTGCCCATTCATCCTTCGACAGCAGCTGACCATCTACTCGGATACGTTCACGCTGGCTGTGCAAGTGGGGGGAGGTGTAGAGGCCGCAGCGCAGGCCTGCGGCCTGCAACAGATCGCACAGCAGGGACGAGACCGTGCCCTTGCCATTGGTTCCGCCTACGATGATGCTGCGTGTCGAGGCCTGAGGGTCATCGAGGCGTGCGAGCAGACACCGCAGGCGAGGTAGATAGTGCTCCACAGGCCCCAGAGCGGGCCGTCCACGCTCCCAATCGGGGAGCGTGTCGAGAAAACGCTTACCGCGGAAGTAGTCCATAGCAACGACTATCCGCCGCGTGTGTGCATTTCGCGGCGTGGATCCTGGCGCAACTCCTGGATCTGATACAGCGCACCGCGTTGGGGGATCTCCAAACGCTGCTCGGCGCCGCGATCGTCGCGCCAGGCCCAAGTCTCGCCGATGAGCGCGACGAGTTCGTCGTGCGTGGCCCCCTCGCGGAGCATGGAACGCATATCGATGCCGCGTTCACCATACAAGCACAAATACCAGAAGCCATCGGCCGTCAGCCGGCTGCGGTCGCAATCCTGGCAAAAGGGCTGCGTCGTCGATGCGATGACACCGACACGGATGTCACCGGGCAGAATGAATGACTCCGCTGGCACGGCGCCTCGCGTATTGTGGGGCTGCACATCGCCAAAGTGATCCTTCAGCCGCTGCAGGATCTCATTGCGGCTCACGACACGTTCTGGTGACCACAGCGTGGCACCACCCACATCCATGTATTCGATGAATCGAGCCTGCGCCCCGTGCTCGTGGGCAAAGCCTACCAGATCAACCACCTCGTCGTCGTTGAAATCCTGCATCACCACGGTGTTGAGCTTCAGCTGATCGAAACCCACCTCACTGGCTGCGCGAATTCCAGCGAGCACGTCGTCGAGTGCGGCTCGTCGTGTCAGGGTTTCGAAACGACCGGGTTTGAGCGAGTCGAGGCTGACCGTCACTCGCTGCATCCCTGCCTCTCGCAGGGGCGCAGCCCATGGGGCCAGCTGAGTGGCATTCGTCGTGATCGCGAGATCCTCGATACCAGGTCGGCTCGCCAGTTCGCGCACCAGGTCGGTAAGCCCGCCCCTGAGCAGGGGTTCGCCACCCGTCAGTCGGACGCGGCGCACACCCTGTTCGACGAAGGCATCCACCAATCGCAGGATCTCAGCGAAGGTGAGGATGCCCTCCTTAGGCAACCACGAATAGTCCTCTTCTGGCATGCAGTAGGCGCACCGCAAGTCACAGCGATCGATGACGCTGACGCGCAGAGATCGCAGTGGCCGCCCGAGGGCGTCGAGACGATGTGGAGGAGTTTTTTCGGTCATCGCAGGCTTAGCGCAGTGGAACCGATGAATATACAGGTAGCCTGTGGGGCGGCAATTTGCTGGCCTTCCGGTCAATCACGGGAGGGCAGATCCTCGTATGCCCGCCAGACGATCTGCAGATCTCGTCGCGCCCTTGGGATGTCGGAATACGGCGTCGATGATTCTCTGCGCACGCAGGCGAGAAAGTCTTCCGTCATCGCACCGTATCCCATCAGATCACGAAATCCAGGGAAACTCAGACCTCGGCGACCGGGACCCCGAATGTCGACATAGATACCATTGCACTCGAAGACGATGCGTCCGTCGATCCCGTCGATGCGACAGTGCTGGAGAGTCCCCTTCAGCACGGAAGGAACATCCCAGGCGTAGTGGAGTTCGACCTCGATCCCCGCGTGGCCGATAGACACGATCGATTGCCGCTCCGGTCCTGAGTCGTAGGTCGGGAAACGGGCCGTCACTTGTGATGGAGAAACGACCGTCGGCGTATCGGAATGTGGGGAGATGGCAGCATCGATGAGATCCCCCGCCAGCGCGACAAAGTGGATCCCACCTTCCAGCAGAGCCCCGTGGGCGGCCTTCCACCCATGGGCGACCTGCTGAGATCGCTTGCCGAGTCGAATCCGTTCGACGGCACCCACGCCACCCCAGATCAGCGTCTCACGAAGAAGCAGCGTCGAGGGTTTGTAGTAGTAGTTTTCGGCGATCATGACGAAGCCGCCACTGGTGGCTTCGGCCTCATCCACCCGCTGCAGCTCGGCCGCAGTGACACACAACGGCTTCTCTACGAGCACATCCCGTCCGGCGGCGAGGGCGACCAGTACCGCATCCATGTGATGCTCCGGTGGGGAGGCGATCACCACCGCATCGCACTGTTCCAGCAGTTCATCGTAGGTGCGGACGGCGGCCCCGCCGAACCGCTTCACGAATTCATCGGCCGTCGACGGACTGCGATTGTGGAATCGAAGATCCACACCACGCTTGCTCAGTTGGCCTGCGTGCAAGGCGCCGATCGTGCCACAGCCTGTCAGACCGATCGTGAGAGGAGGGGAAGACATGTCAGTCCGCCAGCGCGATCGATGGGGCCACGCGCAAGGCGTTGGCGGCGATCGTGAGGGAGGGGTTTACGCCCGCCGATGTGGGGAAGCAGGAGCCGTCCACCACCCATAGCCCCTCCGTCCCCCACACTCGGCACTGCGCATCCAGCGCGCTGGAGGCAGGAGACTCCCCCATGCCAACGGTGCCCACGCCGTGCGAGAAGCTGTCGATCTCGTAGAGACGCGTGATCCACGCACCGGCACGGCGTAGAATCCGGCGTGCCCGGTGGATTAGATAGTCACGACGACGCACATCGGCCACGCTGTAGTCGTGATCCACGCGGGCAACTCGGTGGCCATAGAGATCTCGCTCGTCGGTCAGACTGACTCGATTGTCGCGCTGTGGGTCGTCCTCAGCAACGATGAGCAGATTCTGCATGTATTGCGTCAGACGTCCGGCAACTCGTCTCAGCCCAAGAGGAGCGAAGTGTTTGATCACGTCGGCGGACGGAGTGTAGATGTCCTGGATCGTGCCCACAGCCGTTCCTAGCTCTACACGTAGATCCTCGTAGAAGTCCGTTAGGCACAACTGCTTGTGAAAGACGTGGTCGGGATTTGTAACGAAGGGGAACACGCCGGTGAGCACGGCATTGCAGTGCCGCATCAATCGCCGTCCGATCCAGTCGCCTCCAGGACTCAGTTCGTCGATGCCGGATCGCAGCAGCAACGCCGGCGAACCAAGGGCACCGGCGGCGACGATGATCCGGTCTGCCGTGACGCGAAACTCGTCACCGGTGGCCGTATTGACGCCCACAACCCCTCGCGCACGGCCGCTCATCATCTCGATCTCGCCCACCGCGGCGCCAGCGCGGATCTGGAGGCCTGCGTCGACGGCGGCCTGGAGGACGGTCGTTGTCAGATCATTCTTGGCTTCGATGCGGCAGGGATAGCCGTCACAGGTGTTGCACAGGATACACCGTGGCCGCGTGGGGTCGCTGAAGTTGATCGCCATGGGCAACCGGAAGGGTCGCCAGCCTAAGGCCGAAGCCGCCCTGTGGATGCGCTGAGCCGGTGCGGTCAAGGCCACTGGAGGCGACGTGAAATCGGCGGATCTCGGTGGCTCGTGCGGGTCTTCACCTTGAACCCCATGGACGGTCAGATGGGTCTCGGCGGCCGAGTAGTGGGGCTCCAGGTCAGCATAGTCGAGCGGCCAGTGGTCCATATCCGTCGGCCGCAACCTCAGAGAGGCGCCACCATAGAGGACGGAGTTGCCGCCAAGCATCTGCATGGGATGAAGGGGGGAGGGGCTCGAAGCGCCATACTGACGAACCTGAATCGGCGATGGTCCGGCATAACGCCCCTCGAGGAGGATACGTCGGGGGCTCCAATCGTGGTCATCACGTGCAACCGGTTCTCCACGCTCTAGCAGAACCACTCGAAGACCCGCCTCCACCAGGGCCAACGCGGTAAAGGCGCCACCGAAACCGGAACCGATGATGACGGCATCGTAGGCCATGGGTCTGCCCTACGGCAGCGGTGCATCCATCGAGTTCAGATTCAGCAGAGCCCAGACATAGAGGCCCACGAGACCGGCAATAATCGCGAGTGCGGCATAGTGATAACGCTCTCGCTCGTCGAGATGTTTCTGAATTCGTTCCAGATCAGAACGAAACTTTCCGGACATGTTGCGCTGGATGTACGTCTTGTAATACTCCACCACAAATCGTTCGAGGCCGCCATTCATGTAGATGAGAAAGCCGAGAGAGATCGGCGCGGCGGGATTGTTGCTGAAGTAGAAGACGGGACTCAGGAGAGCCAGGACGAAACCGGATCGCTGGAACTTCAGGGGCATGAATCCTTCGAAGGGCGCGTCCTTATAGGCACCACCGAGGGATACGAGCAGACCCGTCGCATAGGCGGTGATCGCCACGGCGACAAAACTCTCGACAGTGACATCGATCCAGGTCACCGCAAATACGACGGCCACGATGACCACACCTGTTCCGTATCGCAGCAGGTCACTGGCTACGTGAGCCCCGAAGAAGGTGATCCGCGAGGGAACGAAGTACTTGTCCTGATCTTCGGTGCGGAAAAAACCCTTGTAGATCTCGGCGAGAAAACGTTCCAACCCCATGGTCAGGAAGAACAGCTGGAATAGGCTCAGGGCCTGCACGCGAGCGTCGAAGGGTGGCACAAAGTAGAGCACGAGGAAGATAATGACGTTGAAGTAGATGCTTCTTGGAAAGGTCTTCGGCTTGAGTCCTTCGTAAGGCGAATCCTTGAAGGCGCCCCACAGAGAGGTATACAGACCGGAGATGGCGGAAACCGCCAGCTGGATGGTGAAACTCATTGAGATCAGTGGGTCCGGAAAGAGGATCGGAAGCTGCCAAAGATATCCGACCATCGTCCCATTCGCCACGAAGAGAGCGATTTACTCAGTCCGCGCCCTGCGATAGGTTTGGCAGTTCATCACCCAATCTACCCCCGTTCAGCGAGTCTTTGATATGCGTCTTGGCGTTGTCGGTATGTTGCCAGCCGATTTTCGGGAGATCACCGACCAACATCTGGCTCAGATCGCCGCACTGAAACTGACAGCAGGCGCCTTCCACGCACCTGGGGCGATGCTGGCAGGGGTCACCGCTGCCGAGGCGCACGCGGTTCGGGACCGGTTCGCCGGGGCCGGAATGGATCTGGCCCAGTTCGGGATCGGCTTTGGCGAATGTCTCTTCGATCCCGCACAGGATGTTCGCGATGCTCTGCTGGCCACCATTGGCGGCGGACTGCGCGTGGCCGCCGATCTGGCTGCGGCCTGCTGCCTGATCCGAACCGGCAGTCTCAGTGACCGCGGATCCTACAGTCCAGACCCACGCAATCACTCCCCTGAATCGCATCAGCTGCTGGTGGACAGCCTGCGGCGTGTCGCCGACGCAGCCGAGGCCGCGGGCGTTACCGTCGTCGTAGAGACCCATTTGCTGACGATCATGAATTCTCCAGAGAAGAATGCGGCCGTCCTTGGAGAGGTCGGATCCTCGCACCTGCAGGTCGTGATGGACTGCGTCAATCACTTTCAGACATTGTACCAGGTCTATGACTCCCCGGCCCGCATCGACCAGATCTTCGATTCCATGGGCCCCATCTCCTGTGTCGGACACCTGAAGGATGCGAAGGTGCGAGACGGCTTTGTCATCCACATCGACGAGGAAGTGCCGGGAGAGGGTGATCTCGACCTGGGGCACTTGTTGCGCCGCTGGCATCAGCTGCATCCGGAGGGCTATATGCTGCTGGAACACCTTCCGAATGAGAAGTATCCCCTCGCCGCTTCGAATGCACATCGAATCGCCGCCGAAGCGGGCGTTGAAATCCATTGAGATGGATCCGTCCGGTGACGAGTTGCGGGCAGCCAAGTCCTGCGAACTCCACGTCCACATCGGTGGATGTTTCAGTGTCGATGATCTGATCCATCTGGCCGGCCCCTTCGCCGACGAGGTGGACTGGTCTTTGTACACCCGGGCGTACCGAGAAGCGTTCGGCATCGAAACCACCCCCGCCGCCTGGATCCGTGGTGCCCACAAGGGGGACGAGTCATCGAAGCGTCACCTGCACGATCACTATGTGTACACGGAGGCGGATGGTGCGGATTTCTCGCGATTCATGGCCAAGTTCAATCTCGCCATCGCTACACTTCGCCATCACCACCGCACCGGCAGTTATGAGGACTGTGTTGAGCGTGTCATCGACAGACACCGTTTGCAGGGCATCGAGTATGTCGAACTGCGCGCCATGCCACCGGGAGGCACGGAGGATCCCTATGGCTTTCTCGATTTCCACTCGACGAACGCCCGAGCCGTGGCCGCCGCCTGCCGCCCGGGATTTGTCGCACGCTACGTGCCTTCGATTCCTCGGTGGGAGCCCCTCGTGGCGTATTCCATGCTGCACCAATGGCTGCTGGCTGAGCCCGAATTTGCCAAGGTCGTGGTGGGATTGGACTTCTGCCACTTCGAGGAGGGGTTTCCGCCCTGCACGACGCGAGACTTCTTCCATCGCTTCGTCGAAGACGAGCACGGAGAGGCGCGGGCACCGCTGGACGTTCTTTATCATGTAGGTGAGATCTATTTCGACAAGTCACTTGAGAGTTCCGTGCGTTGGTGCCACGAGGTGGCCGAACTGGGCGCAAAACGACTCGGACACTGCACGGCCCTGGGCCTGGACCCGGCGGTGGCTGTGACGCGTCGACCACAGGCGCACGAACTGGAACCGGTCTCGGAGCGCCTTCACCAGATCGACTATGATCTGCGGCTCAAGAGCAAACTTGAGAACGCCGGCATCACCGTCGACGACCAGGCCTTGAAGGGTGAACGGGAGCAGTTGCGCTCGAAGCCAGCCGATGCAGCGATCCGACGGCCGTACGATGAAGAACGACTCGAGCAGGTCCGCAGAAGACAGGACTTTGTCCTGCATGAGTTGACGCATCGGGGGGTGGTCATCGAATCGTGTCCGAGCTCGAACATGCGCCTCGGCAGTGTCCCGGGCGTCGCCGAACATCCGGTTCATCGATTCCTAGCCAGCGACGTACCTCTTGTGATCGGTGCCGATGACCCCGGCATCTTTGATTCCCCCCTCGCCGCCGAGGTCGAATGGACCGCGGCGACCAGTTCCCTCTCGAGGCAGCAATTGGCTCGACGCCTTGGCGACCCTCGGCGATTCGCTTGCGGAATGACCCCATGACCACCCACCGTCCACGAATCGGACTCATCGGCTACGGTTACATCGGCAAATACATCTACGAGCAGATCACAACGCGGCCTGATCTTGGCCTGCAAATCGGGTTCGTGCACAACCGATCTGCCGAGAAGGTCGCCGATCTGCCACCGGAGCTGGTCCTTGCCGATCTGGCTGATTTCTCGAGCCGTGACGCGGATCTGATTGTCGAACTCGCCCATCCCGACGTGACGCGAGTGCATGGTGAAGCTTTCCTGCAGCAGACCGACTACATGCCGCTGTCGCTGACGGCCTTTTCTGACGCCGAGCTGAATGACCGGCTGCAGTCGACGGCGCGAGAGCGAGGCACGCGCATCTTTGTTCCCCATGGTGCCGTGATCGGACTCGATGCGCTCGAGGAGGGGCGTGACACGTGGGAGGAGGTCTCCATCCGGATGGAGAAGCCAGTTCGATCGCTCGACCTAGCGAACGACCCCGATCACGACGCTACGCAGATCACCGGGCGGACCATATTGTTCGAAGGGTCGGCTCGGGAGATCTGCCCGCGGTATCCGCGCAACGTGAACTCCCACGCGGCGGTGGCCCTGGCGGGGATCGGCTTCGACCGTACCCACTGTGTTCTGGTGGCCGATCCTGACCTGGAGGCATCCATCATCGAACTGACCGCACGCGGTGGCGGCGTGGAAGTGAACATTCGGCGGGAGAATCCCATGCAGGGGGTCAGCGGCGTCATGACCCTCATGTCCAGCCTGGCCAGTATTGGACGAGCCAAGGCGGTCCAGTCGGGCTTGCGGGTGTGCTGATCGCCGACGCGCCATCGGCTGGCGACGTATCGTCTGGGATCAGCCGACGGCGTCGAGGTCGATCTGTCCGCGGGCGATCTTCTGCAGGGTGACCGGATAGAACACATGCTCAACGGCCAGGACGCGGGCAGCGAGTCGCTCCACTGTATCGTCCGGCTCAACGGGCACGGTCTGCTGATCGACGACCGGGCCCTGGTCGTACTCACCATCGACGAGGTGGACCGTCACGCCACTGACCGTGTCACCTGCGGCTAGCACTGCAGCATGCACCCGTTCGCCGTAGAAACCCTGTCCACCGTGATTCGGCAACAGGGCGGGATGGACATTGAGGACCCGTCGGTGATAGACCGACAGGGTCTGAGGCCCGAGCTTTTTCATATAGCCGGCCAGACAGACGACCTGCACATCATGCGCTTGAAGCGTATCGCAGATCGCCGCATCGAGAGCGAACGGGTCGGGGTGAGTACGACCACTCAGATGGCACGTCGCGATGTGGGCACTGCGGGCACGCTTCAAAGCCCCAGCTGTGGAGTTGTTGCTGATGACGACGCGTGGCTCGGCGTCGAGTTGACCGGTGGTGCAGGCATCGAGAATTGCCTGTAGATTGGTTCCTCCACCCGAAGCGAGAAATCCCAGACGCAGTTTTGCGGCGCTCACAGCGGTCTCCTAAGGATTCCGTTCACGACAGAGAAACGAACGATGAACGACGTACATGTCACAGATGAAGACATCGAGACTTTCCAGGACCAAGGGTATATCCAATTCAAGGGCTTTTTCTCCGCCACCGAAATGAAGCAACTGCGCACGGCCATCGATGCGGCGATTGCTGCCAACCGGGAACGAATTGTCGGCGCCTCGGACGGGGGACGGTCATCGGAAGAATACGAGAAGGTCTTCAATCAGATGGTCAATCTGTGGGTCGACTCGCCTGCGGCCAAGGAGTTCAGCTTTTCTCAACGTCTGGCTGAGACGGGTCGACGGCTGTCGGACAGCCGACACGTCAGAATCTATCATGATCATGCCATGATCAAGCCACCCGGACAGGACAGCCGTGCCACCAACTGGCATCAGGACGCCCCTTACTGGCCCATGGATCCGGTAGGCGCCTTCTCGGCATGGATCGCCGTCGATGATGTCACCATCGCAAATGGCTGTCTTCACTTCGCACCCGGATCACACAAATTCGGTCTCCTCGAGCCAATCCAACTGGGCGTGGAAGGCGAAAGCATCGTCGACAAGATGCGTGAGCAAGGGCGAGATGTAGTTGAGCCGGTCGCCATGGAGATGGAAGCGGGCGGTGTCACCTTCCACCACGGCTGCAATTTCCACTACGCCGGCCCCAATCAGACCGATCAGCCCCGACGCGCCCACGCGATCATCTACATTCCGGACGAGACGCGTTTCACCGGCGGCAAAGATGCGGCAGGTGCCGCCGAGGAGATGACCGTCGGCGGTCCCTGGGATCACCCGCTGCATCCGATTCTGGCGGGCCCGGCTTGAGGTGACGAGGGGCCACGACCTGCGCCCAGACTCCGGAACATCGGTCCCACAACAGCGTGTCTGCGGCGAACTGGCCTACTCTCCGCGAATCTTCAGCAGATTACGCAGACATCCTTCGACACACTCGAGGGGCGGCGCGGCGTAACGCTCGTGCTCAACGACATACCATTCGGTGGCTCCCACCATCTCACAAGCTTCGAAGACTTTGTCCCAGGGCACGACGCCGTCACCGACCAGCGTCGTTTCGTCTGCTGGATCGAATTCCTTCACGTGGACGAGTTGGGCCCGCCCGGCGTATTTGTGCAGCGCCGCCACAGGATCCCCACCACCACGCATGCAGTGACCCACATCGAGCTGGGTGATCACGGCTACATCGGTGCCTGCGCAGAAGATGTCCCACGGGATCTCGCCGTCGAGGGTTTCGAATTCGTGACGGTGGTTGTGATAACCGACGCGGGCGTCGAGGGCCGCCGCTTTCGCAGCAATCTCGTTGAACGTCGAGGCCGTAGCTCGCCATGCATCAGCCGTGGCACGATACTCGTCAGCCAGTCCGGGTACGATCAGGAAGTTGTGTCCAAGCGTGCGATTGAAGGCCGCCGTCACTTCGAGTTCATCGCCCAAAAGCGTGTCGATGCGGGCGTGGGCACCCACCACGACCAGCTTCAGCTCATCACACATCTGCCGAAGCTCTTCAGCGCTTCGGTCGTAATACCCAGCAAACTCGACCCCCTCGTAACCCATGTCGGCCACAGCTTTGAGCGTGCCGGGGAGGTCCTTGCCGCAGTCTTCGCGTACGGAGTACAACTGTAGTGCGATGGGTATGCGTGCCATGATCTTCGGTCTCCCATATATTGGGCCGCAATGAACATCAGCGATTGCGACCTTCGTTTCGGTGCCTGAACGCCGGCCCTCACCCATCGGGGATAGACCAGCGATGTCCTACAAGTTCGTTTTCCTGCCTCCCGCCAGCGATCGGCATCGCCAATGGGCCGAGGCGATTCGTGCAGCCCTTCCTGATCTGGACGTTTCCGTGTGCCCCGACTGGGCAGCCGCCCTCGGTGAACTCGCCGAAGCCCGCGGGGCTTTCGGCACATTGGATGCCGAACTACTGGCTGCCGCGTCCGAACTACAGTGGCTTGCAGCCCCTGCGGCGGGACCTCGACCCCAATTCTATTTCCCCGAACTGGTCGCCAGCGATGTGACGGTGACCAACATCCGGGGGATCTACTCAGACCATATCTCGGCTCAGATCATGTCCTATGTGTTGGCCTTTGCTCGCGGTCTGCACGTCTACATCCCTCTGCAGGTTGAGGGTGTGTGGGCTCAGGGCGAGCAGCGTGCCAACACGATCTTCCTCCCCGAGGCGACGGCAGTCGTCATCGGCGTCGGTGGCATCGGCGCCGAGACGGCCCGCCACCTCGACCACTTCGGCGTTCACGTGATCGGCGTCGACCCACGAGTCGAGTCGCCACCACCCGGCGTGCGCGAACTGATCCGGCCCGACGCGCTCGACGACCATATTGGACGCGGAGATTTCGTCATCATGACGGCTCCACAGACACCGAGCACCCAGGGCATGATGAATGCGGCTCTCATCGGGAAGATGAAGCAGACGGCCATTCTCATCAATATCGGGCGGGGTTCCAACGTCAGTCTCGATGATCTCGCAGACGCGTTGGATGAGGGAAGGATCGGCGGAGCAGCCCTCGACGTATTTGAGACCGAACCCCTGCCGGCGGATCATCGATTGTGGAAGGCCCCAAACTTCCTTCTCACGCCCCACATGGCTGGCGATGGCCCTTACCTCGATGATCGGCGCAGAGTCTTGCTGATCGAGAACTGCCGCCGTCTGCGCGATGGCGAAGAACTTTTGAACATCGTCGACAAGGCGAACTGGTTCTGAAGCGTCTAGCCCAGCGGTCTGATCAACGTCCCAGCCACGTCTCCAGGTGCTCGGCGACGAAGTCGTCGTCATTCAGGTGCGGGTAGGCGGCATACACGCGGTCAATCTCGTCTGCCTGGCCCTGAGACAGACGCTCGTTCGGATTCAGACAACGAATCGAAGTGAGCAGCCCCTGTCGCCGAAGGACCTCGTGGATTCCGGCGATACACCCCGCAAACCCATTGACCACATCAAAGAAAGCCGCGTTGGTGTCCGTGACTTCGATGGCGCGCGTCAGCATCTGCGCGGGGACGGCGTCGCTGTCGGCCAGCGTGTGGCAGTCGTGCAACAACTCGACGGCCTTCTTCGTCCACACGGCCCAGTGACCGAGCAGACCACCCACGATTCGCAGGTCCACCGGTGATCCATCGGGACCGGCGACGCGGTGAGTCGTGAGCAGATCCATCACGATGTTGTCGTCGTTGCCCGTGTACAGGGCGATGTCCTTGGCGCGCCCCGAAGCGGCGACCCCCCGCAGGACATCGAGGGTTTGATAACGATTGAAGGGGGCCATCTTGATCGCCACCACGTCTTCGATGGCCGCGAAGCGTTGCCAGAAATCGAATCCGAGGAGACGCCCACCCACCGCAGGCTGCAGATAGAAGCCAACGACAGGCATCTCAGCCGCCACCGCCTCACAATGAGCGATGAGTTCGTCATCCGATGCCTCGCCCAGAGCGGCGAGACTCAGCAGCACGGCATCATAGCCGCACTCGTGTGCCAGCGCCGCCTCTGACACAGCTTGCACCGTCTGCCCGACGGCACCGGCGATCTGAACGAAATCTTCACCGAGGCCAACCTCCGACGCCACATCGGCGGCCAACTGCAACACGGGTTGCAGCAGACCCTCCTGTCGGATCTCAAACTGTGTGGTGTGTACAGCCACAGCCAGCCCGCCCGAACCGGCCTCGATGTAGTAACGTGTCAGCGCCCGCTGACGTTGCTCATCCAGACGACCGTCGTCGTCGAGAGCCAGGGGGTGAGCCGGAATCACCAGACCGCGATTCAGTGAGGCGCGGACCCGCGTCGTCTGCTGGGAATCGGCCATGGCTCAGGCGAGGGTCATCGTCGGCAGACCACCGATGATGAGGAGCCAGCCCTTGGCTTTCGTCGGCGACTTCGCCTCCCACTGCAAGATCTCACCCCCGAGCTTCTTCTCGGCCATCTCACAGACGGTGTCGAAGGGTGGTCGTCCAGGATCGGCGATGATGACCTGATCGACACCGGCCTTCACAGCGCGACGAATCATCTTGTATACGGGATCGACAAGCTCATCCCAGAAGCAGATGTCACCACCGAGCATCAGATCGTAGTCCTGCAGATGGAACTTGCGAAGGCTCTCAAAGCGAGACTTCCTCGTCTGGATCACCACGTCGTTCTCTTCAGCCTGCGCGTGCAGGTAGGGAAAGACATTTTCATCTGCGTCGACGCCGGTGACCTGCGCACCGAATCGTTTGGCACAGTAGATCCCGAGTTGTCCCCACCCACAGCCCACCTCGAGGACCCGCGATTTATCGGGCATCCCCTGATGCTCCAGATAATCCATGATCAGATAGCTGGAGTTCCACACCTTGTCGCCATGAATCTCTGGCTCGTGGTCTTTCTTCAGGCCCCGGATCTTCGGATGGGACGATCGCAGGATAGTGATACCGAACGCTTCGTGCTGCGTCTTCTTGTCTTTCTTGTCTTTCTTCTTGCCCATGTTGATCCGTCGCAGGAGATTAGGACCCTTCTAAGAAGCGACGAAAATAAGGAAACCCTTCATGGCAGCAACCGAGCCGAGCGTGCGGGTAGGCATCTTCGGCACCGGCGGTTGGGCACGGCGCACCCATATCCCTCACCTGATCGACCTCGGAGCTCAGATTGTCTGCCTGTGCGATGCTCAGGCCGAAGCCGGGGACGCGGCAGGTGACGAATTTGGCATTGCCACGCGATATACCGACGGGCATCAGATGCTCGCAGAGGAGAATCTCGACGTCCTCTATTCGTGTGTTCCTGCATATGCCCGCACCGATGTGGAGGCAACCGCCGCTCGTCGGGGAATCCATCTGTTCAGCGAAAAACCGCAGTCCACGAGCATGCGTGTGGCGCGCCAGATCGCCGATGCTGTCAAAGAGGGAGGCGTTTTGAGCACGGTCTGCTTTCGCGAACGGTATCGCCCTCTGTTTCAACAGGCCCGGCGTCTGCTGCAGAACGAGACGATCGTGCATGCCCGCTTCCAGAGCCCGGGCGGATTGCCACCCAGCGCGCGGGATCGAAGCCGCAATCAAGGGTGGGGCCACTGGATGGCGAAGGCGGGCAGCCGGTCCTTCGACTGGGGTGTGCATGCCGTCGACTACCTTCGCTTCATGACGGGTCTCGACGTAGCCAAGGCACAGTCCTTCTACCACGACCCAGAGCGCTACGCGAAGCCCCTTTCGAGCGTCTTTCAGCTCGCCTTTTCCACCGGAGCCACGGCGCAATTGAGTTTCGTGTCGGCCACCGGTTCACCACCCGACGAGCCCTGGTTCACCATCTTCTACGAAGGGGGTTATCTCTCCGTCTTCCGCTACGACCGGATCGAGCAGAATGGAGAGATTGTGTACGAAGCGGAGGAGTTCGATCCATGGCACGAGCAGGACCGCGTCTTCATCGATGCCGTTCGGCGTAAAGACGGCAGTGCCATTCTCAGTGATTACGCCGATGGGCTGAAGTCCCTGGCTCCGGTACTCGCCTGCTGGGAATCTGCGAGTCGTGGCGGCCGGGTCATCGACGTGCCCGCCTTTACGAAGCGCTGACCATGGAAACGACGACAGAAGAGCCCTGGCATCGATCCGTCCTCCGGATCGACGCCCCCTCGTGATCGATCGCATTCGCGCTCGGTGGGGCGCAACTGGCGGCTATCGCGATTTTCTGCGCATCGCGTTTCCCCTGATCCTGTCGACGGCCAGCTGGAGCATCCAGCACTTTGTCGACCGAATCTTCCTGACCTGGTATTCCACCGACGCTTTGGCAGCGGCCCTGCCGTCGGGGATGATGAACTTCATCGCCGTCAGCTACTTCATGGGCCTTGCATCCTACGTCAACACCTTCGTCGCTCAGTACACGGGTGCTGCCCGTGACGATCGGGTCGGCCATGCGGTCTGGCAGGGCAACTATCTCTCGCTCGTGGCTGGGTGTGTCGGTCTGGGTTTTACCTGGCTGGCCGTGCCCATCTTTGACCTGATCGGGCATGATCAGGCGATTCGCGATCACGAGGTGGTCTACTTCCGCGTGCTCTGTTACGGCATTGCGCCGCTGATTCTGTCGACCTCGCTGTCGTGCTTCTACAGCGGCCGCGGTCGCACCTGGTCGGTTCTTGCCGTCAGTGCTGCATCGACGGCATTCAATATCGTCGTCGACTATGCGCTGATCTTCGGACACTTTGGTGCCCCCGAGATGGGCATCCGTGGCGCCGCGTGGGCGACGAATGCATCGGCCGCCTTTGCCTGCGTCTTGTATCTGCTTTTGTTGGCACGTCGTCGATATCGCCAGCGTTACAGCACGTTCTCAGGTTGGCGCTTCGATCCGGCCCTGTTTCGTCGGTTGCTGAAGTTTGGTGGCCCCAACGGGGTCAGCTTCATGCTCGACATTCTCTCCTTCACGTTCTTCATCCTCATCGTTGGGCGAATCGGCACCCTCGAGTTGACGGCGACCAACCTGGCCTTCAACATCAACAGCCTGGCCTTCATGCCCCTTATCGGTGCGGGAATCGCCCTGTCGACCCTCGTGGGTCAGCGACTTGGAGCCGACGACCCGGATGGCGCCGAATACAGCACATGGACCGGGATACAGCTTGCCGTCTCGTATATGGGCATCATGTCCGTGGCTTACTTCTCCCTGCCTGACCTGTTTCTCATGCCCTATGGCGTGGGTGCGTCGGGAGCGGACTTCGAAGCGGCTCGCGATCTTGCACGGCCTCTGCTTCGCATCGTCGCCATCTATTGCGTCTTCGATGCCGGTTTCATCATGTTCACGGCCGCCCTCAAGGGAGCCGGTGACACCCGGTATGTCATGTTCGGGTCCGTCGCCCTCGGTTGGTCCTTGATGGTCTTGCCCCCTGTCATCCTAGTCACCTGGTTCGATGCGGGTATCTATGTGGCATGGGCCTTTATCTGCTGCTTCCTGATCGCTGGATGTGGTTTGTTCTATCGTCGATTCCGTGGCGGAAAGTGGAAGGCCATGCGAGTGATCGAAGTAGCTGTCGAGGATCCCGATCATGAGTGACCACTTCTGGGGTATCGATCTGGGCGGCACGAAAATCGAGGGGGTCGTCCTGCCCACGGCCACCTCTTCAGAGCCACTGAGCCGCCTGCGCCTACCTACCGAGCGAGATCGGGGCTACGAACACGTGCGGCGCCAGATCGTACATCTCGTCGATCAGTTGGCCGATGCCGTCGGAGAGCGCCCCACTCGGCTGGGAATCGGCACGCCTGGTGTTCTCGACCCAAAGACGCGGCAGCTGAAGAACTCGAATACAACGTGCCTCATCGGTCAGCCCCTGCAGGACGACCTCGAGAGCGAGCTGAATGTGGAGATCGACCTGGCCAATGATGCGAACTGCTTCGCCCTCGCCGAAGCTCGCCTCGGGGCCGGGCGAGGAGCGGATTCGGTCTTCGGGATCATCCTGGGCACGGGCGTCGGCGGGGGTGTCGTGCTCGATGGTCGCGCGGTGCATGGCTGCCAGGGCATCGCGGGCGAGTGGGGGCACAATGTGATGGAACCAGGAGGGCGGCTGTGCTACTGTGGCCTGCGCGGCTGTGTGGAAACCCTGCTCGCAGGTCCGCACCTCGAAGCGAGATACCGTGAAGCGACAGGGCGATCAGTCTCTCTCAGCGAGATCGCTGCCGCAGCCAGCGAAGACACCGACGCAGCTGCGGTGATCGATCATCTGTGCGAGTGGTTCGCCCGTTGTGTCGCCTCCGTGATCAACATCCTGGATCCGGAGGTCGTTGTTCTGGGCGGCGGAGTGAGCAACGTCGAAGCGCTGTATACACGGGGAATTGAAACGCTGCGCCAGTGGGTGTTCAATGACGAACTGCACACACGAATCGCCCGCAATGAACTGGGGGACAGTGCTGGGGTCTTTGGTGCCGCTATGCTGACGGCACCGGGTCGTTCAGAACAAGCCTGATCGTCAGCCTTTCGAACGCGCCGTCTTCCACGCTTCGAATTCGGCCAGCGTCTTTTCATCCGGCGGATACGTTCCCACGATGGAGGCGCCGGAACGGATCTTCTCGAGAATGAAGTCTTCCTTCTCCTCCATCTCCATCGCTTGATCCGCAACCTGTGAAGCGACGTGAACGGGAATCACGACGACCCCCTCACCATCGCCGACGACAATGTCGCCCGGAAACACGGCCACGTCTCCACAGCCGACGGGCACTTGGATTTCACTGGGATAGTGGACGGTCTTGTTCGTGTGCGCATTCATGGATCGCGCGAAAGCCGGCATCCCAGAAGCGGCGATGGCGGGACTGTCTCGATAGGCACCATCAGTCACAAGCCCCGCCACGCCCTTCTGACGCAGCCGCTCGGCGAGAATCGACCCCATCGTTCCAGCGCGCGTATCTCCGCGAGCATCGATGACCAGCACGTCTCCCGATTTCATCTCCTCAATCCCGATCCGCTGCTTGTCAGTGAGATTGTCCATGGGGACATCGTTCAGATCTTCCCGGGCAGGAATGTAGCGAAGCGTATAGGCGTGTCCGGCCATCTTCATGTCCGGCTTCAATGGCGCCACGTCGTGCATGAAGGTCGTACCCAGCCCGTGACCCTTCAGCACTGATGTCAGGGTTGCCGTGCTCGGGATCAGCAACTGATCGAGGGTGGCCTGGGAAACGGTCGGTGCATTGCTCATGTGCAGTCTCTCGTCTAGCGGATCATTCCGCGGGCGTGTACGGGCCAGAAGGCCTCGACTTGATCGCCGCGGATCACAGCCATCTCGTCGTGTTCGTTGAAGCAGGGACAGGGATGTACGGGGATGATCTGCACACGATCACCGATTTGCGGCTGCGGATCGCATTCGGAGACATCGAGATTCCCATGCTCCTCCGAGGCGCCGTAGAAGTTGGCCTCCGGAAACTCGATCACGTGCCCCATCGATCCCCCCTTGGGTCCGTCAAAGATGGCGGCACTCATGGATTTACTGCCCGCATCGAGAAGCGCCCGATTCGCCGTCGGTCGACTTACGACTGTGGCCAACACGCGCCCGGCACACTGGGCAACCGAATGCGTCTCGATACTCAGGTGTTTCATCCCCCCTACGGGATACTCTCCGGCGCGAAACTCGGTCAATTCGGGAATCTCATGGGCGGTGAAGGAAGCCGGCGTCGAGCCACCACTGACGATCGGATGAGGCAACCCCCGTGCGTCGAACAGCTCCAGCGTCTTCTGAAGGAAGGGGCGTTTGTCAGGCGTAGTGGGCATGGCCATGACCCCGCGCAATTCGACACCAGGCAAGGAATCTGCCAGGGCGGCCAGATCGGCGCCAATTTCCGGGGTTTCGGCACCCGCCCGACCGCCTACATCCAGTTCGATCACAACCCCAACTTCGACGCCCGCCTTCGATGTGGCCTCCGAGAGTCCACGGATTGTGTACTCCGAATCGGCGGCAACGGTCAGTTTCGTGCGTTTCGTGAGTGCCACCAACCGGCGCAACTTCTGCTCACCGATGATGTTGAAAGGGATCAATACATCCTCGTCGACACCACCATTCACCATGACCTCGGCCTCGCCGAGTTTCTGGCAGGTAATACCGATCGCCCCACGGGCCATCTGCATGTGAGCAATGGCCAGGCACTTGTGGGTCTTGATATGAGGCCGCAGGCCAATTCCGTGCTCGTCGAAATAGGCCTGGTAGCGATTGAGGTTGTCCTCCATGCCATCGAGGTCAACCACCAAATGAGGGGTATCGAGATCGTTCACATTCATCGAGTCAGCTCCTGGTGTCGGGCGGGCGAAAGGGTAGACCAGCCCCCAGCTGTGTGCAAGCCACACGGGTCACCTGGCCTTACTGCAGATCGTGAGCTACTGTACAAGGTGAATGTCTCCGTCACATGAAATCCGACGATGAAATCCGAATGCCTCTCGATCTGCAGGCTGAGACGCCCGTCGCTTTTGTGTGCGCTGTGATGGCTCGCAGCGAACAGGACATACAGGAGTCGTGTGAAGGTCTGTCTGCCACCTTTGGCGACCTGACCGATCGATCACAGATCTACGATTTTGATGTCTACTCCACCTATTACTCGTCGGAGATGGGCAGGGGCCTGCACAGATGCATCGCACGGTTCGGTGAACCCATGCTGCCCTCGTCCCTGGCGGCGGCAAAGCTGGACACGCTGAGGCTGGAGCTTCGCTCGGCGCGGCAGGTCGAGGGGACTCAGCAGCGGACGGTAAATCTCGACCCGGGCCTGTTGTCACCCAACAGTCTCGTGCTGGCCACGACTAAGTCGAGTGGCCATCGAATCGCGATCGCTCCGTCGCTCTACGCGGAAGTGACGCTGTTGTTTGAAAAGGGCGCGTATTGCCCGCTCCGGTGGAGCTATCGCGATATGCAATCGCGGGAAGTTCAGACGTTCCTGATGCGGCAACGCCAGTTGCTGCTCGACGCGATGGGCGGGGTCAGGAGGGTGGGTGCGGGTGAGGTGCCATAAACACGAGCACCACCAGACGCGCATCTGAGTCATTGTGCACGCCATGGTCCTGCCCGGGCTCACACAGGGCTGCCCAGCCGGCCGCCAACTGGCGCGACTCGGTACCAACGGTAAAGGTGCCCGCTCCTTCGACGACGTAGTAGATCTTGTCGTTGTCGTCGTGACTGTGCAACGCCTGTGACTGACCAGGTTCGAAGCAATAGAGATCACTGAACATGCGAGGTGATTCGAAGAGACTCACCTTCTGAAACTTCTCGTCTTGGAAACGTGTTTCCTGGCTTAGCTGGACGGCATGCATCCGTTGTCCTCTAACGCTGGTCGACGGGCTTGAAGGTTCGGCCCACAGGCCCCGTGTAGTTGTGATTCGGTCGAATCAGTCGATTGTTGTCCTGTTGCTCGATCACATGTGCTGCCCAACCCGACACGCGGCTGGCGACGAAGATGGGCGTGAACAGGGGGATCGGGATATCGAGGCCGTAGTAGGTGTACGCACAAGGCAGATCGAGATTGGGGAAGATCCCCTTTTCCGACAGCATCGTCTCCTCAGCGATTTCGGCGATCTGCCGCCAGCGATCTTCACCGGTAGCCTCTAACACGAGTTGTCCTGCCTGTTTCATCGCCGGCACACGTGAGTCACCACTCTTGTATTCGCGGTGGCCGAATCCCATGATCTTGCGCTTGCTCTCGAGAGCATCCATCACCCAGGCGCGTGCGTTGTCGGGCGTGCCGATCTCCAGCATCATCTCCATGGCCGCTTCATTGGCGCCCCCGTGCAGTGGACCGCCCAGTGTTGCTACCCCTACGGTAATCGCTGCATGCATGTCCGCCAGGGTCGATGCTGCAACACGAGCAGCGAAAGTAGACGCGTTGTAACCGTGCTCACTGTAGAGAATCAACGAGACATTCATCGCGTCCACCGCGTAGGGCTGTGGATCATCACCGCGAAGCATGTAGAGCAAATTGGCCGCCAGACCGAGATCATCTCTGGGTTCGACGGGCTCGAGTCCCTGTGCGTTTCGATGACCCGCGGCGATCGCCAGGGGCACTTTCGCGAGCAGGCGTACCGCTTTGCGGACATTCGCTTCGTGGGAATTGTCCTCGGCCTCGATATCGCAATAACCGAGGGAGGAAACGGCCGTGCGCAGAAGGGCCATGGGATGAGCAGACTTTGGTGCTGCATTGATCATCTGCACTACTGGGTCTGGCAGGTGCCGCTCAACGGTCAGCGCGTCGCAGAAGGCAGCCGACTGTCCCGCATTGGGCAGATCATCGTGTAGCAGCAGGTAGGCGACCTCTTCAAAACTGGCACCACCTTCGGTCAGATCGACGAGATCATACCCGCGCATGTTGAGTTTGTTTCGCTCGACGTCGATGCACGAGATCGCCGACTCTCCAGCGATCACACCGGCCAGGCCGGGGCTGTAGGTTGGGGCTTCAGACATATTCACCTCTCTTCCCAGACGAGCGTCATTTGGCCTCGCCACCTGTATCACCGTTTCCGGCGATATACCGATCCATTTCGTTGTAGGCTTCGTAGTCGAGCAGATCGTATAACTCGGACCGTGTCTGCATGCGTTCGAGCCACTGCGTGGCTTCCCCCTTGTCACGCAGATCCGTGAACAGCTCTTCCACCGCTTTCATCATCACTCGAAAAGCTGTCATGGGAAAGATGACCATGCGATATCCGAGTTGTCTGAACTGCTCCACGGAGAGCATCGGTGTCTTGCCAAATTCCGTCATGTTCGCCAACAGAGGCGCCTGGACCAATTCGGCATACCGGCCGAATTCCTCCTCCGATTGCAGAGCCTCGATAAAGATGGCGTCGGCACCTGCATCGAGATAACGCAGCCCCCGCTCGACGGCGGCATCGAAGCCCTCTACGGCACGTGCGTCGGTGCGCGCGACGAGAAGGAAATCTGGATTTGACCTGGCTTTCGATGCGGCGGTGAGCTTGCGCTCCATGTCCTGACTCGTCACGAGTCGCTTCCCATCGAGGTGACCACATCGCTTGGGCATGACCTGGTCTTCGAGGTGTACACCAGCCACTCCGGCGTCCTCGAAGGTCTGAATCGTGCGCATCACCTGCAGGACCTCACCAAACCCTGTATCGGCGTCACACAGGGCCGGCACGTCGACAGCGCGGGCGATGTAGGCCGCCGCACGTGCCACCTCCTCCATACCCAGCAGAGCGATATCTGGATATCCACTCATGCCATTGATCAGACCCGCACCGGAGATGTAGATCGCATCAAAACCGAGTTGCTGAGCCATCATGGCGACGGGCGCATTGAAACACCCGGGCATGGTCACTGTGTCGGTGGCGATCGCCTGCCGGAGACGTGACGCCTTGTCAGCGGCGGAGGTCGGATTCGTCAGATTCATGATGAGCTCATCGAGCTGAAGAGAGAACGAGAGGGTACCTACTCGTCGACGCGAATCGTTGCGTCGCGCTGAGCACCGACGGAGATGAGAGACACCTTCGTTCGACTCAGATCTTCGATCCGTGCGACATAGGCTTTCGCTTTGTCGGGTAGATCGTCGTAGTGGCGCGCCTCTGTCGTGGGCGCACACCATCCCTCGACTTCCTCGTAGATGGGTGTGCACTTGTCGAGCACGCGTGGGTCGGCAGGAAACTCCTCGAGCACCTCATCGCCCAACCGATATGCCGTACACAGTTTCAGCGTCTCCACCGTATCGAGGATGTCCATCCGCGTCAGGGCGAGGTTGGTCAACCCATTCACTCGTGAGGACATCCGCGCAATGGTGGCGTCGAACCAGCCACAGCGCCGAGCACGACCCGTGGTGGCCCCGTATTCCTGACCGAGTTCACGAATGCGCTCGCCTTCATCGTCGAGCAATTCTGTCGGGAAAGGGCCATTACCGACTCGAGTCATATACGCCTTCGTGACGCCGATTATCTCGTCGATACGTGTTGGGCCAACACCGGCGCCCGAACACGCACCTCCTGCTGTCGTGTTCGAAGACGTCACGTAGGGGTAGGTTCCATGATCTACGTCGAGCAACGTGCCCTGGGCGCCCTCAAACAGCACTCGCTTGCCCTCGTCGAGAGCCTCGTTCAGCAGCACACTCGTGTCCGTGACAAGAGGACACAAGCGTTCTGCGAAGACGAGGTAGTCGCGGATGATCTGCTCTGCATCGAGTGGCTCGGCGTTGTAAATCTGCGTGAGCAGTTGGTTCTTTTCTGCAATAGCGCCACGTAGTCGATCACGAAACCGCTCGGTGTCGAGCAGGTCCATAACCCGGATACCGTGTGTGCGATCGATCTTATCGCGATAGGCAGGGCCAATGCCCCGGCCCGTGGTACCGATCGCGCCAGATCCCTTGCTGGCCTCGGCGGCCTGATCAAGCGCTTTGTGATACGGCATCACCACATGCGCACAGTTGCTGACAAAGACCCGTCCCTCGCCGACATCGAGGCCCCGCTCGGTCAGATCATCGAGCTCGGCGAAGAAGGACTCGAGATCGAGAACGACCCCATTGCCGACGACACATAGTGTATTGGGATTGATTCCGCCTACAGGCAGCGCATGGAAGATGTAGGTCTGGTCATCAACCTTGACTGTGTGGCCTGCATTCGCCCCACCTTGAAAACGCACGACGACTTCGGCATCCGCGCCGAGGAAGTCGACGATCTTTGCTTTGCCCTCGTCGCCCCACTGAGCACCGAGAACGATCGTTGCGGGCATACGATTCCCTTTCTAGTTGGCCTGGACGCTCGCTGACACTACAGGGCCACGCGACGAGCCCAGGTTACATGCTCGTCATCGAGGATCTGTTGTAGCAGCTCGTCCGAAATACGGCTATCCACATTGAGGACGGTGAAGGCGCTGGCGCCCTGCGCGTCCCGACCGAGTGACAGCTGTGCGATATTGACGCCGTGTGAACCCAGCAATGTGCCGATACGGCCGATGATGCCGGGCACGTCGTCGTTTCGATAAAAGAGCATGTGACCCTCGGGCGCCGCGTCGAGATCGACATCATCGAAGCGAACGATCCGTGGATCGCGTTTGCCGAACAAGCTTCCCGACACAACGCGTCGGCGCTCGCCATGTTGGAAGATCACACTGATCAGACTGGTGTAGTCTTCAGGCTCGGCGCTGCGCAGTTCGTCGATCCCGATCCCACGTTCCTGTGCCAGGACCGGTGCATTCACAAAATTCACAGACCCCTCGGCGGCGAAAGACTCCATGATGCCCTTTAAGACCGCGGAGGTAAGCGGTGATGTCGCATGCCCCGCGACCTCGCCTCGGTATTCCACCGTGATTCGTTCGACATCTCCGCCAGATAGCTGTCCTTGGACCCGACCAAGACACTCGCCCAGTTCGAACCAGGGTCGCAGCTTCTCATATAGATCGGATGCGATGGACGGCACATTCACCGCGTTACGAATGACGCCGTCCACGAGGACCTCGCGCACCTGATGTGCCACCTGGAGGGCCACATTGACCTGTGCCTCGGTGGTGGACGCCGCCAGATGAGGCGTGCAAATGACGCGTTCGTGGGCAACAAGGGGCGAGTCGGCGGGAGGTGGCTCCTGCTCGAACACGTCGATCGCCACGCCACCCACCTTCCCGGACGCGAGCCCTTCCAACAGGGCTTGCTCATCGACGATGCCGCCGCGCGCGCAGTTGATCACGCGCACACCGTCCTTGCATTGAGCCAGTTCGGCCGTCGACAGCCGGTGTCGTGTCTGATCGGTCAGAGGCAGGTGAAACGTGAGGAAATCCGCCTCGGGCCAGATCTCCTCTGCCGACACCAGCTGCGCGCCATAGGATTGGGCCACTTCCGGCGTGAAGGGCGGGTCATAGGCCAGCACGCGCATACCCAACGCTGCCGCACGCCGCGCCACTTCTCTGCCCACCTGGCCGATGCCAAAGACGCCCAGCGTCTTCCCCGTTATCTCCACACCCGTAAAGGCAGACTTGTCCCACTTTCCACCCTTCACCGAGTGGCTGGCCTGTGGGATGTTGCGAGCCAGGGCCATCATCATGGACACGGCGTGCTCAGCCGTGCTGATCGAGTTCCCGCCCGGCGTGTTCATGACGACGACACCACGGCGAGTGGCTGCCTGCGAATCGATATTGTCGACGCCCGCGCCGGCACGTCCGATGGCGCGTAGACGCGTGGCACGATCCAGGACGTCCCTGGTCACTTTCGTGGCGCTGCGAACGATGAGACCGTCATAGTCACCGATCACTTCCAGCAACTGGTCCGGGCTCAGATCCGCGTTCACATCGACGGAGATCTCGCCACCCTCTTCGAGAATGCCGACGCATCCGGTGTCCACCTTGTCGCTGATCAGAACCTTCACTGGTGCTGTATCTCTCCTGTCGGTTGTGCCGATTCCCCCGCGTCCCCGATACTTCGGTCGATGGTGGTTCGGTCACCCGTCGTTCGGTCACTCGTCGTTTCTGTGATCCACTGCCACAGATCACTGCGACCCTGCCCGTTCTCAGACGAGAAGGGCAGATAGTCCAGGTCGGCCAGTTGACCTTGTTTCTCAAGACGTTTCATCTGCTGGTTGAGCTTGCCCCGGGTCAACTTGTCGATCTTGGTGAACACCAGCAAAAAGGGATGCGGAGATGCCCGCAGTGTTTCCACCAGCTGCAGATCGAGGTCACTCGGCCCGTGACGAGCATCGATCAACTGCACAACGGCACGCAACTGCGTCCGCTTCTGCAGATATCCGTCAGTCAACTTGCCCAGGGAACGCCGAAGATCCTGACCGCCGTGGACAAAACCGTATCCCGGAAGGTCAACGAGATAGAGCCGCTCGTTGACGAGATAGTAGTTCAACTGCTGCGTCTTGCCGGGGGTCGAACTGGTTCGTGCCAGACTCTTGCGCTGTACGAGTCGATTGATCAGCGATGACTTGCCGACATTGGAGCGGCCCGCGAAGGCGATCTCTGGCAGGCCGTCATCCGGTGCCGTATCGACGCCGACAGCGCCCATAACGAACTCGACCGTATCGACCCGCATATTCCACCATCTTGCCGTGACGCAGACTTGACCTCTACGCGCTCTTGCGTAGATACTCGTCTTCGTCGTCGTCGTGCTCGACTCCTGCATCGATCATCTCTGCAGTCACGACAACCTCTGTGATGTCTTCGTGTGATGGTGTGTCATACATGACATCCATCAGGGCCTGCTCCAAAACGGATCGTAGGCCGCGAGCGCCCGTGCCCTTTTGTACGGTCAATTCTACAACGCGGTGCAGTGCATCGTCGGTAAACGTCAGATTCACCCCGTCGATCTCGAAGAGCCGGCTCACCTGCCGAATGATGGCGTTCTTAGGTTCCGTAAGAATGCGGAACAGGTCCTGCTCAGAGAGCGCATCGAGATTCGAAACGATGGGGACCCGACCGACGAATTCGGGAATCAGCCCGAACTGGAGTAGGTCTTCGGGCTGCACATCGGCCAGGACCTCCAGTAAATCCTCCGATTCCTGTTCCTGCTCGCCGGTGCCAAACCCCATGGTTCGCTTGCCAATGCGCGCCGAGATCACCTTTTCCAGGCCTTCGAAGGCACCACCACAGATGAAGAGGATGTTGCCCGTATTGATCTGAATCATCGGCTGCTCGGGGTGCTTACGGCCTCCCTTGGGAGGAATGTTGGCCACCGTGCCCTCGAGGATCTTGAGCAGCGCCTGCTGGACACCTTCGCCGGAGACATCGCGACTGACTGCCGGTGTAGATGACTTGCGCGCGATCTTGTCGATCTCATCGAGATAGACAATTCCCTTTTCAGCGCGACTGACATCGTAGTCTGCCGCCTGCAACAGTCCTACGAGCAGATTCTCAACATCCTCGCCGACATATCCGGCCTCGGTAAGGATGGTTGCATCGGCGATGGAAAAAGGCACCTGCAACACCTTGGCCAGGGTCTGGGCGAGCAGTGTCTTGCCCGTGCCTGTGGGTCCGACGAGAAGAATGTTGCTCTTATCGAGTTCCACGCCGTCGAGATTCACATTTGAACGAATTCGCTTGTAGTGGTTGTACACGGCAACGGAGAGAATCTTCTTGGCACGATCCTGGCCAATGACGTACTCGTCGAGAAAATCTTTGATCTCGAGAGGTTTGGGCAGCGTTCCCGTTTCCCAGGGAAGGGTTTGCTTCTTGTCTTCCGAGAGAACGTCGTTACAGAGTTTCACACACTCGTTGCAGATATGCACCGAGGGCCCGGTGATGATCTTATCCACCTGGCTGGTGCTGCGTGCGCAGAAGGAGCAGCGGGGCTCGCTCTTGGCGGGGCGACGTCTCATGAGCTGGTAACCTTACCCGGCGGCCTCTGAAGGAGGTGACACCCCGAGAGCCGAAGGCTGAATGATTTCATCGATCAGACCGTAGTCACGCGATTCTTCGGGGCTCATGAAGAAGTCGCGCTCCGTATCCATCTTGATCTGCTCGAGATCCTGCCCCGTGCAATTGGCAAGAATCTCATTGAGCTGGGTGCGAATCTTGATGATCTCGCGGGCATGGATCTCCATGTCCGCCGCCTGACCGCCAATACCGCCCATGGGCTGGTGCAGCAGCATCCGCGCATTGGGCAAACTCTGCCGCTTACCCTTCGTACCTCCGGCCAGCAATACGGCACCCATGCTCGACGCCTGACCGATACACATCGTCGCCACATCGGCGGCGATGTACTGCATGGTATCGTAGATCGCCAGGCCAGCCGTCACCGATCCACCCGGCGTGTTGATATAGAGGGAGATATCCTTCTTCGGATCTTCGGAAGCCAGGAAGAGCATCTGTGCGATGATGAGATTGGCGATTCCATCGCTGACCGACGTACCGATGAAGACGATTCGTTCCTTCAGCAGGCGCGAGTAGATGTCGTAGGAACGTTCGCCACGACCAGTCTGCTCGATAACCATCGGGATGAGCGACATAGGGCCTAAACCTTCTTCTCAGTGATGTTCGCGGTCGTCTGGAGCTGCTCGAAGATCTTGTCTTCTTCCAAATCGCGACGCAGGTCACTGACACGAGGGGATCGCTTGAGATCGTCGGCAGACAACCCCGTCTCTGTCGCGCGTCCTTCCAGATACGTGTCGAATTCTTCGTCCGTGACCTCAACGGTCAGCTTCGATCGCAACGCCTCCATCAGCAGATAAGACTTGAGGCGACGCTCTCCCGACTGCCGTTCCTCGTCGGTAAACTTTGACGCGTCATGGTCGTGGTCATGATCGTCGTGGTCATGATCGTCGTGGTCATGATCGTGGTCCTGACCCTGCCCCTGTGCCTCCCGCTCTTGACGGAGCGACTCGAGGTAGTTGTTGATCAGACCTTCTGGAAACTCGATCTCGTGTCTCTCCAGCAAACCGTCCATGATCTCGCCTCGCATCTGCTGGCGCGCCATGAACTCCCACCGCTGGGTCATCTGCTGACGGATGTGATCCTTCAGCTGATCGAGATTCTCAAACTGTTCGCCCACGTCCTTGGCAAATTCATCATCGAGCTCGGGCAGAGTCCGTTCTCGCACCTCTCGTGCTGTAACGAGAAAATGCTCCTCCTTGCCTGCAAGCTCCTCATTCGGCAGGTCGTCCCGATAGGTGAAATCGATCGCGCGCTCTTCACCCGCCTCCATGCCGACCAGTGACTCTTCAAACTCAGGACTCGGCGCCTCGGCATTGCCCACGTGGAAATATCGCTCTTCGAATCGATCACCTTCGACCGGTTCGCCATTGTCGTCGAGTCGTTGGAGATCAGCGATCAATACATCACCCTTCTCCAGGGCCCGCTCGACGGATTTCTCTGTCGCTTGACGATTCCGCAATTCCGTCAACTGCTCATCGAACTCGTCGTCCGTGATCTCATGGACGACGCGGCTCAGTTCAAGGCCGTCTGTGTTGTCGAGTTCGACCTCGGGCCAGATATCGAGACTTGCGGTAAAACTCAACGCCTCGCCGGGCTCGTGATCGAGCTTCGTGATTCTCGGGGTGCCTGCCGGGTTGAGTCCGGCCTCCTGGGTCGCCTCCTGCAGCAATCGAGGCAACAGATCTTCAATGACGCCACTGCGGATAGCGGCGCCGTAGCGTTTCTCGATGAGATTCAGAGGCACCTTCCCCTTTCGGAATCCGGGAATTTCAAGGCGCTTCTGATATGTGCGCAGGGCGGAGGACATTTCCTTGGCCATGCGCTCGGTAGGAATCTCGACCTCGAGGTCACGTTCCCACTTGCCGGTTTCGATGAGATTGGTCTGCACTGATCGTTTCTTGCTAAAGGTCGAGTCGGTTACCGGGAGAGGTCACCGACTGTGCCCTGTGGTTGCCTATATGTGGTTCAATGCCGTCTGGAATCGCGTTACTTGGATGGATGGCGCCTCACTGAATACGATCCAGTGGGTAGCGACATGGTGAGTCCGTGCGAAAGGGGGGACTCGAACCCCCAAGCCCTCTCGGGCACCAGATCCTAAATCTGGCGCGTCTGCCAGTTCCGCCACTTTCGCTAATGGGTGGGACCGGACCCGGACGTGCTCAGCCTGACCTGGACGCACAAAGAAAGACACCGCGAACCCAAGAGGAACCACCGTTCCTCGAGCCCCGGTGCGGTGGCGGTCCCGAACAAGGCAAGAATATACGGGCCTCTATATAAGGATACAAGAGACCGGAAACGCCCAAGGGCCTCACTCAGGCAGCCGGATGCTTCCAGTTTGCCATCCGATTAGTGAGTTCGCCAAGCAGATCGGTGATCTTCACTCGATTCTGCTCCATCGAGTCCCGTTCACGGACCGTCACCGTGTCATCTTCGAGCGTATCTGAGTCGACAGTGACGCAGAATGGCGTACCCACCTCGTCCATTCTGCGATACCGGCGACCGATGGCTCCGCCCTCGTCGTAGAATACCCGCAGGTGATCTCGCAGATCGGCTTCGATCTTTCGTGCGATGTCGGGCATGCCGTCCCGTTTGACCAGGGGCAGAATGGCCACCTTCAGCGGCGCAATCTTCGGGTGGAAACGCATCACCGTCCGCGCCTCCCCCTTCACTTCTTCTTCGTCATACGCATTCGACAGCACCATCATCGTCGACCGGCTCGCACCGATGGAGGTCTCCACCACGGCGGGCACGAACTTCTCTTTCGCCGCCTCGTCGAAATACTTCAGCTGTTTTCCGGAGAACTCCTCGTGCTGGCCCAAATCGAATTGGCCTCGATTGTGGATGCCCTCTACCTCATCCCAGCCGAAAGGGAACTCGAAATGGATATCGAAGGCCTGTCTTGCGTAGTGTGCCAACTCACCACTTCCATGCTCGTGCCAGCGCAGCCGACTCTCGGGAATGCCCAAGGCCTCGGTGAACCACTTCCGCCGTTCCTGTTTCCAGTAGTCGAACCACTTCTCCTCCTCCCCGGGCTTGACGAAGTACTGCATCTCCATCTGCTCAAACTCGCGAGTACGAAAGAGGAAATTCTTCGTTGTGATCTCGTTGCGGAATGCCTTGCCAATCTGGGCGATGCCGAAGGGCAGTTTCTGTCGCATGGCCTGCTGCACATTGAGATAATTGACGAAGATGCCTTGCGCAGTTTCAGGGCGCAGATAGACGACGCTCGCCGAGTCCTCGACGGGGCCAACATGGGTTCGGAACATCATGTTGAACTGCCGCGGTGCGGTCAGTTCGTTGCCTTTCGGGCTCTTCAGACCCAACTCGGCGACCTTCGCCGCCATGTCGTCGAAAGTCAGGTCCGTGCACTCAACGCCGGCCTCCTCGAGCAGGTGATCGAGTCGGAACCGCTCGTTCGTCTTGCTATCTTCGACCATGGGATCGTTGAAGCCCTCCACATGGCCGGAGGCCTCCCATACCTTGGCGTGCATGAGGATCGACGCATCGATGCCCTCCACGTCTTCCCGGTACGTCATCGAGCGCCACCAGGACTCCTTGATGTTGCGCAGCAATTCGACACCCAGAGGACCATAATCCCAGCAGCCATTGAGGCCACCGTAGATCTCCGAACTTTGGAAGATGAATCCCTTGCGTTTGCACAGGGAGACGAGTTTCTCCATCACATCTGACATATCAGTCCTCATCGTTCACTGCCGCCTCTTGATCTGGCGGCTGGTAGGGGCCGAGGGCATCAAGGAATTCGAGCGACCGCAGTCGGCCAGTCGCCCCGGCATGATATTCAAGAAAACTCCGTAGCATTCCTCGGATCTCTCCACGGCGTGGTGGCGCCGGAAGGAGATCCTGGCGGGTGTACGTGCGCATGGATTGCAGTAGTGCCAGAAAACGCAGACTCTCGCCGCTGACACGTCGCGTCGTGGTCCCGAAGATCGTCGTGCCACCACTTGAGAATGCGTCGGCGCCATCGGCGGCAGCTTCACGCGAACATGATTGGCAGACCCCACCGCCAAGTGCAGGACTGAACCACGACGCTTCGAGCTCCAGTTCGCACCCGCAGTTGGTGCAGGCCGACAGCTCTGGTCGATAACCGAGACTGGCGGCAACACGCAACTGAAAATACCAGAATAGCGATTCCAGTTGCTGGGAGGAGACCTCTTCCAGACCGCGGAGGATCCCCAACAGACAGGCGTACAGACGCTCATTCGGTTCGTGCTCGATCGTCAGACGGTCGAGCATTTCCGACGCAGCCCCTGCGAAGGCGAGTCGGGTCAGATCGGTGAGCAGCTGCGGATGGGTTCGGACCACCTCCGCATCGGACAGTGTCTGTAGATCTCGGTCGTCGCGCAGGTAACACACGACGTGGATTTCGTTCGTGACTTCCAGGCAACCGCCGTACTTGCTCTTCGGCTTGCGCGCGCCTTTGGCCATAACCTTGAGCTTGCCGTGCTTCTCGCTGAACAAGGTGACGAGTTTGCTCGTCTCGCCCACTCGCATGGTCCGCAGGACTACGGCATCCGTCTTGACGATAACTCTAGCCACAAAGGCACTCTAGCCACGACGGCTCTCTAACCACGATGGGGATTCCTCGTTGTAATCAGTCGTCGGCTGACAGACTGTCGGCTGCGCCGACACTGTCTTTCTTGACCAGTCGATACAGGTGTTCTCCAGGCAGGACGAGCCCGTAATCTTCACGCGCCATGCGCTCAACGAAGGCGGGGTCGTTCTCCATCTTCCACAGGACATCGCGCAAGCTGTCGTTGGTGGCTTCCAATGCAGCCACTTCCGCTTCGAGAGTGGCCAATGCTTCTCGCTCCTGCTGCAATTCCAGCCAGCCGCCCTGTCCTGTAAAGAAGATGTACGCCCAGCCGATGATCATCGCCAATAAGATTGATAGCCCCCACCAACGGCGAGTCTGTCGTTCGACGAGCGGTGCCCCTCGGGAGGCCATCTTCGCCATGTCAGGTCAGCACGAGGTCATCTCTGTGGATCACTTCCTGCGCTTTGTGGCCCAGTGCTTTTTCCACAGCAGACGACCGCAGCCCACGGATACGATCAAGATCATCGGAGCCGTATCGACTCAGACCACGGCCGATCTCACGCCCCTGGCCGTCGGCCACTCGTATCACATCACCCACCCGGAAAGTTCCTTCACAATCCGTAACGCCTGCGGGCAGCAGAGACCGACCGAGACGGACGATCGCTTTCACAGCCCCCTCATCGACGACGATCGTTCCACGTGCAGGTGATGCAAAGCCGATCCAGCGCTTGCGACTTCCCATCCGCTTGGATCGTGGCAGGAACAAGGTTCCCAGGTGATTGCCCGTCAGCAGATCGGGCAGGCGATGTTTGCGCGCATGCGCGACGATGGTCATCTCCCCACAAGCGCTGAGCAGATGAGCCGCTCGGAGTTTCGTTTCGATTCCGCCTCGACCGAGCCGATTCCCACCGCCCTGTAGACGCAGTTCCTGGTCGGGCTCGACCTCTACCAGAAGGTCTTCGCCCTTGCCTTGGACATAGCGACGATAGACTCCGTCCACATCGGACAGGATCACCAGCAGTTGCGCCTGTACGAGATTGGCCACGTAGGCCGCGAGCATATCGTTGTCACCGAGGGTGGCACGCAGCTCGGCGACGGCAACGGAGTCGTTCTCGTTGATGACGGGCACAACACCCAGTGCGAAGAGCTGCCGGAAGGTGTTGCGTACATGGTTGTAGCGCTGCCGATCGTCGAGGATGTCACCTGCCGTGAGCAACACTTGGCCAACCGGCACATCGTGGCGGCGGAACAGACTCTCGTACGCGTGCACGAGCAGATTCTGGCCAACGGCGGCGACGGCTTGCAGATCGGCGATGGATCGAGGGCGCTGTGTCATCCCCAATCTACCCATGCCGGCAGCGACGGCCCCGGATGAGACCAGGATGATCTCGAGGCCCTGCTCGCGCAGCTCGACCAGATCATGTACGAGACGGCGGATGGTGGGTCGATGGAGTTGCCCATCCGCACCGGTCAGACTGCTGGAGCCGATCTTGACGACCAGCCGACGCACACCGCTCAGTCGTTGCTGCCGCTGCGATTCATCGGACGTGTGCATGGGTTCGTGGTCAGTCAGGCGGCGTAGGGCCGCACGACGACGCCCCGATCCGCCAGGAAGTCTTTCACCTGCGGAATGCTGTACACCTGGAAGTGGAAGATGGACGCCGCGAGGGCCGCATTCGCTTCGCCTTCGGTCAGGACCTCGAAAATGTGCTGCGTCGTGCCGGCACCGCCGGAGGCAACAATCGGCACATCGACCCGTCGTGCCACCGCTCGATTGAGCTCCAGGTCGTAGCCGTCTCGCGTGCCATCGGCATCGATGCTGTTGAGCACCAATTCTCCGGCGCCCCGATCGACGAGTTCATCGACCCATTCCAGAGCATCCAGGCCCGTCGCTTTGCGCCCGCCATTGATATGGATCTCCCAGCGGGGCGGTTCGTCAGCGGCGGTCTCCAGTCGAAGCACATCGACGGCGCCGACGATACACTGAGAGCCGAAACTCTCAGCGCTCTGCGTAATAATATCGGGCGTGTGAACCGCCGCCGAGTTGATGGATACCTTGTCCGCTCCCCCCTTGAGGATTTCACGTACGTCGGCAAACGTGCGAATGCCGCCGCCCACGGTGAGGGGGATGAAGACCCGCTCCGACACCTCCTGCACAAGATCCATGACGATCGCGCGACCGTCAGACGAGGCGGTGATGTCGTAGAAGACGAGTTCGTCGGCCCCTTCCTGATCGTAACGCGTCGCCAATTCGACCGGGTCTCCCGCATCCTGATCGGCGGAAAACCGCACACCGCGGACATTGCGACCGTTCTTCACGTCAAGGCAGGGGATGATTCGTTTGGCGAGCACGTCAGGATGTCTCTCTTGCTCAACTTTTGTCAGTTGAGAGTGGCAAAGTTCGTCAGCAGCTTGAGGCCAATCTTCTGACTCTTCTCAGGATGAAACTGCACACCGAACACATTATCCCTGCCGGCAATGCTCGTGTACTCGATCCCGTAGTCCGTCGTCGCCAGCTGGTCGTCGTCGTTCTCTGCTTGTACGTAGTAGGAGTGCACGAAGTAGAAGAAGCTGCCGTCCTCGACACCCTCAAGCAGGGGCGAAGCGGTATGACGCGTGATCTGATTCCAGCCGATCTGTGGCACCTTTTCCGAGTTCGGAAAACGCACGCAGCGACCAGGAAGAAGACCGAGACCCGCGTGTTGTCCCATCTCCTCGGAGGATGCGAACATCAACTGCAGACCCACGCAGATCCCCAGGAAGGGACGCCCTCCTTCGACGTGATCGTCGATGCGCTGGTCCCAGCCGCCCTCACGAAGGTTGCGCATAGCATCGCCAAAGGCGGCGTCGCCAGGTAGGACAAGGTGATGGGCATCGGTGAGTTCGGACGCATCGGTGATGATCTGCGCTTCGTACCCCAGATACTGAAAGGCCTTCTCCACACTGCGCAGATTGCCCATGCCATAGTCGATGACGGCGATCACGATGCGCCTCTATCCCTAGAGTCATCGACGCGGCCGAGTTCCTGTGCCCGCTGAGTTGCGGCTTCCACGGCACGGATCAATGCGTGCCGGACACGACCGGCTTCAAGCTCGGACAGACCGGCGATGGTCGTTCCGCCGGGAGATGTCACCTGGTCACGCAGCGTTGCCGGATGTTCGCCCGTCTCAAGGACCATGCGTCCGGCGCCAGCCACAGTCTGGGCGGCCAACTGTAGGGCCGTGTCCCGCGGTAGACCTGCCTTCACGCCCCCATCGGCGAGGGCCTCTATGATGGTATAGACGTAGGCGGGACCGCTGCCGGAGAGACCAGTGACGGCATCGAGCAAACCCTCGCTGACCTCTACGCTGCTTCCGACGCGACTGAATAGATCGACCACCATCGACACCTGCAGCGGGGTGGTGTGCCGACCACTTGCCACGGCGGTGGCTCCCGCCTGCAAGCGCACGAGGGTCTGTGGCATGACCCGCACCACCGGCTGATCGGCGCCGAGCATCTGCGCGATGTGGTCTGTCGTCACACCTGCCATGATGGACACGATGAGTTGATCTGCCTTCAGGTGCGGCGCCAGAGCTCCGAGCACGCCTGCTGCACTCTGCGGCTTTACACCGATTATGACGACGTCACGATCTTCGCAGGCCAAAGACAGATCGGAGCCGGTCACGACGCCGCGAGCAGCCAGCGGCGCAAGAATGTCGGCAACCTGATCAACAGCCGTAAGGCGTTGTGGGTCGACGCCGGCATCGAGCAGCCCTTGCAATAGACTGCCACCCATATTGCCAGCACCCACGATACCGACACTGCACGGTTGGGCCGTGGTCACCGACGGATCTCCTGTTGGGGTTGCTACGAGAGGGAAAGACAAGGTGTGGTGCGGATTTCAATGATAGCCGGGACGCGAAAAACTGTCAAAAGAATCGGTGCGTGTTGAGGACGTCAGCACGGTGCACATTCGCGACGCGTTTGTAGCGCGTTTCAGGTGTGCATGTGAGCCTCTGCTCTCTGAAAAACAGTCGACTTTCTTCTTGACCTTTCGAAAAAACGCTTGCTATCTTTCAGAGTCATGGAGGAAGTTTCGATCCGTTTCCTAAGAGGGAGGGAAACGGCTAAGACCCGGAGTAGTTGACGACCATTCGGGTATCGACGTGACAATGAACTTCAAATGGGAGAACATCGTCCTTGCCTGAGGCCACCGTGCCTCGACGAGTTGCCAACCGCGCACAAAGGAGAAAGCACGATGGCGAAGAAGAAGGCTGCGAAGAAGAAGGCCGCACCGAAGAAGAAGGCCGCACCGAAGAAGAAGGCTGCCGCCAAGAAAAAGACAGTAAAGAAGAAGACGGCGAAAAAGGCTGCGAAGAAAAAGACAGCGAAGAAGAAGCCTGCCGCTAAGAAGAAAGCGGCAAAAAAAAAAGGTAAGAAGGTAAAGCGTAAGCCCAATCCCTCGTTCATGCGTCCGTTGCAGCCGGACGCACACCTCGGGGCCGTGGTTGGCAGCAAGCCGTTGCCGCGCACCCAGGTCGTCAAAAAGCTGTGGGCTTACATCAAGAAGAGCAACCTGCAGGATTCGCAGAATCGGCGGATGATCAATGCCGATGAGAAGCTTCGGAACATCTTTGGTGGGAAGAAGCAGGTCAGCATGTTTGAGATGACCAAACTCGTCAACAAGCACCTGAAGTAGATCCCGCACCTGCAGTAGAATCCTTCCTACAGTTCAAAGAGGAGTTCCCAGCCCAGGGAACTCCTCTTTTTTTATGCCCGCTCTCGACGCCCACTCGGGGTCCCGTATATTACCCGACCAAACGGCACACCCCCCAAATCCTATCGGAACCTTCGCAGCAAGATGACGACACAACCACGCCCAGCTCTGATCACCCTCGTGGACGGAACCGTGTTCCGCGGACAATGTGTTGCCGGCGATGGCGAGGTCTTCGGCGAGATGGTCTTCAACACGAGCATGACCGGATACCAGGAGATCCTCACCGACCCGTCTTATGCAGGTCAGCTCGTGACCATGACCTATCCACACATCGGGAACTATGGTGTCACGCCTGACGACGACGAGTCATCACAGCCACACGTGCGTGCTCTCATCATGAAACAGTGCTGCCGACGACCCTCGAATCAGCGAGCGGCCATGGGGCTGATCGAGTATCTGGAGCAGCACGGCGTCCTCGGCATCGAGGGCATCGACACGCGCCAGTTGACACGTCATGTGAGAACCGAGGGTGCCATGAATTCCGTGGTTTCAACTACGGAATCTGATGCGGACGCCCTCGTTGAACGGGCCCGCGCCTGGGAAGGCCTTGAGGGTCGCGATCTGGCACAGGAGGTCACGTGTGACGAGACCTACGTCGTCGAACCCGAGGGTGAAGCACGCGCCCACGTGGTGGCCTTCGACTTTGGCATCAAACGCAACATCGTTCGCAAGCTCGTCGAAGCGGGCTGTCGGGTCACCGTCGTTCCTGCGACGACGACGGCAGCCGAGGCGATGGCCTTGCAGCCGGATGGAATCTTCCTGTCGAATGGCCCGGGCGATCCACGCCCCCTACACTACGCCATCGACACCGCGAAAGAGCTGATCGCCACTGCCGACCTGCCCATGTTCGGCATCTGCCTCGGTCACGAGATCCTCGGCCTGGCTTTTGGCGCCGAGATCTACAAGCTCAAGTTCGGCCATCGGGGCGCCAACCAGCCGATCAAGGAACACGCAAGTGATCGGATTCTGATTACCTCTGAGAATCACGGTTGGGGCATCAAGGGTGACAGTCTGCCGCCCATGCTCGAGATCACTCGAAACAATCTGAACGACGGCTGTGTCGAAGGATTTCAACATCGGGAACGCCCCATCTTCTCCATTCAGTGTCACCCCGAGGCCTCTCCCGGTCCCCACGACAGCGATCACCTCTTCAGCTACTTCGCCGAACTGATGCAGCGCCATACAGCATAAGGGTCCTTCCATGATCACACCGACGCTGCGCACCCCACTTGGTCGATGTCAGCTCGGTGTTGGCCGCGTTGACATCACACCTCCCGCCGACGCCTACCACCGAAGTTGGGGCGCCGCCCTTCACGACCGTGCCGAGGGCATTCACCGCCCACTGATGGCCACGTGTGTAGCCATCGCTCCGAACGATGCCCCCGATGACCTGCATCTGATCGTCGGCTTGGATCTGGGCTGGATGCGCGACGACGAAATGCGCGCCCTGCTCGATTCCTTGCGCACGGCGACAGGCCGCGCAGATCATCAACTGATCGTCACCTTCTCCCACACACACGCGGCGATCAATCTCGATCGGGAGCGTGCCGGTTTTCCAGGGGGGGAACACATCGCCCCCTACCTCGAATCTCTGGCTGATCGCTGTGCCGAAGCGAGCAAGCTGGCCTGCGAGAATCTGTCTTCTGTGGATATCACCGTCGGCGTCGGTCGCTGCGATCTGGCCCGAGAGCGAGACTTCCGCGACGTGGAACGAGACATCTTCGTCTGTGGGCCCAATCCAGAAGGCGACGCGGATAACACGGTCGTCGTCGTTCGAGCCAGCGATGCACAGGGATCGAAGCTCGTTCTCGTGAACTATGCGTGCCATCCGACGACACTTGCGTGGGATAATCGCTTGATCAGCCCAGACTACATCGGTGCCATGCGTGAACTGGTAGAGCAACACGCAGTGGCACCCTGTCTGTTCGTTCAAGGTGCCGCCGGTGATCTCGGCCCTGCCGAGGGTTTTGTCGGCGATCCAGCCGTGGCCGATCGCAATGGCCGCCAGCTTGGGCATGCCGTGTTGTCTACGCTTGAAGGGATGTCTCCACCCGGCAAGCAACTGACCTATCAAGAGCCGATGTTGTCCGGCGCGACGGTGGGCGTGTGGGCGTGGGATGCGGCTGACACGTTGCGTTCAGTCGATCATTTCACCAGCGAGTGCATCAACGTCACCCTGCCGATCATCGAGTTGCCATCGGTGGCTCAGATCCAGGCCGACATCGACTCGTGGCAACAGAAACAAGACCTGGCCACGACAGACGATGACATCGACACGGTTCGCGAGTGCCGTGCCCGCATCGAGCGTTGCCGTCGGATGCTGCGCAAGGTCCAGGCGATCCCCGCCGGCACGACCACCGTGGATGTCACGGTCTGGGTGTGGCGAATGGGTGAGTGTGTGCTCGTCATGCTCGGCGGAGAACCCTATCAGCAGTTGCAGCGCAATCTGCGGCGTCGGTTCCCGCAGACCCGGTTGCTGCTGATTGAATTGTGCAATCAGTCACAGTCGTACATGTTGCCCCGCGAGCGTTACGGAATCGGCCTCTATCAGGAAGAGGTGGCCACGTTGGCACCGGGCTGCCTCGAGGCGCTCGAAGAAGCGATCTGCGAACGTCTGCAGGCGTGGGATCTGAACTGACATAAGGAGTCATGAAGCATGCCGATCGTCCCCCAGGATGTGTTGCGTCGTCTCGCCGTCGACATCTTCTCGGCAACGGGAATCCCCGCCGACGACGCTCAGATCGTCGCCAATCACCTCATCGAGAGTCACCTGTTCGGCCACGACTCTCACGGTACCTGGTTCCTTCCGTCCTACGCCCGATCCATGAAGAAGGGATACGTACCGTGGGAGGATCGAGATCTCATACGCGAAAATCCCGCCATCGCTCTGTTCGATGGCAAAGGTGGCAACGGAATCGTCGCCGTGACCCGCGCCGTTGACCTGGCCGTAGAGAAGGCACGCACATCCACGTTCGGGTTTGTGGGCCTCAGGTCTGTGAGCCATATCGGTCGCCTGGGCGACTATCCGCCGCGTATTGCTGAGCAAGGCATGCTGGGCATGGTCTGGCTGAATGGGGGCGGACTGTTCCTGGCCCCCCATGGCAGCGCCGACCGGCGCTTGCGCCCGGAACCGATCGCCTTCGCGGCGCCGAGGGGCAATGGGCTGCCCCCGTTCATGCTCGATATGACCATGACCGTCGTGGCGGGAGGCAAGATCGAGCAGAAGATCATTCGGGGTGAACCACTACCGGAAGGTTGGGTCATCGACCAGCAGGGGAATGACGTGACCGATTCGGAACAGTATCGCGATGCGTCAACCGGGGTCTTGCCCCTCGGCGGCCGGCAGTTCGGTCACAAGGGTCACGGTCTGGCCATGATGGTGGAGATGCTCGTCGGACCGCTGTCGCATGCGGGGTGCACGAAGCTCGACGGTGCAGGGGGTGGCGGCGTGATGGTCCTCGCCATCGACATCTCTGCCTTCACCGATCTCGAGACGTATACCGAGGAGGTCGAAGGACTCGCCGAGTGGGTCTGTTCCGCCCGACCGCTGCCGGGCATCGATCGAATCTATGCGCCGGGCGAGATCGAGCAGGAAACCCGTACCAAACGCATGGTGGACGGAATTGAGTTGCCCCAGTCGGTGTGGGAAGGGATTTGCGAAGTGGCCGCCGAACTTCAGGTGGCCGTGCCAGAAATCGCCTGAGGGAGCACTCGGTTCAGCTACATCGACACGCCAAGCAGCCCACGCGTGATCTGGAAGTCGGCATTGCCACGCAGAGATAGGGGCGTGAAGCCGCCTCTCGACAGTGACTCGATCAGACCGAGCAGCGCGGCGGGCCAGTTCTCACCACTGCCCTCTGCCCGCGCATCAAGATCGGCGCCATAGAGGTCGGCGATCCTTTCGTTGCTCGTCCACTGAATGAGCGGAATCATCGGGTGACCCGGCATGGGGTGTTCACCGATGTGCGCCAGCATCAGATCGACACCGCTGGCACCCATACCGGTCAGGCTCTCTGTCCAGACACCCGGTGTATCCATGATGTGAAGACCCGGCTGCACCGCCTTGTGGCCGTGCGAGAGTGTGGGCGTCGTCGCCGATAGTCCCAGCTGCGCGACAAACCCGACATCTTCCAGCAGTGCGTCACCATCGGGGATCACAATCGTCCCGTCAGCGCCCACGACCCAGGCGGCCAATCGTGCCGACGCGACGGCCGCGTCCGAACTCAGGCTTCCGCTCGACAGCAGGCCGAGGCGAAGGTCGGAGAGATTCCCGACGAAGGGTCGCGAAGTGGGCTCGGCGCCCTGACCTGACGAGTCATCGCCGAACCAGTCATCGATGATCTGCAGGGAATGTTCGATTCCACCGTCGAGTTGGACACTCGCGTAGCCGAATTGAGAGGCATCGACACCGGCCTCGGCAAAACAGCCCCGCATGTAATCGTTGTGCGTCTTTTCGCAGCCGTGTTCCAGCAACATCGCCCGCTCAACCGATGGATGGGTGAGGTATCCGATCAGCGAGCGCGCGTAGATATCCTCGTTCGGGCCGCTCGACGCACCACATCCTTCGGTGTGTACGAGTGCACAGTACCTCACACCTGATTCTGGATCCGCCTGCTGCAATCTCTCCGCCGCCATGCGGGCCACCTGGCCAGAGCAGAGACTGGTGGGCATAACGAGGGAGATACGATGCAGATGGAAACCAGCCGGCCCATCGAAACCGTGCAGTGACACGTCGGGGGCCTCGACGCTTCGCGACACCGACACGGGAAGTGGGTGACCATCGGGCTCCCCCGTATTCAGCGCATCTTCGAGACCTTCGCCCGACGTGCGAGGCCAATCACGCCAGATCGATACCTGCGAATGTCCCGCTGCCTCCCCCTTGCTGCGTTCACCCGACGAGACACGCAGACTCAGATCGAACAGGGCGTCGCCCAGATCGTCCATGGAAGCGCCATCCTGATAGGCCCCCGCATTGACATCCATGTCCTGCTGCAGCAACTCGTAGCGCGCCGTCGTGGTCAGCAGTTTGAGGGTTGGAACGAACGGGAAATTCGTAATCGAACCATTGCCGGTGACGAAGTAGATCAAATTACAGCCAGAGGCGACCTGTCCCGCAATCGATTCAAGGTCATTGCCGGGGCTGTCCATGAAATAGTAGCCCGATGCCGGGAAGGGCTGTGCATACTCGAGGCAACCCTCTAGACGTACGTCGGGATGACGTTTCATGGCGGCGCCGATTGACTTCAGGACGATATTGTACAGCCCTCGGAATTTGTTCCCTCCCGAGGGATTCCCCTCTGCCGACGTTCCGTGGTCAGCGGCTCGTGCTTTGAAGCGCTCGACCGTCTCGAGGAAGCGGCGAGCTGTGGCGACATCTGCGACCTTGTCCAGCACATAGGGCTCGGCGCCGATGAGTTCGTCGGTCTCGGCGAGATTCGCCGCGCCACCGCAGCGAACGAGCTCGCGTGCAACCCACGCAGCCAGCGGATTGCCGGACACGCCTGAGAAGGCGTCCGATCCACCGCACTGCAAGGCCAGTTTCAGCTCTCCCGCACTGCAAGTGGTTCTCTGCGTCGCCGCAACCGGCTCCGCCCATTCGCGGATCTGCCGTTCCGCAGCCGCCAGGGCGTGATCGAAGGGGCCGTCTATGGAGAGAAAGTCGAGGGGCATATCGGCCGTGTCGCGCCCCTGCTCCCATAGATATGCGCGCAGTTGCTCGTTGGGTACAGCCTCGCTGCCGTAGTCGACGGCGAGGGCAGCCCCCACATTCGGGTGGGTTACGAAGCCGGCCAGGGTGCGCAGCAGCAGTTCACGATTGTTCGGTGTCCGTTCTCCTCCCCCCTCGGTATGCGCCACGGCCACAACCCCATCGAAGTGATCACTCGTGGGCAGATCGCTGCAACGTTGCGCCAGTTGGCGAGCAAAGGCCGCTGTCCGCGACGTCGTACCCAGTACGACGATGTGATTGCGGGTGCCTACTCCCCGAGATCCTCGATCAAATCCACGGAACGTGGGGATCTCCTTGCGGCGAGGCATGGGGGCGGCGGGGGAGAAAGTGCTCTCGTCCAGCTGATACGGAACGACGCGGTCCTCGAAGTTTGGCTCGGCGGGGAGCTCAAAGTCGATGGAGCGGCCACCGACGGCCTCCAGCATACCGGGATTGGTGACGTATTCACCCGGCGAGATGGCGCTGCGGGCCACACCAAAGGGCAGTCCCCAGGACAGCAGAACATCTCCGACCGCGATCGGTTCAACGGCGAACCGGTGTCCCTCGAGAATTGTGTGGGACAGGGTTACCTGACCCGCCCCGAGCCGGACGCGCGTTCCCGCGTCGAGTCGACGTACGGCAATCGCTACGTTGTCGCCTGGCGCCGGCAGGCGACCGGCGTCTTCGAAGGCCAGCACCGTCACGAGGGCTCCTTGTTGTTGAACAGGTTGAAGGCGTCCGGACCGATACGACTCGCTTGATGAGAGAGCACGGCGTCCATCACCTCGATCGCCATCCGAGATTCGACCGTCACCCCTGCCCGAATGCCGAGACACGGATCATGTCGGCCCTTGCCGAGTTTGTAGTCGATCTCCTCGAAATCCTTCTGAATGGAAGACTGCATCTTGGTGATCGTCGATGTGGGCTTGAAGCCGACGCGGAAGACGAGGGGTGATCCTGTGGTGATGCCCCCCAGCAGCCCTCCATGATGATTGGTCTGATACCCTTGCCGGCGGATCGGATCGTTGTGCTCGCTGCCATGGCGCGACACCGATGCCTGTCCGGATCCCATCTCACAGGATTGAACTGCGTGCAGACCACCGAGACTTCCCATGAGTCGTTTTTTCAGACTGTCGTAGAGCGGTTCACCGGCCAGGGCAGGTACGCGGATCCCCACGACCTCGACCTGGGCCCCCACAGAGTCACCCTGCTTACGAGCCTCCTTGATCAGTTGGGCCGCTTCGAGCGCGAAGTCCCCATCCACTGCGGGGAAGAAGTCCTCACCTTCGGGGACGGCATCGGCGTCGGTGAGCCGGGACTGCAGTTCGGACAGGGCGGCTTCCTCCATCTCGCCTGAACCGACCAAATCGGCGAGATGTTGGCTTGCCTTCAACTCACCCACCTGGCAGATGGCCGAAACGAAGACCGTGCCAAAGTGCTCGGCGAGGAAATGTCGAGCTACGGTGCCGCCGATGACGTCGCTGATCGTCGACCGATAGGACGTTCGACCACCGCCGCGCGGGTCGGTGTAGCCTCGGGACTTGTGGTATTTCACCAGATCGGCGTGCCCCGGCCGCACATCACCACTAGCTCCGAGAAACTGAGCATAATCAGCCGAGCGTTTTGCGGCCGACAGCACCAGTGCAGCAAGGGGCTCACCCGTCGTGAACCCAGCTTCATACGTCGCCGTAGCGCACTCGTCATCGCCCACACGCGTGGACACCCCCGCCCCGCCGAGCAGGGCATCGTGATCTGCATCGTACAGTCCGGAGAGGATGACCACCTTGTCCCCTTCCCGTCTCGGTGTGCCGAGTTTGTTGCTGCCTGGCTTGCGGCGATCCAGTTGAGCCTGCAGATCCGCACGAGTGAGTCGGAGCCCGGCGGGGCAGCCGAATACGATGCTCGTGATCCCCGGGCCATGTGACTCGCCAGCGCCAGCCACCGAGAAGAAGGGGCCCCCTAACAATTCCAAGGACATTCCTGCTTTCCATGAAAGAGAGACAATACCGTCATGCTGCAGAATTCGGTCTCTCATCTCGATTCTGCGGGGTGAACAATGTAAGAGCCGACGAGCGAAATGGCAAAGCAAACGATGCTAAGTGATGATTTGACAAATAGTTAATGCCGATACGATTTCTGCCTCGAACTTTCGGAATGGCACGACTTTTCCTTTGGTAACCTCGCCAAGATGCGTATATATGAATCTGCTCTTCGAAGGCTAGCGTCCATCATTGTGAGGATTCTCACAGCTTTTGCAGATTTTCCGCCGATCTTTCGTAGCAGACAGATGCGTTCGATAGGTAGTGGATACGCCACGCACCACCTACTTGGAGGGTATGTATGATGCGCAAGCTTACGCTGGTTCTGACACTTCTGGCCGTCCTGACGGCTCCAGTGCTTGCCGACCATCACATGGAAGGCGAACCGCCGATGCACCCCGAGATCGTTCTCGGACCGCCTGAAGGTTTCGAACCACCCGAGGGTGAAGAGCCGCCGCCGATGGAGATGCCACCGGAGGAGATGGAGTCCATGATGGTGGAGAAGTTCTTCCAGTTCATGGATGCCAATGGGGATGGCGCCGTCGACTTCGACGAGTTCATGCCTTGGGTCCGGGCCTCCCATATGCCGCCGCCGCCGATGGATGGCGAGGGCATGCACGGCGCTGAGGCTCTTAGGAAGCTGACCGACATGGAACCACCCCCGGACGGCATGGGCCCTCCGCCGGATGGCATGGGACCTGGTCCAGAGGGTGTGGAGGGTGGCTTGCTGATCGAGGGCGAGGGTGACCTTGCCGACCTGCCATTGGCGCCGGAGTGCTCCGATGAGTTGCGCAACAACGAGCAGGACCCACAGGCCGAGAACGTTCCGTGCGGCGACCGTGAGGGCAACCTCATCTTCCGCACGATCTGCAACATGCCTGGTTTCGAATCACAAGCCATCAGCCTTCCGGACGGTCGCGGCGCAGGCTGCTTCGGTCTCGAGGCCCTTCGTGGCGAGATCGCCTTTGAGATCGTTGCCGAAGATGGTACGGTCCTGTTCAACACGAACATGGGCAAAGAGGCCTACATGGGTCTGCACTTAGAGGGACCTGGCGTTTTTGAAGTGAGATCGGTCGATGGCTCGCCCGATGGTGGCGTGACCATCCGTTTCACCGACGTAGCGCTGGACTGATCTCGATCTGACAGTTCAGAATCGCAACAGAGAAAGGCCGGCTCACCGCGAAGGTGAACCGGCCTTTTTTCATGCTGACGTGCTGTCTCAGTTTGCCTGTCGACTCCTACTACTCAGCACCCGCCTCGCCCTGCAGGCGCTGCAGATCCGCGTCGGCCACGGCCAGATCATACCGAGCCCGCACCATGCTGCTGCGGGCTTCGGTGAAACCCACCTGCGCGTCCAGGGCTTCAAGCACAGTTCCCTTCCCGACCCGATAGCGCTCCTCAGCCAGATGCAGGTCTTCGGTGGCCAGTTCGACGGTACCCTCAGCCAGATCGAGAATCCGTCGCAGACGATCCAACTCGAGCCATGTGGTTTCTACATTGAGGGCGATATCACGCTCTCTGGCCTCCAATGTGAGTCTCGCCGTGTTCAGCGATGATTTGGAGCGCCGCACACCGGCCGAGCGGATTCCGCCGTCGAACACATTGTAACTGAGAGAGAGACCGGCGTTGAGGCGATACTCCTGAGAGAGATTGCCATACACTCGATCGAAGACCTCGTTGCTTCGGCTGTACGAGAGGTTGCCCGAGACTCGGGGTGCGTAGGCGGACTGCGATGACTTGACCGAGGATTGGGCAGCACGCACAGAAGCCTGCAGACGTTGCAGGTCTGGATTGCGTGCCTGGACCTGCTCTACCAGTGGGCCGAGTGCAGGTGGAGGCGGGACACGCAGCTCACCTTCCGACAAGGGCACAACCGTGAGCGGCACGAGCACATCGCGGCCCATGAGGTAGTTGAGCTGGGCGATAGCCAGGCGCTCCTGTTGCTGCAGATTGATCAGATCAGCGCGCGTATTCTCCGCCGCCACCTGTAGACGGAGCATGTCGACCCGTGTACCCGCCCCTACTTCGAGACGTGCTTTTGCTTCCTCGAGCCGCCGCTGGCTCAGCTCGAGACTCTCCTGCTGGACCTGGGTCAACTCCGACGCCTTCAAAAGTGAGAAGTAGGCCTGTTTGACAGAGAACACGACCTGTGCCCGGCGCGCTTCGAAATCGAAGGATGCACCATCCACCGAGGCACGAGCTGCGTTGTGTGAATGTCGGCCCTCACCGGCGTCGAAGATCGTGTGGTTCAGATTCGCGCTGAGTGAATAGTTGTCCCGGTCCACAGCGGGAATCCGCGTCTCCTCTTCGACGAAGATGCGTTCACCGGTGACGGGGTCGATACCCGCGGGGTTGTCCTGGATGCGCACCGACGGCCCCGTGCGCGAACGTGAGTAGCTCAGCAGACCAGCACTGATACTGGGCAATCGGCGGGCGTAGGCGGACTTGGCGTCTGCATGGGATCGTGTCAGCCCCTCCTCCGCGAGACGCACATCTGTATTCTGCGCCAGAGCGATCTCGATGCACTGCCCCAGGGTAAGCGGAGTGTCATCAGCGATGGCGGCGTGGGTCAACGAGGCCAGGATTAAGCAGATGACGACGATGCGCATGATTGACAGATGTCCTTGGTTCGCGATCAGATCAGCAGAGTTGACGGGTGGAAACTTTAGACACGTACGGCTCGCACGACACGCCGCATCCACAGCGACAGATCGTCGAGCAGTGAGTAGAGGGTGGGCGCGAGCACGAGGGTGAGAATCGTCGAAGTCGTCAGACCACTGACGACGACGAGGCCGACGGGCCCCCAGCGCTTGGCGAATCCCTCCGAAGTGCCGTAGACCATGGGTAAAACGAGAGGCATGAGATTCAGGATCGTTGTGGCCGCCGTCATCAGGATCGGTCGCATTCGATTCTGACCGCCTCGCAGGATCGCGGCGCGACGATCGAGCCCTTCGCGGCGATACTGATTGATGTGATCAACGAGTACGATGCCATTGTTCACGACGATTCCGAACAGGATCAGCAGTCCAAGAATCCCATTCATGTCGAGGGCGATATCCAGCGCGAAGAAACCGATGGACACGCCGATCAGTGAGAACGGGATGGCAAACATGATCGTGAATGGATGGATCAGAGACTCGAAGAGCGACGCCATGATCAGATAGATGAGCAACAGGGCGAAGATCAAGACGAAGGAATTGTCCTGTGTGTCCTGCTGCATCCAGCGTGTTGCCCGCCCCATCTGCCACGAATAGCCAGGTGGCAGACTCACTTGCTCCATCATCTGCGAAACCGTCGGCGTCAAACGCATCGCGGCCCGTCGATCCTTGGTATTGGCGAAGACCGTCAGTGTCTGCTTGCGATCCTCGCGCTGCAGCGTGAGCGGTCCGTGGGCGAACTCGAAATCCGCCAGAGCCCCCAGCTGAATTCGCGTATCATTGCGTCCTTCGAAAAACATGTTCTTGATCTGCTCCAAACTGACACGATCCTCCTCCTCCAACTGCAACACAACGCCGATCTCGCGCTCCGGCGCCTTGAAGTCGGTAGTTCGTCGTGTGCCTAACGCATTGGAAATGGTTGAGGCAACTTGCCTCGCTGACAGGCCATAGGCGAGGGCCTGCTCGCGATCGACGCTGACCTGAATCTCCTCTTCCCCATCTTCAAGACTCGTGTCAACGGTGAGGACACCCTCGATCTTGCGCAGCCGCTGCTGCACGTCTTGTGCGAGGACCTCAAGGACGGCCATGTCGACGCCCTTGAGCTGAACCTCGACGCCGAGCTGCGGGCCCGACCAGCTACGGGATCGCCCCATCCGGTAGTTGACGCCGACTTTCTTCGGCAACATACGCTGAACGGCCATGCCTGCCTCCATCGTGGACAGATTCCCTTCATCTGCATCGACGAGGCGCGCCGTCACACTTCCCCCACGTTGGCCAAAACGAGTCGACAAGGACTCGATATCCAGATCCTTCTTGTTCGTCAGAAGCAGTTGCTCGATGCGGGCGAACAACGAATCTGTTTCGGCCAGAGAGTAGCTACGCTCCACCTCAACGGTGACGCTCACGCTGCGCTCCGGCGTCCAGGACATGCCTTGCTGCTCAAGTTGCGTGATCAACCAGATGCCAAGTCCGAAGAAACCGAGAGTGACACCGAGGGTCACGGCCCGATGCTCGAGTGTCCAGTTCACAAGTCGTACGTAGGAAGAGCGCATCCCGTGTCGGCGGAAATACCACGCCGCGCCGATCAGCAGTAGGGCAATCGTGACGAACACACCAGCTGTGGTTGCACTCATGCCCAGCGTCTGCGCCAGAATGCGGCTGCCGGTCGTGCTTCCCCAGGCGATGAACGCATCGGTGCCGACACTGTTGAATTTCCAGCCCGCCAGCGCGAAAACGAGGCCGAGTACGGCGAACTTCAGCAGTCCATCGTAGCGCTCGTAGCCGTCACGAAACAGACGTGAACTGGCCAGGGGAATCACGGCCAGCGAAACAGCGGCGGATACGCCAATCGCCAGACAGATCGTCATGCCTGCGTCGCCCATGAAACGACTCATGCGACCGGCGTTGACGAAGAAAAAAGGGATGAAGACACACATCGTGGTCAGCGCAGAAGCGACGACGGCCAGACCGATCTCCCGACTTCCCTCGACGGCGGCCTCCACCGGGCCAGCGCCCTCCTCCTGGCGGCGGAAGATGCTCTCCAACGTCACGACAGCAGGGTCCACGAGCATCCCCACGGCGAGCATCAGCCCCACCATGGACACCATGTTCAGCGTGACAGGAGATCCGAACACCTCGCGAGCAACGTAGAGGCCGGTGAACACACAGCCGACAGAAACTGGAATGGCAACGCCGATGACGATGGTGCTGCGAACGCTGCGTAAGAAGAGGAAGATGATGGCGATGGCCAGCACACCACCCAGCAATGCCGAATCCAGCAGGTTGTTGAGCTCTCGGAGCACCTCCGCGGCACGATCGCGGGTAATGACGATGTCGAGCTCCTCGCCATATTGTTTGTCGATCTCAGCCAGGACTGTTCGAGCCTTTTCCGCGACCTCGATCACATTCGCCGTCGACGCCTTGAAGAGCTCCACTTCGACTGCATCCGACCCATTGAGACGTTCGAACCGCGTGCGCTCCGGATACTCGTAGCGAACCTCACCAAGATCCGCCAAGGTCAGATCACGCTGCGGGATCGGCAGAGTACCGATCTGATCGACCTGGTCGAACTCGCCGCGTGCGCGAACCTGATACCGAAGTTCTCCGTCCATCACCCAACCGAGGGAGACGTTGACGTTGTTGCCGCGCAGTTGACTGGCCAGTTGCTCCATGGACACGTCGTGTGCCGAGAGTCGCTGCTGATCGAGGGCCACCGTGAGTTGTTTCTCCTCGATCCCGTCAATGGTGACATTGGCGACCCCATCGAGGCGCAGCAGACGAGGCTCGACGACCTTGCGCACGATGTCGAAGAACCGCTCCCCGTCGCCGCGCCAGGCCAGATCCGCATCGAGAATGGGACGATCGTCGCTCTGGAAACGGCGGATCCGTACTCGTTCGACTCCCTCTGGCAGCATGCCTCGGACTTGATCGACGCGATCGCGCACGTCCATGACCGCCAGATCCATGTCCGTCCCAGCGGCAAACTCGACACGCACGGAACTCGAGTTCGCCCGTGAGGAGGAACTGACCCGTTCGAGATTTCCCAACAGTGCCAGGGACTGCTCCAGTGGCAGGGTGACGTCTCGTTCGATTTCCTCTGGAGAAGCTGAAGGGTAGGTCACACTGACAGTGATCCCCGAGGACGAAAAGGACGGATACTGCTCCAGGGGAATGCGTCCGAAGGAGATCATGCCCAATACGACCAGAGAGATGGTGAGCATCCCCAGCGTGACAGGACGACTGACGGCGTAGCGTGCGAGATTCATGTCGATCTCCGCATCAGTTGGCGCGATCGAGTGACGTATAGACCACGGGGATGACGACGAGGGTCAGAATCGTAGACACGAGCAGACCACCGATGACGGTAATCGCCATGGGTGCACGAATCTCGGCACCCTCACCCAACCCGAGGGCCATGGGCAGCAACGCCAGAATCGTGGTGGCCGTCGTCATCAGAATGGGACGGAATCGCAGGCGCCCTGCTTCGAGGACCGCCTCGATCTTGGGCAGTCCATTGTCGCGTCGCCGGAGCTGATTGATGTAGTCCACAAGAACGATGGCATTGTTTACCACGATCCCCGCCAGCATGATCAACCCGATGAGGACAACGACACTGATCGTCTGCCCCGTCACCAGCAGGGCCAACACACTGCCAATCAGTCCCAGGGGGATGGTAAACATGATGACTAGTGGGTGCAGCAGAGACTCGAACTGCGACGCCATGACCAGGTAGACGAGGAAGATCGCCAGCGTGAGTGCGAACTTCATGCTGGCGAAGCTGCGCACCATCTCTTCGTTCTGACCGCCCACCTGAATCCCAAAGCCATCGGGGAGGGCCAGGCCGGCCGTGGACGCCTCGATCTCAGCCACAGCGCTGCCCAGGTCACGACCACTCAGATTAGCGGTGATGAGAACGGCCCGTTCCTGATCGAGGCGCCGGATCTCTGCCGGCCCTTCGACGACGATGACATCCGCCACCGCCTCAAGAGGAATGGGGACCGGATAGCTGACGGGGCTGATAATCATGCGGCGCAGGTCAGCGACGGATTCTCGCTCATCCTCCACGGCGCGCACACGCACATCGATGCGCCGATCCTGACGGATCAGTTCCGTCGACACTTCGCCCTGCAGCTTGTTTCGCAGTACATCGCCGATCGCCTGAATGGTCGTGCCCAGTTCGGCCACACGCTGCCGATCGAAGATGACCTGAATCTCCGGCTGTCCGCCCTCGGCGCTCGAACGGACATCCACCAGACCCGGCATCCGGCGCATCTGATCAGCGACTCGCGTCGACAGATCCTGCAGCGTCTGGAGACTGTATCCGGTGACCTCCACCTCAATGGGGGTACGGAAGGAGAAATAGGAGGGTCGCGAGAACTTGTAGTCGAGATCGGGAATCTGGGCCAGGACCTGGCGAACAGAGGACATGACAGATTCTTCGGCCTGTCTCTCTTCCTGCCTGAGGCGAATGAACACCTGCGCGAGATTCTCCTTCTTCTCGTCTGCGTAGCCCCCCGTCTCCCCGCTGGCACCAACGAGACTGAACGCGGTCTGAATACCGGCGAGATTCCGCAGTTGCTCGTCGATGTGCGCAACCTGAGTCGCCGTCGCCTCCAGAGGCGTACCCGCAGGCCATTCGAGATCGACGAGGAATTCTCCCTGACTCATTTCGGGGATCAACTCGACACCAAGAGATCGAGCCTGCAGCAGAACTCCTGCGCCAAGGAGGATGAAGACGGCCAGTGTCACCAGCCTGTGCCCGAGCGACCAACGCAGCAATCTTGGATAGGCCTCGGCGGTGACCCCATACAACCGATCGAAGAGCCAGAGAGCCGGCGTCAGCACGACAAGCAGCGAACGACCGATGAGGGCAAACAATCGCGCCACCCATGCGAGAACACCTGCCAGATAACGGACGCGCCGCGCCGCTGGATCTCCTTCTTCTTCACGGGACAGTGGGCGCAGGGCGATGGAGCTAAGCATGGGCAGCAGCATGAGAGCCACGAAGAGGGCGGCCACGAGAGAATAGGTCACGGTGAGCGCCTGGTCGCGGAACAACTGCCCTGCTACACCTTCGACGAAAACGATCGGGACGAACACACAGATTGTCGTCATCGTCGCGGCGATTACCGCCTGTGCGACCTCACTGGTTCCCCGACGTGCCGCGCCCAAGGTGTCGACCCCGTCGTCTCGATAACGCTGCACATTCTCAAGCACCACGATGGAGCTGTCTACGAGCATACCGATGCCGAGAGCCAGTCCACCGAGGGACATGATGTTCAGACTCACGTCAGTACTGTACATGAGGAAGAAGGTGGCCACCACGGAGATCGGGATGGAAAGGCCGATGATGACCGTGCTCTTGAGATCGCGCAGAAACAGAAAGAGGACGATGATGGCCAACACACCGCCGATCAATGCCGTGGACAGCACCTCGCTCACCGATTGCTCGATGAACACGGCCTGATCGACGACGAGGTCGACCTCGGCGTCGCCGAGCAGATCTGCGTAACGCTCTGAGAAACTCTCGAGTCGTTGCTTCACCGTCTCCGAGACGGCGACGGTGTTGGCGTCCCCTTCCTTGAAGATGGCGATCTCCACACCTTCGCGACCGTTGATGCGCGTCACCACATCCCGCTCACGGTGACCGCGTACAACGCGTCCCACGTCGGCCAGACGCAGGGCTGCCCCACCTACTTCTGCGACAACGAGATCTTCCATCGACGCCGGATCGGTGAACTCGTTCAATGTCCGGACGAGAAACTCAGCCTCCCCATCCTTCAACAGCCCGCCTGTGAGATTCACGTTCTCGGCGGCCAATCGCTGCGTCACCTGTGAGATCGATATCCCAAGACTGGCGAGTCGGCTCGTCTCGACTTCGACGTGAATCTCCTCCTCCAGGCCCCCTTCCACACGTACTGCCGCGACGCCTTCCAGACTCTCCAGGTCCAGGCGGATCCGTTCTTCGGCAACGCGGCGCAGCTCCATGAGGCTGTTGCCCCCATACAGGGCGATGCGCATGACGGGGTCGAGAGACGGATCGAAGCGCAGCAGCACGGGCTTGCTGGCATCTTGAGGAAGATTCAGCAGGTCGAGCTTCTCACGGACGTCCAAGGCGGCGAAATCCATCTCCGTGCCCCAGCCGAATTCGATGATGACATCGGACAGATCCGGTCGCGAGATCGAACTGACACGCACGACGTTGCTCACGACACCGACGACCCCTTCCACAGGTTCGGTGATCAGGCGCTCCATCTCCGCCGGCGCCGTGCCGGCGTACTCGGTTCGCACCGTGATCGTCGGATAGGTGATGTCGGGCAACAGATTCAGAGACAGCCGGGAGAAACCGACAGACCCGAAGGCGACGACGGCAACCATGATCATCGCCACCGTCACCCGCCGCGAGGTCGAGAAGTCGACGAGTTTCATCTGACCACCGTCATTGCGTGTTTCCCGCTTCGGCCCTGCGCTTCTTGATCGCCGTGTAGCGCGCCGCAGCATCTTCGTCGGACAGACCGCGCTGCTTGGCACGGGCGACGAAGGTGGCCGAGTCAGGCAGGGCCCGACCGCCTTCCCCACGGCCGTCGCGAGCGGCAGGACGCTCTTGCTCGACGGGCGAGGGATCCTCAGCCCCGACGACACGCACATCGGCACCTTCCTTGAGCCCCTCGTGTCCGACGGTGACCACCTGATCGCCGAGTCTCAGGCCACCGCGAACTTCGACACGTTCGCCGTCGACGTAGCCGAGCTCGACACGAACACGCTGAGCCTTACCCTCTCGCACGACAAACAGATCGTCCTCGTCCGTCTCCAACACGAGTGCCTTCTTGGGGATCACGAGTGCATCGGGGCGGCGATCCGTCACGATCCGAATCGTAGCGAACATACCAGGGCGCAGCTGGTCATCGGGCGGCACGTCGAGGGTCACCTTCACAGTGCCACTGGCTGGATCCACACCGGGGCTGATCCGGCGGACAAGAGCGGAAAACACACGATCGGGTACCGGATCGACGACGACTCGGGCCTGTTGGCCCTGCTGGATCTGGGCCATGCGTTTCTCGGGAACACGGATGCGCGCCTGCAGGGGATTCAGATCAGCCACGGAGAACACCACGTCGTTGGTCCGCACCAGATCGCCCTGTTCCACATTGCGTACCATGACAACGCCGTCGATGGAGGCACGCACGTCGGCGTACTCCAACTGAAGGTTCGCCTCCTTCAGATTGACCTGGGCATTCTGCATCTGCTGCGTGGCGTTCTCGAACTCCTCCTGACTCACCAGCTGCCTCTCGTGCAGGGCCTGGGTGCGTTTGTGTGTTGCCTGAGCCCCTTCGAGGCTGACCTGTGCCTGATCGACCTGCAGCCGCAGTTGCCGCTTTTCCAGTTGAAGGAGAATCACGCCCTCTCGAACCTCATCTCCTTCTTCCGCAACCAGCCTCTCCACCAGGCCCTGTGTGCGTGCCACAACCTGCACCCAGCGCTCCGCCTCGAGGCGGGCGTGTGTCTCGATGTAGCTGGTCATCTCCGCACGCACGACGGGCTCGGCCTTGACCGGAATCGATGCCGATTCGGCGGGGCGTCCGCCAGGACGTCCCGAGCCCCAATTCCCCCGCTGGCCGGCGGCCTCCTCTTCGTCGCCGCAGCCCGCCAGCATCAGCACACCGATGGCGAAGAAGGCACCAAAGCGAGTTGTCCTGCCCCAGCTGGATCTACTCCGATGTTGCGTCATTCCCATGTCCCGTTGGTTGTGGCTCGTGGCGGCGCACGCCTTGGACGAAAATGCGGATGATCTCGGCCACGATCTGCTCGTCGTCGAGACCCTGTTCATTGAAGCGCATACAGGATCGGACCATGCCCAGAAGGATCTGCGCGTCCATATGCAGATGCCGTATCTCGAAGGCACCCGTCTGGGCGCCGTCACGCAGTACTTGAGCGACCTCATCCACCAGGGCCGAACGTCGTCGTTTCCATTCGGCCTTGAGCCCTCGACGCCGACCCTCTCCCTCATCGCGATCCATGAGACGAAAGAAGAAACGGTCACGGCGCAGATAGCCGACGATGCTACCCACCGTCTGCTGCAGTCGTTCGACGGGGTCGCTGGCGGCATCCGCATTGTGCAGACGTTCGATGAGGACATCAAACCCTTCCATAACGACGGCGAAGTAGAGAGACTCCTTGTCCTCGAAGTAGCGATAGAGGGTTCCCTTGCCGACGCCAGCCTCGGCGGCGACGTCGTCTCATGAGCACTTCATCGAATCGTCGCTCGGCAAACTGGTGTTCCGCGGCACGGACGATGGCCTGCCGGCGTCGTGTCTGTGCGGGTGTGGCGGTCTCTATGGTCTGAGATTCGGGCACTGCGGCAATCACCTGAGGAAGGCACAGTCTCGGCCGAAAATGGTACTGACCGGTCAGTCAGAAATGACTCTATGGATGGGCCCTTGTTCGTCAACGTCATGTTGGACGCGGGCACAGGGGCCCATGTTTAACGGGTCAACTGACCTTGCTCTGGCTCGCCGTGTAGGTCAGCGTCTTGCCCACCTTCAGCTCCTCGACGCGAGTGTTGGCCGACAGGAACTTCACGCCGCGCTTCAGTTCACCGATATCGGCGGGCTGACCCATGGTGGTTCCGTAGTGGGCGGGAATCACGATCTCTGGGCGAATCAGACTCGCCGCCCGCGCCGCCTCACGCACGCCCATGGTGTACTTCCCTCCTACGGGTAGGATGGCGATCTGCGGGCCGTGCATCTGGCTGATCAACTGCATGTCCGAGAACAGGCAGGTGTCGGCGCTGTCGTAGATCGTGATGCCATTGTCGAAAGCCAGTACATACCCGCTAACGGAGCCATCCGGATGAAAATGGCCCCCTTCCGGGGCCGCACCGAGACTGGGCGACAGGGACACCGAATGCACGGCCTGGGTCATCGTCAGGGTCACGTCCTTCACCTTCAGTGAGCCACCAGGGTTCAGGGGCACGGCGCGACTGCCCAGCTTGAGTCCATGGGCCTCAGCGACGACGCACATCTCATAGCCGCTGACGAACTTCGCCTTCGTCTTCTTGCAGATGGCGAAGGCGTCGGCACAATGATCGTGGTGACCGTGTGAGGCGATCACGATATCGGCCTTGCGAATCTGCGAGACCTTGGACTTGGCCGTCGGATTCTCATCGAGCCATGGATCGAAGTAGATCACCGTTCCCTTGTCCGACTCAAAACGGAAGGAAGCGTGTCCCAAGAATGTAACTTTCACTGATGCCATGGTGTGGGCACTCCTGATCTTCGGGGGTGAGCGGGAAGGCAACAACCAAACTGCGGGATGGCATCAGCGTCAACCATGCTGTCGGTGGGCGCTGCCATCGCTATCTTCTGACAGACCCTTTCTCCATTACCCGGACGAAACCCAGTTGCGGATCCTGCTCGTCGAAGATGCCGAAGGCATGCGAAAATCGTCGCTCGCATGCTCACGGATTTTGACTACGACGACCTGATGATGGCGACCAACGGTAAAGAGGCCCTCGAGTTGATGGACGCTCGAGTCGTCGATCTGTTGATCACCAACTGGAACATGCCCGTTATGAATGGGCTCGAGTTGGTGCGACAGGTTCGCGAGCGGTTGGAGTATGCCCGGCTGCCCATCTTGATGTTCACGACCCGCGCCTCACGCAAAGATCTCGTGACCGCCTTCAAGATCGGGGTCAACGGTTATCTGGCCAAACCCTTCACACCACCGCAGTTGAAGCAGCGCATCGACCTCATCTTGAACCGACACGCCGAGATTCTCGCCAGACAGGTGGCAGAGGCCAAAGATCCGATGCGGCCTGAGGATAACTATCCACTCATGGTGATCGGCGATTCCACGAGTGTCCCGAGCCACCTGCTGCGGCCCGAACATCTGGAAACGCTACACACACTGGCCGATGTCGCCACTTCGGTGAAACATCTGAATGCCGACGCCGACCCGCCATTGTTCGGTGTCGGCATCGACCATGACTCCGGTGAAATCAGCCGTTTGCTCCGCGTCATCGGACAGCGAGTCAAATTGATGGTGTTGTCGACGAAGGTGCATGGGGGCGGTGTGACTCTGGCGCGACTGGCATCCATCAACAAGCGCAGCGATCTGAACGTCGCACTCATCGTCGATGAGCGGGGTGAGATCCCCGAGCGCGAGCGCATGAATCTGACAAATCTGGTGACGCGACCGCTGCGACGGAACCAGCCCAGGCCAGTACCCAAGAGCTGGCGCCCTTCTTGCCAGAGGGAATGCTCGAGCAGGTGGAGATCACCGTCGAAGACCTCGTGGAATTGACACAAGTGCTTGCACCTGCCGTACGCCAGCGTGTCGCCAGCACGTAGGAGGGCAAGGGTGACGAGGCGGCTCCTGCCGATAGCGCTGTCTCCAAACCACCAGTGCCGGAGGCCAGCTCCCCCAAGCAGACAGACGACGAGTCAGATTCCGACAGCGTCGATGCACTCGACGCCGAGTAGAGCCGCCTAGAACCGCACCTCCAACTGCATGAACGTCTTGAAGGCCGGATCCTCGCCACCACGACTGAGCTTCATCGCGTCACTGGGGACGAAGATCATACCGCCCCAGTGCAGCGTCGTCGCCGCGTTGTAGCGATACGTGACGATCGCGTCCGCCTCCTGTCCCAGCCCCTTCTCGACCCCTTTGGCCAGCGTAAAGTGATGCACGTGCAGCCCTACACGCACACTCTCCGATGCCGACATCTCCCCCTGTACCCTGAAGTCTAGCAGCCCCCCATTGCCGGTATCTTCGGGCATGTCCCGGAACAGGTCCATGAGGCCGAAGAACGTATGCCACGCAGGATACATCGTGTCGAAGGCTTCGCGATCACCGTCAAGGGGTGCATCATCGCCTGACAGAAAATCGAGCCCGAGGCGTACTTCCGGTTGGGTCCAGGAAGGACCCCGATAACGGAAGGTGGCCGACCCCATGTAGGACAGGACGTCGTCGTTGCCGACCTCACCCGCTTGACCGATCCCCTCCAGTTCATAGCCAAAGATGTGCCCCGTCTCTCCCGTGGCCGAGCCGTAGATCCGCAGACCGCCCGTCGCACGCAGGAGCCGCTCGACGCCGAGGGTCTTGTCCTGCTCGAGAAACACATACGGTTCGGCACGGTGACCATCGTTGAGACGCGCATCGACGTACAGGCCGAACAGGTTTTCATCCGTTACGCCCTGCTCGGCGATTTTGGCGACGAACAGATCCACGAAGGACTTCTCGCCATAGCGGAAAACGAGCCCGTCAAAGGAGCGTCCCGCATTCCCCCAGGCGGCTGAACCCAACAGGTGACCGCTGCCATAGGCCAGTTCCTGGCGGCCGAGTCGCATGGTCAACTGCTTGCCGTAGATCTCCTGCAACTCGATATAGGCCTGATGGAAATCGATGTGATCGGCGTCTGCATCGAAGGTCGGATCGAGGCCGGACTCTGAACCCCACGCACGGCCGTCCTGAATCTCCACGATGACGCGCGTGTCGTGGCGCGGTCGACCGGTGAGTTTGATGCGCGAGCGCATGAGTTGGCGCACATCAGCGTCACCACTGACGAAATCGATGTCGGACCATTCCAGTCGTGAGCGCACGATGCCAGTGAAATCAAACCGCTCCTGCCGTGCCTCGAGTTGCTCCAGTGTGATCTTGTCGCGCAGGCGTTCGATCTCCTCGCGCAGAATTCGCAATTCGGCACCCAGTTCGTCTGGTGTCATCCCGCCGAGAGAACCGAAGCCGCCTTCGAACTCTGGCTCCACCTCTTCACCCAACACCTGGCGCAGGAGCATCAGTTCACGCCGCATTTCGTTGCGTCGGCGCTCGACTTCCTTGCGCAATTCCTGCAGCTCTTTCAACGTCTCGACCGTTGAATCCTGGGCGACACCCGGCGCTGCCGGCATCAGCAGCATCAGGGTCAACATCCATCCTATGTAGCGCGACCAACCCGTAACGCGTCTCATCGATAACATCCTCAGCGTTTCATTCCCGCACTCATGCGCTCATCTCTGACTGACGAACGGTTGAGGCGGGTAAACTGTCTGTTTGCAGCACTTTACCCGTTGCCGGATCGACCTGACCAAACTCCAACACCCCTGTCGGGCATGCGCCGACACACGCACTGCAACGTACACATTCAGGGTCCGCCATGGGCAGCCCTTTGTTGGCGAAGTTCATCACATCAATCCCCTGATGACAAACCGATGTACACACATTGCAGGAGATACACTTCTTCTTCTCTGGCAGAATACGAAAGCGGCTGAAGCGAGCGTAGATGTGCATGAGCGCCGCCAGCGGACAAGCGAAGCGACACCACACGCGACCGCTGTACCAGAAATAGACCCCGTAACCGACGACACCGGCCAGGAGTAGATCTACGACGTAGGCATAGTTGAGGGGAACGCCGAAGGGTTGCCAGCCATACAGCAGCCCCTCGTGGATTCCCCGTACGCTGACGCCGAAACCGCTGTGGGGCCAGGCCCAGGCGATGATCCTCGTCAGTAGCAGAACCAGGCAGATGGCCAGGATCACCTGACCGAGAAGATTCCAGCGATTGGAGCTCGGGCCATGCACCATCTTGTGACGGTGGCCGTCCCCGAGGGTTTCGGCTAGGGCTCCACATGAGCAGATCCACCCACAGTACGCACCCTTCCCCCACCGATAGATGATCAGCGGCAGAATGACGAAGGTCTGCACGAGACTCACGGCGAGCCATCCCCACAGCGGCTCGTGGGTGAACACGTTCCAGACGAACAGAGGCCACGCCAGCACAAAACCGAAAGCACGCCAGTATTCACGCCCCAGATCGTATTCCACCTGAGGCAGGAAGGTGTCGGCGAAGCTCTTGCCGAAGCCGGTGTCGAACCAGCCATTGAGGCCCATCAGAGGCAGTACGATGTAGGGAAGCAGAAACAGAGGCACGATCTGAAATGCCGCCAGACTCGCCGTCTGCCACTTCACGTAGGGTGTCTGACGCAGCCGAACTCGGCGCCAGCCAAAGACGGCCACCAGCGCACAGTACGCGCAGCTGTAGTAAAACCCGGGCTTGCCCAGATTGAAGTTGAGGATGCCCAGCAGCGTCGACGGATCTGCTGCTGTAACGCTGAGACCGGTGAGCAGGTCTGGGATATTGAACGGGAACCAGTGATTCTCCTTGAACAGCATCGTCAGCGCCCCGCCGGACTTCCAGTGGTAGATGAACGTGCACAGGGCGACGAACAACCCCAGACCGGCCCAGTTACGCGGCGTCATCTCTCCCTGGATGTGCACCCCACTGCGGCGGAAGAATTCCAGGGGCGCCTCACGACCGATCATCGTGAAGACCGTGTCGTTCGGCACGGTCACCTCGGCGCCGTCGGCGTTGGTGATCACCACCTCTGCATCGCCGATCTGTTTCACCTGCGATGGCATCATCAGGTTCACCGAACCCGCCTGTCGCCCACCCTCGAGGAAGACGCCCGCCGACGTGGTGACTCGTTCTGAAGTCGGGTTGTCCACCTCCACATCCGCCATGGGGTCAATCCGCAGCGCCTCCAGGCGTTCCACATTCTCCGGTTTCGGTCGGGAGAATTCGGGCTTGCGATAGGACAGCGTGACCCGTCCCCCGGCACAGGCCACGGCGATGGCCGTTTCCATGGCGCTGTCGCCACCGCCAACGACGAGCACGTCCTTGTCCGAAAACTCCTGAGGATCGTGCAGCCGATTCGACACCTTGTCGAAATCTTCGCCGGGCACACCCAGCTTGCGAAAGTTTCCGGAACGACCGATGCCCACTACCACGCGCAGAGCCTGCAGATTCTCGCCATCGGGAATGACGATCTCGAAATGATCTCCACGCCGTTCGACCCGTTCGGCGCGAACCATGGTCGGCTCGATCCCGGCATCGAGAGTCTGTGCCTTGAGATCGGCGACGAGAGGCTCCTTGACGTTCGCATTGAACTGGAGCTGCCCGGAAAGCACCATCTCGGTCGGATAGGTGTAGATCGGTTTTCCCTTGGGGAAATTGACCACCGTGGAGAAGGGTTCGGTCGCTTCGAGCAAGGCAAAACGAAGGTTTGCCTTGCGTGCAGCCAGCGCCGCCGACATTCCCGAGACACCGGCGCCGATGATGACCACATCCAGCGGTTGACCGGAAGGGACAGCGGGTGTGTCACCCGTCACCTTAGAACCACGCTGTCGCTGGAAACTCGAATCGGCGATGATGTCCTTGATCGCCATCGAGCCGCTGTGGGCCGAAAACTTCAGCAGTGGCACACCGGTGAGATCCCCCACGATGTAGAGCCCCGGCACATTGCTGCGATAGTTCGGGCCCACCTCGGGCAACCGTTCGACGGTCCCAGCGGGCCAACGCAGATGCAGCCAGCGACTGTATCGGGAGCTCAGCGACATATACCAAGCGGTTGTTTTTTCGAGAGTTCTGAGACGTCGGAAGATAGCAAAAAGGCGCCCAACTCGAAAGCCGGACGCCTTTAGAACTCGTGGGATTCGAGGTGGGAATCAGCGGGACAAAACCAGTTGGCGACTCGCCACCAGGCCCAGTTCGGCCGACTCGAGGCGGTAGATGTAGGCACCGCTGGCGACCGCTCGACCCGAGCCATCTCCTCCATCCCAGGTCAACTCGTAGACACCGGCCCGGTGGAATCCGTCGGCGAGGCGCCGAATTCGCTGGCCCATGGTGTTGTAGATGGCCAGATGGATCTCGCCGTCGTGGGGCAGATCGAAACGAATCCGCGTCGACGGATTGAAGGGATTGGGATAGTTCTGGTCCAGGACGAAATCACCGGGCATCGCGTCAGTCACCGGCTCGAGAATCGCCGTGATGGGGGGCGGCTCGTCGATGATTCCCTCCCCATTCCACAGGGTCGTCTGCGGCCAGTACGTGTGCCAGGCGAACCACATGCTGTTGTAGGAAGGAATCTGTTCGAGGCGCTCGCCCTGCAGGGGGCCGTCGACAGCGACGCCGGCCATGCTCCAGAGACTGCGGGTCTCCACATCCTCAATCCAGACCGGCAGATCGCCGGCGCCTTCGACCTCGAAAAAGGTCAGCGTCTGGCCATTCACGTCACGCGAGTAAGGAATCGATGTACCACGCTCGTAAACGACCAGTATCGAGTTTCCGTCGATTTCATCGTTGATGACGGCCTGCCTGCCCATCTCGCTGAAGGGATAGGCACGCAGCAGATCGCCCATACAGACACCGAGGACCAGATCCTTCGTATTGTGACGGCTCAGATCTGGTTCACTCGTCGTCCACGGGAAGATCAGATAGCTGTTGTTCGTTCGGTAGTTGCCGTAGGGATACTCGTAGATGCTGAGATTCTTAAAGGCATCCTGTAGACGCGAACTGTAGCGATCGAGACCCGAACCAAACTCGGCGACCTGTGTATCTGGATGAAGCTGCTTCCACCGCCCGAAGGTCGTGTGTACGACGGGCAACAAGGTGAGTCGATCGCCCTCGTTTTCGCCGTTGATGGCAGTATAGATCATCTGCGGATAGAGGGTGACCTCATCACGACGGTCGTACATCACAAGATTGCTGTTGATGAGCAATCCGGAGACGCCGAACTCGATCTGAAACCCGTCTTCGTCGGTCGCGTCAAAGACCTGGGGCGTTCCTGTCAGGGGACAGAGGGTGACGCTGATGAAACGGTCGCCGATCTGGTCATTGATGATTTCGTGACGCCAACCGAGCGCTTCCGGATAGGCTTTGGCGACCCCGTCGATGTAAACGCCGATCACGGCATCCAGGTCGGCGAGAAAGAAAGCTTCGGCTGCGGGAACAAAGTCGGGATTGGTCATCGCCGGAATCCCGTCACGCGGGACACCGCCCCCTCGCAGGTGGGCGGTCAGATCGATACTTGCCAGATGGTCGATGGGGCCAGCAACACTCATCGAAGTCGTGGACACGATGACGCCCACCAGCCAGATCCTGCGAACAAGCTGTTTTGTTGTCATCATCTCACTCAATTCTCTGCCGGGGTCTGATCAGGCAGAGGCAACACCGTGTTCTGGGACCGTTGTTTGGATGCCCCTCGGTGGAATCCGATTCTATAAACCAGGACGGCTCGGTCTCGGCGGTTGACAATGCGTCCCGCGGCCGAGGAACTTCCTCTTCAACAAAAAGATCTTTCATCTCTTCAGGCCAGTGCCGTGAACAATTCACTCCGACGATGATTGCTACTCGCCCTCCTGTTGCTGTCTTTGCTGGTCGTTTTCCTGGCCGCCTGCGGCGATTCAACATCGGGGACTCAGGTCGAATTCATCGAATCCCGCAGTCGCCAGATGCCGGACGGAACAGCCATCGTGACATCCGTGCAGTTGAGCTTCGACGATGCCGACCCCATCGGTCCTTTCGCAACGCCGAATCCCGGCGAGGTCTATGGATTTGAACTGGCCGTCGACGCAGAATCCGTGCGTCTGGGCGTGGTCACATCAACCGGTGGAAACACAGGCGCCCGGGAGATCCGTTTCCTCGGCCCCGAGTAGGCTTGTCAGTCGTCGCCTCAGTCGATGATCAGTTCAGCAACGCGTGTGATCTGTGTCGGTAGAAGACATCGGCGATCGTCACACGCCTGAAAGTCGATGCGGGCGATGAGGGTATCGCGCCCCGCTCTTGTGGCCGTGCCCCGTGTGCGCAGTTCAACGGTGCCACTCCAGACCGACAGTGTGTCTCCCAGTTCGGCGATCACGTGGTCCTCTCCATCCGGATACGTCACGACCTCTACGGCCAGCTCACCGGCCGCCAATTCCAGGTGCAGGGTCGTGGGAATCAGGCCGGTCGTAGCAGGATGGGCGTTGATATGCCACCCGTCGGCGATCTGCAGACGCACCACAATCTCGAAGGGCTCACCGGCTAGGGGCCGATCAGGGACCGTGGTCAGGATTTCTGCGTCTACCAGATCTGCGTTCGCTGCAGACAGAGGCGAGCCGCGAGCGGTGGGCCCCACGGCTGAGTCGAGCGACGGTGCCGAACCGGCACGCAGGGCTTTGCCCGCTGCAGCAAGCAGGTGGGTGTAGGCCCCCGGGCTCTGGCGCATCCCATCGCCAAAGGCGGCCAGTGTGCCCCATGCCTGGTGCAGCGACGCGGGTCTGTTGGCCGAACGCAGAAACACGTGGGCCAGGACTGCATTAGCCGAAGGCAGCGCCCCATCTACCGCGCTCTTGCTGCGCACGATTAGATCTTCAGCAGCCGTCGTGTTGTAGAATCCTCCGGAGACGGCGTCGCCGAAGTCTTGAGTGGCGACTCGCACCAGTTCGCCGGCTCGCTCCGACCAGAGCGAATCCCCCGTTGCCTCGAACAACGCCTGCAGACCGTGGGCAAGATGCGCATAGTCCTCGAGGAAGGCGTGCTGATACGCGCTGCCCCCACGCAAGCTGCGCCAGAGCCGGCCCTCATCGCGACGCAGCCGTGCCCAGGCAAAGTCGGCCGCCGCCCGCGCCATGTCGATGGCCTCGTCATCGCCGAGCAACCGGCCCACATCAGACGCAGCAGCGATCATCATTCCATTCCAGCTGGTGAGAATCTTGTCGTCGAGCCGGGGTCGTTGGCGTACAGCGCGAGCCGAGTAGAGTGCCCGAAGGGCCTCGGCAAGAGGCGTCGAATCAGCGGCGGTGGCCACCGATTCGTCGCGCTGGAACAAGGCGAAGCCACCCTCCCCTTCCGGTACCGCCTCCAGATCGTAGTAGCGCAGAAGTTGAGCTGCAGCCGACGACCCAAGGGCATCTTCGATCTGGCCCGAGGTCCAGGTGTAGAAGCTGCCCTCCACACCGTCGACCTCGGCATCGAGGGCGGTGAAAAAGGCACCATCCGCTGAGGTCAATTCCGCCGCGACGAAATCCAGCGTCTGCCGTGCCACGTCCCGCCAGCGCGATGGCCCCAGCAGGACAGCGGCCCGCGCGTAGACCACCGCCAGCTGGGCCTGATTGTAGAGCATCTTCTCGAAGTGAGGCACACGCCACCGGGCGTCGGTGGCGTATCGATGAAAGCCGCCTCCCACGTGATCGCGCAGACCTCCAGCGGCCATGGCATCGAGCGTGACGGTCACCATGCGGGCGGAGGTCGAATCTCCGTGGGTCTCGATCTCGTCGAGCAGCAGCTCCAGATCGATGGCGGGTGAAAACTTAGGCGCCCTACCGAATCCACCGTTCACCTCGTCGAAGCGTTCGTGAATGCCAGAGACTGCGGCCATGACGAGCGTCGAATCGGGAGGATCACCACCACGGAGTCCGGCCTGAACCGATTCGATTTCGCTGTGAAGTCGAGTGGCGATGGCTTCGACTTCGTCGCGCCGGTCGATCCATGCTTCCTGCAGGGCACTCAGCACTCGAGGAAACCCCGGGCGTCCGGGATGATCCACCGGCGGAAAGTAGGTGCCGGCGAAGAAGGGCCGCAGGTCGGGGGTGAGGAAGACGGAATTCGGCCAGCCTCCCCGACCCGTCATCAATTGCGTCGCCGTCATATACAGACGATCGAGATCAGGCCGCTCCTCGCGATCGACCTTGATGTTGATGAAATCCCGATTCATCGTCGCCGCGATGAAGGTGTCGGAGAACACCTTTCGTTCCATCACGTGACACCAGTAACACGTCGAATACCCCACGGAGAGGAAAATCGGCTTGTCTTCGAGCCGGGCGCGGGCCAGGGCTTCAGGGGCCCACGGATACCAATCGACGGGATTGTGGGCGTGCAGTTGGAGGTAAGGACTTGGTTCATCGACAAGTCGGTTCGTAGAGCCCGTCGACTCAAAGGCATACGCACCGCCGGAAAGATAGGCGAAGATGCCTATGAAGCCGGCCAGACGAGCTGCGGACGCCGAAAGGATCGACGACCTTCGAGACAGGGCGACTTCGGTTGCGGCTAGACGTCGATGAATCAGAATGGCCTATCCGCCTGCGGCAGCTGCGTTGCCTTCGACCATCTCACGCGTCACATCGAGGACGTAACTCACATCGTCCCTCGTGAAATGTCGATTTGTCACCAGTCGCACCGCCGTGGGTGGGCGGGGATTGCAGCGGATGCCCGCCGCCGACCAGCGCTTGATCAGTTGCTCCGTCGTCCAGCCTGCGCCGCCCACATCGACCATGAGGATATTCGTAGGCCGCTTGGCGCGCCGAGCCTCTACCCCATCGAAGGCACTGAGCCCCTCCGCCAGCAGACGAGCCGTCTCGTGATCCTCAGCCAGACGCTCAGCCATGGTCTCGAGAGCAACGATGGCTGCGGCACCGAGAACACCCACCTGGCGCATGGCACCACCGAGGCGCTTTCGCATGCGGTAGGCCCTGGCGATGAACTCTTCAGTCCCACACAGTATTGAACCCACGGGGGCACTGAGTCCCTTGGAGAAGCAGAACATGAGCGAGTCGACGGGGGCCGTCAGTTCCTTCACGTCGACTTTGAGAGCCACGGCGGCATTGAAGATGCGCGCGCCGTCGAGATGCACCTTCAGGCCCGCCTCATGCGCCCCGTCACACAGCGCTTGCGTCTCGGCGGCGGTCCACACGGAACCGGCGTGGTTGTTATGCGTGTTTTCGATGCAGGCCAGGGTCGTGGGCGGAAAGTGTGGATTCGACGGGCGTAGCACTGCCTGCAGTTGTTCGGCCGTGTAGATCCCGTCCTCGCCATGCACGGTGCGGGCGGACAGCCCCGCAACATTGGCGTAGGTCCCCGCCTCCCAGTTGAACAGATGCGCCAGCTCCTCGAAGATCACCTCTTCACCCGGGTTGGTGTGTGCCAGCAGGGCGCAGGTATTGGCCATGGTGCCCGTGGGCGTGTAGAGGGCCGCTTCCTTGCCCACCTTGGCGGCTGCGAGTTCCTGCAGACGCCGTATGGTGGGGTCTTCGCCATACACATCATCGCCGACGACGGCTTGAGCCATCGCCTGACGCATCTGGTCGGTGGGCTGGGTCTGCGTGTCGCTGCGAAGATCGATGATGCGCTCCATGTTGGCTCCGGTGGGTCGTGTTCTTTATTCTGACTTGGTCGCAAAAACCTAACGGCGCCGGAGATCACTGTCGAATGGCCTTCTCATCCCACGGACTGACACATCGCTCCACCGTAACCGGACGGCGCGGCATGATCGCGTCTGGTCACCCCCTGGCATCGCTGGCCGGTGTGCGCATCCTTCTCGAGGGCGGCAATGCCATCGATGCGGCCATCGCTACCGCAGCAGCCCTGAATGTCGTCGAGCCCTACATGTCGGGGATCGGTGGCGTGGGGTATATGCACATCTACTCGGCGAAAAAGAAGGAGCACAAGATCTGTGATTACGTCGGCCTTACACCAGCCGGCACCGATCTGGCGCTCTACGACGACGACTCGAAAAAATCGCGCGGGCCATTATCGCCCTTGGTTCCTGGGGCCTGCGGTGGATGGCTGGAAGCCCTGCGCCGCTACGGCTCGATGGAGCCGGCCGACGTGTTCGCCCCGGCCATTGAATACGCCGAGGGTGGATTCCCGCTGACGGTGAAGAACTCCATGTTTTTCCGGGGTAGCACCAATGACCTGCGTCTCTACCCGTCCTCCGCCTCGACCTATCTGATCGATGGTGCCAGCCCCGAGCCAGGACAGATCCTGGTGCAGGACGATCTGGCCGAGACCTTCCGCACCATCGCCTCTGAAGGCGCTGAGGCCTTCTACCGGGGCGCGATCGCCGATGTGATGGCCGCCTTCATGGCCGACACGGGTGGCCTGCTGACCAAGAAAGATCTGACCAACTTCGAGCCCGTCTGGCTCGACCCGGCTGAGGTGGAATACCGCGGCCATCGGGTCTATGCTCCCGCCCCCCCTTGTCAGGCCGTCCAGTACATGGAGACCCTGGCCATTCTCAATGGCTTCGACATTGGCGGCATGGGCCACAATACGGCAGAAACACTGCACACCTTTATCGAGGCGGCCAAACTGGCCTGCATCGATCGCATCCACTATACCGCCATCGACAATCCGCCCACCGAAGGGCTGCTGTCACCAGACTACGCCGCCACACGTCGCAAGGAGATCTCCGCCGAGGCTGCGTCAGTGCATATGGGCGACACCTATCGCGACGATCGTCAGGAGAATGAGATCGGCCCAGGCGACCCCGAATCTTGGATGAAAACCGAGTGCACGACGCATTTCGACGCGATTGATGCTGACGGCAATGCCGTCTCCTGCACACAGAGTCTCGGCTCGGGGTTTGGTTCGGCCATGGTCGTGCCGGGTACCGGCATCGCGCTTAACAACTTCATGAACTGGTTCGACCGAGTGGCCGACAGCCCGAATGCCGTCGGACCCTCGAAGAAGAACGAGATGTGCGTATCGCCTGCCCAGGTCTGGGACGATGACGGGCTTCGTCTTCTCATCGGCACACCCGGTTCCTATGGAATTCTGCAGACGACACCACAGATGATCATGAATGTCCTCGACCACAAGATGAATGTGCAGGCCGCCATCGAGGGTGCCCGCTGCAAAGCGACACGGAATCGCAATGTCGACGCCGAGTCGCGTATTCCCGCCGATGTGCTGGCCGAACTGGAGCGCCGCGGGCATCAGATCAATGATCTGGGCGACTGGTCAGCTGGTGTGGGTGGCGGCCAGGGCATCATGGTCGATCCCGACTCCGGGGCCTTTATGGGTGGCGGTGATCCACGCCGCGATGGATATGCCATTGGCTGCTGAGATGCCCACCGAACCGCCCACGACGGCCGACGCGCCGTCTCAGGACACGGACACGCAGGCCGCAGTTCGAAACGCGAGCGAGGCTGGGTTCCGGCTCGAGCACGACGGACACACGACCCAGGTGTGGTGCGAGGACTGCGTCACCGGAATGCCGCGTCACCTTGAGACGGGGTCTGTCGACGTGGTGGTCACCTCACCGCCGTACAATCTCGGCACGCAGTATGGCAGCTACGATGACACCGTCGAACGGACGGACTACGTCAGTTGGATGGGTGAATGGGGCTCCGCCGTCAGCGATGCACTGTCGGACGAGGGGTCGTTGTTCCTCAACATCGGCGGCAAACCCTCAGACCCCTGGGGCCCCTTCGAGGTGCTGCTGAAACTGCGCGAGCACTTCGAGTTACAGAATGTCATCCACTGGGTGAAATCGATCGCCATCCTGAAGGAAGACGTGGGGCGCTATCCGGGGATCACGGGCAACGTGTCCGTCGGTCACTACAAGCCTATCAACAGCCCGCGCTACGTCAACGACTGTCACGAATACATCTTCCACCTGACCAAACAAGGCAACACGAAACTCGATCGCCTCGCGATAGGCGTGGAGTATCAGGACAAGTCGAATGTGGCCCGTTGGGGGGGCGTGAAAGAAGATCGGCGCTGCCGTGGCAATACCTGGTTCGTCCCCTACCGCACGATCCAGAGTCGAGACAAACACCGCCCGCACCCGGCGACCTTTCCGATAAAGATCCCGCGCATGTGTGTTCAACTGCACGGCGTCGAACGTACACGTCGCGTGCTCGATCCCTTCCTGGGAATCGGTCACAGTGCCCTGGCCGCCGCTGAGTTGGGCATCGACTTCGTCGGCTTCGAGACCGACACGGACTACTGTGCACAGTCGCGCAGTGCCATCGAAGAGGCGATGTCAGCCGGATAGGGCGCCAACCAGTTCAGCGCTCGTCGACGTATATCCCACCACATGTTCGAAGTTGCGGAACATGATCTTGCGCAGCCATCCACCCTCTTCCAGCGACTCATCCACCGTATCCGGATACTCGCCAGAATGTGTGCAGTCGCGCAGCATGATGACACGATAGTTGTGCTCCACGGCACCCGTGCAGGTGAGATAGAGACACGCCCGCTGTGAAAACCCCACGGCGATCAGCGTCTTGATGCCGTGACAGCGAAGATGATAGTCCACGTGGGTCTCGTGGAATCCAGACCATTCCCGCTTGGGAAAGTCCGGCTCGTGTTCCAGGGGTTGAATCGAAGGACTGTAGTTTGGTTTCACCGGCTCCCGTGACGGTGGCGGGCGCACCGCCGCGTCTTCCGAGCCCCAGCGCGTCCCGTGAATCTCGCGCTTGATGCTGCCCGGTTCATCCACGAGGGAGAAGTCATTGTGGATGAAGAACACGTGCATGCCCGCCGCTCGTGATGCAGCCAGCGCCGGCGCGATCCCGTCTTCCACATAAGGATTCCCGGGGCCACAGTCGCTGTCGACGATCATGAACGCCGTCTGCGACAGCTCCAGCTCCATGTCGTCGTACCGATGGCCATCGTCGTGGTCTTCACCTTTGTAATAGCCGACACCGTGGTACCAGCGAACGGGAAGCTTAAAGGTGCTCATTCGATTCTCTCCAGTGTCGGCCGACTGCATCGAGCCCGCCGCAGGATGTTCAGGTGAGTTTGCCGCGACCGAGCAGGGGCCAGACCGCCTCGACGACGCCGTCGCGGGTGGCCACCAGCTCATTGTGCAGAACCACGGTCGTGTCGGAGTACCCGGCGATCCACTGCAGCCGATCCCCCACAGCCGGCGAGTCGCTTGCCACCGCCAGCTCGAGAATCCCGTGCTCGGCGGACTGTTTGTATTCGGCCACCGATCCGATCCCAAGCGGAATCGGATCGGCCACGTCGGCGGACATGGTCTTCTTCCCGGCGTCACAGATGATGCGAGTCGGCGTCGGACGCGAAGTCACCGTCGACATGATCGAAAGAGCAAATTCATGCTCCACGCCGAATCTGTGACAGTACATCGCATCCCCGTAGATCCCTCCACCCGCCTGCATCTCGGTAATGCCGGGATGAAAGGCGCTATACCAGTAAGTCAGCGTCCCACCGCAGGTGATGATCTCCATGTTCAGACCTGCAGCGCGACACGCCTCGGCTGAATCGACCAGGCTGCCCAGCATCTGAGCGGACGCGGCCTTCTTCCCCTCCAGGTCGGGTTCCTTGGCCGCCGGGGACTCCCACGTCATCAGACCACACAGATCGACACCGTCGATCTGATCGATCTTCTTAGCCAACGCCACCGTGTCGTCTCCGGGCAACACACCCGCACGATTCATTCCCGTGTTGAGTTCAAGCACGACCGGAATGCGAGTCCCTTCACTGCGCGCCGCTTCGCCCAGAAAAGCAGTCCCCTGCTCACTGTCGACACAGGACAGGACCTGCGTCGTGCGCTGCAAGCGGGCCAATCGTGCCGCCTTCTGCGGACCGACGACTTGGTTGGCGATCAGAATATCCTGGATGCCGTTGGCCGCCATAATTTCGGCTTCGGCGAGCTTGGCACAGGTGATCCCCTGGGCGCCGGCTTTCTGCAGCATGTGCGCCAGGGCTGGTGTCTTCATCCCCTTCGTATGGGGACGCCACCGCACGCCCGCTTCATCGATGATGACACGCCGCATGCGTTCCAGGTTGCGTTCGAGCACAGCCAGATCGACGAGCAGGACAGGCGTGTCCAGCGCCTCGATGGGAAGTCCGATTAGACTGATTGTCATAGGAAGGCCCGCTCAGCCGAACGCATTGGGTCGCGGTGTCGCCGGCGGCCAGTAGCCCTCGGGATCTTCGTCCCACTCCTGCCCGCACATGCGAGACATGACTTTCCACTCCGCCGCGGTCAGGTGTGCGTGGTTGTGGAACAGGAACCGCTGCAGGCCTGCTTCCTCAGATGCGGTGAGAATTCGGTAGAGGTCCCCCGATGTCATGGGGTCCCCGGCATGGGGCATGCGACCCGTGTCGACCCAGGGCAGCACCTTCCACGGATCGCTGACAGCGGCCAGTGCGCGCCGCGTCTCCTCCTGCACGACCTCATCGAAGAAGGCCTGTGGAAAGCCGAGTTCCATATCGGCGAGGGACTCGATCTCGGGCAGTTGCACGCCGAGCCAGGCCCGAGCGACGGTGAAGCACTCCTGTTCGGTGAGATCGGGATTCCACCGACCGATCTGTTGTACCCAGCGGGCGACGGTGCCGTAGAGGCCGTCGAAACCACGGTGCCAGAAGTAGTGTTTCACCTGGAAGATATCGAGCACCTCGTCCCAGGCGTGAAAGTCCATCGCCGTCATACCGCTGAACACGGCCGAGCGCAGACCATTGCCCAATAGCAGTTTGCGTGGCATCTGATCGAGTTGCTCGCGGAAGGCCCGTCCCATCTCCAACCCGTCGTCGCGGCGCCAACGCAGCCAGTACAGCGCGTCTTCGTTCACATCGAACAGGTTGAGTGTCGACAGCAGTCCGCGATGACCGAAGTAACCGACCTTCTTTGACGTCAGCTTCTTGAAACTCTGTTCCAGGTGAGCGCGGCCGCGATCGAGGCGAGCCGCATCCCAACCGCGTACTTCGGCCGTCTGTTTGTCGTTGTCCCTCATTTCACGGAAGACGGCATTGCCGTGATGGTAGATCAATTCGTAGGCCGACTCGGTCCATCCATCCATCAGGCCGCCGTCGGCTTCGGGAAAGGCCTCGAACACATCCTGCCAGATCGCCGCCTGCATCAGGGCGCCATGGGGATCCTCCTCGAGAGGTTTCCCCTTGATGCTGTGGGTGGACTGCCCCGGGCAGAAGATCAACACCTGCCAATCCCGCGCTTTGGCGCTGGCCAGCATGTCGTGCAATTGCTTCTCGCGGGCGGGATCGGTGGACTTGCCACTGCTCTCACCGACCTCGAAGCCACGATCTCTGAAGATTTGAGCGTTGCTTTCAAAGGCAGGGATCGTGAAGGCCCCGTCGTCGTCTCGAAAGGTGAGTCGCCCGAAGACGAGGCCGCGGATGCCGCCCGCTTCCCACGCATCGAGGATGCGTTCCCAATCTTCGATCACCGCTTCCAGCGGCTGGCCAATACGGATCCAGGGCTTCAGACTCATGACGTCATCCTTTGGGGTGTAGGCACAACGGAGCGACTGCAAACGACGGGGCAAAGCTATTCGAGGGTGCTACGCGGGCAACTCTCTACGTCGGGACTTCCCTATTCTGGGATTTCGGGCAGCGGCGCGTCGTCGTAGGTGCTGTAGTCGTCAGGATAGGGCAGCTCGTCGTTGATGGCGAGACTGTCGGGCATCGAGATCGCCAGTTCCCGGGCGGAACGCCACCGGTGGCGAACCTGTTCCAGCGTCAGACGTTGCTGAGGGCTCAGCATCGACTCGAAAGCGATGCGATGAGACTCGCGCAGCCGCCGATAGTCCTCGGGCTGCAGAGTCTCTCCGGCTTCTCGAATCTCGGTCACCTCCTGCCGCTGACGTATCAGCAGGGCACGCCAACGCTCCACCTGGTCGGTGGTCAGATCGAGGGCTTCCGGCAGTTGGTGCAGAGGCTGTTGCTGAGGCGGCTGGCCATCGGACAACACGCGTGCCCGTGCCAGCTCCTGGGCTCGTTTCAGAAGAGCACGCTGCTCGTCAGTGAGGATCTCCTGGCGCGCCACTCGGTACGAGTCGAGCACCTCGCCATAGCGGATGCGGCCCTCGATCGCCAGCAGGGCTCCACTGAGCACATCATTGCGCAGCAGCGCCAACTGGCCCTCCAGATCTGCCCGGAGGAAGCGAAGACTGTCGGTCTGTTCGGGAGAAAACGCGAGGGCCTCATGCAGGCGCTCACGAAAGAGGTCCTCATCAAAGCCGCTGGAGGGCGCCGGCAGGGAAACCGAGCCGACCAAGCAAGCCACAACGAGGATCCAACGGTGGGAGAATCGATACATGCAATCAAGGAGACGGATCAAACGCGATACACTCTCTTCGTCCGGTCTCACCCTTCTCCTCGCCATTGGGACCACGGCCTTCGCAGATGTGGCTGCCCGCATCTGCGATGGCCGCCTTTTCTTCGCGCGACAGATCGGGATACAGATTGTTGAGCCAACGACGCAGGAACTGCTGCACTCGATTGCGTCCGTCTTTTTCATCGATGGCACCACTGTACAAGTTTTTCATCCGTAGAATGATGCGGAGACGCCGCACCTCACGATGGAAGGGCAGATCAGCCTTCATGAAGGCATTGAGCAGGACCAGCATCGACTTGATGTCCGCCGCCGCTTTGAGCCGCACGTCACCGTCTTCGGAATTCAGCTGCTCCGACAACTCCTCGCGTTCGATCTCGCGCAGATCACCGACGAAACTCTCGCCTACCGTGTATTTGCCGAGTTTCTCGCCACTGTAGATATGTCGACAGGGGGGCATGTCTGCCGCGAGCATGCGCATCTCGCGGTCTTTGCGCTCCATTATCAGGCCAAGATTCTCGAGCAACTCGTCGTCTTTTTCGAGGGTCCCCGTGACGACGGAAAGATCGATCTTCTCTTCGTCCTCGGAAGTGACCTGATTCTTGTGCTTGATCAGCAGCTTGAGCGCCTCGTCCGGCGGGCAGTCGCTTGAGGGCCTCAAAATTCGTGATGTAGTGCAGGGAGTGGTCGACGGCCTCGCGCAGTCTCGCCTGTAACTTCTCGCTCACCGCGTCGCCGATTTCTTCTCGCAGCCTCTGTGCTTCGGCTTCATCGATCTCGCCATCGGCGAGTCGCTGATCGATGCCATACAACTCACGCAGTTTGTTGGCTTCATCCTCGTTGAGCAACTTCTGCTGCTGATAGGAGTCGAGATTCCGCGGGGCACGCTGGATCTCCTCCTCCACCATCTTCTCGGTACGCTCCCTTTCCTGCTGCTCCTCCATCGTGGGCCGTCCCTCAATAGCGGGCGGATCGGCCTCGGGAGCAGCCTCCATCTCCGTGGTGCCCACGCCCACCATCTCTGAGGTAGAACGCCGTTGTCGACGGGTCCGTTCACGGCGCTCAGGCCGCCCCCACACCTTCTTGCCTTCGATGATGCTGAGAATCGTCTGTTCGAGGCGTCCTGTGAGGGTTCGCTCGTCGACATTGATCCCCATACCCTCCAGCCACATCGCCGTGCGTCCCTCGCGCACCATGGACGCCATCATCTCCTGCATCGACTCGGTGCCCTCTTCGTCGGCACCGCCCTTCTGTGCCTCTGCGATGAAGGTCTTCACCGCATTCTTGATCCCCATGGTCAGATACGTCTCGGGATGGGCCTCGTTGACCTGAATGATCATCTGCAGCAGTTCGGCAGGATCAACAGCAGGTGAGGAGGTCGTCGTCATGGCAGATCGGGATCAGAGGGAAACGAGTTCATCTCTGGAAATATAGACAAGCTCAGCGCCTGCGTCGCCCAATTTCAGGCGCCCGCAGCGGCGAGCAAGTCGGCCAGAGCACCCCCGAGAATTCTTTCCTGATCGGCGGGGGGAATGAAATCACAGGCTTTGAAGGCTTCGACAGCGTGTTGGTAGGTCATAGCCCTGCGCACGACTGGGTAGTCTGAGCCCCAGCACAGACGGTCAGGGCCAAAGGCCTCGTACAGCCCCTTCACCGTGTCACGACAGTCTGCATAGGGAAATCCCCAGTCCGTCGCTGACACGTAGTGAAAACCGGACATCTTGATGTGAATGTTGGGCACGGCGGCCGATTCGGCGATCTGCGCCAGTTTCGAGGGGTCGTCGACACGACAGCCCGCCATGTGGTGGCAAAGGAACGGGATCGTCGGAAACCGGGTGGCCAGATCACGCAGAGCCGGCTGCCAGTCCGGGCCCATGGCGAGACTGGAGATCAGCTTCATCTCGGCGGCGACCTCGAAGAACGCGAGGCCCTCCTCAGAGGCAAACCACTCCGTGTCGGACTTCACATAGTGGGTGAAGCCTTTCAGGCGATAACGCTCGGCGGCCTGGCGCAGGCGATCGGCGGCGCCGGGTGTGTGATACTCGTCAGACCACGAGCAGTCCACATCTGCGAACTGGATGAGGCGATCTGGATAACGCTTCACCACATCGGCCACATAGTCGTTGTTGCCCGGGTTGTGGTCGATGCGGGCGCACACGAGCACCGACTGATCGACGCCGACGCGGTCCATCTCCCACAGGAGGTTCTCGGCAAGCCCTCGCTGCTCGTGATCGGGCACGGGCGGATCATAGGGCCAGAATTCCCAGGCGTGGGTATGTGAGTCTACGATCATGCGAGCATCCCTTCAGAAAGTGAGCTGAACGACGAGGTAGGCCTGCGTGCTGAGTGCCTGCTAGCAAGGAAGGCGATGGGTCCTGGTCAATCCCCGTGATTCACTCATGGGTGGAGATGCCAACGACATTGTCAGCCGACAACACTTTTGGCAACGCCATTCGTAAACCCTTGATAATACGGGATTTTCGACATGTTATCCATGCCTTCTGACAAGGATCTTGTCGGCGGAATCCGCCATCCCCGGCTTCTTAGAGACTATTGCCAACCTGCCTTAATTGCATTATAAACAATATTTTATGCGAAACATACGAGTACGATGAAATGAATGACACGGCAGTTGCGGTAGAGAGGGTGAGCCTGAGAGGAGGCCACCATGAAACGTTTCGCCACAACATTCATCGCCCTGATCATCCTGCCCCTGGCCGCACGCGCCGAGGTGCTGGAAGCCACCCTCGCCAATGACCTGATGCTGCTGCGCAGCGCCCTGGTCGACGGCGATCACGATGTGAACGCCGCCGGCATGGCTTCGCTTGGCGCCGACCTGAAGAACCCGCACAAGATGTTCGGGTTCTTCCCCGATTGGCTAGCCAATTTCATGGAGAAACCGCGCGCGAAGGAAGCCTTCACCGACTTGCTACGAGACCAGTAGGGACATGACTCAGGACCACGACGAAATGACGATGGCCGTCGCACGACCCACGACGGCCACCACATGCTGACAGACTACCTGGCCAATCTGCGTCTCATCGGTCGTGATGCCCAGCTGTTAATCGCTGCACAGACGATCATGGCCTTCGGGTATGTGGGCATGTATTCGGTGCTGTTCAATCTGTATCTGCTCCGCCTCGGTTACGATCCGGCGGCCATCGGCGAGATCAACGCCATCGGCCGAATGGGGTTCGCCCTCGTCGGCATTCCCGCCGGTCTGCTGGGTGTCCGTTTTGGTCCGCGCCCCCTGCTGATCGTCGGCGAGATCATCATCGTCATCGGCCTGGCCAGCGCCCCCCTCGGCGAGTTTCTGCCGCTGCCGATTCAGCGCAACTGGCTCAGTTTCTTCTACTTCATCGGCTTTGCCGGCGCGTCCCTTTATTTCGTCAACTCAACGCCTTATCTGATGTCGGTGTCTGGCACAAAGGAGCGCAGCCACGTGTTCTCCGTCATCGGCGTGCTCATGCCGTTGTTCGCTGTGGCCGGTTCGTTCACCGGCGGGTTCTTGCCCGGTGTGACGGCGGAATATCTTGGCATCACTGATGCCCATCCCGCCTCGTATCGGTATCCGTTGATACTGGCGGGTGTGCTCTTTGTATTCACCCTGCCTCTGGTGTTGGCGACCCACTATGGCCGGTCGAGGGGGGACGAGCCAGCTGTGAATCCCCTGTCCGGGATGCGCCAGGCTCCCTGGGGGCCGATCGTGTCGATGTCCGTCGTCATGTTCCTGACGAGCGTCGCCGCGGGTGTGACGCTCTCCTTCTTCAACGTGTATCTCGACGACGGGTTGGGCGTGGCCACGGCGCTGATCGGCACGGTGACGGCGGCCACCCAACTGGTCGCCGCCCCGGCTTCGGCCCTCATGCCGATCATCGTGGCCCGTCTTGGGTATGCCCATGGATTCACCTGGACCAGGTTGGTCATGGGTATCGGCCTGATCCCGATGGCTCTGATCCCGACCCTTTCGGCGGCGGCCGTTTCCATGCTGCTCATCGCTTCGGCCTCCGCCATCAGTCAGCAGACCTTCACGATCTTCAGCCAGTCCGTCGTATCCGAGCGCTGGCGCACACTCATGTCGGGCGTCCTGAACACGACCATGGGAGCCGCGTGGGCGATGACGGCGCTGGTCGGTGGCCACATCATCGAACGCTGGGGGTATGGCGCTGTTTTCCTCAGCGGTTCGGTGGTCACAGGTCTGGCCCTCATCGCCTTTATCGCCATTGCGCATCATCTACAGGAACATGCTCCTCAACACAATGAACACCTGGCCACCAATTCTACCCGGTGACGATTCTACCCTGTAACGATTCTGCCCGGTGACCAACTCCAGGTTGAGGACCGATGAGCACCGACCTTCCCGCTTCGACGCACATTGCCAGCGTGCATCTGCAGATGCGCGACCTGCAGCAATCCTTAGCGTTCTACAGTGATCTTCTCGGCTTTCGAATCGTCCGCCATGAGAAGCAAGACGTCTGGCTGTCGGCCACCGGTGAAGCGCCACATCTGATTCACCTGACCGAACGGCAGGACGCGCTTCCCCGCCCACCCCGTGCTACCGGCTTGTTTCACGTCGCCTATCGCGCCCCGGACCGTGCCGGCCTGGGCCGTTGGCTGCACCGATTGCTGACGCAGAAGGTGCCTCTGCAGGGCGCCAGCGATCACGGCGTGAGCGAAGCGATCTATCTGGCCGATCCAGATGGTCTGGGCGTCGAGCTGTATTGTGATCGTCCGAGAGAACGCTGGAAGTTCCGCGGCAAGCACGTAGCCATGGGCTCCGAGCAGCTCGACACGGCCGACCTGTTGGCGCAGGCAGCAGAACAGACATGGGACGGACTCGATGCGGCCACCGACGTGGGCCACGTGCATCTGTGTGTATCGAGTCTCGAGGCGGCGGAACGATTCTACGTCGATGCCCTGGGCATGGACGCCATGCAGCGTGACTTCCCCGGTGCCCTGTTCATCGCCGCTGGCGGGTATCACCACCACATCGGTACCAACATGTGGCAATCTGCCGCGTCACCACCAGCCCCGGCCAATGCGGTGGGACTACGCAGTTTCACCCTCGGCGTACCAGAGGGATCGGTGGCCCAAGTGAGGTCGCGTGTGGAGCGTGCCGGGTATTCGGTGGAGGCGAGCGAGGTGGGTGATGCGGGAGGCGAGGGATTCGCCCTGCGAGACGAGGATGAGATCATCGTCAGAGTGCGCGGAGAGACATGACTTGCGGAGCCTGTTCCCATTGGTGTAGCCTCCGGGGAACACACGTCACTCTTCTGACACGAGATACACCATGACCACGCGCATTCCCATCACCATGTGTCACGGTACATCAGACAGCGGCGACTATCCCCTGCCGCGCCTTCACCTGACCACCCTCGTTGGGATCGCCGCCGAACTCGGGTTCACTTCCATTGACTACGATGCCCTTGCTGCCTGGCGTGATGGCTCTGGTGATCTCCCCGAACACCCCATAATGTTCGACTTCGATCACCCCGTCACGACCATGCTCGAAGTGCGCGATGTCCTCGGTGAGGTGGGTTTCGCCGGCAATCTCTTCGTCAATACAGGTCCCATGGCACCGGAGAACGCCTCACCGGACACACTGACGTGGGCACAGATCGGCGAGCTCGTGGAATCGGGATGGCATGTCGGCGCACACACCGTGACCCATCCGAATCTCTCGTCCCTCGTGGCCGAAGATCCGCAGGGAGAGAAGCTCCAATGGGAGCTGGAGACGTGTGACCAGGAGATTGAGAAGGAACTGGGCATCACACCACGCGGCTTTGCCTTCACTGGCACCAGCTGGAGTTCCGTCGCCGAGCAGAAGGTGATGGAACGGTACCGCTTCGGCCGACTGTGGATCGTCGGCTCGGAGTATCAGGCCGATGGCGAGAAGATTCGTTATGCAGACCTGGTCGGCGTGGAGGGCGATGATGAAGCCGATGGCGGACCACCCATGGCCGCTCGTTACATCACGGCGGACACACCCGCCTATCGCCTACCCTCCATGGAGTTCCAGGCGCCGCTGATCCATGAAGTCGGCGCATTCCGTGCCTACCTGGAAGGCGCTCTCGACTAGCAGCTCACCGCGTCGGCAAGACACCGATCAAGAGGTCACGCCACTGCTCTGGGCGCGACATCGAGGCACAACGGTCAGCCGGCGTTGATCCCCGTGTCGTCGATCTGATAGCACATACCACCGACGTCAGCCACGGCGATCGCGTCGATCACTTCGCCATCGACCTCCAGCCCTCGATGACTGTCGACGATGAGGCGGTTCATGATGCCGGTCATGGACGGATTCACGGCCTGCAAGCTGTTGAAGGGGGATGGGACACCCGCCCCATCCCCATCATCATCATGACCGCCCTCGATCGGGTGGAAGACCGTATCCAGGGCATCGAGGCCGGTGCCGACGACTTCCTGACCAAACCGGTCAACGACCGCGAGTTGCTCGCCCGCATTCAGACGGCTCTGAAGATGAAGACCGCCGTCGAGCAGAAGGTGAACCAGGTCTCGCGCCTGCGTGATCACTTCGCCAAATTCGTTCCCGAACCGGTGAAACGGCTGGCCACAGCCGATCCCGACGCGCCGGAACTGTCGACGAAGGTCGAGCGCGACGTATCGGTGTTGATGTTGGATGTCAGCGGCTACAGTCGACTGAGTGAGCAGCTGCCGACGACCCAGCTGAACGATCTGGTGGAGCGATACTTCTCCGCCTTCCTTGATCGCATTCGCGAAGCCGATGGCGACATCAATGAAACCGCTGGTGACGGCTTCATGGCCCTGTTCATGGATGCCGAGGACGGTGCGCCCGAAGACGGCCCCTCCCACGTCGTGCGTGCCGTCGATACCGCCCTCGATCTGCTCACCACGACACAGCGACTGAATGCGGAGATCGCCCAGACGCCGCTTGGCGTTCACATCGGCACCAACTCCGGCCCGGCCCTCGTAGGGTCCACTCGCTTCGAAGACGCCCGCGGTACCCGCTGGACCTTCACCGCCTCCGGCGCGGTGACCAACATCGCCGCTCGCCTCGTGGGCGTCGCCAGCGACGGCCAGATCGTCATCGGCCCCCAGACCCGTCAGGGCGTGGGCGACCGATATGAGCTCGAATCGGTCGGCGAAAAACAGCTCAAGAATCTCTCCGAACCCATCGAAGTCCACCGCGTCCTCGGCCCGGCGTGACCTGTCCGCCAGCGATCCCGGCGTCTCCCAAAGTCTGAGACTCGTCGAAGAGATGATCGCGGAGCCTGTCCGCGGGTGTGCTTGAGAGTGAGGATTGGACAAGGCCCACTCCAAAAAGGGGGCGACCCGAGGACCCGCTTTGAGGCGATCCTGGCGCAGTCGTAGCCCAAATGGGGTCCTTGGTCGCCTCCGAAAAAAAACCGGGCGCGCCGCTGCTGGCGCGCCCGGGATACCTCAAGGTCACTGGCGTATTAGGCCAGCAACACTGCCAGGTGGGAGACCACCTGGTCCTAACTCAAGTGGACGTTAGGTGGTCTCACCTCCTGCGGGTATACAACTACTCAAAGACCACCTCCTTTCATATCGGCGCTTCAAGTCATTACACCGGCCCGACAGCGGGTGGGCCGCCGCGATACAGGTGACTCTCTACGCTCGTCCACGGCCGTGCAGCACTTCACCGCATAAGCGGCGGGATTTACGGCCGGTAGCAAATGCTTGGGCCGATGATTTTCATCGACGCCTGAAATGTAGCCCGGTCGTGGAATCAGCGTCAAGTCAATTGTCGAAATTGATCATAACGAATAGTTTTTTCGACACTTGCAGATGAAGAATCGACTCTGGATCCTCCTGATCGCCCTGTTGAGTGGCGGCTGTTCTAACGACTCGGGCGATGCCGTCGTGATCTCGGCGGCCTCGAGTCTGACCTATGCCCTCGAGGATCTTGTCGGTGCATATCGTCAGGCGAATCCCTCAGCACCGCCGCTGCGCCTCAACTTCGGCGCCACCGGTGTACTCGCTCAGCAGATCCGCCAGGGCGCCCCCGTCGATCTGTTCGTCGCCGCCGATAGCCGCGAGTTCGACTCGTTGCGACTAGAGCAGTACCTGACTGACGATGAGATTCGCTTCGAGGGTCGCCTCGTCATCTGGTGTCGACAAAACGCAGCCTGTCCCGAGAACCTGGGTCAACTCGATCAGCCGGAGATCCGCCGTATCGCCATCGCCCATCCCGAAATCGCGCCCTATGGACAGGCAGCCGTGACGGCACTGCAAACCCTCGGATCGCACGATAGACTCGTCCCTCGGTTGATTCAGGGCCAGACGGCGCGAGCGGCCCTGCGCTATGCGGAAACCGGTGACGCCGATGTCGCCCTCACCGCGCAGTCGCTGGCCCAGTCTGTGGGCGGTCGTTGGACGGCCGTGGACGATGCGCTCTATCCGCCCATCGAACAGGGCATTGCCGTGGTGAAACCCTCATCTCAACCGGCGCAGCACTTTTTCGATTTCGTCGGGAGTCCAACAGGGCGCCAGATCCTCGACCATCACGGCTTCCACGGGGTGCGATGATCGACCCACTCTGGTTGTCGCTGAAGGTGACCGCTGTCGCCGCGATCCTCATCTTCACCATCGGCACCGCCCTCGCATTGTGGTTGGTGCGACACCAGCCCCGGGGGCGAACCGTGATCGAGACATTGATCATGCTCCCCTTGGTGTTGCCACCCTCGGTGGTGGGATACTATCTGCTCATCGTCCTCGGTCAGCAGGGCCCCATCGTCGGTTGGCTGGGCATTCAGACGCTCTTTTCTCCTGCCGCCGCCATCATTGCCGCCACTGTCGTCGGCCTGCCACTGATGGTGCAGGCGGCGCGCGCCGCGCTGGCCAGTGTGGATCCCGCCCTCGAGCAGGCGGCCAGAACCCTGGGCTGCAATGAGGCCATGGTCCTGTGGCGTGTATCCCTACCATTGGCTCGTCGTGGACTGCTCGCCGGCCTCGTATTGGGAACAACACGGGCCCTGGGAGAATTCGGCGCCACCCTGATGGTGGCCGGCAACATCCCCGGCCAAACGCAGACGCTCCCGCTGGCCATCTACGACGCGGTGCAGACCAACCAGCACGATCTGACGACCCAGATGGTCCTGCTCATGACCGGACTCGGCTTCGTCAGCCTCTGGGCGGTCCGTCGCTGGGAACCGAGCGTTGGACGCGCCAAGTGAACAGTTCATGAGTCGCCTTCAAGTACACGCCCATCGGCGCTCTGCAGATTTCGAACTCGACGTTGACTTCGACATCGATGGAGGCATCCTCGTTCTGTTCGGTCCGTCGGGAGCCGGCAAGACCTCGACGCTGAATGCCATCGCGGGACTGCATCCTCTGGACGACGGCAGAATCGTCGCCGACGGTACCGTCTACTACGACCGTGCTCAGGGCATCAACCTGCCGGCACGCCAGCGTCGCCTCGGGTACGTGTTTCAGAACTACGCCCTGTTCCCCCACCTGACCGTGCTCCAGAACATCGCCTTTGGCCTCGGTCGACACCGTGATCGATTTGAGCATGCCCGCCAGTGGTTGTCTCAGATGCACATGAAGGAGTTTGCCGATCGGTATCCCCACGAGCTTTCTGGGGGTCAGCAACAGCGGGTCGCACTGGCTCGTGCCCTGGCCCATCGCCCCCGGGTGCTGCTGCTCGACGAACCTTTCGCCGCCCTCGATCGCGTTCTGCGCGAACGATTGCAGGCCGAACTTCGACAGCTGCAGAAGGATCTGTCCCTCGTCGTGGTCTATGTGACCCACTCTCTCGACGACGCCTTCGCCGTGGGCGATCGCATCGCCGTACTCCAGGAGGGCAGAGTTCTGCAGCAAGGCCCCCTCGACGATGTCTTCCAGCGCCCACAGAGTGAACAGGTCGCCGAGATCCTCGGGATCCGCAATCTGTTCCGTGCGGACATTGTCGGCACGAACCTCGATTGGCTGGGACTGACGCTCCAGGCAGAGGTGACCGAGCGCACCAGCGGGAACGTGGCCGTGTACATTCAGCCCTCGGAAGTAAAGATCATTTACCCAGAAGCTCCGGTTGCCGAGGGTTTGCTCGGCAATCTGTTCGACGCCGAGATCATCACTCGGCAACGGCACGCCGCAGGCTGGTCCGTACGGGTTCGATTGAGCAACGAGCAGATGATCGAGATCCATCACGCCACGACGGCCTACAGCAAACTCGATCTCAGCACCGGCACCACAATCCGTGTCGCCTTGAGACGCGAGGCGCTGCAGATTCTTCGACGGGGTGACCCTGCCTCATAGAGGTGGGTTGAAGACGGTGCAACTCGGAATTCAGGGAGTGGGTGGGACTTGATCGAAGCCAGTGAAGGACGCGGCGAACGGGCGGACGACGTCGAACAACGAGACGTCGTGATCGTCGGTGCCGGCGTTTCGGGTCTCGCCACGGCGCACTTTCTGCGCAATCAGGGCGTCGACGGTGTACTGCTCATCGAAGGTGAAGAGCAGGCGGGCGGCACGATCCAGACGCGGCAACTGGATGGGTTCATCTTCGAGCCCGGCCCGAACAGTATGCTCGACAACTCACCGGCCATGAAGCGATTGATCGGCCAGCTCGGACTCGACGATCGGGTCGCCGTCGCCGCCGACGCGGCCAAGAAACGCTACATCGTGCGCGATGGACGACTGCAGCCGCTGCCCATGAGCCCGCCGTCGCTGATCAAGAGCAGATTGTTCTCGTGGGGCACAAAGTTGCGCCTCGCCCGCGAGCCCTTCGTCTCCGCCGCACCGGCCGATGCCGAAGAAACGCTCGAGCAGTTCGTTCTGCGTCGTCTGGGCCGCGAGTTCCTGCAATACGCCATCGATCCTTTCGTGGCCGGCACCTTCGCCGGCCGTCCCGAAGACCTGTGCGTACGCACCGCCTTCCGCCGGCTGTGGGATCTCGAACAACATCATGGCAGCCTCATCCGCGGGGCCATGCAATTGGCCAAACAGCGCAAGGCTGCCGCCAAAGCGGCGGGCAATGCTTCTGGCGACGAAGGTGAGATTCAGGCAGGGCCGAGTGGCAAGATGCTCTCCTTCGAGGGCGGCCTGCAGACCCTGATCCAATCCCTCGCCACGCCGTGCGGAGAGAATCTGCGCACTTCGCTGGCCTATCTCGGAGTGCGTCGCAGCGACTTCGGGTATCGCGTCACCAGCATGGACGTGGATGGAGCTCACGAGATAGATGCCCGTGTCATGCTGCTGACCTTACCCGCTCACACGTATCCGTCGCTCGAATTCGACGACATCAACATGCCCCTCGATGAAATCGGTGCGATCCCTTACCCACCGGTGACAGCCGTGTTCTTCGGTTATCATCAACGTCCGACGGAGGAACCGCTCGATGGGTTTGGTTTCCTCACACCGCGGCTAGAGAGTCGGCGAATTCTCGGCACCCTCTGGAACTCGGTCGGGTTCCCCGATCGCGCCCCGGAAGGAGGTCTTGCCATGACCACTTATGTCGGCGGTATGCGACAGCCGGAGAACACGCAGTGGTCGGATGAAGAAATGGTCGACGTCGTCTTCGAGGAGTTGCGTGACCTGATGGGGATCCAACTCCGCCCCGATGTGGTGGCCGTACATCGTTGGACTCGGGCGATTCCTCAGTATGTGATGGGACATCGACAATTGATGGAGAAAGTCGATGCTGCCGAGGTCGAAGCCCCCGGTCTGTTTATCGGTGGCAACTTCCGCGGTGGGATTTCTCTCGGTGACTGTGTCACCCGCAGCGAGGAGTTGGCCGAGCAGATCGCGACATTCCTGCGCGACTGACACGCCCGCTCGCGTCTTATCGTGGCCCCGGAAGAAACCTTCCTGCGTCGAAACCCGTGGACACGCCGATGATCCACTGACGGCCGGCCGGGAAATTGCGTCCGCCCAGTGAAGTGCGAACCGCCCCTTCCACCCACGCGTCCCCACGAATACGAACAGCCACCGTCGGTGCCAGATAACTGATCCGTTTGATCAGTGTGGCGGAGCGGATTCCGAAGGTCTCGCCTTTCCCCGAGCGCAGCAGCTCGTATTTCAGCGCCATCGTTAACCACGATCGCGGCTGGGCACCGATCTCGGCATTCACCAGCCACTCATCACCCGGGTCTCGGTCAATCTCCTCGTTGATCTTCCGGATTCGATACCCCACGTCGATGTTGGCATAGGTAGGCAGCGGCCACAACGATCGACCCGCCTGCACGATCACATCGAAATCCCACTGACCTTCACCCACGGGGATCAGGCCCTCTTCATTGCGAAACTCGCCTGTGGGGATCTTGGCCCCCAGCTTCAGCGTGAGTAGCAGCGGCTTCTGCAGCAGACGCGTCTTGGCGAAAACCCGCATGTCGCTCCATCCCTTGTCGGACGGATCGTCGGAACGGGTGTCATCCTCGAAGGCCTGATCGAAATAGGGGACCTGCACACCCAGGTCGAACCAGTCCGTGACGCCGAGGAAACCCTTGATGAACAGGGCACGACTGTCGTATTCCCCATTGAATCGGTAGGGTCTGCGGGTACCGATCGAGTGCGTGCCAAAGGTGCCGTCATCTAACAGCACCGGTTCCGGCACATCGATATACCACTCCTGGGCCGTCTGACGGAACCAGGACACCTTCGTCCAGACCCGCCCCTTGGGCAGGGTCCAGGCGCCCGCATCCACCGGTGCGGGCGCTGCCATCAAGCCTGCGAGAAGGCATCGAAAGCCACTCACAAAAGCCCTGTTCGTTGCCGTTCGTCCCATCCCTGCGTTTCTTCTCTGTATGGATTGACGCGCTCAGCAGCGTATCACTTGCGTGTCTTTGCCTTTTGGATGCCCAAACCCTTTTGGGGGTTCGCAAGCAAGCATCCAGGATGGTCGACCTCTCTGGAGATTCGACCTCTCAGAGTCCTCACTAGCTCGCCACAGACTGAGGCGCCGTGCATCTGCTCACCCTCGGCCTCAACCATAATACAGCACCCGTCGAGGTGCGCGAGCGTCTGGCCTTCGCCGAGGGAGACCAGCCCGATTCGCTGCGCCGCCTGCGGGAAAACTACGGTCTCGCCGAAGCGGCGATTCTATCGACGTGCAATCGTTCTGAGATCTACGCCGCCAGCGAGGAGACCCACTTCGACGGTGTGCAGGCGTATCTGAGCGAACACCACGCCCTCGAACTGGTGCACATCGAGCCTTGTCTCTATCGACATACCGACGCCGAGGCGGCGACGCATCTGTTTCGCGTCGCTTCCGGGATCGATTCTCTCGTCATCGGTGAGTCGCAAATTCTCAAGCAGGTCCGCGAGGCCCTGGAGATGTCACAAAGTACGGGATCGGCACGCCTGGTCATCAACGAGGTTTTCCAGCGTGCCCTGCACGTCGGCAAACGAGCCCGCTCCGAAACCGACATCGGCCGCGGACGGTTATCGGTGGCGACGGCGGCTGTCGAACTCGCCGGCCAGATTTTCGATCGCCTCGAAGATCGTCGCGCCCTGCTGCTCGGCGCCGGCGAGATGATGGAACTCACCGCCCAATACCTCGTGGAAGCAAATCTCACGCAGTTCACCGTGGCCAACCGCACCGTAGAACGCGCACAGGACCTGGCGAGTCGTTTTGATGGAGACGCCTTATCTCTCGACGATCTCGAACATCGACTGACCGATGCAGATATCGTCATCGCGTCGACGGCGGCCCCCGACTTCGTCATCACCGAGAGCGCCGTCCGCTCGGCCATGTCGGGGCGCCGGGGACGGCCGCTTTTTCTCATCGACATTGCCGTGCCCCGAGATATCGATCCCGCCATTCGTGATGTGGACAATGTCTTCCTCTTCGACATCGACGATCTCGAGAGTGTCGTCGCCGCCAATCGCAGCGAGCGTGAAGATGAGATCCTGCGGGTCCAGTCCATCGTCGACGAAGAGTTGAACGAATTCCTGCACTGGTTCAACTCGCTGAGTGCCGCCCCCCTGATCAAGGCGCTGCGTCAGCGGGCCGCCGACCTGCAAGGGGACGAACTCGGGCGCTGGCAGGGCAAACTCGCCCATCTGAGCGAGGACGATCGAAAACTCGTCGAAACAATCCTGCGCGGATACGCTAACAAGCTGCTGCACCAGCCGCTGTTGCAGATCCGTAACCTGGCCAATCGCGAAGACGGCTATGTCCGCCTCGACACGGTTCGTCGACTCTTTCACCTTGACGACACTGTCGACGACGAGGAGACGTCATGACCACAAGTTGTCTCATCGTTCTGGGTATTTCTCTGCTGCTGTATCTCACCGCATCGCTGCTGATGCAGATCCGGCTCTGGTGGGCTCATGCCAGCGCTCAACAGTGGAGCCACCGAGTGCTGATCACGGGCGTCGTCGTCCACATCGTCGGCATCTTCCTTCACGTCGGTTTCTCAGGTCAGTCACCCCTCGGGCACATGACTTCCGTCATTTCGCTGGTGGTCGTCGCTTTTCTCATCGTCGGACTGTGGATCGAACAGCGAACATCGGTTCGCAACCTAACCCTCTTCCTCGCACCGATCGCCTTCCTCGGCCTGCTCTATCCCCTGTTGATGCCCGTGCGCTTCGAAGATGCAGGGTCGATGCTGGTGCGATATCCCTGGCTGGGCGTGCACGTCTTCGTCACCCTTTTAGGTCACGTTGGTTTCGCCCTCTCCTTCCTCGGTGCCGCCGTGTATCTGCTGCAGCGTCGTGCCCTGAAGCGTGGCCGGCTGAATCACTACCTGCCCGCCCTCGACTCGGCCAGTCAGGTCACCTTCTACAGCGCCGGTGGCGGGTTCTTCTTCTTCACGATCGGACTGGGCATGGGCGCTATCTGGCTTTTCGGTGCCCCAGGCGAATATCTGGGGGGTACGGACACGAAGATCATCCTCGCCATTCCGACATGGATCGGCTTCGCCCTCTACCTGTATGCGCGAGGCGTACGCCGAATGCATGGCAGCCGCCTCAAGTGGGTCGTCATCTTCGCCTTCAGCGTCGCCGTCGCCAACTACCTGCTGGTCCCCCACCGTTTCGACATGGAAGAGGGCACCCCACACACGGAAAGTGCCCTCGGAATGCCAACTGCTGTAGAGGCACCGCTCGAAACCAGCTAGCCTGGCCCGACACTTCGTGAAGTAGCTTACCCCCCTCTAGTGAGCGGTCCAACTAAGGGGATGTTTCGCGCAGCAAACTCCAATGATTCGCTTTAGCGAATCACAACTTCCCGGCCCTTCTCGGCCGACGCGTAGATTCCGTCCAACATCTTCTGCACCATGAGTCCATCCTCAGCGGGGGCCATGGTGGGATTGTTGTAGAGACAGTGTTCGACGAAGTTGCGCATCTTCATGCCGAAGGCATCCGCATTGGGGCCCGATGGCAGCCAGTTGGGCTCGGCGTTCATCATGTAGCCCCCGTCGTCGCTGAACAGTCCGGGCGGATCCCAGTTGGCCCCCGCTTTCTCGCCCATGAGGGTGAAGTTCCACACACCCTTCTCGATGTGAGCTGCGAAGGAAGCCTCGATGCTGATGATGGCGCCATTGTCGAAACGAATCTGGCCGATGGCGAGATCTTCTACCGTGTAGTTCTTGTGGTCCCAGTTGGGCCACTGCGAAACGACATCCGATTTCCGATCACCGAGATACGTGAACGTGCTGCCACTGGCGGCCACCGGTTTCGGCGATCCCATGACGAAGTGAGTCATCTCGAGGGCATGGACGCCGATATCGATGAGCGGACCACCGCCCTGTAGGTCCTTTCGACCGAAGACACCCCAGTTCGGAATGCCACGGCGGCGCAGGGCCTGAATCCGTCCGTACACGACCTTGCCCATCCGTCCCGCATCGACGGCGTCCTTGATGAACTTCGTCTTCGCATCGTAGCGATACTGAAACCCGATGACGAGCTTGCGACGAGCCGACTTGGCGGCGTTGATCATCTTCTGCGCCTCGCCGGCGGTCATGGCCATCGGCTTCTCGACCAGGACGTGAGCGCCTGCTTTCGACGCCGCGATCGAAGCGACCGCATGTAATCCATTCGGCGTACAGACACTCACCGCATCCGGTTTCACGTCGCGCAGCATTTTGCGATAGTCAGTGAAGGCACCGTCGATGCCATACTCTTCCTGTCGCGATGCCATGCTATCTTTGGAGATATCGGCGACGGCAACCATGTCCACGTCGTCCATCTTCGACAGATATCTCATGTGCGCACCAGCGATGCCTCCAGAGCCGATAAACGCGATGCGCAGCTTCTTCTTCCGCCTACTCCCCTTCGCCATCTTCTGCCTCTCTACGTTGTGAAATGGACGCCCCTCTGGCGTCCGATGTTGATCGACTTTCACTCATCAGCAAGCGCCTCGTTGTGCAGATCTCGAACACGCGCGGCCAGCAGAGCCCAGGCGTCATCGGCGTCGTAGATCGTCTCGACGAGGGCGAGAATCTGATCGGGAACCGTTCCCCCTGGAACGGGGATGTGAATCTTCTCGAATCCTCGACTCACCAGACCGGCAGCAGCGGCAGGATCGTCGCGCAGCAGCGCTTTGATCGCCGCCACGGCACCCATTAGCGCGCTGTGTGTCGGCGACCAGGGCTGATCGACCGGTTGGGGTGAACGCAGCATGGAGTCTTCTTCGGCCTGGATCTCCAGGTCGACCCGCCAGAAGAGTGGATCCTCGGCAAAGCGGACGAAAACCAACCGCCGTCTCAGATCATCGACCTCCGGATCCCAGCGCAGCGATTCGATCCGGTCGATCGAGCCGAGGGTGTGTGCCAGTTCGTCACACGCGGGACCAAATCGCGCCGCAGCCACGTGCCATACCAGGTCGATGTCCGAATAGAGATCTGCCTCGTCGCGCGCCTGCGATCCACGCAACTCTACGCGGCTTGAGTCGCATGCAGCGGTCAGCGTGGATTGCAGTTGCTCAAGCCTCCGGGATCTGCCGGCAGCATCTATATGTAGCGCCATTCGGCCTCAACTCGCCTGAGGAACTCTGATCGTCAGCGAAGAACCCGCCTTGAGTCGACGCATTCGCGGCAACCGAACCTCCCCCCACTTCTTCAACACGAGATCACGCACCTCCAACTCACCCCCAAGAATCTTCAAGGTCCACTCCATCGATGCACCCCGACGTTGTAGTTGGGCTGATCCCCAGGCATGACCCGTGGAGACAAACCATCGACCGGGTCGCGCGGCCATGCGCAATCGCTGCTGTATAGCGTGGTAGTGGAATCCCGTCCATGCCAGATGCGCAGACCAGGCGATCATGGCCCGTGCGTAGTGGTGACCACACTCGGCTTCGTCAAAGGGATTGCGCTTGCGCCCATCGTAGCGATCGCGAATATCGGCGATGTGCCGCAGACCTGCCGCCTCCTGTCCCTCATATAACATGCCAATTGCGGCCGTGTATTCGAATCCCGTCATCACTTCTGTGAAGTAAGGGAAGGGATTGTCAGGGCGTTGGTCCGGATAACTGGCCATCAGCAGCGCCGCCTCGTCTCCAAGGGCGTAGGATCGCAGCACGTTGAAGTGACCTTGTAGCGTGGAACGCCCGTTGTGTTTGGAGATACTGCGCAGCGTCTTGCGCACGTTGCTTCGGTCGAGCAGGTATCCCAGATCGCAGACGTGCGCCAGAAGCTTGCCAATCAGCTGATCCACCAGGCAACCCGAGGCCAGTTGATAATCTGGATTGCGCACGTCGGCGGCCCCTGCGCCGAGTCGAAGAGCTGGGGCTACGTCGGCCGCCCGGCGAGGCGGTCGCACCTCATGTTCGTAGTACTCGCCATTGAACAGGTGTTCGTCGATCCATTCTCGGCCACGTTCGTAGAGAGTGCCACAGTGCGAGGCGAATTCATCCTCCCCGAGGCAACGCGCCATCTGCTCCGCCGCCCGCAGCGCTGCCAGATACCACGCACCCATCTGCGGATTCGGACCGAAATACTCCACGTCCATCGTATTGTGCTGGCAGCCCTCCATGACGCCATCCTGATCGGCATCCCAGCCACCCGGAATCCAGCAGAATTCCAACGCGCGCCGAACATGCGGCCATAAGCGTCGCAGCCACTCGTCATCGCCGCACAGCTGCCATTCGCGATACACCTTAACGATGCAACCCATCTGGCCGTCGGCGGCTCCCTTGCCGAACTGCTGCGCTCGAGACAGGGGCAGGTGGACCCGAAAACTCATCAGTCCATCGTCTCCCGTGGCGTGCTCGAACTCGACTTCTCGCATTCCACGAGCCAGATCGCCGAAGAGGAAGGCCAGACTCTGTTCGTAGTTCCACACATGCGTACACGATCCGAGGCAGCAGCCGCTACGGTCGAGATACCCTTCGAAGCCATACAGATAGCCATCGGGCGTGCGGAAGCAGGTCTGCGTCCGCAACGTGCTCAGGTTGAACAGGGCCGCTTCCTTCACGACGGGCGGCAGATCACTGCCGCAGAAGGCATCCACGAATTGCACGGTCCGGCGCTCGAGGTCGGCAAGCTGTGGTAACGTGCGCCGCGCCACGTCCCAGGCATTGGCGAAACGCTCGGTGTATTCGTTACCGATCAGATCATCGCTGGCCTGGCAGCCGTCTTCGTCTTCACCACAGGGCGTCCAGGAAACGCGGTTTGGAAAGTGCCACGCCAACAGAAACGTGATCGATCGTCGACCACCAGCGGGCACACGCGTCTCAGCCGCCAGCGATGCGATCGGCATCGGCTCGTTCCCGGCCTTTCGATCGTTGAGACGACCGTCACCGTGGAAGTCATCCCAGAAGTCGAGGACCGACGTGCCCCAACCGGCTTGTTTCCACGCCAGGCGGGAGGTCGTCGATTTGGCCGTCGTGGCCAGCGCCAGACTCCCCCACTGAGGGCTGCTCTTGTCGACACCGGTCGAGTCCATCAGGATGCCCTGCGTGCCCCCGGCCTTGCGGCGGCGATTGCGGTTCTTCACGCACTCCCCGTCGGTCCCATCGTGGCCGACGAAGTTTGGCACCGACAGACAGACCGAAGCGCGCACGGCGCGTGTGCCGGGATTCTCCAGCACGCACCGTACCACCGCGACGGGCAGAGAGGACGATTCCACATCGGCGGGAACAAAGGGATTGAACGCCTCGAGCCGCACGCGCAGGGGCACGTCCGGATCGCACAGATGCACCTGACCGAGGGGATACGCCGTGTCGAAACGAGCGTGGCCAAAACGTGGCATCCCATGATTGGGCGCCACCGATCCAAAGTCACCCTGAATTTCGTGCGCCGGCACGGGACCCTCTAGCAGGCGAGTGACGGCGTCGCCTCCTGCGGGTTGGGCACGCAGGCAGAGAAAGGGCGCGCCACTGAACCGGGGGCCCGGGACAAACCCCTTGGCAGGCCGGTTCATCACTTCCCAGTCGGTCAGATTCCCTCGACCACCAAGGGAGACCGTGCCAGTGCCAATACCTCCCAGCGGCAGGGCGATTCTCTGCAGGTGCTCACCCTCATAGGATCGCAGGACCGGCCAGCTCTTTGCCGTCATTCCAGCCTCTCCAGAAACAGACTCTCAAAAAAAAAGCCCCTCCGATATTCGGGGGACTGCAAGGAACACCGAAGCGTCCGAGCGGACGGCGAGTGCTATTTGTTCAGCGCATCAGCGCGTTTGCTCAGGGCGTCGGCGCGTTTCTTCAGTTCAGCCGCTTCCGCCTTCAGGTCTTTCGCCTGCTGCGCCATGGCCTCCCATTCGGCCTTGGCCTCGTCGGCTTCCTTCTGTAGCTCGTCGTAGGTCTCTTTCAGAGACGCCGCTCTCTCCGCAGCGCGATCAGCCGTGTCGGACATCTTGCTCGCCTGATCGGACAAGACATCTGCCTGTGCCGCGACTTCCTGGCCCACAGGTTCACTGTCGCCCAGGCCGATCAGATCGCAGGCGCTCAGCCCCCATACGGCAGTTAGTGCGAGCAGGATGTGAGGACGTCGTATCATGGAGCAGCATTGTACGCCACCCTGTGCAGAGCGGCAACCCGCCCGTGCCTGCGGGCAGCCCTGGCACCGATTCAGGCTGGCAGGGCGGCAACGACGTCCTTCGGCAGCGCTTGCCCAATCCATCGACCACGCACGATAATCCCCATGCCTTTGAGGCCCTTGGCACACCGCCATTCGCGTAGAGCTCCGGCACCTTACCCAGGAAACTCATGAGAATCCTCTACCTCGATCTTGACGCCCTGAATCCCAGCCATCTGTCGTGCTACGGCTATCATCGACAGACCAGTCCCACCATCGATGACGTCGCCGCCGAGGGGCTTCGCTGCAACAACGTGTATACCTGTGACGCGCCCTGTCTTCCCTCGCGTACTGCGTTCTATCAGGGACGGTATGGTATTCAGACCGGCGTCGTGGGCCACGGTGGAACGGCGGCCGATCCGAAGCGACAGGGAAGATTGCGCGGCTTCCGATCGCAGCAGGAGGAGGCGTCCTATCCACGTCAGATGCAGAAGGCCGGGCTGCACACGGCCATGATCTCTCCTTTCGGGCAACGTCATGCAGCCCATCAGTTCTATGCCGGTTTCAACGAGATGCACAACACCGGCCAGGGGGGCATGGAGCCCGTCGAAGTGGTACAGCCTGTCGTGGATCGTTGGCTTGATCAACACGCCGCCGAGGACAACTGGTATCTGCACGTCAACTACTGGGACATCCACACGCCTTATCGCACGCCTGACGACTATGGAAATCCCTTCGCCGACGACCCCGTGGACGATTTCTTCACCGATCAGATCATCGACCAGCACGTGCAACGATACGGCCCGCACTCGGCGCAGGACCTCGGCATGTACTCGGACAACGACACGGAACGGTTTCCGCGTCTGCCCTTGCGCATCACCGACCGAAGCTCACTCAAGCAGTGGATGGATGGCTATGACGTGGCCGTGCGGTATGTGGATGACCAGATCGCCAGAATCATCGGCAAGTTGAAGGCAGCCGGTGTCTACGAGGAGACAGCCATCATCATCTCTGCCGACCACGGAGAAAACCAGGGCGAACTGGGGATCTACGGCGAACACGGAACCGCTGATGTGGGCACCTGCCACATCCCCATGGTGATCAAGTGGCCCGGAGGCGCCGTGGGTAAGGTGGACGACCAGTTCCACTACAATCTGGACTGGGCTCCCACCTGTATGGAGATGCTGAATGCGAAACAGCCCATCCCCGAACTGTGGGATGGCCAGTCCTACGCACCCACTGTGCGCTCAGGCAACGGACCTGGTCGTGAAGAGTTGATCATCAGCCAGTGCTGCCACGTCTGCCAGCGTGGCGTGCGCTTCGAAAAGTGGATGTATATCCGCACCTATTGTGACGGTTTCCATCCCTTCGTAGACGAAATGCTCTTTGATATCGAGGCAGACCCCTTCGAGCAGAATAATGTGGCCGACCAATATCCTGAGATTGTGCGCGATGCGGCCTACCGGTTGACGAACTGGCACGATGCGCAGATGCAGAAGATGGCCATCCACTGCAGCGATTCGGTCGATCCCCTGTGGACGGTGATGCGGGAGGGAGGGCCCAATCACGCGACCTTCGAACCAGGGCGATCGCCGCTGCCGAAATACCTCGAACGCCTCGGAGCGACAGGGCGCGCGGCAGGGGCGGCCGAGCTACGCTTGAAATATCCGGATCTCGCCTGAGACGAGCGGCATCGCCAGTCATCATCTGGCGTCGCGACTCGGTGAACGCGAAGTCTCAGTGGGAAGCGGCGTCCGCGGCGCTACCAGTCGGCGACACTGCCGTCCGATTCGTAGAAATACTCGCCGCCCAGCTCTTCCGTGTACTCGGTGTGTTGTGTCACCGCCGACTCGTCGATCTCGAAACCGAGGCCGGGCTTGGAAGGCAGATCGATGTGGCCATCCACGACCTCCCAATCCTGCTGGAACAACCCACCGCCAAGGCCCTGGTCGATCTGTTCCTGGGCGAGAAAGTTCGGCACCACCGCATCCACGTGGAGAGAGGCTGAGAACGCGACGGGGCCGATGGCGCAGTGGGGCAGGATGTGCATGTAATACACCTCCGCCATGTTGGCGATCTTCTTCAACTCTGTGATGCCACCTGCATGAGATGTATCCGGCTGCAGATACGCGGCGGCCTGTTTCTCGATCACTTCCCGAAAATCCCAACGCGTAAGCAGCCGTTCACCCGTGGCGATGGGAAAACTCACCTTGTCTGCCACCTGCTTCAAGGCATCCACATTCTCTTGGGGAACGGGCTCCTCCACGAACATGGGACGCATCCCCTTCAATTCGTGACAGACTTCAACAGCCATGGCGGGTGTCATCTTGCCGTGGAAGTCAAAGGCAAGCTCTACATCAGGGCCCACCCACTCGCGCATCAGAAACGCGCGCTCCACGAACTCGTCGATCATCGACGGTGGTTCGTGGGCTCTCCACTTGCCACCGGGACCGGACTTGAAGGCCGTGTAGTTGCCTTTGCTCATCAACATGTCGAGCCGTTCGCGAGCGGATGCCTTACCCTCGTCCGACAGCGAGCCGATGCCCCAGTGGGCGTACACGCGAATCCGGTCGCGCACGGCCCCGCCCAGCAGGGCATGCGTCGGTACGCCGTAGTGTTTGCCGGAGATGTCCCACAGGGCCTGGTCGATTCCTGACAGGGCCGTCATCAGCACATTCCCGCCTCGAAAGAAGGCCGAGCGATACACATGCTGCCAGTGATGCTCGATACGCAGGGGGTCTTTGCCGATGAAGTACTGGGCCAGCTCCTCCACGGCGGCCACCACCGACGCCGGTTTGCCTTCCAACGTGGTCTCACCCCAACCGACCAGGCCATTGTCGGTGGTGATCTTCACCAAGCGCACACGCGGCAACGGGAAAAACTGCTCGATGGTGGCAATCTTCATCGTCTGTTCTCGCTTCAAGGATGGAGGGAGGATTCGGCTGAGACGCGACGTTTCACACTCGCCCAACCTTCGTCGGAAATGGCGGTCACGGCGCTGGGTAACAGCGTACCTGGCGGTGCCACCGTCAAGTGTGCCTGATACGTTTCTTCCGTGGGCGGTGCGGCCAACGATGGCTCCGGCGAAACTCGATCGAGGCGGATCGTGAATCCGGCGACCTTGCCCAGTGGCGGAACGGCCTCCCGTTCGGGCAGCCGCAGGACGAGGGAGGTGCTGTCAGACCCCGTACTTACATGCAGACGCAGTTCGACCTCACCTGCCCAGACGCACACCGCGTCAGTCGGGCACCGTGAGTCCGTCACCACCTCGTCCCAGCGCAACGTCAGGGCGTTCCCGTCAGACCACGTGAGCACTTCAGGCTAATTCAACGGCAGATCAATCGTCTCAGGCTGGGCCATCACGGCCGTGGCCATGAGCAGCAGGATCGTGAAACCTCTCATCTTGTCGTCTCCATCATAGTCGTCTATACGTAAGGGTCAGTCCTTTAACACCACCAGAACGTCAAAGTGTCCCAAGGACCCTTTCCGCCAGCGGAGGCCCCGCCGTGAAAATCACCGACATCCGAGCCGTCAAACTCCAGATGCCGAACACGACCCGCTCGTCGTCTCCGGCCGCCGCTTCCGTCACCTCTCCGCAGCATGCGGCAGGTCACCCGGCGTCGACGCCAAAGACGCCGCCACGTCGTACAGGTTGGGCCGAAGACGCAGAGGTGGCCAACCCCATGTCTCGATATCCCCATGTGAAGCGGCATCGCAGCATGTGGCTGCCAAAGGATTGGGGGGCCGTCTGGTGCAAGGTCACCCTCGAGGACGGCACGTGGGGCGTGGGTTCCACGGCCCACGGGCGACCCGTGGCGGCCGTTATCGATGACCATCTCGCTCCGCAGTTGATCGGCCAGGATGTGATGGCCGGGGAGAAGCTGGCGGACATGATGTTCCGCCTGACCAAACCCTATGGCACGGTCGGTCTGGCTTCCTATGCGATCAGCGCCGTCGATCTGGCCCTGTGGGATGCTCGCGGCAAGGCCCTTCAGAAGCCGGTGTATGAATTGCTCGGAGGGCCACAGAAGGACGCGTTGCCCTGTTATGCGACCGGCAATGATGTGGACTGGTATCGCGAACTCGGCTTCAAGGCCTTCAAACTCGCCTGCCCCTACGGACCGGCTGACGGCCTCGACGGTCTGAAGAAGAACGAAGACTTCATCGCCCACGCACGCGAGCAGATCGGCGCGGATTCTGAACTGATGCTCGATTGCTGGATGGCCTTTGATGTGGAGTACACGGTGCGCCTCGCCGAGCGCCTGCGTCCATACGGCCTGAAGTGGATGGAGGAGTGTCTGCTGTCAGAAGACCTTGATGCGCATCTGGCGCTGCGCCAGAGACTGCCCTGGCAGGGCTTGGCCACGGGCGAACACTGGTATACGCACATGCCTTTCCAGTGGGCCTGTGCGCACCGGGCCGTCGACATCCTGCAGCCCGATCTGACCTGGGTTGGTGGCTTGAGCACGTGTGTGAAGATCGCTGCATCGGCCGATGCGGCGGGCATCACCGTCTTGCCTCACGGCGGCGGAGGTACCGCCTTCGGTCAACACTTCACCATGGCCATGGGATGTTCGCCGTTGGCGGAGTACTTCATCGGTTCTCCACCGGGCGTCCCCCTCGAAGAGTTACCCGGCTTGCCTGGGGTAGCGATCGCGAAGGACGGGGTCGTCATCCCCAGCGACGCCCCCGGCTTCGGCCTTCAGGTCGACGAAGGCTGGCTGGAACCCTTCTTCGCCTAATCAGTACCGGACAGAATCTGCACAGATTCGGCGTCCGCCTCGATCTGTGGCCATTCCCAGAGCATGGGGATGTACTCCAGCGCCGCCCAACGAGCGGCCTGATCGGCGTAGTGCGGGCTCGCCGGATGACCGGAGGCGCCCAAGGGCACGATCCACCTGCTCTGGGCCCAGTCCGATGGATCCATCACATAACGATTGACCGAAGCCGTCGTCACGACGTACGAATTCAGCCCATAGTTGCCCGAAAGCGGCGTGTCTCCATCTCCGTGGACCGGACGCGGATCCGGATCGAGATCCATCGAGGCACCGGGAAACACCACCGACAGAGGATGCCGATGCTGCGTGTGATGCAGCCGCCCCCACTGCCACTGCGACACGTCGTCTCCGAGCCGCTCTGACAATTCTACAAGAGCTGCGTCGAAGGCGGCATTCAACAGATCATCCCAGCTTCGATCGGGCGGCAGCAGTTGAGTGCCCTCTGTCTCGCCGGCCAGGGCGCGATGCATCGCCTGCAGAACGAGGCGCTCATGCGTTTCGCCACCGACTTCCCCGCTGAGAATGCCCTCAGCGGCAGCACCGCCGACACGAATCAACAGCCTCCGCGTCAGTGCGCGGCGGGCCACGGCATAGATCGTCGGCGCCACCTGGTCGTGGTCCATTCGCAGATCCCATGCTCGCAGAACCTTCAGCGCTTGTACACGCTGCTGCGGCGGAATCTCTCCGCCGGCCCTCGTCAGATCTGGCACTGCGGCCAGCAGGCGTTCCATGAAAACCTGAGCCGGCAGGGACAGACGTTCTGCGTGCACTCCGGCCATGTCGTCGACGGTGGCCGAACCGTCATCAAGCGCCAACAGTCGGTCACGCACGCGGCAGGCACGATAGTCGGAGGGGAAATACAACCCCACGAAATAGGGATACTCCGCCCCGGCGACACGCTGGTTGCAGGTAACCGCCCAGCCCACGTCCGGGTCGATGGCCTGCGGCAACTCGTCTGCAGGAATGATCCCCTGCCAGTCGTGTTCTCCCGTCCTGCCGGGCACGACGGCCCAGCCATTGGCCGAGCCACGGATGGGAATTCGCCCCTCGTGCAGATAACCGAAGTGACCGCCCGTATCGGCGACGCCATAGTTGTTGACGCGGTCGTTCCAGTTGCGAAAGGCATGATGGAGCGAGTCGATGGAATCGGCATGCATCGCATCCCGCGCCGCATCGAGCCACAACGTGCCTTCGATGAGACCGGGATCGCAGATTGCCACGCCCCACCCGGAACGGGTGTCTCCGGCGATAACCGGACCGTGATCGGTGACGGTCACATGCAACTGCACATCATCGCCGTCTCGCACGCGGAGGGTTTCAGCAAAGACCTGCGTGGCGCGCCAACCATCGGACACGGCCACCTCGCGTCCATCGTCACGGAATCGCTCGAGATACAGATCCTGCGTGTCCGCTGAACCGTGGGTCATGCCCCAGGCGACGTGTTCGTTGTGGCAGAAATGCAGGGCACCAGGCACACCGGGCACTGAATGCCCGATCACGTTGAAGGCGGGGCAGGCCAGGTGGACCTGGTAGTAGACATTGGGTGTATCGAGGGCGCGATGAGAGTCTCCCCCGACCAGAGGTTGACCCGACGCGGTGCGTGCGCCCGAGATCGACCAGCCATTCGAACCCGAATCCCCATCGGCCGGCAGCGCCCCTGGCGACAGCAAATCTGGATCGACCGACAGTTCAGACAGTGCGTCGTGCGCCGCTTCGAGGATCGCTCGTCCATCCAGAGGAGGGCCGTCGTATTCGGCCCCCGGAGGTACCGACAACAGCTGTCCCGGTGCTGATCCCTCACCGACGAGCGCCAACACTTCGTCGACACCGGCTTTCAACAGCCAGCGACTGCGCCAGAGTTTGGGTTCGAAGGTGCCCAGCAGCGAGTTACGAATCTTGTAGACGGCCACGCAGTGCCAGGCCTCCCACGGTTCGGGTGATTCACCGAGTAGCGTGTATTCGATGGGCAGGGCTGCAGTCGATTCGATGAAGGCATTCACACCCGCCGTGTAGGCGTCGACCATCGAACGCGCCGCGTCACTGCAGGCCGTCAGATCGAGCAGCGCCGTGCGCGCCATTCCCGCCGAGCGCAGCAGACGATCGCGCGTCAGACCCCGCGCACCGACCCATTCCGACCAACGCCCGAGAGCCTGATGCCGATCGGCATCCATGTGCCAGAGTCGATCCTGCGCCGTGGCAAAACCCTGCGCGAAGTAGAGATCGGACTCGTTTCCCGCTCGAATGTGCGGAATCCCCCACGCATCTCGATGAATCGTCGCTTCTCCTTCAAGGGCGTCGAAGCGCTGAGGTGTGGTCACATCGGGCAGGGCGGCACGCAGAGCGGATTGCAGTTGATCGTCGTTCATGGGATCCCCGGAGTCAGTGTGTCGGCAGGACCAGTGTAGGTAATGTGTCGAAATCGGACGAGTCTGTGTGGCAATCGTTGCATATCATTCTCACCCATGGCGAAAAACTCGGGTAACCGATGCACCTGAATTTGGGTCTGTCCATATGAAGGCACTTCACATGATCCTCTGCACAAGGTGAGCACATCGTGAACAAGCAGCTGGACATCCAGTTCGGCGAGGCTGACGGGCGACCCCTGAAACTGGATGCGTTGGCTCCAACCCATGTTGAGGGACCCTTTCCGACGGTTTTGTGGCTTCATGGTGGCGGACGGCAATCAGGAAACAAGCGCAACGCCATTGACGGGCACTTGTTGGACTATCTGGTCTCCAGTGGATACCTGATCGTGAGCGCCGAATACCGCCTCTCATCGGAGGCCACCTATCCGGCCCAGATTACACGATGTGAAAGCCACGATCCGCTGGCTATGCGCCGAATCCCATGTCCTCGACGTTGATGTCGATCGAATTGTCGTGGCAGGCTTCTCGGCGGGAGCGCGTCTAACGGCTCTTGCGGCCACGCAAAAGAGTGTACCAGCGCTGGAGGGGAACTGCGGATCGGGGGGGGTTCCTTCGAACGTTTGCGCTGCCATTGCCTGGGCGGCACCCACCGATTGCCTGCGCAATCCTGCCGTTGAGGATACCGCGCTCAATGCCCTGATCGGTGAGGGAGATGTCTCGGGTGAGGAGAAGCTGCTTAGAGGTCCGGTCAGGGAGAATCCTGACCTTGCGCAGCTGGCAAATCCGTGCGCGTTTGCGAGTCCGGATGGCCCGCCGGTACTGGTGATACACGGTACGCACGATGAGGTTGTGCCGGTTTCGCAGGCGGATCTCCTGGTCGATGCCTGCGAGGCGGCCAAAACGTCAGTGTCGTATCTCAGGATTCGACATGGAAACCATGGAGGTTGGAGAACGGGGACTCCCTATCCTTCAGATCCGGGTCCTCGGGAGATCGAGGATTGGATTGTACGATTCCTGGACCGGTGTTGCCGAAACAAAGGAGATCTCGGTATCATGGGTCGGCACACCATTGCGGCCCCCATCCCAGCCTGAAGAAGAAGGAGAGGGGCGACGGATGATGTGCCTCTCGTGGATCCTCGTGGCTGTCATTGTCGTCATCCCGTATAGTGCACGCCGCCAGTGAAGTGGAGAACGACATCAGAATCATCAGCTACAATATCTGGAATGGTTTTGAGTGGGGGAAACACGAGCAGCGCCATGCCGCCTTCATCGACTGGATGAAGGCGCAGGATGCCGATGTGGCTGCCCTGCAGGAGTTGTGTGGCTATGACATGAAGAAACTGCAGGCTGACGCAGCGCAGTGGGGCCACCCCCATGTGGCGATCCTGAAAACCGAGGGATATCCCGTGGGCCTCACTTCCAAGGAGCCCATCACAACCAAGGAGCGCCTCCTCGATGGGTTGTGGCACGGCATGCTCCACGCCGAGACCTCAGGCATCGACTTCTTCGTCGTCCACCTGTCGCCGGCAGATGCAGAGATTCGCCTGAAAGAGGCACGAATCATCACCGAGTGTGTGGCGGCCGCCGAAGTAGTGGACTTTCTCATCCTCGGGGACTTCAACGCCCACTCTCCCGCCGATGCCGATCTCGATCGCGAACGTCAGTCGCTCCTTGAGCGATACCGCCGTTCAGACGAGGGCCACGAACAGCACCAGAATCTCCTCCTCGGTGAATTCGACGTGAGCGTGATCTCGAGATTCCTGAGCCTGCCCGCCATCGACGTGAGCCTGGGGCGTGTGGATGCGGCGCGGCGCTTCAGCTATCCGGCACCGGCCCTGGTCGGCCATTACGAACAGACGCCAGAATCGGTGGTCGAATACCGTGAACGAATCGACTACATCCTGGCCAGTCCCGGCCTGGCAACCCGCTGCACGAGGGCAACTATCGTAAATTCGGGTGCCACGGAGGGTTTGTCTGATCACTTCCCTGTCGTGGCCGAGTTCAGTCGTTAGCCCTCCAGCTCCTCGAAGGGATACATGGGCCGGCGACGATACGTGTAGTCGAAGGTGCGCATGTCGGCCGCCGTCGCACCTGACGTATTCACTCTGATCAGCTTGGTACACACAGGCTCGAACGCGGCGACGGGCGCGTGTACGCCTTTGGCCACCAGGATCTGAAAGTCTGCCGGATCCAGCCCGATGCTCGTCACCACACCGAGGCTCACCGGCACGATCCGCTGAGAGGTCAGGCTGATCGTGAGCCCCGTGTCGGTCTCGACCACGGCCGTCGCCCCCATCTCGAAGTGGGTGTACCCCCCGTGACGGATCTCCGATTCCTCAAAGTTTCCGTTGTGGAGACTCTTGACGATCACTTCCGTCTTCAGCGGCGTGCCGTGTCGATCGTCCGTCTTGCCACCCATGGCCAGCGTGATTCGAGTGCCGTGACCCGCGGCCCGGGCCAGATCTTGTGAGGCAGGATCAAAGAGGCAGACGAACCCCGTCGTGTCAGCTCGACGATGGATCTCGTGCGCGATGAGCGTGCTGTCCGCCGCCGACCCACCACCGACATTGTCCCCCATGTCCAGCAGGCAGACGGGCCCGTCCGTCGCCACGGCCTGCCGGACTGCCTCGACTTCGTCGATGTACTCACCGACAAAATCCGCACGATGGGTCAGCATGTAGGCCGTCAGTTCATCGGCCAGCTGCTGTGCCAGTTGCGGGTCGTTGTCGGTAACCACCACTGCCGATGAGCCCATCTCTTCAACATCTGAATAGGGAAAACCGAGGACAATGCTGTTGGAGAGCACGCCGGGGCGGGCAAGCTGTTCGTTGGCCAGCTCATAGAGCGGTAGACATGGCCACAGGGTCGTGCCCTGCCGTTCGATGTTGATACCGAAGGTGGGGAACGACGCCCGCTGCACCGGCCGTATTTCGCCACGCAGTGTACGAACGATCAGACTCGCCGCCTCCAGGCCGCGTTCCCTTTGGTCCAGGTGGGGATTTGATCGATAGGCGATGGTCACATCACAGGTGTCGACCATGCGTTCGGACAGATTCGCGTGGGGGTCGATGACGCAGATGATGGGGACGTCGGGACCCACATGGTCTCGCAGCTTCGTCAGCCAGAACCCATCCAGATCACGATAGTCGTCTCCCTCGCCAGCATTCGCGCCGTGGGGAGAGACCAGAAATCCATCGAGTGGCCCCGCTTCATCCAGTGCGGCAAACATCCTCTCGATCAGCTCGTCGCAGGTGGATCGGGTGATTGTCCCAGAGGGCGAGGTGGAAGCGTAGAAGACCGGTACCGCCTCGATCCCTGTCTCATCGAGACCATCCACAAAACCGGTGATCTGATGCAGGCCACCTGCGAATTTCTCACGCACGGCTTCACCGGTGAACAGACCGTCCCGTTGAAACAAATCGATCGTCGTCGGCGTCACGGCGAAGGTGTTCGATTCGTGTACCAGCGAAAGTATTCCTACGCGCATCATGTCCCCTTGGTTTTCTCGATAAGTTCTCGAACGAAAGACAATTCCACGAGCTCGCAACTCGGGATCATCACGGCCCTGGGTTCCTCGTGGAGGCTCTCCAGAACGGACGCCAACATCCTCATCAGACCGTACTGTAGATTTTCGAGTGTGTAGAAGACGCTGCCCTTCCAGCCTCGGAGAATCCACTCGTCAAGGAGACCGATCAGTTGTTTGGTTGCCTCGTAGTCGGCGCCCTGCAATTCGGTCACGAGGGACAGATCGACATACTCGATCGTCCCCTCCGTGATGAGATCGAGCGACAGCGCTTGTGGGCATATGCCACGACATCTGAAATTTCGGCAACGCCGGAGCTACGAACCTCGATCAGATTCAGATCCTTGTGCACTTGATAGCTGAAACTCGTCATGCTCTTCGCAATCCCGGCGCTTGAACCCTCATGTCGAGACTCCTATCACTCTACAAAGTCCAACTTCCCGACACCAGGCCACGCTGGAAACCCATCTGGGCATTCACATGCGGACTGAATGTCTGATAGCGCGCCAGACCCTTGTCCTGTCCTTCACGCACCCGCTTGCGGATCACACTTTGTACCCCACGTCGAACCGACGGCCGGCGTGGCGACGCTCCTCCTCGTGTGCCAGATTATGGGTAAGGAGCATTCATTCACATGCACGTCTCACCTCTGACCATCCCCAGCTTCCGCCGCCTTTTCGCCGCGCAGGTCATCGCGCTGGTGGGGACCGGTTTGAGTACGATTGCCCTGACGCTGCTAGCCTTTGATCTGGTCGGGGGCAACGCGGCCAGTGTGCTGGGCACGGCGCTGGCCTTCAAGATGGTCGCCTACGTCGTGTTCGCGCCCATCGTAGGGGGCCTCGCTCACCGATTCGCACGCAAGCGATTCCTCATCGCCATGGATCTGGTCCGCGCGGCGACGGTGCTGCTGTTTCCACTGGCCACGCAGGTCTGGCAGATCTATCTGCTCATCTTCTTGCTGAATCTGTTTTCGGCCGGATTCAAACCGGTCTTCACAGCCACCATTCCCGATATCGTCACCGACGAGCGTCAATACACACGGGCTCTGTCCATGTCGAGGCTTGCCTACGATCTGGAAAACCTTCTCAGCCCCCTCGTGGCCGGACTCGCCCTGCTTTTCGTCACCTATTCCGGTTTGTTTGCGGCCAACGCCGTCGCCTTCGTCCTGTCTGCGTTGCTGATCCTGATGACGCGTCTTCCCCTCAGCGTACCGAGCGATCGTCTGGGCACCCTGCGGCAGCAGATCAATTTCGGCCTGCTCGCATATCTCAAGACGCCTCGATTGCGTGGCCTGCTGGCGCTGTATGTCTCGGTGTCGAGCGCCAGCGCCATGGTCATCGTCAACACCGTCGTGTATGTGCGGGAGACGCTCGGCCGGACGGAATCCGACGTGGCCATCGCCCTGGGCGCTGCCGGCACGGGATCGATGCTCGTCGCCCTGCTCCTTCCACGACTGCTCGACAAGCGCCCCGACCGGCCGGTCATGCTGGGTGGCACAATCCTGATGGCGGCAGGCCTGGCGTGGATGGGAACGGGGCCTGACCTGCTGGCCCTGCTGATGGCGTGGTTTCTCGTGGGAGCGGGCTGGTCAGCCGTGCAGACACCGGCGGGAAGACTCGTGAATCGCTCGGCCTCCCCCGGGGATCGTCCCGCGTATTTCTCAGCCCAGTTCGCCTTGTCTCATGCGTGCTGGCTCGTGCTGTACTCCGTGGCGGGTCAACTCGGCACCCGGATCGGGATTGAGACCACCGCGTTGGTGTTGTCGGCGACGGTCGTTGTGTTCGCCGTCGTGGCAGCCGCCTTGTGGCCTGCCCGAGACGACGAACCGCTGCCTCATGTACACGACGAACTGGATCACGAGCACGAACACGTTCACGACGAACACCACGATCACGAACATGGAGGCTGGGAGGGTGACGAGCCTCATCGGCATCCTCATCGTCATGGACGCGTCAAACATTCACATATCTTCGTCATCGACGACCATCACCACGCATGGCCACGATTTCGCGTCGCCGACCAACGACACGCACATTCACATGACTGACCCTTCAAAAGGAAACTCCATGGCCCCCGACATCGCCGCACCCGATCTGACCCAGCGTCCTCCCCGTTCACCACGCGTCAAGCTCGGTGGTCTTGTCCTACTGCCGCGAATGCTCGACAAGGGCCGCGCCACGCTCGTCGGCAAGAACGGTGACTATTACTACGACTGCCCCATGGACAAAAGACTCCTCGCCTTCATCGGCATCGACGCGGAGTCGGTGAAACAGCAGCTCGCCACCGGCAAAGGAGACGGTGAGATGCTGGAATGGATTCAGGGAAATTGCGAAACCCCGCGCGAGCCCTGGGAGATCGACCAGTGGTCGGCCTATCACGCAGTGCGGGCACCAGGAGATTCCGAGACGCGAGGCTACTTCGATGGCCTGATCCCGGAGTCAGCCAAAGAGCGAGAGGACATCACAAGCTGGTTCGATGTGCTCGATGTGGACGATCACGTCAGCTTTGGCGGCAAGGCATAGCCTCAGAAGGGGGGAGTCACACGTCGAGCCTACCCACTGCACGTGCGACGAGCTCCTTACCGGTCCCACTCTCGCCAGTGATGAGGACGGCCGTCGTCGTGCCTTGCAAGCGCCCAATACTGCTGAGGATCTTCTTGATCGTCGTGCTTTGCCCGACAAAGCCCGCGATCCCCCAACGTCGCGCCTCTTCGTCTGATACGTGCGACAATCGAGCCAACAGTTGGTCTCGCTCCGACGTCAACTGATATTCCGGGCGAGAGCGGCCTCGAGGGCCTCGTTTCTCTCCTGAAGGTCGGCCATGGCCCTCTTCAGCCGGATCTGGGTATCAACACGAATGAGAAGCTCTTCTGCACGAAATGGCTTCGACACATAGTCGACGGCAGGTCTCGAAGCCGTCCATGTCGGGCATCATGACGTCGAGCAGAATCAGATCGGGAATCATTTCGCCGGCTAGTTCGATAGCAGCAGGGCCGCTGATCGCCACCCGAAGGTCGAATCCCTCGGGGGCCAGAGTTGCTATAATGACATCGAGATTCTCTGGCTGATCGTCGACGACGAGAAAACTTGGCTTCATACGATCTGCCTCGACCTCATTCACACAGCACCCCATTCCGTATCGGTCCTTTGATTCAACTGCCACACCCGGGCGGGCGCGTCGACGCGTCACGAAATGTCTCGATATTGTCACGGCCCTGCAACAGAACCGCCTCTGCGCCATGGATCTCGGAGTCAGTAAGAGAGCGATAGGACATCACGGGTTGGTCTGATTGCTTAACGTGGACGATCACGTCCAGCCTTCGGCAGCAAGGCGTAGCCCCAGAGAACTGAGTATTGCTGCCTAACCAAGCCCCAGGTAGTCGATCGGCTCGTCGGTAAAGGCCACATTGTGATCCAGCACGCTCTCTGGGAAAGCGCTCTCACAGCCTCGCTCATAGGTCACGGGACCTCGTTGCCTCAGCCAGCCGATGTTGTGAATCATGGCGATCATGTGGCGCGGATGGTCGGACTGGTTCGGCACGCCACGGTGCCACACGCGCATATCCCGAATCAGGACACTGCCCTTGCGGGCGTTGGCTTGAGTGGGTGGTGCGATGGCTCGACGCGCCGCTTCTTCCTCTGCATCGGGCACCGAACCTTCACTCGGATCCAGATGTGTGCCGGGCCACAGTTCGACGCCGCCATTCTCGTCGCTCACGTCATGTGGGGAGATGTTCACGACCAGACTGGCCACCGGGTGTGCTACTGTCAGCTCCGGCCATAGATGACCGACATCTCGATGCAGAGGTTGAGTCCCGCTGCCGGGGCAGTTCGTGTTGCCACTGTAGAAGGCATTGAAGAAACCGTCGCCGAGCATGGCGTGACTGACCTGCACCACGAAGGGATTGGCAACGATGTCGCGAAACACGAACGGGGCCAGAGGCGGCGCGCCCAGTTGAAGATGGCCGGTGACACCACCAGCTCCCCCCCACCGCTCGGCGGCGATCAACTTCTGTGCGTCCTCATCCATTCGCTCGTGCAGTTGGTCCAGATGGTCGTGGGCAACGATATCCTCGATGAGCACGAAGCCATCCTCCCGAATAGCGGTGACGGCGCGTTCGAGATTCGCCGTCGAGAGCGTTGAATCTGCCCGTTCCTTCTTGCTGAGTGTGATGGACATCAACCTGTCTCCTTTCAATACCGTCTGATGCCGACGAGGCGCACTTCGTTCGGCGACAAGTCGCCCACGGTCAGGGTCCGGCCATGGAAGTCCAGCACCGACGCGGGTGCGCTCTTGTCTGCCGACCACAGATCGCGAATCCGGACGAACTCCTGCCAGGGCAGCTGTGGGGCCAGCCCCAGGGCGTCGAGGTCGACCTGCAGAACAGCATCCCGAGTGTCGTCAGAGTCATTGCGGACGGTGAGCATCACGCGGTCGGGCAGACGCCACATCGCCACATCGATCGTGTCATCGGATTTCACACCCGGCGCATCGCCCGGTGCGAAACGAACCGCCTCTGCGTCGACGAGACCGAAGCCGGTCATTGCAGACAGAAGCTCCCTTCCTTGTCCCACCTCGGCAGGCAATGCCATCACCGCGCGCTCGAGTTCCTTGTAGACGGGGGAGTCCAATCCGATGAGAATCAGCCGGTGACCTGGAAGGCTCTCGACCTGGAGGGCGCCTGTCTTGGCTTCGAGGGTTGCCTGGCCCGCTGACTCGACCCACAGCGTTCGAGCCGTAGTCTGATGCGGACTCAGCCCGAGGGCCTGCAGGTCGACCTCGAGACGCACATCCTTAGATTCATCCTTGTTGTAGTTGAACACGCCCAACATCGCGCGTCCGGGCATCAGCCATAACGAGACGAGTACATCGTCGTCTGGACTGGAGACATGCGAGTTGCGCCAGTAGGGGTGATAGACGGTCTCGACATCATTGACGCCCCAATTCAGTACGGGGTCGGGCATGACGGGCAGCTGCGGGATATAGGGATTGCGCCACGAGTCGTGCATCCACACCCACTGACCCTGCACGCGCTTGGCGGCGTCGATGGCCTCCTTGTCCTCGGAGTCGTAGTTGGCCATCCAGCAGATTGCCACGCCCCAGCTCTGGGGGATGCTCATGCTGCGCATGCGGTCGATGGGCATGTTGTCGACCCAGTCGAGCGGCGTGGAAGCCAGATCGTAGTTGCGCTCGCCGTCGAGCACGGCATCGAGCCACGGCATGGCCACCGGTACATAGGCGTTGGTCGAATGGGATCCGTTCGCGCCAGGGTAGAGACCGGCTTCCTCCTGCAATGCGTAGAGGCGCATGTTGAAGCGGCGCAGATTCCACCCGTGATAACCTGCCTGTACGCGGCCGTCGGGAAGACGGTAGGCAAGCCCGGTCAGCAGATCGGTGAAAGGCATCGGGAACAGGAGATCCCAATACGTCGACCGCACACCGCCCCGATGGAAGGCCGAATCGAACAGATACATCGCGTAGTCGGTATAGCTCTCGTGCCAGGTGTCGGGTTCCCACTCGGCACCGAAGTAGTCGTAGAGATGATCCTCCAGCGTCTTGCGGCCGTACCCGTAGATCTGAAAGGACATGTGCGTGAAGCTGGCGCTCCCGCGCACCGCATACGGATCTTGCCACTGCAGTCTGTGAGCGACCGAGTCGGCGGCTTCCCAGCGGCCGAAGCCTTCGGTGCGCTGCTGGAGCCACAGATCTTCCCACTCTTCCGGATAACGCGACTCGGGGTGGATCCAGTTCACGTGCAGCAGACCGCCGCCCGGATTCTGGAAGACCTTCTGCCCCGTCTTGGAATCGGTGCGCACATTGCGGAAGGGCTGGTGAAAGGTGCCGTCCGCCGTCGCCATGGCCATGCGCCATCCCTTCGGCATCGGCTTGAAAGGGGTGGCAATCCAGCTGAGGGAAAGGGTGCGTGGTTCGGCAAGCGTCGACGGCTTGCCGACGATGTGGTTGATGAACACGACGGCGCCATCCTTGCGGACCGCTTCGTGGGCGGGGACGGCGTTGTTCTGGATCCAACCCCGATCGTTGTCGGCCCACCAGAGGAAGCCGCGACGCTCGCTGCCGATCCACACTGTGGGGTAGAACGAGCCCACCGTCATGCCGCTGCCATTGATGCCGGTGTCGAGAGTCGACCAGAGTGAGCCTTGCTCGTCGTCCGGCAGCAGCATGGTCGTGCGACTGGAGTAGTTCGCGCCCGGGCCGATGCAGAGCAGACCGTCCGCATCCTCTTCGGCCAATGGGTATTCGAGTCGTAGCGCCTCGATGGTCACCGGTTCGCCGGCGGGCTCGTAGGTCAGGTCGGTGTAGACGAGGCCGTCCTGCTCGATCCAGCCCATCGCGGTGAAGCGGAGTCCGGCGCCCTCGGCCGAGCCGGTGAAGCGCACGCGCCAGTCCGTCGTCTCGGTGATTTCCGGTTCGCCCAGGTTGATGGCATGCTCGACCCCGTCGATGACGACGATGACACTGGCCGGCTGCGCACTCACCGCTTCGCCATTCGACACGATGCGACCGGGCAGGCCCAGGGCATTGAGCTCGTATTCACGACCGAGGCTCTCTACGATGCTGCCGCGTGTCTTCAGCGCCGTGTAAGGTGGCAGGACACGCTCGATGTCACCGTGTTTCTTCCCCCACCAGTGGGCGTATTCCTTCGCCTCGTCCTTCTTCACGAAGATCGCTGACATCGGGCCACGCGTTCGGCCGCCGGTCAGTTCCATCGTCCCTTCGACCCGATACGTCCCGGACGCCAGGGCAGGCAACTGGAGCATATCCTGCAGGAAGTAGTCAGCCACGAGAGTGATATGTCCTTCGGCGACGGGCTCCGCCTCGGCAAGGGGCTCTCCATCGTCGTCGAGTCGGACGACCTGGTAACGCAGTGCCTGCGCCTCGGAGGAATCCTCCAGGTAGTAGGTGTCACCCTTGATGAGCAGCCAAGAGCGCACCGGGTTGAATCGCGCCTCAAAAACGAAGGAGGTCGTGTCCGGCGGGCTCGTCGGACCCAGCAAGAAGCCGTATGCCCCGACCTCGAAGGGCACGACGTAGTTATAGAGGGAGCGTTCGCCCTCACGGACCTGTACCCTCGCCTTGCCAGCGGTCAGCCCTTCAGGGAGCGCCTCGTCGAGGCGATAGTCGACACGTTGGCCCGGAGGGACATGCAAGGTTTCATCGCGCTGGATGACGCTGGCGATGTCGATGCTCAACGACAGATCGGCCGGCTCGTTTGTAGGGTTGTACGCGCCGACCGTGATCGCCGCGGTGCCGTCGGTGGCGAGGTTGCTCAGACTCTCCATCGTCACCTGCACTGCGGGTGTTTCTTCGGCGAGGGTCATCACGTTGTAGCCATGCGGATCGAGATACGGGCCGCGACAGGGAACACGCGCCTGCATCCAGCCCGGGAAGTGGTTGATCCCCAGCATGATCTTCCACTGGTCGCCGGCCTGGTGCGGTCCGTCGAGCTCGAAGTCCTCGGTGGTGGCACGCATCTCCATCTCCCACCACCGCCCCCCATCAGGCGCCGAGCCGGGCTCGGTGAGGCGAGCCTCAATGACGAACTGCGGGTTCCAGCTCTTGAACTGCTGACCCACGGCCAGGCGCGAGGTATCTCCTATGAAACCGAGCGCATTGAGGAACCACTTGTAGGAGTTGGCCTTGTTCTCTGCCGGCACGTTGGCACCCATGGGATGCCAGTTCAACTCGAGCGCGTCGTCCCACACGTAGGCGAGGCCATGCGAGCGCCCGACCGGGATGTATGGCTTATAGCCCTGCTTGATGTAGGTCCGGCTGGCGAAATACATGTGGTCGGGATCCCAGCCCAACAGGAACGTTGTCGGCCGTGGAATCAGCGGCTTGCTCATGTCCGTCGATTGGTCGGCGACGCCGCCAATGGCCAGCGCTTCCTGCCACTCGACGGCATCGATGACCCCGTCGATGGTGGGCGGCTCACTCATCCGGGTCACGGTGAAGGACGGAACCTGCTCAAGCGACGATGGGGTGGTTGTCGTAGCACCAGCCCCTGCACTCATCCACAGCCAGAGGAGTACTGCACCTGTCAGCTTTCTTGTTTTCATGTGTCGAACTGTCCTTCGTGTCACTTTTTGGTCTGAGCCTCCTCGATCCCCTTCCCGATGGCCTCGATAATAAACCTCAGCACCACCAACGCCCCGAGAACGCCGAGAACCTTGGCGAAATTGATGGCGATTCTCGTCCAGAATTTCTTGCGCTCGCTCGCCCGCCGTTGCTCGTGATTGAGACTACGACCCGTATCGTCCATCAGGTTGACGTGGTGGTCTGTCAGACCATCGACGGACGTTCTGACCAGCTGAGCGATGTTGCTGATCTGTGAACTGGACAGCGAATCCGGACCGGACATGGACAACACAACAATCGCCTTCATCTAGTGCTTCCCGGAGGGAAGGGCCGAGTCGTTCAGCGTGACCTCCACAACCTTGACGATCGACAGAGCCGCAAGGGACGCCTTCGATCTGGCTCTCATAGCCGTCGAGCTGCACCCGTCGCTGCTCACCGCTCTCTATGGTGGACTTGGGATCGGCCGTCCTGGGGGCTGTGTACCCAGGACGGCGCCGAGCACGAGCCCACCGACCAGGTAGATCACCGCGATGTGACGCCTGTAGAACGAGGCTGTGTCAGTCATGGAGCCCCTGGGCAAGGTGTGCGGATTTGCGGATTGGCGGTTTGGCCACAAGATGTCCATGGGAACAGGGTTGCTCAAAAACCGTCGCTCTACAGAGGGCAGATGTCTTGGGGAAATCGGCTCCGGGCAGTACGAGTTCGCTTTCTCCTGCCGACGCGATTCTCTGCAAATGTGAAGCGACAGCCCCGGTGAGGCGGCTACAAATACTGCCTGAGCCACTCGACAATGCGGCCTGGAAGTCCGGGATTGTCACCGAAGATTTCCGCTACGCCATGTCCGCTCCCCTTGACGATTTCGACCCCTCTGAGTTCGGCGGTCATGGCGTGTAACTCTGTTGCCCATTCGGCTCGCTTGCCGCCGCCATTCCCTTCCGAGGCGATATGGAAGACGGACGCAGCTTGAGAGAATCGGTGCCAGCCAGAGCGTGCCGGAGGGGCCGGGCTCGGGCATCGGTCTCGACCGAGGTGAACTCGAGAGATTGGAGAGCCTCCGCGTGCCCAGACCTGACAGGTGGATCGTCAAATCCCGGTTCGACAACGGGTCGCGCATGTACAACATTGCAGATCCAGACGAGTCGATCTTCATGGTGCGCCCCGACAGCCGACGACTGATGCCCATGAGCTACGTCGCGCCGATCACAACCGAGTATTGGGACGACGACGGCTCGGCGGAGTACCGGGCCATGTTCGGACGCATCGAGCGGGAAGGGATCGTGCTCGAAGGGGTTAGGCCAACCAACTCCGCCAACCAGTTTGCACAGATACGTTCCTCGCCACCGGGGGCACGATAGCGTCACTCGTCGCTTGATGAGGCCGATGTGGTCGTCGAAATCTGCCAATCCGACGGCGTCGCGACACATCGATCCGATCCCCTCTCCCAGGCGACGGCCTCCCCGTCGCGATGCTCGACGCGCTCCACGCCCTGCCAATCTGCCGGAATCTTCATCAACAGAGCCTGATAGTTGACCTCGATCGTGTGGCGGGCCGGTGCCGTCCCGAAACGTGGCGCATCGAGCAGGGGGCCGGCGGTCAGTGTCTCCATCAGCTTCACCGCCTGGGCCACAGAGCCGAACTCCACACCCCACGTTGTGGTCTCGCTGTTGTAGGGAGGAAAGTCGGACGCCCTGTGTTCGAACCACAGGTTGGTCCATGGAAAGATCTTACGAGGAAAGACATAGACCAGCAGCAGTCCCAATCGCGGGTTCGAAACGGCGGTAAAGGCGTGACCCTGCTCGTCTGGTTCCAGCAAAGCCGTGGCGCTGAAAGCACGATGCTCCTCAGGATACAGTCGCAAGTCGTGGGTACCTCCGCCCTGTAGCGGCGCATGCGGCCAGACGTACGGCTGATCCGGCTCCAGAGGGTCGGTGTCGCCAAGGCCGATCGAGCTGGTCTGACCCCGTTGGGCGGGCAGGTCAAGGCGGGAGACGCCCCCTTCTACGAACGGCGGTCCCATGGTGACATGCTGCTGGCAACAGAACGGCGCGTCCGAGCGCCTCAGGTTGGTGGTACGCTCGCTCAGATAGAGGGTGGATTCCCCTGGGCGAATGCGTAGGATGCGTCGAAACCGCATCTGTGCGTCGGGCAGATCCAATCCGTAGTCCAGCTTGGCTTCGGCCGCATCGGCGCCTTGTTCGAAAACCGTCCACGGCAGATTGGAGGCCTCGCCGTGATAGTAGCCTTGAGCGGCCTCCTCGGTTTCGGTGAGATCACCAAAGTGATTGAGGCAGAGGTTGTGGCCTGCCAGCGATGCCAGCAGCCGGCCCTCTCCCGGACCGTAGCGTTCCAGGTGTTTGTCCGCGTCGAATTCCCCCGGCTCGATCAATGGCCACGGCGGCTCCCAGAGTGGGTTCACATCCACGTCGGGGATTCGAAGGCTGGCCAGATGGCCGCAGCCGGTCATGGTCACGACCTGAAAGGAATCGCTTTCCAGACAGACGGCCTGGCGGTCGCGGAAGGTGGTGTTCCTGCAATCAAGGCTCAAAGGAATCGGCTCCACTCGAAGTGAGATTCAGGCGCCCCAGGATTCGAAACGTTACCAGGCTGTCCACCCGCCGTCGATCGTCAGGTTCTGACCGGTCATGTAACTGGATGCGCCGCTGGCCAAAAACACGATGGCGCCCTTCAGCTCTGTCGGCACTCCCATACGCCCCATGGGGCATTTGGTTTCGAGACGTTTCACCAACGCAGCGGGCGCTCCGGCTGGGTTGGGGAATGCACCCGGGCTCAAGCAATTCACACGCACGTTGTCCTGAGCCCAGTAGACGGCGAGGTGTCGGGTCATGTGGATGGTGCCGCCCTTCAGGGCATGGTAAGCGACAGAGCTCGCCGAGCAAATCCCCTCATACGCGTCGGGATAGGATCCGACCTGGCCGTACATGGAACCGATGTTGATGACGCTGGCCTCCGCCCCACGCTGCACCGCATGATCGTGCTGCAATTTCGCCAGTTCGAAGTAGCCGGCGTTGTTCGCCTGATGCTGGGCAAACTCTTCAAAGGAGACCTCCGTCAGATCCTTGCCTTGAGCGTCCAGCCCGCTGTTCACCAGGACGTCCACCTGCCCTGCAGCTTGGACGGCCACCTCGAATCCATTTCGTAGAGCACCGCTGTCCATCTGATCGAGTTGAACGGCGTGATGGGAAGCGCCTCCCGGGGCAGGCAGTTTCGAGGCTGCGTCGCGACCGCGTGCTTCGTCACGGCTGCTGATCACGACACTGGCCCCGGCTTCGGCCAAAGCGTGACTGAAGGCCGTACCCAGATAGCCGGTACCACCGGTGACGAGAGCCACTTTGCCGCTCAGATCAAACAGTTCTTGGATGGTTCGTCCTGCCATCGGTCAGATTCCTTGGGTGTGGGTTTGTTGTCCGCGCAGTCAATGATTTGTATCCGTCAGCTCGCTCATCTGCCACGCTCTGAGACGCCGAAAAAACGTGGGCCCGCCGCGGCTGTAGAGCTTCACGTCCAACCCGCCAGGATGGGTGGGAAAGATCCGCTGGGCCATATAGCGCTGATCACCAGCGAAGACTTCCAGGACCGAACGGTCGAGGAAGACTCGCAGCTTGAAGCCCTCTCCTTGCTTGAGATCGAAAGGAGCCGCCTGGATTCCGGGTTCTTGATGATTCAGATCGTCGCGCAGACTCGCCATGCGAAAGTCGATTTGGATCGTCTGCGGATCGAGCGTGAACGAGACGAGCGTCTCTTCCGAACCATCCGGAGCACAGCGCACCTTGAGACCAAACTCCGAGGCGCCTCTCGGTTCCATTTCCAGTTCGAATTCCAGACTGTCGCCTCGCGCCTCCGGCAGCAGGAACTCTGTGTCAGTCTCGACGACGACATCGTCGCGCTGCGTCAGATCCTGCCGAAGAGTCTGCAGTTCGGTGGCCGGCTCATAGCAGATCCTGTCTTCATCCGGGTTCAGGGAGATGACGACCGGCAAGCTCAGGACGCCCATCCAACCCGCCGCCATGCAGGCGCTCATGCTACGACCCTCGTTCAGATTGGCAAACAGAATCCTTCGCCCCTTCTCGTCGAGCATCGTTCGGGGGGCGTGCAGGTTTCCACCTGGCCAGTTGATGCGATCAAAGGCTTCCGGATAGAAACGCTGATCCTCAAAGCGCCCGAGATAATATCTGCTGCCATGCGGTTGGTTGTGACAGTAGTGCAACAACATCCTCTTGGAGCCCAGTTCGAAAAAGTCCGGACAGGAACAGTCGTCTTTATCGCCCGTCCAGCGTCTCTCCGACTCATAGAAACGGTCGACCTGTTCCCAGTCTGCCAGGTCGCTCGAACGGAACAGATGCAGCGTATCCCCCTTGCCCGGTGTGTCTCGGGTACCGGTCAATGCGTAACACCACTCCCCTTCCTGCCAAGCGGTGACGTCGTTGTTGTCCGGGTACAGGCCCGTCCCCTGGACGGGATGCCGCAAGACGGGGTCCGCGGGCTCGAATCGCCAATCCATGAGGTCCCCGCTGGGATTGCTGGCGATGCAGCTTGCACCTCCCCCGTCCGGGTGGGGAAAGATGATGGTTGGTGTCCCGTTGAAGAGAAAGATGTTACCCGTTTGACCACGTTCGATGGCGTTTGGGTGGTGATCCCAATGGACCAGGTCGGCGGAAGAGATGTGCGCCCAGGCTTTATACATGTATCCGTCGGGGCGGCGCGGCGGGCCGTCGTGGGCCCATGAGATGTGGAGATAAAACAGATGGTATCGCCCTTTCCAGAACAGGGCAGCGCACGGATCCCAGAGCAGCCCTTCTGGAGGGAGGTAGTGATAGATCGGGCGATCGTTGTCCTGGATCATCGTTTCGATCTCGCCGGCCTCGGGCTTCAGACCGCCTTCTCGAGCTCCTCCCGCAGAGCTTTAGAGAATTCCCGCATCGTGAAAGGCTTGTGCAGAATCCGCGTTCCCGGAAATGGCTCCACGAGCCCCCCCAAGCCGGTCATGAGGACGACAGGCACAACTGCACCTTCAGACCGAATCTGGGCAATCAACTCGGATCCTGACATTCTTGGCATGGATTCATCGAGGATGATGATCCCGATCTGTGCGGCATGCGATCGATAGGCCGAGAGTCCCGACTGCCCGTCATCAGCCTCGAGCACTTCGTAGCCGTGCTGCCGCAAGGCACGCGCAACCGACGAGCGCACGACCTGTTCGTCGTCAATGAGGAGCACGGTTTCCGTTCCACGGTACTCGTCCTCTCTTGATTCCGTGTCGCCAGTGAGACTCGGATCAGTCTCCGTGGCCAGCAGGGGCAGGAACAACCGGAACTCGGTTCCCTGTCCCACAGTGCTTCGACAGTCGAGCCAGCCATGATGACGTTCGACGATGGCATAGGCGGTAGAGAGCCCCAACCCGGTCCCTTTGCGCACCTCCGGCGACATTCCGACGCCATTGTCACTGACGGTCACAAGCAGGTGATCTCCAGCGCGATCGGGTGTCGTGGTTGAAAGTCTCCGCATAGCGTGCATTGAGCAGGAGGTTGAGGATCACCTGCTCGACCTGCTCCGCTTCGCACTCAATGGCTCCCGTGCCCTCGTCAATCGTCTCGAACAGATTGAGGCGGCGTCAAAAGTGGCCCGGCTAAGCGCAACGGCGCTCCGAACGAGGTCACCCGCATCCGCCTCAACGCGCCTGCCGGGATGATCTCGGCGAGAAAAGACCATCAGCTCCCGTACGAGAGCCGCCGCACGCATGGCAGCCTGCGAGCTCTCGCTGACATGGACGGCTTCCTCACAGTGTAACTGTAGCTGCTCCAGATTCGCAAGGATCCCCTGGAGAAGATTGTTGAAGTTGTGGGCGATACCGGCCGTCAGTTGGCCGACGGCCTCCGTGCGCTGCGAGCCTACTGTGGTAAGTCGGTGAATCGATCCAGGTCATGGACCCAGCGTTGCACGGCGGCAAAACTCGAGCCATCCAGCCCCTGGCGGGCATCTCGTACAATCGCCGCCGCTGTGGCATCCTCTCCCTCCGGGTTCTCGGTGCCATCCTCGTAGCCGGTCAGGTCGCGACCACCTCGATACTGAAAGGCATCAACCACATCGTCCAGCAGGAGAGCCGGCGAGAGCAGCGACGCAGGGCGGCGACGACTGCCGGACCGGTGCCGACAACGACGGCCTGGCCATCGACGCATGCGGCCAGAGACTGCAAGCCCTGACCCAACTGAGTGAGCCAGGTGCGAGACGAAAGGTCAGGATCTGGCCAGGCGCGGGACAGGGTGGAGGATGCCTGGCTGATGCGTGGTCAGGTTGGCTGGTCCGATTCGAAAGTCACCGTCAGTCAAACACGGGCCCTTGTTCGGCCGCTCGGCTCTGCAGTTCGTCCCAGTCCTTCGAGCCGTCATCAGCCACGTATTCGAGGCGGGAGCCGGCTTCGTGAATCGGCATGTTGCCGTTCAGGGCATCCGTCCAACATTGGTGGATGTTGGCGTAGTAACGGCGGCGATTATTGGGCCAAACGAGGGCCAGCAACAGACGGAGGGGTGGATGTTCGTACGGCGGCTCCATGCGCAGACGTGTCAGGGCCTCCTCGTCTACGTCGATTCCGAGCCCCGGCCTCTCAGGCGTCTGGGCATAGCCGCCTTTGATCGTCAGCGGTGTCGCCAGCAGATCCTCTTCGTAGATATTCATACAGTTCACCGCTGGCCACTGTGCGTGACTGAGGACTGATCCGAGTTGCAGTGACAGAGCTGTCGTGATGCCCGTGCCCACGATCTGCAGGAAGAAGGGTTTGTCGAAGGCTGCAGCCTGGATGCCCTGCTTCAGGACACCGGCGACACCGCCCCCCACCACAAACCCGTCACAGACCTCGTCGCGCACCACCGTCGGAAAGGGCGGGTTGCCGAAGTGGTGGGCAATGGGCCTGGAGATCTTGCTGCGGAGCTGACGATTTCCCTCGACGTCACCCTGAGGAATCGGCGACTCGTAGATATCGACGATCGGATACTCGTCCAACCGCTGCAGCACCGGTGTGGCCCGGCTGGCGTTGACGAGCATCTGGTTCCAGTCGATGTCGAGATGGTAGTAGTCCGGCGTGGCATCGCGGACGGCCTCGATCTGGGCGTAGATGTCCCACCAGGGGCGGCCCTTGATTTTGTGCGATGTGTAGCCGCGGGAAACCGCTTCAGCTGCCTCGGCGGCGAAATCCTCCGGGGACATGTCGACATTCCACCAGGAGATCGGGCACCACTGCCGGATCTGGGGCTGGTGGAACAACTTGTAGGCCGGCACCTCGAGGGCCTTGCCGACCAGGTCGTAGATGGCCATCTGCAGACCGGCCCCCAGCGAATCGTCGCCGAGGAAGTCCATGGCATTGGCCCCGGTCACACAGGCAATGGACTCATCGGTGACCTTGCCCCATGTGTAGTGGAGCATCGTCTCGCCATATCCGACGATGTCTGGCACGTCGGTGGTGACCCGAACGACTTCACTGATGTCCCATTGGTACTGTTCGCGGGCACACCACACCTTGCAGCGAGGTGTGAATGGCACGTGGACGGTGATCCTCTCGACATCCTTGATCGTGATCTTCATCGGTCGCTCCCTGACTCTTGTGAAGACGATGTATCGGCCTGCCCCAGTCGGCGGACGGTCACTTCAAGCGGCATTATCGAGATCACTCCGAAACCGGCGGCGGCGGAGAAGAAAAGTCGATCTGTGGCCGGAGCGTCGCCCAGCCGCAGGGGCCTGGTGACCAGATACCCCGCCCCGACGCTGAGAGAGAGCACGATCGCCAGGACCATGAGTGACAGAATCATCAAGTCAGATATGCCACGTATCTATCGAGGTAGGGCATGCATGAGCGAAAGAGGCACACGAAGTAATACGCAGTGGCGATCATGATGAGAATCATGAGACCTGCGTCGTATCGAGTCGCTGAGCCTGTCTCTGATATGTCCGGTGTACTCACTCTGTCCGCATTCGATGGTATCAGGATGACTGCAGGGGACGGCCAAAATATGACACCATCGCTTGGAATATGCTCGTGGATATCCACAAGCGACTAACTATCCCGTTCGTAGCCGGCGCGTTCAGGGGCGATCTGATGGGACATCAACTACTGGGTGCCCGATATGTCGTCGATCAACTGCATCGTCTTGACCGCATCGTCCAGATCGCATGCGGGAAAGGGCAGTGGCTCGCCTGTTTGAACGCACCTGAGGAAGGTGCTGTCCTGCCGATGAAAGCCCGGCTTGTACTGACGATCGATCTCATCGTATTCAATGAGCCTTGGCTCCTTGCCTCTTTCGGCTACGGTGATCGTGCCATATCCCGATGACGAGGTCAGAGTCATTCCGCCCGATCGGATTTCGAACCGATGTCCACCTGGACCGATCCAATCCATGGAAGCGCGCCCAAGGCCCCCCTTCTCGAATTCGATCAGTGCACCACATGCGTCCGGCATTTCATTCTCCACCGTGTGCCTGACGGCGGTGACGTTGCTCACGTCACCCCCAAAAAAGCGGATCATGTCCAGCGCATGGATACCATTTGCTGCACTCCATCGATTCAGAACCTCGGAAGGGAACTTCGTTCCATTCCGCACCCTCTCGATGTCCTCGTGAGCCTCGACGGTGACCGTCTGAATCGGCCCCGCCTCCAGGGCTGCTTCACGAGCGGCTATGCAGGTTGAATAGAAGCGCCGATTCACACCGACCATTGCGAGTGTCGCTCGCTCGCGGGCGAGATTGGCCAGTTTCCGCGTTTGCCAGGTGTGGAGACCTGGCGGTTTCTCAAGGAATGTTGGGATCCGGGCGGACAGAAACCTGGTTGCGACTTCATGCACGGCAAGCACGGAGACCAGCACGAACGCGGCATCGAGTTTGTCCATGTTCAACAGGTCGTCCACCGACCTCAGACGACGGTCGATCTCAAAGTGATCACCGGTCCGTTGAAGTGTCTCCTCATCCGTGTCCACCAGGGTGAGGGTTTCGATCTCGGGAAGATCCTTCAGGACATGCAGGTGTTGCTGTGCAATATTGCCCCCACCGATCACAGCGATGTTGAGCCTCTTCATGGCGTGTCCTGACATCCTACCGTCCCAGTTCCTGTAGGCGCCAGGCACGGAAACGTGCCTCCCACTCCTCGCCCATGGGATAGAGGCCCTGCAGAGGCGCTCCCTGGCCCAGCTGAATCCGGATAAAGTCCTCGCGGTCCTCGTGTTCCATCACTTGTTCGGCGATGGGCGGGGTCATAGCGGCAGGGATCACGATGGTCCCGTCGTCGTCGGCACTGATCACATCCCCGGGACAGACGAGGACACCGGCACAACCTATGGGGACATTGAAATCGACGTTGTAGACGGAACCACCTGGGCTGCAGGGACCACGTGAAAAGGTGGGCAGCCCTGTTTTGAGAATCCGGCTCGAATCGCGCACACCCATGTCACTGACACTACCCGCTGCACCCTGCGTTTTCATTCTGAGGGTTAACAGGTCACCGAAGAGTCCCTCGTCGGTGACCCCGCGACCATCGAGAACCACCACGTCGCCCGGCTGAATCGCATCGATGGCATCATCCGGATGGCCAGGAAAGGCGGTCTCAGGCGCGTAGGCGATTGGCGTCAGATCTTCGCGCCCTGGCACACTGCGGATGGTCAGTGCCGGACCAACACACTTCATGCCGGACTTCAGTGGATACAGCGGCATCCAAACCCTTCGCACGCCCATGCGCTTGAGAATGCCCTGCAGTGTGGCGGTACCTGCCCTCGACAGCTGTTCGATTACCTCGGCCGTGGGCCGATCAAAGTCGGGGCCTTGCATACACTCTCCTTCAGGGTCTCAGGCGACAGAATATCATGTTCTGAACCGGATTCTCGAGGCAACGGGCACTGCAAAGTCATCTAACGACGGCTCAGTGATTCCACCTCAGTCCGCGCGGGCATGGCGTCCTGGACGCCGGGTCGAGTGACTGCGAGCGCACCAGCAGCCGCTGCGAATCGGACGGCTTCTTCCAGCGGACGCCTCTCACCCAACGCCACGGCGAGAGCACCGCCAAAGGCATCGCCGGCAGAGGTCGTGTCGACGGCATTGACGTCGAAGGCTTCGATGAACCCGCTGCTGTCGCAAGACGAAAAGTAAACCCCGTGTTCACCGATCTTTACAATGGCAATCCGCGTCCCTCGCTCCCTCAGAATCTGTGCAGCCTGCTTCGCGGATTCGGGATCGCTGACCTCTACTCCGGTATGGAACTGTCCTTCGTGTTGGTTGGGTGTGATGATATCGAAGGCCGGGAAGACGTCCAGCGGAATCTGACCCGGGGGTGCGGGGTCAAGGAGCACGGTTACGTTCCGTTCCGTGGCCAGGGCTGCAGCGGCAAGCGACACATCGAAGGGAATCTCCATTTGGAGCATGAGCACGTCGGCCCAGTCGAGAGACGCTTCGACTTGGGCTAACTGCATGTCATCACATTGGAGATTCGCCCCGTACGTTGCCAGAACCCGGTTCTGACCGGTCTCGTCGACGATGATGACCCCTGCACCGGAGGCACAATCAGGATCTACCGCGACCCCCTCTGCGTCCACCTGATTGGACCGCAGAGCTTCCAGCAGCACCGGCCCGAACAGATCGTCGCCGACTCTTCCCACCATTCGCACTCGCCCCCCCATCCGCGCCGCCGCGACGGCCTGGGTCGCACCCTTGCCGCCGGGTGATGTATAGAAGCGCTCTCCACGCAGCGTCTCTCCAGGTTCAGGTCCTCGAGCCGCTTTGGTGACCAGGCCCATGTTGATGCCACCCAGTACGAGGACGTTTGGTCCCTCAACTTCGTCCCGCGATGGCACTATAGATACCGCTGCTCGAACACCCCGATCGCCGTGCGAGCCGCCAGCAAAGACGCGAAAACTCGGTTGGCGAAGCCCGTCAGCATCCCCGTCTCAACAGTGAAAGCGGGGCCGTATTTCAGGGCAGCGAAATCGGATAGGTTGAAGCCCTCACCACGCTTGCGAGGATCGAGCCAGTAGACGCTGTTGCGGGTCTTGGTAAAGAAGGAACCGGGCAGATAGTCGTCGGGCATCAGCTGGGTGCCTGCCGCCTCGACGGCACCGATGATCGCGTCAGTCATGCGTTGCTCCCATTGCTGGTGGTCGTCTGTGCCTTGATGGCGCGCGGAGAACCAGAAGCCATCGCGGCCGTGCTCGTGCAGATCGAGAGTCAACGCCGGATCGACCTGCGCCATCAGGTCACGTGTGACCCGCGCTTCCACTGGCGCCCAGGCCGTGTCGTGGAAACGGTTGATGTGCAGAATCTGCCCGTCCGGGTCGACGATCAGCGAATAGGCCCGCTGCAACATCGCTGACCCCTCAATCTTCTCGCTCCCTGCCATACAGTAGACCCGGCGCCCCCGCAGTGGCTCTAACGCCGGCGCCCGCTCGACCGACCACCCGTGCCGCACTCGGCTGAAGTAACCATGCTCGCCGATGAGGGCCACGAGCAGATCCTCCTCCTCGTGTAATACCTCGCCCCTCGCCCGCAGCAGTTCGACAGCGGCCTCCTTGTCGACCAGTTGCGGCTCCTCACCGAGACTCAAACTGAGCGCATAGGCAAATCCATTCAGGCCGATGGGATCACGACAGGGGATAATGTAGACCTGATGTTCCGTATCCAACGTGTCGATCAACTCCATTGCGGCGCTGACCCCGGCCTGCTCCGTCGAATGACTGCCCGCACTGATGAAGATCGCCGGCGTCTTGTCACCTCCGGTGCGGACGCACACCAGTGGCTGGCCATCGGGAGCACATCCCAGGATCTCATAGGAATGACCCTTGTCGTCGAGTCGCTCGAGAAGCTCTGCATAGCGATGAAAGATCTGCATGATTGCTGGCCTGGTTGATCGATGGGCGTGGATGAGAGCGATGAGGACTCATTATGGTGAGTCTGTCCTGCGTCTGGCAAGCTGAAACAGACGAAGCGCACACGCCCGGGGCGCATGCGCTTCTTTTGTGTTAGGTACTGTGGACCAGGCGGCGCCTGACTCCTGCTTCTCAGAAGCTGGCGATCAGACTGACCAGCAGACCGACGTCGTCGGCTTTTGCATCACCTGCAATTCCAACAATGACAGCCGCATTGATGACACCGGCGTCGCCGAGGGCGATATCGACATTCGGGCCAAGATCCAGACCGAAAGTGCCCAGGTCGTCCGTATTGGAATTCACAATAATCCTTTGCGCATGGAAGATCACTCCTTGCTCCCCGTCTCCCGTCACCGGGCGGGGCAGCACAGGCCGCGGGAGCCCAGGAGACCACCCGCGGTCTGCACGCACCCTCTAAAAGCTCTTGCCGATGACGAGGAAGGTGATCTCCGCATCAGGGTTGAGGATGTAACTGCCAAACCAGTCGTCCTTTGCGACATCCAGCGAAACACTCGCCACCATCGGATCGGTATCTGTCGTGTAATTGCCGTTTCCGGCGCCCACCGTCAGGCCCACCTCAACATCGTCAGAAGTCAACATCTCCAGCGGAAGCGACGCCTCCACCCAGATGGAGTTTTCATCGTCGCCCAGCAGGTTGATGGCTCCCAGAACGCTGACCACACCCAGGTCCAGGGCCCCGGTGACTTCGATGATGTGAACGCCCGCATCATCCGAATAGTCGAAGAAGTCGGCAGGAGCCTCGGCGGGGTTGAAGTAGTCGGTTACCGTAATTCCGACCGGGCCGGCGCCAAAGGACACGTAGAGATCGTTTTCGTTCGCCCCACCATCGTTGATGGCCCACGACGACCACGCACCGACCTCAAACGCATCGTTGCCGTAAGAAATCCAAGGTTGAACGGCGGCAGCATTGCCAAGATCAGCGCCGCGCCACACATAACGACTCACGACGTCGGTTCCGAGCCCAACCTCGGCGTTGGCCGGCACGCCCAAAGTGACTGCGAGGGCGGCGCCTACAAACAATGTTCGTACGAATCGGTGCATCTAAGAGCTCCTGT